>JADMIO010842025.1_pt1 | contig 26989 bp, 27 predicted proteins | sample 8958161 | NCBI WGS metagenome assembly JADMIO01 (sample SAMN16585339, study PRJNA669376) | soil metagenome | isolation source: Crop rotation soil | place: USA: Cullars Rotation, Alabama | collected 2011
CGCCGCTGCGCCGCCGATGCCCGCCGCGCCGGCGGCGCCCGCCGAGACCGCCGCCAGCAACCCGACCTATGCCGCCACCCCCGTCCGCGGCGGCCGCTTCTATTCGGTGCACCGCGAGTTCGGTGAGACGCCCGATCCCATCCCGGCGCCGATGCGCACCGGCGCGGCTCCGCCGCCGTCGCCCACGCCTTCCGGCAACCCGTCCGACACGCCCCAGCTGGCCACCCCGGCCTCCGATGTCGCGGTCGGCGGCGTCGGCGAGGAGCCGGACACCTCCACCCAGCAGGTCCGCCGTCTCACCAATCGTGGCGGCGACCAGTAGGACCTAACGCCCGTGGTTTCGCGTCTCGTCGACCTCATTGCCCTGGCCAAGGAGCCCTCGAGCGAGCGGCGCCGCGAGCTGCTGCGCGAGGTCACCGACATGTTCTTCACCGATCCCGCCGGCCATGGCGTCTCGGAGATGGGCCTGTTCGACCACGTGATGACCAAGCTCACCGGCGAGATGGAAGCCGCCGTCCGCGCCGAGCTGGCCGTGCGCCTCTCCGATGCGCCCCGCGCCCCGGAGGGCCTGGTCCGCACCCTGGCCGATGATGACATCGAGGTGGCCGCGCCCATCCTGCGCAAGTCCCCCATGCTCAGCGACGAAGACCTCATGCGCATCGCCCAGTCCAAGGGCCAGGCGCATCTGAAGGCCCTCTCCCGCCGCGAGACGATCCCCCAGGCCATCGCCGACGCCATTGTCGAGCGGGCCGACGACACCACCCTGGAAGTCCTCCTGCGCAACGACGGCGCCGAGCTTTCCCGGCAGGCCCACGAGGCCGCCGTGGACCGCGCCCAGTCCAACCCGGCCCTGCAGGAGGCCGTCGTCGACCGCGCCGCCCTGCCGGTCGATCTGCTGAACGAGATGTACTTCGTGGTCGAGGCGCGGTTGCGCAGCGAAATCCTCGAGCGCAACGCCCAGATGGACCCGGCCGAGCTGGAACGGGCCCTCGCCGCCGGCCGCAACCGGGTCGCCGCCCGCGACGGCCACCTGCCGGCCGACTTCGCCGAGGCGGAAAAGGCGGTGAAACAGCTGGTCGCCCGTAAGTCGATCACCCCGCCGGTGCTGGCCGGCATGCTCCGCGGCGGCGAGACGACCAAATTCCTCATTGCCCTGGCCGAACTGTCGGACGTGGACTTCCACACCGCCCGCCGCATCCTGGAGCGCCGCGAACTCGACGCCTTGGCCGTCATCTGCAAGGCCGCCGACTTCGACCGACCGCTCTTCCTCACCTTCGCCGTCCTGATCCTCGACCAGGAAGCCAACGCCATGGGCCGGGCGAAGGAATACGCGAACCTCTACACCGAGCTGCCCCGCGAGACCGCCCAGCGCACCCTGCGCTTCTGGCGCATGCGCCGCGAAGGCGCCGCCCAAGCCGCCTAGGGCGCCGCGTCAGGCGGCCCGAACCGCACCACCAGCCGATAGGACCTGCCGATCGTCGGCCTCCCCTCGGGCGTCCACGCGGCCATCCGGTACTGACCGGCAAGACCCAGCGCGGCCTCCCCCCAACCGTGCAAGCTGCTCTCGGCCTGCAGCCGGCACCCTTGCAGCACGCCTTGCGGGCCAACCTCGCACAGTAGCTCAGCCTGGCCCCGCGCCAGGCCCGCCTCTCTGGCCGCGGGTGGGAAAGCGGCATCCAACGCCTCCGCGGTCGGCCGTGTGATCCATTGCACGCCGACTAACTCGTCGCGCGCGGCGCCGGGAAAGCTGAAGTTGATCTGCACCGAGGCCCTGGACCCGTGCGGCCAGCTGCCTGGCTCGGCCCTGAATCGGCGCGAAAGACGCTGGGCGACTCCGCCAAAGCCGCTGCGGCTAGGTTCCGTCATGGTCAGGATACAGGCCGTCACACGCCCGCTGGCCAACATCCGGCAGATGATGATCGCCCGCCCCGACTGGGTGCGCATCTGCGCCGACAACATAGCGTCGATGTCGGCCGCGCCCGGCGCCTCCACCCAGGCCGGCGACACCAGCGGCCGGCCGCCCTCGCGCGGCGCCGCATAGGGCTCCCAGTGCATGGGAATGTTCACCACGCTTTCGAACGGCACGCCGTTGCGGGTCGAGGGCCGCATCAACATCGTCGGGGTCAGCGCCAAGAGGGCGTTGCCGAAGCCGGCCTCTGGCGGCGATTCGCTCACCACTATGCAGTCACGCAGGACGCCGGTCTCGGTCAGCGTGCAGCGCACGCGGGCGTCCCCGCCATGCTCGGCCAAGGGCGAGCTCGGAAACACCGTCCGCAACTCCGCCTGCGTTGGCTGGCGCAGCCAACTGGCAGCGACGATCACCGCGCGCCCATCCCCCTGCGCCGGCTGCGCAAGAGCGACACCTCCGAGCAGGCTCCCGAGGACCAGACCAGCCGCCCAAGAAAGAGTGCGCATCATCGTCCTATGGACTCGCTGCTGCGGCCGCCGGTGGGGTGTCGGCGGGGAGGGCATAGCTGAGTGGGAACCGAACGCGGGACCCCACCGTCGGCAACCCGTCTTCCGTCCAGAGCGTCATACGGAACTGAGGCGCCAAGCCTAGCGCGCTGGCGCCGAACCCCTGGCCCGTTGGCGTTTCGGACTCGACCCGGCAGTCGGACAGTCCGCCATCGGACCCGATTACGCACAAGAGGATCACCTGGCCGGTCACCCCGGCCGCCAGCGCGGCGCTCGGATAGCTGGCCAGCGCGTCCTCCCCGCTGGGGAGGCGTGTCCATCGGGGCCGTCCCAGAACCGGTGCGGCATTCGGCCCGGCGGCTTCGGCCGGGAAGTTGAAGGTCAGCACTACGTGACTGCCGGCAAACCGTCGCCCGCCCGGCAGGGCCGCCGGCGGCTCGGTCCGGAAGTGTCGCGCCAGGCTCATCGCCGCCTCGCCGAAACCCATCCCGCTCGGCTCCACCCGGACCGTACTGCAGTGGGAGACCGTACCGTCTCGCTCGAAGGCGCATTCCACCGAAACCCTCCCGCCGACGTGCGCGGCGCGCGCCCGCTCGGGAAAGACCGCCTGCATCTGCGCGTAGGTCGGCGCGGCGCTCCACCGTACGTTGCCGAGCACAGCGCTGCCGTTCGCCTCGCACCAGACGCAACCCTGCCAACGGATCGGTATACGCGTTTCCGATTCCACGGGCTGACCGCCGGTCGTTCCGGGCCGCATGACCAATTGCGGCGCAAGCGCGAGCGCTGCGGCGCCCCAACCCATCCCTTCGGGGTCTTCCTCGTCCACCAGGCACGCGCGAAGCGCGCCCTGCACCGTCACGATACAGCGGAGAAGAACGCTCCCGCCCCCTCGGATGGCGGCGTCGTTGGCCGGCAGCACTGCATAGAGTTGCTCTGGAGTCGGCTCACGGAGCCACGTCGCGGGCACTTGCGGCGGCGGACGACGGTTGGCGTACCAGCCCATCCGCAGCCTCACTTCCGACTCGACCGGTCGCCCATGATTTCGGCCGGGCCGCATCGTGTAGAACGGCGCCAGAGCCAACATCCAGTCGCCGTAGCCGGCGCCCACCGGTGACTCGCTCGCCAGGATGCAGTCCCGCATCCGTCCCTCAAGGGTGACGATGCATTGCATGGATGCCTCGCCGCCCTGTGGCGAGGGCCTCAACGTCCCAGGCCGGACGGATTGCGCCTGCTCCGAAGTTGGGGAGTGCAGATCGCTTGGCCCCACCTCGGGGTCGGGCAGCCTGTCCAGCGGCGACGGTTCGGCGCGGGGATACGCCGGCTCGGCGGCGGCCGGGGAAGCCATGGCGGTCACGCAAGCGGCCAGACCAGAGAGGAGGGGACCGGTCACCCAGGAACGCATTCGCATCCTCATCCTACTGGGCCGCGCCCGCTGGAGTTGGCGTTGCGGGGACGGCGTAGCGGACGGGGACGCGCACCCTCGATCCCACCGTCGGCAGACCCTCATCGGTCCAGACCGAGAGGCGGAAGTATTGGGCCAGGGACACCGCCGCGGCTCCGAACCCCTGGTCCTGCGGTTGCTCCGAAGACACCGAACAGAGGGTCAGGTCCCCGCCCGGCCCCACCGTGCAGGACATGATCGCCACGCCGGTCGTCCTCGCCGCCAGCGCGGCGCGCGGATAGCTGGCCATGGCCTGGTCCGCGGTCGGCAGGCGCACCCAGGTGGGCCGGCCCATCACCGCCGGCGCGCCGGCGTTCGCCGCCTCGGCCGGAAAGACGAAGTTGATCAGCACGTGGCTGCCCTCGAACTGTCGCCCGTTCGGCACGGGCGTCGTAGCCGGGTCGGTGCGGAAGTGCTGCGTCAGGGTCCTGGCCGCCGCGGCGAACCCAAGGCCGCGGGGCTCTTCGTTCACCGGGTCGCAGTGGCGCACCGCCCCCGTCGCCATCATCGTGCAGTCCAGCGTCGTCCGCCCGCCGACGGCGGGGTTGCGCCCCCGCTCCGGAAAAGCCCCCCGCATCTGCGCGTAGGTTGGCGCGCTCATCCACCGCACGCCGCTGAGGAAGGTCGGGCCGCCGGTCCGGACCTGGCACCACTCGCAAGGCGCCCAGCGGATGGGGAAGTTCACCTCGGATTCCACAAGACGCCCGCCGGTCATCGCGGGCCGCATCAGGAACTGCGGCGCGAGCGCCAGGGCGGCAACGCCAAAGCCCAGGCCAGGCGGCGTTTCCTCCACCACGAAGCAGGCCCGCAGCGCCCCCTGCACCGTCACGATGCAGCGGATCCGCGCGCTCCCGCCGCCCCGCACCGCCCGTTCGCTGGCCGGCGCCACCCCGTACATCTGGTCCGGCGTCGGCCGCCGCAGCCAGTCGGGCCGAACCTCGGGCTCGGGCAGCCGCGCGGGCGGACCATTCGTGCGGGCGGGATCGGCGGTCGCAGCGGAAGCGAGCGCCAGCGCGGCCAGCCCACCCAGGATTCTGCGCAACGTCACCAACGCTCCCCCCGGAGTTGTGTAATGCCCTTAGTCTAGGCCGGATTTGGCGGGGCGGAAGGGTGAAGCGGGGCAATCGGCCACCCACCCCTTGTGTGGCCTTTGGGTAACACTACATCGGGCAGGTCAGGTCCGGTGCTCAGCGGAGGCCGGCTCCGGCGCATTCCGCCTTCAAGGGGACAGTATGAACATCGAGCTCTATTCCGACCGCGCCAAGCAGGCGATCCAGTCGGCCCAATCCCTGGCGCTCGCCCGCCGCCACCAGCAGCTGGCGCCCGAGCACCTGCTGAAAGTCCTCCTCGAGGAGAAGGACGGCCTTTCCCGCTCCCTCATCCAGTCCGCCGGCGGCCGGCCCAATGACGCCGACGCCGCTGCCGATGCGGCCCTGGCCAAGCTTCCCCGCGTGGAGGGCGGCTCCGGCCAGCTCTACCTGAACCCGGCCATGGCCCGGGTGTTCGCCGTCGCCGAGGACGAGGCCAAGAAGGCCGGCGACGCCTTCGTCACCACCGAGCGCCTGCTGATCGCCATCGCCAAGGAGGGCGACACCGCCGCCGCCGCGATCAAATCCTCCGGCGCCACCCCCGCCGCCATCGAGGAAGCCGCCAAGGCCGTGCGCAAGGGCAAGACCGCGGACTCCTCCTCCGCCGAAGAGGGCTACGAGGCCCTCAAGAAATACGCCCGCGACCTCACCCAGGCCGCCCGCGACGAGAAGCTGGATCCGGTCATCGGCCGCGACGACGAGATTCGCCGCACCATCCAGGTGCTGGCCCGCCGCACCAAGAACAACCCCGTCCTCATCGGCGAGCCCGGCGTCGGCAAGACCGCCATCGTCGAGGGCCTCGCTTTGCGCATCATCAACGGCGACGTGCCCGAATCCCTGAAGGACAAGCAGCTCCTGTCGCTGGACATGGGCGCCCTGATCGCCGGCGCGAAATACCGCGGCGAGTTCGAGGAGCGGCTGAAGGCAGTGCTGAACGAGGTCACCGCCGCCGAGGGCGGCATCATCCTCTTCATCGACGAGATGCACACCCTGGTCGGCGCCGGCAAGACCGACGGCGCCATGGACGCCTCCAACCTCCTGAAGCCCGCCCTCGCCCGGGGCGAGCTGCACTGCGTCGGCGCCACCACCCTCGATGAATACCGCAAGCACGTGGAGAAGGACGCGGCGCTCGCCCGCCGCTTCCAGCCCGTCATGGTCGACGAGCCCAGTGTGGAAGACACCGTCTCCATCCTGCGCGGCCTGAAGGAAAAGTATGAGGTGCACCACGGCGTGCGCATCTCCGACAGCGCCATCGTCGCCGCCGTCACCCTCTCCAACCGCTACATCACTGACCGCTTCCTCCCGGACAAGGCCATCGACCTGATGGACGAGGCGGGCTCGCGCGTGCGCATGGCCGTCGACTCCAAGCCCGAGGAGCTGGACGAGATCGACCGGCGCACCGTGCAGCTGAAGATCGAGCGCGAGGCCCTGGCCAAGGAAAAGGACGCCGCCTCCAAGCAGCGCCTGGAGGCCCTGGAGGATGAGCTGGACGACCTGGAAGGCCGCTCCGCCGAGATGACGGCCCGCTGGCGCGCCGAGAAGGACAAGGTGGGCGCCGCCGCCCAGGCCCGTGAGGCCCTCGAGCGCCTGCGCGCCGAGCTCGTCCTCGCCCAGCGCAAGGGCGACCTGCAGCGCGCCTCCGAGATCGCCTACGGCGAGATCCCCACCCTGGAAAAGCGCCTCGCCGATGAGGAAAAGGGCGACGACGCCGCCATGACCCCCGAGGTCGTCGACGCCGAACAGATCGCCGCCGTCGTCTCCCGCTGGACCGGCGTGCCCGTCGAGAAAATGCTCGAGGGCGAGCGCGAAAAGCTGCTGCGCATGGAAGACGGCCTGCGCAAGCGCGTGGTCGGCCAGGAGGAGGCCCTCGTCGCCGTGTCAGACGCGGTGCGCCGCGCCCGCGCCGGCCTGAAGGACCCGAACCGCCCCATCGGCTCGTTCCTGTTCCTCGGCCCCACCGGCGTCGGCAAGACCGAGCTCACCAAGGCCCTGGCCGAATTCCTCTTCGACGACGAGGGGGCCATCACCCGCCTCGACATGTCCGAATACATGGAAAAGCACTCGGTCAGCCGCATGATCGGCGCCCCTCCCGGCTACGTCGGCTACGACGAGGGCGGCGCCCTTACCGAGGCCGTCCGCCGCCGCCCCTACCAGGTCGTCCTCTTCGACGAGGTGGAAAAGGCCCACCCGGATGTCTTCAACGTCCTGCTCCAGGTGCTGGACGACGGCCGCCTCACCGATGGCCAGGGCCGCACCATCGACTTCCGCAACACCCTGCTGATCATGACCTCCAACATGGGGGCCGAATTCCTGGCCGCCCTGCCGGACGGCGAGGATGTGGAGGCCGTGCGCCCGCAGGTGATGGACGTCGTCCGCCGCAACTTCCGCCCCGAATTCCTCAACCGCATCGACGAGATCATCCTCTTCGAACGCCTCGGCCGCTCGGCCATGGACTCCATCGTCCGCATCCAGCTCCAGCGCGTCGAAAAGCTCCTCGCCGACCGCCGCCTTACCCTGGCCCTCGACAACGCCGCCACCCACTGGCTGGCCGAGAAGGGGTACGACCCGGTCTATGGCGCGAGGCCCCTGAAGCGCGTGATCCAAAAGGACCTCGTCGACCCCATCGCCAAGAAACTCCTGGCCGGCGACCTCGCCGACGGCTCCGTCATCCAGGTCGGGGCAGGGGAGGACGGCCTGGTGATCGGCAGGGCTACCTTGAACTAGCGCGGACGCCCTCCCTCCCCCTTGCGGGGAGGGACAGGCGCGCGAAGCGCGCCAGGGTGGGGTTTCCAGACGCCGTCCCACCCGTCCCGGGCTGAGCGAACGCCCCACCTGCAATGCCAAAGTCCCCCACGAAGCTGGGGGACCGCCGGGCAAAGCCCGGCAGGGGGTACGTCAGATGACGCCCAGAATGTCCTGTGACTAGCGGGGCCGGAGGCCCATCGCGAGGCACGCCCGCGCCCCACCCCACGGGAACATGGCCCCAAACAATCCCGGTTCAAGACCTACCCGGCCTGCCAAATTTTCCGCACTCTCCCCACCCCAAAGCAAGGAGAGACCCACCCCATGCTCACCGGCGGCTGCCTCTGCGGACAGATCCGTTTCCAGGCTGAAGGCGAACCCAGGATGCGCGGCCTCTGCCTCTGCCGCACCTGCCAGAAGGTCTCCGGCGGCGCCGGCAACATGTTCATCGGCCTGATGGCCGCGGACTTCCGCTACACCGCCGGCGAGCCCGCCCGCTTCGCCCTCTCCGAAACCGGCCCGGTCCGCGACTTCTGCCCCACCTGCGGCGTCCACCTCGCCGCCCGCTCCCCCAGAGCCCCTGACGGCGTCATCCTAAAAGTCGGCGCCCTGGACCACCCCGCCGCCTACGAAGGCCCCGCCCTCGTCGTCTGGACGAGCGAAGCTGAACCCTTCCACCACATTCCGGAGGGGGTGCCGGCGTTCGCGACGGTGCCGGGACGCTAAACTGGAGCAGTATCCTACTCCCAACGGCGACAAGGTTGCGTTGGGTGCCGCGGATAGGGGTCGAGCCCGCCAAAGCCGTACTGTTTCGAAGGCCTCCATCTTGCGAAGCAGTCAAATGCCTGCGCTACTCTAGATTGAGATTCGCACGTGCGGATTAATAGGGAGGGTACTTTGGCTCTGGCACCACAACTGTTACGCCTGAGGAAACAGCTTGAAGCAACGACGCGCCGATCCACCGATCAAAACGCCCTTTTGGAAGAGTTGCGAAGACTCGAAGGTCCTGTCACGCTGCGAGAAGAAAGCGGGACCAGAATGACTGGACCTGGCGGCAATGTGTGTGGTGCTTGCGGTCAGTCTCTCTAATTCTAGCATGCCTGAAGAGCCCAAGCCGATCGGCTTCTGGAATATCTACGAAGTCCCTAATGCGACACCGCGCGATATTTACTTCGGTGTTCTGAAGAGCGGTTGCCCTTCAGCGCAGCAACAACTGAAGGATGAAATCGAACGAACGCTCAGTTGCCTGCGATCGATTCTTGGAGACGGCGCCCGGTTCAACGATGCCTTCGATAAGCTCCTCAAATTATCCCAGGTGGGCCTCGTCGGTGCCGAACCAGCGACAGCAACCGCACAGGCTGCACTGCTAAGTCTTCAGGCAGAGGTCGTGGATCGTGAAGGAGGCCGCGTCAAGAATGCGTACATGCTGAAGCTCGGCTTATGGGCAGCGGGATCGGCGCTTCTGTCTACTTCTTTATTCTTCATTTTCGAGGCTCATCCTACTTGGCCGCCGCGAGAATTACTAAACTATAGATATTTCCTCTTGTTGTGGGCCGGCTGCATGGCGGGTGCCTGGGCTTCTTTCGCGACAAGAAAGTCGGTGCTGAATTTCTTTGATCTGGCCATAGTCGAGGAAGATCGCACGGAGCCTGCACTAAGGCTCGTCTTCTCCGGTGTGCTAACGGTTTTTCTAGCCCTGATTTTCACGACAGGGCTCGCTAACGTCATCATAGGTGGATTTCACGCGTCAGATTTAATAAGGTCCGGCTCCACTGCCTTGCTGACCGGAGCGTTCGCCGGGCTGGCCGAAAAGGCTCTTCCCGCCGCAATCCTTAAGCGCGCTGAGGAATTCGTCTCAGCTAGTTCGGGTGCCGGCCGCGGCGGGTGAACTAGTGAGTCGACGGCCCCAGAAGAAGGCGCGAACCTACCCTTTGAGCCAAGTTCAAACTAATAAGCCTCTCGTGTTTTTCGAGTTTCGTCCCGAAACCGAAGCCTTGTCTGAGTCTTTCGCCAAGCTCCTAGTCCGGCAGATCGGTCAGAAAGTTGGAGAACGGATTCCGAGGGAAAATCGTCAGACCTATTCTCATGGGAGGTCTTGGCAGCATCCAGCGAACGAGAAAGCGTTCGTAGGTGAGCTGAAAACGCAAAGTGCCGAATATTCGACGCATTTCTCTGAAATTGCAGATGGAGACTTCGGAGTCATTACTCGAATGATCGCCTCCGTCGTAAAGCAGTTCGATGAGGCAGCGGCGAAGATGTTGTACAGTACGGTCGCGGAAATATGTGACGCTACTGGACAAACAGTTGATGCAAAAGGAAAGAGTTTTCCCGACGCCTTTCTGGAAGCGTTCCGCAAGCTTGAATTTGTAGTTGGTCGCGACGGTACGGTTTCGCTTCCTGAAATCCACGTTGGAAATATGGATATGGTGAAGCAGCTCGAATCGATGGGTGAAGAGTACCATAGAGAATTTGAAAGGCTGAAAGAAGAAAAGGTGGCCCACGCCAAAGCGCAGGAAGCAATCCGTAAGGCCAAATTTCGAAGACGGAATTGATGCGACGAGCTGTACTGGCAATAGGCTGTGACACTTACGACCATGTCCGCAGTTTAGAGGGGGCAGAATTCGACGCGACGCGCTTGTACGGGGAGTTAGTTAAGCCCGAGGTCGGGGATAATGATCCAGTAAAGTCGATCCTGCTACTCTCGCCAACTCTAAGTGAGGTGCGGGACGCATTCTCTCGGGTCGTCTATTCAGATGATGATTTAGAGTCTCTAACTATATACTTCGCGGGTCATGGAGCCATCGACGTTGGTGGCTTCTACATGCTGATGCGTGACTCGCGCGACGGCAGATTGTCTACGAGTGCGTATTGGTTGAGTGAAATATTCGCGACCATCGCGAGTAAGCCGCCAATGGTAACGTCTATTATCCTAGACGCCTGCTTTAGTGGCGGACTGGCGAACGATGTCCATGTTCTTGTTCGGCCCGAAATCCAAGGGGACGCCGGATCTCCAGCGGTGATTTTGTTGGCTATGGCATCTCGTGATGAGTTCGCTCATGAGACTGGTGAAGGCGGAGTGGCCACCAATGCGCTCCTCGAGTGCATCGACGGTCGCGTCTACGTTCAGCAGCACAATCGTGCTTTGAGTCTTACAGAGATTGGTGCAGCGCTCGGGGAGCGTCTTGGTTCCGACCCGAGGCAACACCCGCGGTACTGGGCGCTGAATGTGCATCAGCGACACGCATTTTGCCGCAATCCTCATTTCCAAGCTAATCTCGATGCAACCTTCAAGCACTGGTCTCCGCGTGGTTTCATAGATGGCATAAGCCCATTATTGGCGAGCCATTTGCGGCAGCCGTTGGATCAAGTGGCGGATGTCGAGCGACTCATGGGCGGACTAGTCAGCCTGTCTCAAGGTAGCTTAGACGCATTTCTTGAGGCAGAGGTCCGCGCGACCGCCGCAGTTTCTTTACTGCCCTATTGCGCCTCGACGATCGTCGCGAAATTCGTGGAAGAACAATGCCTCGAGGTCGCCCGATGCTCCGCGGGGGCGCTGTCAAAGACAGCCGCCGCCTTGCGAAGAGATGAATTCGCCTTGCTTTCAGCAGGCGCAGGGATCGCGGACCTTTATGTTTTGCCCCTTAGGATCTGGAGCATATTGGGATGGTCAGCTGCGTCTTACTTTGTTCTCAGGAGGCGAGGCGAGGTTGGCGATTTTCCGACAGATGACCTCCAAACTGTCCTGTCTTACGTCGCCCAGCATTATAATCCGGTATTGCTTTCTGATGATCAAGCCTCGGCCATAGCTATAGCTTTAAGCGGGCTTGTTGAGTTGGGTCTGATCGAGGAGGGAGAGTATCTGGCGAGCCTTGCCTTCAATTCTGCTCTGTCCGTCCAAGGGCGGGTGGCTTCGCATTCAATTAAGAAGGAACAGTTGCTTGCATATATGGTGCTTAGAGGTCAACGAATTGACGGTATCTTGAACGCCGATGAAGTTGCTGCTGATGCGGAACTTGTAGCCAGTCCGGTCGAATCTATTGCGGTGCTGTTAAGAATGGCGCCGCACTTTGAACTTTCGGAAGTGTTCGATGAATCTATGGATTTGCTTGATCATCTGGACATAAGTATATTTGTTCCAGAAGATTATGGAGACTTTTCGGAAAATACAATCGAGAATGGTACGAATTTCACTTTTACTATTGGACACGGTGTTTGGACGGTCGCTGATCTGATGGCGACATGGCCACACACGACTTCGCAACAGCCTAGTGTGCTAGCTGTTAGAGACGCCGCGCTATTTGCGTCTCTCCTCTTTCCTGACCGGGTGCCCTGGTACATCGTGCCTGCTTCGCAAGTCTGACGAGATAGACTACGTGGTGGCCTCGCGGGAGGCATGGGCAGCGATTTAACAACGTTACGCTACATGGTTCCCACCCTGAAAAGGGGGGCTGCCCTCACCCACCCCCCGGCCGCCTCACCCCCTCACTCCGCGGATCCGGCCACAGCACATCCACCCGCCAGGCCCGTTTGCCGCACGCCTTGCACGGCCCCCGCACCGCCCCCACCACCTCGGTGACGTTGGTGTCCTCGCTCCCCGTCTTTTGTTCCTTCAGCCGTACGATCAGCGCCTCCACCGTCAGGCTGCGGAAGAACTTGCAGCCCTGGCAGCGGATGCGGATCTGCACGCGGGGGCGGCCGATGAGGGCGCGCAAGGGCAGCAGGGGCTCGGCCGGGCGGGCGTGGAAGTCGAGGGCGCAGCCGTCCATCCGCGCGCACTTCAGCTGCCGCTTCAGATAGTCGATCCGAACCGCGGCAAAGCCCCGCGCGGCCCAGCGCTCCAGGTCCACATGGCAGCGCCGCCGGCAATCGCGCTGGATGCACACCCCCTCCAGCTCCTGCATCCGCGCGATCCACCCCGCCACGGTCGGATCGGGCTCCAAGAGCCCATTGGCGGCGGCCCATCCATTGGGCGGATCTGACGGCGAACGGGACAGCGGGCCAACTCCGTGGAGTTCCTCTTTTGTTCTCAAACGCGCGAACCCGTCAATCAACCCAGGCGGCGCCTCAGCGTCGGGCCGCCGACCGACAGGGCCCGGGGGACCTGACACCTTGGGCCGCTGAAGAGGGGGAGATCTTCATGAGCAGCAAAAGGCCGTTGAACCGCCGTTCCTTCGTGACGGCCGTGACAGGTGGCGCCGCGGCCGGCGCGGCGCTCGCCCTGGTGTCGGGGATGCCGGGCCTCGGCCAGGCCCACGAGCGGGCGAAGGCGGCCAAGAACGGCTGGGAGGACTTCACGCCCACCCCCGTCGCGCCCCGTCGTAATGGCCCCCGCACCAACTGTAACGACGCCGATCCCCGCGACGAGCGCGGCTACGGCCAGCGCTGCAGCACCGCGCCGCCCAGCGGCTGCTCCGACAACGACACCGGAACCGACCAGTGGGGCCACGGCGCCCGCTGCCGCGCCCCGCAGCCCAGCGGCTGCTCCGACCAGGACCCGAACGACCCCGGCGGCAACGGCCGCCACTGCACAGCCCGCGGCCGCTAGGCAGAGCGGCGCCGAGGGGGGAGGGGCCGAAGGCCCCATACCTTCGTTCTTGGCGCTACCCTCTCCACCGCCTTCGTGTCCTTCCCTTCCTTCGTGTCCTTCGTGTCACCTGGCGAAGGACCGAGGCGCACGACCGCCCGTCTTTGATCACGAAGGTCACGAAGGACACGAAGTTCACGAAGGCGATCACCCCCGTGTAGCCCAAGATATTGATTGCTTCCTGCTAACGATATTCCTATTTCGTTCGCCATGACAAACGCCACGGAGACCATCGCTGACCTGCCCTCCACCCTCCGAAGCCCACTGGGCGAAGGAGGGCTAGCCCCAGGCTGGGACGAGGAGGATATCGCGATGCTCAAGGAAGGCGCCCGCCTCGCGATGGCCCACATGCAGGCCCTCAGCATGGACATCACCGCCCATGCTGAGCGGATCGCCATCGGGGACCACACCCCCATGTCCAGGTCAGCGGCCACGGGATCCAGCATCGCTTTCGTCCAGATGGGCCGCTGCATGCGTCTCTTCCTGGCTATGAAGGCGCATGCCAAGAACCCCAACGCCAAGCCCGAGGATCTCGCCTGTCTCACTGAAGCCATGCCATCGCTTCCCCGCATGCCGTCCTTCCCAGGCTCCATGGCCCCGGCTCATGCCACCGAGTTCAAGATTCCCGACCTCACCACCCTCTTCGACACCGAGACCCTCGACCGCCCCGAGCGGGAGTTCGAGCGCGAGAGCGAATGCGACAGCTGGGGCAGCTTCCCCACCCTGATGGGCCGTGTCGCCGACGCCCGTGACGCCGGCGATACCGTCCACAACGCCCTCAACCGCATCCTCTTCGCCACCGCGAATGTGCGCAGGCGCTACGGGGACAGCCCGCTCTCGGAACCGGAGCGGCAACCCCAGCCTAAGCCAGAGCCGCGCGAGGCGTCCCGAAACGGACGCCCGCCACACCCCATCCACAACCCCGGCGGCTACCCCGACTACGCCTCCTACCGCGCCGCCCACGAAGCCTGGTGCGAGGCGAACCCGATCACGCCGACCCGCCAGGGCCGCCGACGACGACGCCCGCCCAAATTCTAGAAGGCCCAAATCTTAGAAGGCCGTCATGGCCGGGCCTCGTCCCGGCCACCCATGATCACCGACCACTGGGGCGCCGTCAGGCGCTTCCCCCACCACGCGCTGACAACGCGCTTACGCGCGGCGAACACCCGCGCCCAATGGGTGGCCGGGACGAGGCCCGGCCATGACGGCCGTTGGTGGGGATAGGTGGGGGCCTACCCCGCGGCCCCATGCGGCTGCAGGCGGAACATCTCCAAACCCAGCGACTCCCAGTTCACCACCAGGATCGCAGCCGACACCGCCACGGTGACGATGAAGATCCAGCGGAAGGCCATGGGGATCATCAGCTCCGAGGTGGACGACGACAGGGTCAGCCGGTTGATGGCCTTGAAGGTGGTGCGCTTGTAGCTGGCCTTCATCAGGTCCCACTCGTGGCGGAAGGGCTCGAACGAGGTGATATCCTCGCCGCCCTCGAAGCGCACGTGCGGGGCGATGCGGTTCAATATCTCGAACTTGGCGTCGTTCAGCGCCTTGTAGTCGCGCAGCTGCGAGACCCAGAGGGTGCAAAGCAGCGCCCCCATCACCCCCAGGATCACGTCCATCACGAACACCACCAGCATGAAGCCGGTGTTCTCCACCGCCCACTGGGTGATCAGGCCGATGGCGGCCATGATGGTGGCGCAGATGCCGTAGTTCCAGTTGTTGAGCGCCAGGCGCCGGTCGATCACCCGCTCGGTGGTCTGGTAGTAGAGCTCGTACTCCTGGAACGAATACACCGGCGCCGCCGGCCGCTCGGCCTCTTCACTCACGCCATCCACCCCCCAACTCATGCCCCCGCTACTCGGTGATCACCACCGGCGCGGGCAGCACCACATGGATCACCACCTCGGTCTCGGCGAACAGGGTGTGGGCCTCGCCGGGCGGCGTCCAGATGAAATCGCCCGCCGTGATCGGCAGATCGTCCAGCCGCCCCTTGCCGGAGACCACATAAATCTCCTCGCCGCCGGGATGGGTGTGGGCGGGCGAACGCGATCCCGGCTCGTAGCGCATCAGGAACGTCCCCTTGCCCGCCTCCATCCGGAGCGGCGTCAGCGTCACCCCATCGCGCACCGGCCGCCATGGGCTCTGGCTGGTCGTCGTATGCTGCATGGGGGAACTCCTACTCATGGGACGTCGCCGCGATCCTACCCCTTCGCCAGCCAGTCCGCCTCGGCTTTCCACAGCGCCGCCATCAGCTCCGGGCGGTCGGGCCCGGCCAGGTCCTCCCGCGCGGTCTTGCCGCTCTCGGCCAGCAGGTAGGCCATGTAGCGGTAGGGCGCCCGCAGCGCCGCGAGCCGCCCCTGATTCAGCGCCGGCGCGGGCCTTCCGTCGCGGGTGGCGAGCGCATCGCCATGGTAGGCGCCGGTCAGGCCCGACAGCCGCCACTCGCCGCCGATCCGCGTCGCCCGCGCATGCAGCCGCGCCTGGCAGGTCACCACCACCTCCACGCCGCCAATCACCCCCGGCAGCAGGATCGCGCACCCGGTCTCGGCGACGGCGCGTCGCCCGTTCAGCACCACCAGGGTGGGCGACATCTGATGCACGTGCCGCACCCCCGCCTCGAACGCCCGCTTCGAGGCCCCCACGAACTCGGGGCCGGTCGAGGTGATCCAGGAGATGGCGACCGTGCTGTCCGGCCAGTAGCAGGCCGCCATCCGCTGCCACTGCCCCTGGTCCCGGGCCGCCCGCTCGGTCTGCACCAACTCGGCGATCACCTGCTTCTCGGCGGCGGCGCCCGCCCCGAAGACCGATGTGTCGGCGACGAAGGGGTTGGTCATGGCCCGATCATCGCATCGACCATCCGCTGGTCCTGGTCATACACCCAGCACTCCCGGATCTGGCCGTCCGCCACGCGGTAGAGCATGGCCCGGTCGGTCTGCACCGGCTCACCGGCCGGGGTCACCATGGTCTCGCGGGCCAGCACGCAGCCGCGGTCCCCGCCCGCCATCACCGCCAGGATCGTGGGGCGCCCGCGCTTCATCCGCACGCTCACCTCCCGCATCGCCGCGATCGCCGCGGGCTTGCCCCGGTGCGTGCCGGCAAAGGCGTTGTCGCCGAAATAGTGCAGGTCCAGGTCGTCGTGATAGCTGGCGAACACCGTCGCTCCGTCGCCGGCCGCCCAGGCGCTGGAATACCGCTCCAGCACCGCCCGGGTCTCGGCCGTCACCCCATCGTCGCTCATCGCTACCCCGCCGCCATCGCCGCCCAGATCACGGTCCCGGTCATATAGACGATGATCAGCGACCCGATGGTCCAGAACGTCGCCCGCACCTCATGGATCTGCCCGGTGAAGTAGGCCGCGAAGTGCGCCGCGCGGGAGGCGGCGTAGCCGTAGAACAGTCCCTGGGCCAGGATCAGCGGCGGCCCGGTCAACACGAAGAGGAACCCGGCCGCCAGGAAGAACGGGATGTTCTCCAGATGGTTGGCCATGATCCGCCGCACCCGCTCAACCGCCTCGTTGGGCGCCAGCTGGCTGGGATCGGGGTTGGGATTGAGCGGCGTCTTCTTCAGATCCTCCGGCGCCCGGTAGCCGCCCTTCTCCGTGATCATCCGCACGACGGTCAGCCAGGCCGTGGCCACGACCATCAGGATCATCAAGCCGGCCGCGATGGCATAGGCGGCGAACACCGGGTTGTGCAGATCGATCATGGCGGCGCTCCCCTTCGCTCGGTGAAGGAAAGGCCTTTTCCGCCGGCTTGGGAATAGCGCAGGATCGGGGCAGGGAGGACGCCATGAGTGAAACGACGCTGCCGGACCGCAACGCCCTGTTGTTCTGGACGCCGCAGGAGCAGGCGTTCGGCTACAGGAATGTGGACAAGGTCTTCCGCACCAACCCCGTCCCTGCCGGCGGCCCCGCCCATCCCCTGCCGCCCGGCGATCCCCTCACCATCCGCTACACCGTGGACGGCGAGGCCTGGGACCTGGACCGCTTCGTCGCCGCCAACCATGTGCATGCCGTCGTCATCGTGAAGGTCGGCAAGGTCCGGCTGGAGCGCTACTTCAAGGGCATGACCGGCGAGGACCGCTGGATCAGCTTCTCCATCGCCAAGTCCTTCACCTCCACCCTGGTGGGCTGCGCCGTGGCCGACGGCCTGATCGCCAGCCTGGACGATCCGGTGACCCGCTACATCCCGGACCTCGCCGGCGGCGGCTATGACGGCGTCACTGTGCGCCAGGTGCTGACCATGACCTCGGGCGCCGCCTGGAACGAGGACTATGCCGACCGCAACTCCGACGTCGCCCAATATAGCCTGCACCGGTCCGACGGCCCCGGCCATCCGGTGGTCGACTACATGCGCCGCCTGCCGCGCGCCCACGCGCCGGGCGTCAAGTTCAACTATTCCACCGGCGAGACCGACCTGATCGGCATCCTGGTCGGCGCCGTCACCGGCAAGACCCTGTCGGCCTACCTCTCCGAAAAGCTGTGGATCCCGTTCGGCATGGAGGCGGACGGCGCCTGGGTCGCGGACGGCCGCGGGCAGGAACGCGGCGGCTCCAACCTCTTCATGCGGGCCAGGGACTATGCCCGGATGGGCCTCTTCATGATGGGCGGCGGCATGGCGGGCGGGCGGCGGATCGTGCCCGAAGGCTGGACCACGGACGCCACCCGAACCCAGATCAACGAGGTGCTGGCCCCGGTCTACGGCGGCGGGGGTTACGGCTACCAGTGGTGGACAAACCCGGACGGCAGCTTCCGCGGCTCCGGCGTCTTCGGCCAGGGGCTCTACGTCGACCCGGCCAGCCAGACGGTCATCGTTACCCTCTCAGCCTGGCCGAAGGCCACCGACCCCGAACTGGCCGTCAACCGCCTGAACTTCATCCGCGGCGTCCGCGAAAGCCTGAATGTGATGTGACCGGTTCCTAGTTGACGAAAGCCCCGCCGGACCGGCTGGTCCAGCGGGGCCTCAGTCCCTGTTCCCCAACAGGAGGGTCCTGGGGGGCGCGCCGCGCCTTAATTCCGCCAGAACCACGTAAACCTGATGTCCGTATCGCCGTTCGCTGAGCTTGTCTCAAGACGCCCGAATGACGCAGGGCGGATCGTCGCGGAAAAAAGTTGAGAAGGCGTGGAACGCTATCGCCCGCTCGTCGTTTCAAGCTTCGTCGTCCCCGCTTGACGCCCCCCCGATAAGAGGGACGACGCAAAAGGGCCCGGTCGAAAGACCGGGCCCTGTCTTGTTCGGGTTCAGCGCGGCAGCGGCTTCAGCGGCAGCGGCTCGCCGTCCGGCAGCGGGACTTCGGCCACGTTCAGCGTCATCGAGACCACGTCGTAGTAGCCGCTGACGCCGATCAGATCGACAACGCCCTGCTCGCCGAAGAGGGCCATCACCCGGCCGAGGGTTAGGTCTCCCACGCGTCGGGTCTCGCGAAGCTCGGTGCAGAAGTCGTAGATGGCCGCCTCGTCGGCGGCCATGCCGGCCGGCCGGCGGCCCTCGGCCAGGTCCGCGGCGATCTGCGGCTTCAGGCCCGCCGCCATGGCCAGGCGATGGTGGGCGTACCACTCGAACTGAGCGTCCCAGGCGCGGGCGGTGATCAGGATGGCGAACTCATTCAGCCTCCCCGGCAGCGAGGAGGAGAAGCGCAGGTACTCACCCACCTTCTGCAACCGGTCAGCCAGTTCGGGGCTGCGCAGCCAAGCCTGGAAAGGCCCTCGAAGCCCTCCGCGCGGGCCGCGGGAGATGGCTTCGGCGACGCGCCTCTGGTCCGCCGTCATCGCGTCGGGATCAAGCGGCGGGAAGCGGGGCGGGGGCGCGCTCAAGGCGGTTTCCTTAGGGTCCTGTTAAGGAATGTTAAGGTTTTTCGCACGTTTCGCCGCAGGCGTGCTATAGGCGGCGCCGACCACGCGAGGCGCCAGCTTCGTCGGCGCGCCGACGAAGCCCTTCAGGCGGCCTTGCCTCCACATTGAAAGGACCGCGCCATGGCTGAAGAACAATTCGTGCAGATGTATGTGCGCGACTTCACCACCCTGGCCGCCCGCGCCGAGAGCGGCGTGGATGTGGAGCCCCAACTCCGCAAGCGTATTCTGGAAACCCGTTCCCATGCCGCGCTGATGGATCAGCGCAAATCCGCAGGTCATCTGGCCGCCGTCAGCGAGCGCCTGCGCGTCGAGAGCCGCAAAGACCCGGCTCATGCCGTGCGCACCTGCCCGGACCCAGTGGCCGCCGGCATCCGCCGCCAGGCCTTCCTGGCGCGCGTCGCCGACATGCTCGAAAACGAAACCGCTCGCATCTGAGCGCGAGCGCGCTCCTCAGCCTCTAGGCGTTGACGTCGATCACCACCCGGCCACGAATCTGGCCGGCGAGGATTTGTTCGGCCAGAGCGGGCAGGTCGCTCAGCGGCTTGATCGTCGTCATCACCGCCAGCTTCTTGAAGTCCAGGTCATCGGCCAGGCGGCCCCAGGCTTCCTTGCGGTCGCCCCGGTGGCGCATCACCGAGTCCACCCCGGCCAGCGTCACGCCGCGCAGGATGAAGGGCGCCACCGAGCCCGGCAGGTCCATGCCCTGGGCCAGGCCGCAGGCCGCGACGCAGCCGCCGTACTTGGTCTGGGACAGCACGTTCGCCAGGGTGTGGGAGCCCACACTGTCGATGCCGCCCGCCCAGCGTTCGCGGGCCAGCGGCCGGGCCGGCCCGGAGAGGTCCGCCCGGTCGATGACTTCCGCCGCGCCGAGACGGGTCAGGTACTCGCCCTCCGCTTCCTTGCGCCCCGAGGACGCCACGACGCGGTAGCCGAGGTTGGAGAGCAGGCTGATGGCCGTCGAGCCGACGCCGCCGGCAGCGCCGGTGACGATGATGTCGCCGTCCTCGGGCAGCACATCGTTCCGCTCCAGCGACAGCACGCAGAGCATGGCGGTGTAGCCGGCGGTGCCGATCGCCATGGCGTCGCGGGTGGAGATGTTGTCCGGCAGCTTCACCAGCCAGTCGCCGCGGACCTTCGCCTTCTGGGCGAAGCCGCCATTGTGGCTTTCGCCGACGCCCCAGCCGTTAAGAACCACGCGGTCGCCCGGCGTGAAGCCATCCTCGGCCGACGAGCTTTCGACTACGCCCGCGAAGTCGATCCCCGGCACCAGTGGGAAGTTGCGGATAATGGGGGAGCGGCCGGTGAGCGCTAGGCCGTCCTTGTAGTTCAGGGTGGAATACTCCACCCGCACCACCGTGCCGCCGTCGCCCAGATCGGCGGTGGTCAGGTCCTCGAACCGGACCTCCTGGCCCTGGTCGGTCTTGTGCACACGCAGGGCGCGGAAGGTGTCGGGCATGGAAGGCTCCTGAAGAAAGACGGGTCGTTCTAGCGGGGGTTTGCGAGGGGCTCTAGAGGCCGAAGCGTTCGCCGCGCCGGCCCTTGACCGCGAGGTCCACGGTGAGCAGGCGCTTGACGCCTTCCATCCGCATCTGGCCGCCCGGCATATGGCGCATGGCCTGGTAGTCGCCGAGGCTGTCTTCCACCGCGTTGGTGAAGCCCTGCTGATCCTGGGCCTTGTTCATCTGCATCTTGGCGAAGCGCAGAGCCTCGGGGCTGTTCTCAGCCACGCGCCGGGCCCAGGCGTAGGTCTCGCGCTCAAGGTCGGCGGGGGCGAGCACGCGGTTGACGAAGCCGTATTCCGCGGCCTCCCGCGCGGGGATGAAGCGGCTCTCGAAGCAGAGCTCCTTGGCGCGGCGCACGCCGATGTCCCAGGGGATGGTGTTGTATTCCACGAAGCCGCCCAGGAACTCCGCGTTCTCGGCGGCGAAGATCACGTCCATGCAGGCCGCCAGCATCCAGCCGGCATAGATGCAGTAGCCCTCCACCATGGCGATGGTGGGCTTGGCGAAGTTCCGCCACTTCAGCAGCAGGTCGAGGTTGTACTTCTTGAACTGGTCGTAGCTCTCGATGCCGGGCAGAGCGCCCAGGGAGCGGCGGTACTCCGCGCCCTCCTCGGTGCCGAGGTCGTGGCCGGTGGAGAACACGCCGCCTGAGCCGCGGGTGATCAGCACCCGGATATCCCGGTCGGCGCCGGCCGCATCGAAGGCCGCGTCGATCTCGTCCAGCATCCGGTAGTCCTGGGCGTTGCGGTATTGGGGACGGTTCAGGGTGATGACGCCCAACGGCCCGTCGGTTTCGTATTTGATGCTCTGGAAATCCAAGGCCCCGCCTCCCACGTCTTCGTTGTTGGGCGCCACGATAGCCGCGCCGGCGCGATCCGCGCGAGGCCCAAAGCAGCCTGAGGCCAAATGGTCCGGGCCAATGACAAGAGCCTAAGGCCGCGGTTCAGGGAACCTTCAGGACGAATGGCGCAAGATCGCCTCGGGATGCAGGGAAGTGACACACCGCCCCTTCCTTGAGTCTCTTTGGCGAACCGACTGCCCCGCCTTGCGTTCAAGCACCGAGGGACAGAGTCGAACCGAAGGAGAGAGAGTTCAGTGCCGCGTAACCGTCCGAAGGGGGTGTTGGGGATCGCTTGGGCCTGTCTGGAGTGCGAGGCCACCGGCCGCACCGAGCATGTGCCCACCCACGAGATTTACCCGGAGACGGTTGTGCGACGGATCGGCTTCGCCGCCGGCGGCGGCCAGCCCTGGACACTCTCCGCGCTTGAGACCCCCCGCGAAAGCCCGGCCCCCTGGAAGATCGTGGTGATCACCGGCGCGCCGTCCTGGGCCGAGTACTGGGCGCCGGCCATGGCGGGTCTGCCCGCCGACCGGGAGATGGTGGTGGTGGACCGCCCCGGCTACGCCAACTCCGAACCGGCCGAACCGATCACCGATATCCGTGAGCAGGCGATCGCCCTCCTGCCGGTGCTGCACAAGGCGCGGGGTCAGAAGCTGCTTCTGGTGGGCCAGTCCTACGGCGCCGCAATCGCGACCCTGATGGCCTCCATGGCGCCGAAGATGGTGGACAGCCTGGTGCTGCTCTCCAGCTTCCTGGGCGAGCTTGGCCCCACCTCCCGCTGGCTGGTGGAGGCGGGACAGAAGGTGCTGGGCGTGATCCCGAAGGACCTTCGCAACGCGGTGATGGAAGTGACGGGCCAGGCCCCGCAACTGCCCCAGGTGCGTGAAGCGCTGGCGAGGCTGCCGATGCCGGTGCATGTCGTGCACGGCGACAAGGACGACTTCGCGCCGATGGAATTTGCTCAGCAGCTGGCGCTTGAGACTCCCACTCGCCGCCCGATAAGCTTCCATATGGCCGAGGGCGTTGACCACTTTCTCAACGACGGACCGGCCGAGGCCGTGATCGAGGTGCTGGAACGGTGCATTCCTGAACCGGCGGCGCCGCTGAAGCTGCCGACGCTCAGCCTGCCGAAGCTCAGCCTGCCCCATATCGAGCTGCCGAAGCTGTCGATCCCGAAACTGGAGCCGAAGCCGGCGCTGGCGCCGGCCACCAAGGCGATCGCCTAGGTCCCCGGGACCACCACTTGCACCGGGCGGCCGCCGCGGGTTTCCACCCGGCGCATGATGGCCACTTGCGCGCCCGAACCCTGGGCGGGCTTGGAAACCGTGATCAGGAACCAGGAGCCGTCCGGCAGGCCGGAGAAGCTGAACCGGTCAGCCGCGCAGGGGCCCGAGCGGACGTAAGTTCCCAACTGCGGGGGCGCCGGCGGGGTGCGGCTGCGCACGATGTCCACCGGCACAGCGGCCACGGTGGTGGCGCCGTAGAGGGTCTGCACCCGGCGCCGCGTCCAGGGCGTCTCTGGCATCAGCACCACGGAGGAGCTGTTGCAGGTGTAACGGACCTGACCGACCCGGTGTACCAGCATGCCGTCGATCCGGTTCGTTCCGGGCACGCGCGACCAGGCGAAATCCTGTTCCCGGAAGGCGTCCGCCGAGGGCGGCGGCTGCGGCGGCGGAGGGGGCGGCGGCGGCGGCTCGTAGCTGGACGACGTCGTTTCGCAGGCGCTGAGGACCGCGGCGGCGGCGGCGAGGAGGGCGATCAGGCGCTTCTTCATGGCGCACAACCTAGCTCCCACGGCCACGGCTCGGCAATGGAAACCGGAAAGCCCGAATGCCTCTTGGCGGCCCTCGCGTGAACAGCGATAAGCGATCCGATCCAAAAGCCCGACAAGGGCGGAACCTTAGATTGCCAGGGAGAGGCGGACATGAAGGCCGCGGTGCTGCGGGAAGTGGGCAAACCCCTTCTCATCGAAGACGTCCAGATCAACAAGCCCGGCCCGCACGAGGTGCTGATCCGCACCGCCGCCGCCGGCGTCTGTCACTCGGACCTCCACTTCGTGGAAGGCTCCTATCCCTTCCCGCTGCCGGCCGTGATCGGCCACGAGAGCGCGGGCGTGGTGGAAGCCATCGGCTCGGAAGTGCGCACGGTGAAGGTGGGCGACCACGTGATCACCTGCCTTTCGGCCTTCTGCGGCCACTGCGACCAGTGCCTGACCGGCCATATGAGCCTTTGCCAGTCGCCGGACACCAAGCGCGGCAACGAGGACGAGCCGCGCCTCTCGCAGAACGGCAAGCCGCTGCCGCAATTCCTGAACCTGTCGTCTTTCGCCGAGCAGATGCTGATCCACGAGCACGCCTGCGTGGCGGTGCGTAAGGACATGCCGCTGGACCGCGCGGCCCTGATCGGGTGCGGGGTGATGACGGGCGTCGGCGCCGTCTTCCACACCAACCGGGTCCAGCCCGGCGAGACCGTGGCCGTGATCGGCTGCGGCGGCGTCGGCCTGGCGGCGATCAACGGAGCCGCGATCGCCGGCGCCGGCCGGATCATCGCCATCGATATGCAGCCCAACAAGGACAACCTGGCCCGCGAATTCGGCGCCACGGACTTCATCTGCGCTGCGGATGTGGACCCGGTGCGGACGGTCCTGGAAATGACCAAGGGCGGCGTGCACCACGCCTTCGAAGCCATCGGCCTCGCCAAAACCGCCGAGCAGGCCTTCGCAATGATCCGCCGCGGCGGCGCGGCCACCATCATCGGCATGATCCCGGTGGGCCAGATGGTCAGCGTGCCCGGCCCAGCCTTCCTCGGTGAAAAGAAGCTGCAGGGCTCGGCCATGGGCTCCAACCGCTTCCCCGTGGACATGCCCCGCCTGGTGGACATGTACATGGCCGGCAAGCTGAAGCTCGACCAGATGATCAGCCGCCGCATCAAGCTGGAGGACGTCAACGACGCCTTCGTCGAGATGAAGACCGGCCAGATCGCCCGCTCGGTCATCGTGTTCGACTCTTAGGGCGACGAGGACGGCGCATTTTGAGGGGGACGCGTACGCGGTACGCGTCCTCCTTTCCGTGTTAGCGTCGCCTTATGCTCGGCTTTCCTGATCCCGCCCGCGCGCCCGCCTGGGGGCGGCGGCGCATCTCGCCCACATTGGCCCGCGGAGGGATGGTCTGCGCGGCCCATCCGATGGCGGTGGCGGCGGGGGCCGAGGCCCTGCGAAAGGGCGGCAACGCGGTGGACGCGGCGGTGGCCGCGGGGCTCGCGGCCTCGGTGGTGATGCCGGAGATGTGCGGCCTGGGTGGTGACCTGTTCGCTATCGTGCACGCGCCCGGCCAGGCGCCGACCGCCATCCTGGGCAGCGGCATCGCCGCCACCGGGGCCAGCCTTGAGATGGTGATGGCCAAGGCGGGACGCGGACCGGACGGCGGGCCGACCATGCCGCTGCGGGGGCCGCTCTCGGTGGGTGTGCCGGGCATGCTGGACGCCTACAACACACTCCTCGGCCGGTTCGGGACCACGAGCTTTGCGGAGGCGGCCGGCTCCGCCATCGCGCTCGCTGACGAGGGCTTCCCGGTCACGCCGCTCTGCGCCTTCGCCCTGGATGAGTGCAAAGGCATGCTCGCCCGTTTCCCCGCGACGGCGGCGGTGCTGCTGCCGGGCGGAAGAGCGCCGGCGGCCGGGCAGGTGCTGCGCCAGCCGGGTCTCGCGGCCACCCTGCGGCGCTTGGCGGCCGAGGGGACGGACGACTTCTATCGCGGTGAGATCAGCCGGCGGATCAGCGCCTTCCTTATCACCGAGGGCGGAGCGATGAGCGAGGCCGACATGGCCCAGCACACCACCGTTGTCGAGCCGCCGATCACCACGGACTATCGCGGCTACACGATCTGCCAGACGGGCCTTCCCAGCCCAGGCATGATCCTCCTCGAGGCGCTGAACCTCGCCGAACAGGCGGATGGAGAGGCCCTGGCGCGAGGGGATGCGCACGCCGTCCACCATCTGGTGGAGATCATGAAGATCGCCTTCGCCGACAGGCTGGGCCACGCCCAGGATCCGAAGTTCGGCAAGACGCCGCTGGACTGGCTGCTCTCCAAGGCCTTTGCGGTAGCGCGGTTCAAGGCTGTCGATCCGGCGCGCGCCGCCATCCAGACCAAGCCGGCGCTGCAGACCGGCGACACCACCTACCTCTGCACCGCCGACGGCTCGGGGATAATGGTCTCGCTGATCCAGTCGGTTTCTTCTGCCTTCGGGTCGGGGATGATCGCCGGGGACACCGGGGTGATCCTCAACAACCGGGTCGGGCGCGGCTTCAGCCTGGAGGCGGGCCACCCCAACATCTACGCGCCCGGCAAGAAGCCGATGAGCACGCTGAACTGCTGGAGCGTGATGCAGGGCGATGAGGCGGTGATGGTGGGCGGCAGCTATGGCGGCGATGGTCAGCCGCAGTGGGGCCTGCAGATGCTGGTCGGCATGATCGACGGCGGCCTGGACGTGCAGGCGGCCACCGAGATCCCGCGCTGGGAGCTGTTCCCCGGCACCGACCCGGCGGGCATCGCCTCACCCTACCACCTCTACGCCGAGACCCGGATGGGGACGCAGACCCTGGAGGGGCTGGCGGCGCGGGGCCACGCCGTGGTTCCGACGGGGGAATGGGGAGGCCGGGGCGGCGCCAACATCATCGCCCGTGACCCGGCGACAGGCGTGCTGGCCGGCGGCTCCGACCCCCGCATCGAGGGTATGGCTTTCGGCCTGTAAACTACGATTTTGTGGTTAAATCACTGTTTACGTTCAATATTTGGAGCTTTGCCAAGAACCCGCCCCAATTGCCCCGCGTTGTGGGGACATCCGGAATTCGCCGGGTCTGGGGAGAGCGAACGATGTCGAAGCGGCAAAGGCTGCAGCGCACCATTGAGCACCGCTGGCAGGCGGTCTTCGGCGAGCCTCCCTTCATCCGCACCGACCCCGAGCTGATGCTGAGCATCCTGGAATCCGAGGAACGGCGGAGGGCCCACGTCCCCCAGTCCGAAGCCCGCGCGGCCTAGCTCACACCGGGCGTCTCCCCGTCAGGCGGTCCGTTCCGCACTGTGCGGATCATTCACCGCCCGGCTGATGGTGTTGAACACCATCATCGAGCGGGCGCGCGGGTCGTAGCGGGGCCAGGAGGGCAGGCCCGTGGCGTTGGGGCTGCCGGTGCGGGCAAAGGCGATCCAGGCGGCGCTCATGGTGTCGGCCACGGCCTGGGCCTGAGCCGCGCCGGGGCCGATCAGGGATGGGGCTTTCGCCACATTGTCGAACACCAGCGGCACGTCGAGGCCGCGGGCGCTGCGGCGGCGGTCCACCGGGGTTTCGAACTCCAACCGGTAGAGGTAGGCGCCGGCTGAACCCTGGGCGGCCTTGCGCTCGGCCAGCTGCTGGGCGGCGAGGCCCGCGCCGCGGTCGGCGGTGATGGCGAAGTAGAGGTCCGCGGCGGAGGCCGAGGGCCGCTGGGCGCGGTAGGCGGCGACCAGGGCAGCGGCGTTGGCGCCGGGCAG
>JADMIO010976172.1_pt1 | contig 26985 bp, 12 predicted proteins | sample 8958161 | NCBI WGS metagenome assembly JADMIO01 (sample SAMN16585339, study PRJNA669376) | soil metagenome | isolation source: Crop rotation soil | place: USA: Cullars Rotation, Alabama | collected 2011
AAAGCTGTACTGATTATTCTTTTATTCATTTATTTTCCTTTCAAATTCTAAATTTAAAGTATATATTTTAATTGCAAATAAAAATATATACTTTAATTGGGAATAAATATTTTTTTGTAGGTTTTTATTAAACAAATATATTTTATTGGAGAAAATAATGAAATTAATTTATTCAATTTCAGATGCTGCTTCAGCAACAATTTCAGAAGTAGGCGGAAAAGGATTTTCTCTGATCAGAATGGTACAGTATGGTTTAAATGTACCTTCAGGATTTGTATTAACTGTTGCATTTTTTGAACCCTGGCTCAAACAATTAAAAACCACCAATGAATGGAAAAATTTTCTGGAATCCGATACAGAGCAATTGAAAAAAAACTGTAATGCACTTAAAGCTTTGACTTTTGAATTAGAATTAACCGGGGAACAAAAACAATTATTAAATGATTCCTTATCAGCTTATAAGCCAGAGCAATTATTTGCGGTCCGGTCATCGGCGCCTGAAGAAGATCTTGCAGGTGCCTCATTTGCCGGTGGTTATGAAACTATTCTCGGTGTTAATTCTGTTAATCTTGAAAGTGCTATACGCAGGGCCTTTGCTTCCTGTCTTGATGTAAGGGTTGTAGTATATAAAAAGGAGCATGGTTTTAATTACCAACAGCCAAAGATCGCTGTTGTCATTCAGGAACAGATTGCCAGTGAAATTGCCGGGGTCGGTTTTTCGATAAATCCGGTTGATAATAATTATGATCAGGCAGTTTTTAATGCAAACTGGGGGCTTGGAGAAACTGTGGTGGCTGGTATAGCTTCTCCGGACCATTTTGTCGTTGATAAATTCAGCAATGAAATTATTGAAAAAAAATTAGGAAAAAAAGAAACCTCTATCTGGCTGACCTCAAATGGAGGTACAGAAGAACATCAGGATTCAAGGCATTCACAACTTTGTTTAACCGGCGGCCAAATATTTGAATTAATGGAACAATTAATTAAAATTGAAAAATTATATGAACAACCTATGGATATCGAATGGGCCTTTGCAGAGAATAAGCTTTATCTGTTACAGGCAAGACCAATAACTACTTATTATCTGCTTCCTGAGGATCTGATCAGTAAAGCCGGTGCTAAAAAACGTCTTTATCTTGATGTACTGCTGACAATTCAGGGCCTGGTGCAGCCTTTATCTGTTATGGGCACATCAGTAATTGCCGGAGTTTTCAGTACCTTTTCCAAAACCGTACTGGGTAAGGATATTACCCAGAATATTGATTCAACACTGCCCTATGCCAGTGGCGGCAGAATGTATGTCAACCTTTCCAATGTACTGGTAATCGCCGATAAAGACAAACTGGAAAAAATTGTCAGTAATATGGATACAATTACAGCATCTATTATTAAAGGAATAAAAGCTGAAGAGTACCGCGCTGATAATTCTGAAATTAAAAAGCTTCCCTTACATTTATTATGGCACCTTCCTGATATCCCTTTAAAAGTTATTGAAGCAGGAATTTTACCGGAACATGCCAGCCATAATTTGCATAAGGAAATTGAACGGAAAGTGGCTGAACTAAAAGCAATTCCTGGTAAAAATTTAAATTTTGCCGAATTTACAAATCAGATTTTTAATCATGTAGTTGATATTGTTTTTCATAATTTGCTTCCCTATCTTTTAACCAGCAGGGTTGCTATCGGTAAAATACAAACCCTGTTTGATCAGGAAAACCAGGATATAAAAAAACAATTAGAATACCTTGACCGTTCATTACCCGGTAATATTACAATTGAAATGGGGCTGGACCTTTATCATCTTTCAGTTTTACTCGATCAGAACATAAATACAATTGAACAATTTCAAACTGCATTTTTACAAAAAACAATTTCCACTGAATTTAATACTGCCTGGGAAAAATTTTTAACAAAGTTCGGTTTCAGGGGTCCACGCGAACTGGACATTGCTGCCCCAAGGTTCAGGGATCAGCCTGGATTGTTATTACAGCAGATTTTACAGTTAAAACAGGTTAAAGATCCTGAACAGACTCCCCTGTCAATATTTCAGCGTTCACAAAATGAACGTCATCAGGCTTTTGAATATCTGGGGGAAATAGCCCATATGCGTGGCTGGCTGCAAAGTAAAAAATTTAATACTTTGTATAAAATAATTGAAACTTTTGGCGGAATCAGGGAAACACCAAAATATTATTTAATTATGGCAATTGATTTTATCCGGCAGAGGGTATTAAAAGAAGCTGAAGCTCTTGTTTCTAAAGGCAGGTTAGAAAATATACAACAGGTATTTGATTTAACTTTAAATGATTTAAACCTTGTACTAAATGAGCCAGGGCCGGATATCAGCAAAATAATCTTAAAAAACCGTGCCTATCTTGATAAAATCAGAAATACCAGGGAGTTCCCAAGAGTAATTGATTCAAGGGGAAAAATACTGCAAAGACAAAAACCGCCGGTCAAAGAAGGTGAAATCTCAGGGCAGCCTATTTCTTCAGGTATTGTCAAGGGAACTGTTAAAGTGCTGCATTCACCAGATGAGAAAATATTATTACCCGGAGATATTCTGGTGGCTCATGCCACTGATCCGGGCTGGACACCACTTTTTGTAAATGCCTCAGCAATTCTGCTTGAAGTTGGAGGTATGCTGCAACATGGAGCACTGGTGGCACGGGAATACGGTAAGCCATGCATTGCCGGCTTAGAAAATATTACAGACATACTTAAAGATGGTATGCAGATAGAAGTAGATGGCTCTAGCGGAATAATCACGATTATTAAATAAAAAATTGATCAGAATAATTTTATTTATTTTACAAAGGTTTATTAATTTAAGTATGTATTAACGTTCCTAAAAAATATTATTAAGTTATAGCAATAATATTTCTGATGATTCTATAATAAAATAATCAGGCTTTATAAATATAGTTAAAATTAAATGGAAATCGGTAAAAACATAAAAGCAAAAAATTTTTCAGTAATGCCGCTGAAAGATACTAATGTCCTGATTAATCATGAAAATTCAATAACTATTAGCTCCGATAAATTTAAAAGCAGACGGTTTGCCGAACCTGTTTTACCAAAGTTACCGGCTATTGCAGCTATAATAGCTGATATTTCAACTGATTTACAGGAAATAGTACATAATCCACGGCTTTTAAATAATTATGAAAAAATTAAGCCTGTAAGCATTGCTAATTACAAAACTGCAATTGGTGAAAAATTAAGTTCTTTGCATAATGAATTAAAAGCAAAGGAAGCAATAACAACCGGTCAATTAAATGATATTAAAAACTTCGATCCTCTTAAACAGGATATGTTTTTAACTTCTTTAAAAGAAATGGAATCATTAAAAGCTGGCAAAACCAATGCTGCGGATTATATGCTCAATATTATGAATCATGCTGCCGACCTTTCGGGTAATGATGGTGGTAAATTTATTGATCTGGTTGGCGAAATGTTTTCAGATGTACCCATACCATTAGACTTTTTTCGAAGAATACTTGGTGGCGGGCCACATTCCGGTGGTAACGTACTTGAACCGATGCTTGATAGAGTAGTTGAATCTCAGCAGGGTTCACATGGCTTTAACCCAAATATGACTGATGATATTGATAAAAATAATACTTTGACACATCATGTGGGAGAATTTTTACAGGTAGGCTATAACCGTGGCAATTTTTTAGGAAAATTTGCGGCAGGAGTTATAGATAGTGGTTATATTGGAATTATACAGAGTCAGAAAAATGAAGGTGATGTAAGAAGCGGCTATTTTTCAACTATGATAGGCTCTGCACTGAAAAAAAATAAAATTAGTCCACATGATGCCGTAAAATTGTTTCGCTGGGCCTATGCTGAAAATCATGGTGGTAAACAGGCTCCACCTTTTGGTTCCCGTGAAACCGAAGGGAAATATATGAACTGGAGCGACTATAATATTAAAAAATGGATAAATGCATATAATAAAGCTTTTCCAAATGCTCAGATATAATATAATTTAATTACTTAATTCAATTTTTCAGGGAACAGATTAAATTATGACAATGATTGAGAAAACAACCGCTCACAGGATACATGATTTTAAACTTAATGCCTCAAAAGTTGATACACGGGAAAAGATACCCCCATCCAGCTTTTCTGAAACAATGCAAAGCCTTAATACCGGTGCCAAATTAAATCAAAGGGTTTTTAACCAGCTTTCTAATTTGCTTGGATCAGTAAACTCCCAGACTGAAGAAGAGGAACAGGTTACCTATAAGCAACCGAATGCTAAAAAGTTACTTGGTACTACATTAAATATTAAAAATGCTGAAGTTATGCAACTGGTTAATGGGTACCGTCAGGAAAATCTTAAAATAACTGTAAATGGCCGTTTTTTAAATAGATTTAACGATATAAGCCAGGAAAAAGAAGCTAAAAAGGACCTGGATTTAGATAGTGAATTAGGAAATTATATTGAAGGTAACCAACAATTTGAAAAAATTCCTCTTCCAAAAGGTTTAACTGCCAGTATACTTGTTAAAAAACCTAATTTTTTTGCTAAATCCATGCCTAAAACCAGTCACCCTAATTCTTCAGTAAATGCTGAGCATCAGACTGTTCATGAAATTAAAGAATCAGTCCCTGAAATTGTTAAAGAGGTAAAAACTGAAATAAAACCTGAAATGGTTAAATTAAAGTTACTGCGTAAAGGTGATGGTATCCTTTCTGCCAATAAAACCGGTTTTGAAATATCTTTAGAACTTGAAACAGTTAAAAAATACAGCTCAATTATTAAAAATAATTCAATTAATCTGGATGATGTAATTAAAAAAGGAATTATCTCAATTACAGAAGCAATAGATAAGGGTTTTATTTCTGCTTTTCAGGCTGTAAAAGCTGGCTATATTTCAGTTAATGAAGCACTTGATCAGGGTTTGCTTGATATCGGTGTGGCAATTAAATCCGGCCTCATATCAGTAGGTAAAGCGATACGTGAAGGGTTTATTACAATTTCTGATGCCATACGCAGTAATTATATTTCTGTAGCTACAGCCCTGTTAAATCATTTAATCACACCTGCTGAGGCTATTGAAAAAGGTTTTATAGATGCAGCCACAGCAATTAAAAAAGGGTTTATAACTGCTTCAGAAGGAGTAAGGAAGGGATATGTTACGGTTGAATTCGTTATTTCTCAGGGTTTACTTTCTTCAACTGATGCCATTAAAAATGGTTTAATGTCCCAGGAAGAAGCAATCAAAAAAGGCATATTGAAAAATAAAGCTACTGATGAGCAGTCTATTATTAAAGAAAAGCTTATTAGCCCTGAATTATCTCCTGAAAATGCTGTTTTAGCTGTTAAAAACGGTAAAATTAGCCTGGATGAAGCTTTGAAACAAGGCTTATTTACAATATCCGGTGCCTTACAAAACTCACTTCTAACCTTACAGGATGCTGTCAATAAAGGCTTAATCTCAATGAGAGATGCCATCAGAATGGGATTTCCTCCACCGGCTAATTTCCCGGTTAATATCGATCAGGCGATTATTAGTAAATGGATTTATCCTACTGATGCCATCAAGCTTGGCTTATTAAAAACTGAGGACGCTATCAGAAAAGGTTATATTACAAAAACCGCCAGCAGTGCAAAATCTAATAAGAAATTCTGAATTTCTTATTAGTTATCCCTGAGTGGTTTCACAACATGACTTAAAAGTGCAACTTCAGAGATATGCTGTACCGTGTTAATATATGATTCCATAGCCTGACGGGCCGCTTCTTTTGGATTTGGCTCATGACTAAAATATTTCATCCAGATTTTTTCGGCTTCAGCCGGATTTTTAGCATATTGCTTTACTTCCATTACAGCGGCAAATGTCCTGTCAAAATTACTATAGTTACCATTTTCAGGTACAAGTACCTGCTTAGTTTCAATAAATTCCCTTACTTCCTGTTTTTTAGCATCCAGTAATTTTTTAGCCTGTTCAGCTTTAACTGTATTGCCATTTTCATGGTAAAAATCAACAGTACGTTCAAGTCTTTTTACCTCTTTTTCCATTGATGCAAGATGGGGATCACGGGCAATATTTTCTACAAATTTATAACCGCTTTTACCTTCGGAAGACTGGTTCATCTGTAATTCCCGGAAATAAATTTCCCTGACATCGTATTTTCCAAGCTTCATTACTACGGTTGCCAGATCCTTAGTGGAATGTCCATCAAAAACCCAATGCATTTTGAATTGTTCCTGGCTGACCCTGACCTGCATTTTCTGACTCATCGACATTCCCTGAGCCACGCTACTCATTGAGTCGCCACTGGAACCCCATTTGGCTGCCATATCGCTGACATAGGCTTCCGGCCAGAACATACGCATTTCACGTGCTATTTTATTAAATTCGATTCTGGCCTCCTGACCAACTGGCCCATGATCATTAAGTTTACTTTCATTATCTTTAACAAAACTGATTAAATCATTTTCTTTTTTGAACCTTAAATTAGTCAGGGCCATCTCGTTAAGTACATCTTCAGATTTACCACGGTTTTTAGGATTTTCTTTAATTTTGGCTATTTCAAGGTTTAATTCATCCTGTAAAGTATGATATGAATCTTCTGCTTTAGCAAAATTATCGGCAATTTCCTTTTTAGATTCAGGTGTTTTTGCCATATTGATGGCTTCTTCTTTAAATTTATTATAAGCCGCTTTTCCTGCTTCACTATGGCCATATCCAAGCCTGATCTGATAAAAATCAGTGGCCCTGATATTATCCCAGTCCTTTTTGGCTAATTCAGGACTCAAAGCGTCAGATTTATTAAGTTTGATATCCATTATCAATGGTGTGGCATAAGCATTTGAATCAACCAGTTTACTTGGGGCACCGTCAAATTTATCCTGTAATTTTTTCTGCATCATCTGCATCAGTTCCAACTCTGCAATATGTTTCTGTGCCGGACTCATAGCCTCGTTCGATTTAATAATTTTCACTGAAAAATCAACATCGCTCCAGACCTTTTTATAGCCATCAGCACCTGGTTTTGTACCAACATATGGATCCTCAAGGTCAAATCCTTTACTTTTTGCTTCTGCTTTAACTTCGGCCCAGGTATCAGCCAGCATTTTATCCCTGGCTTCATGGATTTTATCGAATAATTTTTCAGGGATTTTATCCTGTAGTCCTTTAATATTATCCCAGCCTCCCGCCTTTTTATAAAATTCCTGCATAATCTCAGGTTTATCAATATTTTTACTCAGGAACTCACTGATTTGTTCTTTATTTTCTTTGGCAAACTGATTGAATTTTTCAGGGGTATCAAGGTTGTGGGTACCAAAAAGCTGCTCTACATCTGTATGCAATTTTTCAGCTTTTAAATCAATCGAAAAAGCACCGTTTTCCATTGCCAGTTTATTTATTTCATCAATTTTAAGGTGAACAGGATCTAAGCCCGGGCGGGTTAATACAAGTTCATCAACGCCATGTTGGTTTTTCACCAGTTTTGCCCCGTATTCCAGATGGATTTTGCCCTCAACCCTTATATTCATAGCAATTTCCATATTTACTTCCTTAGCCGATTTTAATACAGCTAAAACACCTTCAGTATTTAATCCTGGTTTGGCAACCATCTGTTCCAGTGCTGATTTTACTGAAAGATCGGCTAATAGTTTAGCTTCTGCTTTATCATAACCAGGTAATTTTTCAAATTTTTCAATTAACTGGGCATGTTGTTCCCTTACTGTATTGATAAGTTTAGCTTCTTCGGTTTTCTGGGCTTCTGTACCTTTTTTACCCGTCAGGTTATCAAGATCCGGCTCAAGCTTATTAACCCCTTCCATTGTCTTTTTAACCATCTGTTCCCTGACAACATGCGCAATCTGGGCCGTATCATATTTTGGGAAACCATCTTTACCATTCATATTTATCAGGTTTTCCTCAATATGTTTACCAAAAACTACTGGATCTTTGGTATAAATATCCGGCATTTGTTTCATGGCAATTTTAATTGATTCTTCTGCCAGGAATTTATGGGCCTTTTCCCTGACATCAGGAGGCATTGTTTCAATTACATCATGAAGAGCCTTTATTTCTTTTTTAAGTTTATCGGCTGGTATGTCATGGTTTCCGGTTTCCTGATGATAAGTTGAAAGTGCCTCGGTCAGTTCTTTAAACTGTGGTGTATCTTTACCAAGTTTGGGAGCCAGTGACTCAGCCTGTAATGAAGACATTTCTTTAATCTGTTCTTTGGAGGCAGGAGCTTTATGAGATGTGCTGATTATGGTTGGTACGACTATACTGGTAGCTATGGCAATCCTCTCGCCCCATTTTTTTATCTCATGTTTTTGCTCAGGAGTCAATGGCTTATCAGAACCCAGTTCCATTGCTTTGGTAATTGCATATTCAGCAAATTTACCGACATTCTGCTGTCCATAAGCTATGGCAATATTCATGCCGAGCCTGCCGCTAAAATTTTTAATTCCGGCAAATTTATCGGCTGCACCGACAAAAAGAAGCTGAGAGCCAAATTCAACCATTTTAGCAGCAAAGGAATGTTCGCCAAAGGCCTTTTGGGCACCATAATTCATTCCGGCCTGTACTGCCATAATCTGTCCCATATGCACTGTACCGGCAAGAACCTGCTGTGCCCGGGATAATTTACCTCCGACCTGGGCAATTTCTCCAACTTTTCTTATCCCTGCAACTGCCCTTACTACATCCTTTTCATGTTTGGCAACATCAATAATCAGGCGCATTGCTGAAGCAGCCTTTCTTTCACCACTGATTACCGATGGCAGGAAAGAGCCCACTGCTTTTGCCATTGCAATTGCTTTTTCCAGTTGAGGATATTTGGTTACAAGTTCTACCAGCCTTCCGAGTCTTGCTGCTGCCAGTGCGGTACCGGCTCCGGCAGTTAATGCTTCGGTTACGGCTATTTCAACTATTAAAGCAACTGTATCGGTTTTATTCAGGAAGGAACCGACTGAATTTAACCAGAGTAAATTTTTATTCTGAAATTCCCAGCCCTGGGTGTCAACCCCAAGTACATCAGTAACTGACATTCCCATATAACGGGTCATCATTGCCTGGGCATCGGCAAATTCCTTATCATAGCCACCAGCAACCAGTGAGCCGTTCTGGGCAACTTCATGGGCCGCTTCGGCAAAGCCGCTGCCACTTTCAGACGGTCCGCCCTTAGCCAGCCAGTTTTTAATTGCCGGTTCAAATACATCTTTTTCTTTTTCGCCTTCATTGAGTTTGGGATTAATAAATTTATCCATTCCCGGATAGGTTCCCAGTATTTGTTTGGAAAGTTTGATTGCCTGCGCATATTCAGGTGGAATATTACCATCAGGTTCAAGCCCTTCATGCAATACCTTCATTGCAGAGAGGAAAGCCAGCCCTTTATTATCTTCCAATGCTTTGCCGAATCCCTGGATAAAGCTTTCCATTTCAGTAATACCCCGGTCATATTTACCTTCAATTGAAGCTTTTGATTTATCAAGTTTTTCAAGATCGATTTTATCGTAATCAAATTCAGCTTTACTGGTATCTTTTTTCTTATTATCAAGAATGACATTATCGGCAATTGACATATATGCCCTGAAAGTAACCAGGACATTCACACCGGGCATCATCGAAGTCATTAATGCAAGTTCTGCCCAGGCTGCCGGGTCATCTGCCTCAAGTTTATCCCTGAACTTCCACATGGCAGCAGCTATGGTATGGCCATTGGCTGCTTCTTTGGTTTCATAAATATCAAATTCAAAAGCTGAAATTACCATCTCTTTTTCTTTTTTGATTTCAGCAAGATGGTCCTTGGCTTCCTGATAAGCTCCCTTGATGGCATTATCCCATTTCTGGCGGAACTCTCCGATTTTACCGGCTTCCTCCGGAAAACCATCCTGTTTTAATTTTTGTTGGACGATTGCTGCTAAACCAAGTAAATCCTGGGCCGCATTAATTTTACCTTCTGTAAGTGCCTGCTGGCCCTTAAAGACCATATCACGCCTGAAAGCCGGTCCTACACAGGCAGCAGCCGTTAAACCGATTTCATTTAATAATTCTGCCTGAAGTGGTAGTTTGCTGGTCGAACCCAGAGCCGCAGCCGGAATTTCAAGCCCGGCAGTTTCATAGGCCCTGCCTAAAAGCCTTAAGGTTTCTTCAGGTACAGTATCGGCTATATTTCTGGCCGTATCTGTCTGGCTCCTGATCGATTTAGCTGCCAGCTGAATATTTTCTTCTTCCGATAAACCTGTTTCAGCAGGTATTTTACTTAATGCAACTCTTTCAGCTTCTGCCTGATCAAGTAATGTTACGGAACCTGTGTCCCATTTCTGTTTAGCTGCTGAACCGGCATCTGCGGCACTGGCATTAACTTTTGCCGTCGTTTCAGTTGAAGGTTTGTTTCTGACTTCAGCAGCAGCTATAAAGGCAACTGATTCGCTTAATTCATTTCTTTGTGAAACTGAACTAAAATCATGACTGACTTTTGCGGCCTTAAATGCGGGTGTCTCAGTCATCCAGGTAGGTAGTGAAGGATCTTTATATACTTTATTGGCGCTTTCGATCGATTGTTTGGCCTGATCAGTAATTGAAACCAGATTTACCTGTGATACAGAAGTTATTCCCGGATTTGCAGCATAAGCCTTTCTTAAGGCGTCAGCCTGGGCACTGGCCCCATCTCTTTCTCCATATGAGACCCGGCCCTTTTCTTCGGCATCAGCTATTGAACCCGGAACCAGGTCATCGGTTCCAAGGCTCATTTGTGGCTGAAGCTTTTCTTCCTGTTCCGATAAACCATCCAGCATTTTTTGCTTTAATGCTAACTTATTCTTACCTTTTTCAATAGCATCATTTAATTCTTTTTGTTTGGAATCATTAGTAAAAATATAATTATCGGCCCAGTCGTCAACTTCGGCTTTTTTTGCCCCTAAATTGTCTTCAAGTGCTTTAATTTCAGCTTTTAGTGCCTCTTTTTGTTTACCAATCTGAGTTAATTTCTGGGTTTTGCCGTTAAGTGACTCTTCTGAATCGGATACCCTTTTGGCAGCTTTGGCTTCTTCAAGCAATACTTTGGCATGTTCTGTCTTAATATTGGTTTCGGTATCTTCCAGACGGGCAAGCTTATCAACTTTGGCCTGCTGGGCAACCTTTTCCTTGGGATCTGTTGGTTCCGGTGCATCAGCAGGGGGTAATTCCGATTTAATTATTGCTTTTTGATTATGGATGGTATGGATCATTTTTAATCCGTTATCATGATAATCCTGCTCAAGCTGTTTTTGGGCATCACTGACAACTCTTTTGCCATCATCAGGGCTACTGACAGACATTCCTGAAGAGAAATTAACTTCAGGTTCTGGCTGCCCCCCTGACATTGTAGGCGGTTCATATTCTTTCGATACTGGATGTTTAAATACTTTTCCCTTTTCATCATAGGTAACTCCGGTAGCCTGTAAACGATCTTTAATATCCTGTCTTTTGGCCTGATGCAGTGTTAATCTCATATCCTGAAGTCCCATATCCTTTTCAGGATGGTCAGTATATTTTTCAGCTTTGGCTAAATGTTCTTCGGCTTCAACCAGGTTTGGGTTAGGTGGTGGTGGAGACTGTGGTGATTCTACCTGTAAACCGCCTTTTGCCTTTGTATTTTTTACATCCAGTTCATAGGATGAAATACTTGAACTGTAAGTAGCTTTATGGACACTGACTGACATATTTTTTAAATCTGAGGAAACTGCTTTACCATTTTTCTCACGGTTGGCAATTCTTTCATCAATTGCCCTGGCATCCGACTTTAATGAAGAATGCTGGGCATCGCGCAGGCTTTTTATTCTGGCATATTCAGTACTGTCTGGTGCAAGTTTGCTTAACTGGCTGTCAAATTTACTGATTGCCTGCTGCGAAACTGATGTACGTGCCCTGGTTGCAGCATCAGGAACAGTTTTTAAGGTTTTTGTATCCTGCTCGATAATATTTTCGATTTCATCCATCTGGCTTGTAAGTTTAAACAGGTTTTCCCTGATTTGAGTTTTTTGTTCCGGTGTAGTGGCAACTGATAATTTCTGGTATTCCTGATCAACCTGTCCTCTTAGCTCTTTTACCCTTTCCTGTAAAGCACTGCGGTGCAGACGGGTAATTTCAATTACTGAGTTAACAGCTGGCCAGTCACCAGTTGACATGGCTTTACGCATAGCTGCTTCCATTTTTTCACTTTGCTGTCCTGTAGCCAGGTAGACTGCCAGGTCCTCTTTGGTAATACCCATTAATCTCAGGGATTTACCACTACCTTTATCATGTTCCATTTTATTAAGTAATTCCTTGATATCAGGAACTTTTGCTGCCAGTAAATCTAACTGGGCAACAGCAGCCTCTTTAGAAACTTTGCCCTGTGGTAAGGCTGTATTATCAAAAGGTTCGGGGATGATTTCCTTTCTGATTGATTCCAGCAGTGCAAGCGGCTCTTTATTCTGACCTGAGGATGGAATTTGTTCGATAATGTCCCTTAAAGTATTATCAGGATTTAGAGTATCAAAGGTAAGCATAAATTCTTTAAGGGTATTATTTTGTTTATGCTGGTTGATTAGATCAATTATTTGTTTTGATTCTTTGGCAAAAAGCATTTTACCGGGCGGTATATTTAAAAGTGTCTCAACATCTGCTTTCATTGATGGCCTGACTAAACTTAAAACCTTATCTTTAATCTGTTTTTCAATTTCTTTATGTTCAGGTTTATGAGCCGGAACTGTTTTTAATTTTTCTCTGAGGGCAGTAATTTCTGTAAAAGTTTTACCATCTTCGCTGGCAAAGGCTGGTATATCCTTTGTGACTGGTTTAGGTGTTTCTTCGGCTTTGTTCAGTCTTTCAACTTTTTGAACAGTAATACCTTTGTCTTCTGAAAATGATACAAGATCAAAATTTTCCAGGACTTTGGAACCATCTTCAGAAAGAATACTGGTTCTCAGATTTTCCAGAAGTTTATTAACTTTTTCAGGATCATTCAGATCAAGTTTGATATATAAATTATCTTTTACTTTGATAAATTCAGCATTTTTTTGTTTAAGTTCAGCCGCAATCCTGCTGGGATCAGAAAGATCGATTACTTTATCATCAGTCGATTTTTTATCGATAATACCGCTTTTGGCAGGATCATTTGTTTTGATCACACCGCTATAACCTGTATTAAAGCTTTTTATTATTGTCATAATTTTTTAACCAATATTTTTAAATAATTGCTTCCATTGCTTATATCAGGTGCTTTGATCCTTCCGGCACTTTTAAATTTTGTTCAACCTGTTAAACGTATTACTGTTTACTTTTATTTTAGGCTGATTATTACTCATATTGTTTCTTAGCTTTTCTAACTGCTCAATCTTATCCCTGGTTATTTTTGTTTGTTCAGGTATAAAGTTAATCTGTTCATGTCTTGGCATAAAATCACTTTTTTTGCTTTTTGCCGGATCAGAAAAACCGGCATTAGCAGCCATTTTATTTAAGGTTGTTGGGTGAATTTTTACTTTTATTTCACTTACTTCAATTTTATTCTTACTTGATGAAGAAGAAAAAAAGCTTGATAAAAAAGGTTTAAGGTTTTTATCATTTTCAGTTTGGTTTAATTTACTTTTTGCCCTTTTATTATCACTTTCAAGTCCTTTTTCTAAAAGAGCCCTTTTATATACTGAACTCATTTTTTTTACTTCAGTATGGTTTGGATCTATTGCCAATGCCTGATTAAGTAAAGCAACAGCATCTTCGGTACGGTTAAAACTATTTGAAATAAAGGCAAGTTTAAGATATGGTTCGACAAACCTGGGATAAACTGCTGCGGCTTTAGTATATATTTCTACTGCCTGAATCATCAATTGTGGATTTTTTTGCTCAACTGCCAGAAAGACAATTTTTTTAGCATCGGCGCATAATCTTTCAGCTTCAGCAAGGTTATTATAGGAAATTTTATTCAGTTTATTTAATATATTTCTGGTCTGATCCAACATCCTCTTTTAATTCCTGCAACATATTTAACAGCTAATTTTATTTTATATCATTTTTGAATAAAGTAATGTATTCTAGTTCATTTTTTAGGCTTTTTGTCTGTAAATTTGGTATTTAAAATTAAAAAAAATCTAACTAATCCATTAGTTAGATAATTTGCACTTAGTTAACAGATTATTTTTTATGAAACATCCGGTTATATATACCTTTATTTTCAAATTTATTGAACGTTTTATTAATGGTTTGAGGGTTAGTTTCAGTAGCAGCTTTTTTCTGTGAACAATATTTTAAAGCTATTTCATCAAATGGGTTATAACTCAGGGCAATTCTAAATTCAGCCTGGGCATAACTTTCCCAGCCCTTTTTGAGCAGTGCCAGTCCGAGATAACTATAAAAAACCGAGATTTCCGATTTTTCAGTATTATTTTCTTTTTTAAGCATATCAATTGCATTTTTAAAACTATCAATGGCTTTATCGGTTTCATCCTGATGGTAAAACCGTTTTCCCTGAAGGAACAGTGACATACTTTGCTCAAGCTTGATTTCCATAGTACTTTTCATAATGTCAGAACTTGTTGACCTGATGTTTTTATTATAATCTTTTACTGCGGGTGATTTGAATATATCAGGGTTTTGCTGCTCAAAACTTTTTTGGTTTTCAGTTTTAATCTCAGCTTTGTTTATATTTAAAATTTCAGTTTCTAATTTAGAAAGATTCCTGACTTTAGTATTATCACCTGTTCCAAGTGCCAGATATTCAAGCTTTCTTTTTACACTTAAATACAGGTCAATTTTTTTTCTTTCTTCACTATCCTTTAAGGCATTATAGGCAGAGCTGATTTTTTCATAAATTGCTGATATATCCTTAAATTTCTGTGTGCCTTGCAGATGGTAATAAATATTGGGATGAAATATTTTGCTGTAATTTATAAAAGCAAATGTAATTTCTTCTAAATCTGCATTTTCAGTAACATTAAGTATATGGTAGGGGTTTTCTTCATTAATAACATATAACATTTCTGTATATGGTCTTACTTTAATACTCAATAATAAATCCTTTCATTTCTTAATCCATTAAAGTTATCTATTAGAGAGTATAGTGTGCATTTCTGTGAATTACGGTGAAGTAAATATGAATTGTTTGTGAACCTTTTATATAAAAATAATTCTACTTACTCTATAGATATTCAATACTTTATTGCAGAATAACTAATTTCCCTGATATTTCACCCAAAACTTAGGATTAGAACTTAGTTTTCCTGAAAACTCAAAGCGGGTTTTCCAGATAGGCATGGGCCGGCTTTCATTAAAACATTCAAATCCAAGTATAGCATTCTGCTCATTTACCTGGCTTATATCCAGATTATTTAATTTTTCTATAAATCCAGGCTTATTTTTAATCTTTAATAATAAAAAGTTTAAATTATCAACTATTTCTCTTTCAGAAAAGCTTGAAAAATAAATATTTGATTGCCTGATTTTTTTGATGATCAGGTTTAAAACTTTCTTAGGTAATTTATATAAAGAAGCTGAATTTATTAATTTACTGAAAAGAAAACGGGAAATATTTAATTTTATTATTATTCTTACTTTAAAACTGTTTTCTCCAGCCGGTAAAGCAATGTATTCCTGATCAGTAAAAACCGATGACTGAAACTTTATTTCAATCCCAATGTCACCGATCTGATTTTTGGAAAAATCAAGCGTATCAAGTACAAATCTTACTTTGCCATTTGCATCGGTAAATTGCTTTTTTGTTTCAGTAAACTGATGATCAATATCCGACATTAACCTAAGGTCATAAATCCTGAAGATGAAACAAAATCATAATTTTCAAGTTTAAAACAGGCTCCGTTACCAACAGCCATCCAGTCATCATATGACCTTGCATTGGCAAAAGGGATTGAAAACTGTTGCAGCTTATCAGCTTTCATAGCAAAATTATAGCCGCTGATTTCTGGTTTAAGCTGTGGAAATTCAGAAGATAATAGGCTGATACTTTCCCTGTTCAATTCAGTAGATAATTTGATAAAGGCAGGAACAGACTGATCATTCATTTCGGCTATGATAACAGGGTTTTTCATTTGAATTTTTTGACCCTGATAATCTACATCAAGCAGACCATCAAATTTAAGTTCTAAATTTTCCATTGCTTACCAGGTTTCTCCTTTTTCCTTGAAAGTTTTGCCCCATTTCATTTCAAATTTACTGCCGCCATGTGCCGTAACACCAGGGGCAACCTGTACATTACCTGTAGAAAATTCAACCTTGCCCTCAAATCCAACTGTTATACCAAACTGGGGTTCTTTACCGTAATTAGTTACAACTTCCAGACCGAGTGTTACCTTGGCATCGGTTTTTACAGGGCTCTTTTTATCACCTAAATCAGGAGGATTCAGTTTTCCAAGTACTCCCTGATCCATTGCTGCTTTGGCGATAATTGCAGAACACATGGCAATTAATTTATCATCATTCATTACACCTGCTGCCAGGTTTGGATTTGCACCCCTGATTGCTTTAAGGGTCTGGCTCAGTACATCAGGCGGCAGGGCGGTTAAACCACCGGCAAGAACCAGCTGCATCATATCGGGTTTTAATTTTAATTCGATAATGGTCCTTGAACTTTCATTGCCCTTAGCCCCTGGTAAAGGATTATAATTTTTATCAGTAAGAACTGTAGTATGCTGTCTTCTTTCAATAGTAGTATTTCCAACTGTAAGGGAAGCTGTCTGGTATTGATCCGCTCCATAAGCCTGTTTACCGCTGCCATCCTTAAAGCTGGTATGGCTTGCTGATTTGGAAATAGTTGCCCCGGCCATCCCTTCCAAATTAACAGAGGCCGCAGCTCCAACTTCTACTGTGGTATAGGAATGATCCATGGCCCAGGCATAAATTTCTTTCATATCATCAATAAATTTGCCGCCATCCCTGTTTTTGGCCAAATCACTAAAGGCTTTTGCAGTTTTGTCGGCAAAAGCCTGTACAGCTTCAGGGCTTGAGAAACCAATCCCTGCTGAAAATTTGGCAAACAATTCAGCATGGGCACTGAATATTCCAACATCAAGATTAGCTTCAATAGCTACCTTAAAATTAACAGAGGCCGTATAACTATTCGTATTACCAAATGATTTACCTACGGCAAAACTTAAGGCATAATCGGAACCGATATTTGCTGCTGAGGTACCAAAGCCCATGCCTCCGTTAAAGGTAAGCTCAATTTTACTGTCATATGAAAGATCCCTGACAAAAGTTCCAACACTTTGAATAGGATTTTCCTGGAAATGTTTCATTTCTTCAGCAGCTTTCTGTTTAGCTGCTTCCTGGGCCTTTTTGGCATCTTCCTGCTGTTTTTGTACATCCTTGGTTATATCCTGTAGTGAAGTATTTGCCTGATTATAATTAGCCGATAATTTCACCAGATTACCATCCATATTACCTAATGCATCAAATTCCCTTTTATCAAGTTTGGCTGGAACCAGTTTAATTAATGGTCCTGTTTTGGGATCAAGTAATTTTGCCCTGAACCCTTCCAGTTCCTTAATTTTTCCTTCAATTGCTGTAATTGATAAATTACCATCGTTCGCCTGGGTAAGAAGAGTTTCTTTCTCTTTTTCAAGTAATTCGATTACCTTTGGATCGGCAGGTGGGTTTTTATTTGCTTTGTATTGATCGATTAAACCCTGCATTTCATCAGCAAGTTTATGGTTCAGTTTAGATAAATCAGCCTGAACCTCTTTCAGTGCAGCTTCTTTCTGGCCTAATAAAGGCATCGTTTTAATTTCTTCCATCCTGGCTTTTATTGACTTTAAGCCTTTTGTTCCATCTGGTAAAGCTTCACCACTTGCCGCTGCAAAGGCAGCACCCATCTTATTACATCCGGCAATATTTGTTTTCATCTGGGCATCGATAATTCTGATTGAACCTATTTCTGAAATACCGGTACTTCTGGCTTTACTTAGTTCCTGAGATTTGCTGTCAAGTTCGCCAAATTTAATATGGGCCGCTTCCTTTTGTTCCATCAGATCAACCAGTTCTGATAAACCTTTGAATTCCGGAGTATCCGTTTTACCCTGTGATTTTAATTGTTCTATTTTTGCTTTCAGTTCAGCAACGGGAGGTGTCTGAAGAGTGCCAAGTATATCATATGATTTCTGGCCTATTTTTGCACTAAGTTCTTTTTCCTGTGCTAAGGTTGCATCCTTCATTTTTTCAACGATGGTAAACTGTTTGCTTACCTCATTAAGGGCACCCTGCATACGCCTAAAGTCCCTACCGCCTTCTACGCCGCCGCCACCACTATTACCGGTTTCTTTGGTTGAAATTGTTAAATCATGTATTGCCGCATCACTGGCATTTAAAACAGCTTTTGTATTACCGCTGACTACTTTGTACTGGTCTGAAGTTGAACCAGCTTCAGCTGTACCAAGTTTATCAAGGGCGCCATCATCTTCATTTAATATATTAATTGTGGATACATCTGTCACATTGGCATATTTTTCAACGATTGCCCTTAAACTGGCAATATCCTCTGCCATTGCTTTTGCGTCAACCGGTTCTCCCCTGGCAACCTTTTTATAATTAGACACAAAATTATCCATTGCCTTTGTATATGCCTCTCTATCCTGGCCATCAGGCGGAATTAAGCCCTTTTTTTCCAAAAGGGCTGTATCCTGTAACAGTACTTTTATCGCAATACCGGGAGTATTTTTATATTTAGTGTCAATCATTTCCAAATCGGCTTTTAATGCCTGTTTGACATCGGCCCCGTCATTAACTTTAAGTCTTACTTCAGCTCTTTTGAGCATTGAAGCTTTGGCATTTTCCGGAGTCAGCTCAGGTGTTGAATTTACTGATATACCGGTTTTTGCTTCAAAAGTTACAGAATTAAAGTTTTCCTTGATTTTACCATTTGGCTGTAAACATTCTTTTTTTAATTCGGAAATTAGTTTTTTCAAATCAGCCTGACTGATTTTATAGACTTCGTCGCCTACTTTGACGTATTGTATACCCTTTATTGAAACACTACTTTTACCCTGTATATTTAATTCATCGGCAATTTTAGTTTTATCACTTAGATCAAGTACCTGATCTGTGGTTCCCGTTACCGGGACTTTTGCCGCATCAGATTTTGGTAAGAGTTCAGGCAGATTATTTAATTTTATACCAACTCCCGAAATACTCATTGAAAACTCCCCGGTTTTACGTAATTTAATTCAAATCTTATTTTAGAAAGAATTTTTTGATTTATTCTTAATAAAACATAAATTTAATGATTAACAATTATACTTTTAAAATTCATTTTTGTCTTAAATTCATAAATTTCTTTGTTTCACTTAACATTGCAGCAAAATCACTGCTATTTTTTTGACCTGGTGCAAAGCCTGTTTTAATTACAGCAGGCCGGTTTGATCCTGGATTTACAGCTGGTGTTAATACTTCATTTTTAACAGTTTTTTTCTGTTTTTCTTTTTTAGGTTTAAGATTAAATATTTCACTGATTCTGCTGATAAAATCTTTTTTGGCTTTCATTTTGGGCCTTACTGTTCTATGGTTAAGAAATTTTTCGGATTCTTTGGTAATTGCCTCTGAAACCTTTTGCTGCTGAATTTCTGAAAGCATGGATTTAGCATTTGGATTTAACGGATCAAAATCAAGCACTTTATGTAATAATTTAAGGGCATCTTCATTTTTACCCATTAATACTGCAATATATGCCAGGGCAATATACGGCTCTGCCATTCTTGAATAAAGTTCTATAGCTTCCAGGTAAAGCTCTACAGCTTCGGAAATCAGGAACTGGTCTTTTGTCCCGGTAGCCTGTTTAAGCAGCATCTTTGCTTCAAAACATGCCTGTTCAGCGGCCAGTATATTTTCTTTGGAGGCATTTGTTACCCTGGCTCTGACCGCTTTTGAAATATCAAACATTTTTACCGCTTTGCTTAACTTAATTCTTATATTGTAATCATAACAAATAATCTATTTATCTAATTATAATATTAAATTAACAGTTAGTTAAATATTACTTTTAATTAATTTTAACGGAAGGTGAATAAGTTTCATCTACGGGCCAAACCTGGTTTGGTTTAAAATGTTCATTATTATAAGCTATTACTGCATTGCGTACTTCAGGGGTTCTGCTTTCTAGAAGCAGTTTAACGGTTTCAGAGTCCTTCCAGGTATTGGGATTATTAACCAGGGCCATATGTACCTTCTGATCCTCGGTAAAATTCCTGCGTGCAAGTTCCCTTAAGGCTTCCGGAGGGGTTGTAGGGTTAGCTGCAAGAATCATCCTTGCTTCAGGACACCTGCTTTTGGTGGCTAATTGTATAAACACTCCGGGTTCAACATTCTCTCTTTTTGCCATTTCAATATGGGCCGGATAATCAGAAAAATTATTGCGGTTGGCAATTTTTAAATCATCGGACATTTCATCTACAAAAGAAAATTCATAATTTATTATATTCTTTTCATTTTTTAATTTTGAATCAATTTCTAGATCACATTCAGTTGAAGAATCCAAATAATTCTGGGTATTACTGGTAATATCTTTTTGGGTTAACGGGGCTACATTCCAGTTACCATCTGTTGTCTGATAAATAAGTTCGGAACCCATTGTATTTTCAGCAGCTTTTTTGGCTTCCTGTTTACCTTTTTCGCCAGAGCCAAAAGTACCAATTTTTTTACCGATATAAAGATCATGGTCAAGCCAGGATGTATTTACTCCGATTTTTGCCAGGTCAGACATATTTAATTTCCAATAAAATTATGATTAATATAATTATATATCAGTATTTAGTAAATAAAACATGCTAATTATTTTTATAATTTAACCTTCTTTTTCTTTATTATTTAGCATTTTATCTTTGTTAACCGTAATTTTTTATTTTTTAGCTTAAAACCTACTTTTCCTTGAAAAAATCCTATATACTTCAATATAATCTAAAATAGGAATACTGCTTAATGATAGAAATATCCGGATTTCAGGTTCTGGAAGAGATTCAAAACAGTGGAAGGTCAATAATTTACAGGGCCATCCAGGAAGATAGTAACACCAATGTAATACTTAAAATACTCAAAGAGAACCTGCCTGATAATAACCAGTTTTCAAAATACAGGCAGGAATTTGAAATAACCAGCAATTTTAAGGCAGAAGGTATTATTAAATCGTATAATCTAATCAAAGATCAGGATAAATTTATTATTGTTTTTGAAGATTTGTCTGCTACTTCGTTAAATATACTATTAAAACAAAAAGTTTTTGACCTCAAAGAGTTTTTAACTATTGCCATAAAAATCACTGAGGCACTGGGTAATTTACATAAAAATAATATTATCCATAAAGATATTAACCCTTCAAATATAGTTTATAACAGGCAGACCAAAGAACTTAGAATTATTGATTTTGGGCTTTCAACTGTTCTTAACAGAGAAAACCCTCCCATGCATAACCCTGATATTATTGAGGGTACACTGGCATATATGTCCCCGGAACAAACCGGGAGAATGAACAGGGTTTTAGATTACAGAACCGATTTTTATTCACTGGGACTGACTTTTTATGAACTGTTAACCGGCCAGAGATTATTTGAAACGGTTGATCCAATGGAGCTTATCCATTTTCATATTGCCCGTGAACCGGTTTTTCCCCTGGATTTTAATCAAAAAAACCCCCAGATTATTACAAAATTAATTCAGAAACTAATTGCTAAAACTGCCGAAGAAAGGTATCAGTCTGCCTGGGGTATAAAAGCCGATTTGGAAAATTGTTTTAATCAACTGGGCCAATTTAATAATACAGATGATTTTGAGCTTGCCCGATACGATTTACCTGATAAATTTTGTATTTCACAAAAATTATATGGCAGAGAAAAAGAGATTGCTATTATTTATGATAAATTTGAAAGTGCCAGGCAGGGAAATGTAGAATTTGTTATGGTTGGAGGATATTCAGGTATTGGCAAAAGCACTTTAATTCAGGAAGTTTATAAACCGGTAATCATCAATAACGGATATTTTTGTAAAGGTAAATTTGAACAGTTTCAAAACCATATTCCCTATGAAGCTATATCCCAGGCCTGCTCTGCCTTAATTAAACACATTTTAAGCGAAACTGAAAATTCAATAAGGTTATGGAAAGTTAAATTATTAACTGCACTTGGTAATAATGCTGCATTGATTACAACTCTTGTTCCCGGCCTTGAAAAAATTATTGGTGTTCAGCCTGAAGTAAAAGAATTAAATTCTATTGAAACACAAAACAGGTTCCAGATAACCTTTAGTAATTTTATCAGGGAGTTTGCCACCAGAGAAAACCCATTGGTATTTTTCCTTGATGATTTACAATGGGCCGATATTGCCAGCCTTAATTTAATTCAGTTTATTTTGCAGGAAAAGGAAATAAAATACTTTTTTTTAATTGGTACATTCCGTGATAATGAAATAGATGAAAAGCATCAGTTAACACTTTGTCTTAAACAAATAGAAAAATTCCTGCCGGTTAATAAAATATTCCTTAATGCCCTTGAGCTGAGCAACGTTAATAAAATTGTTGCCGATACACTAAAAAAATCAGAAGAAGAAACCCTTGAACTTTCAAAGATTATATTTTCTAAGTCTAATGGCAATCCTTATTTTGTAAATGAATTACTTCAGGCTCTTTATCAAAGAAATATACTGAATTTTAATTTTAATAATTATTGTTGGGAATGGGATATAAATAAAACTGAAAAAATGGCTGTCAGTGAAAATGTTGCCCTACTTATCCTTAATAAATTAAAGGAATGTTCACAGAATGCCGTTGAGCTTTTAAAAATCAGCTCAGTTTATGGCAATAGTTTTGATCTTAAGACTCTTTTAATTTTAATTGATAAACCATTTGAGGTCGTAATTTTGGCTCTCAGGGAAATAATCGAAATTGGTGCTGTTATTCCATTAAATGATTCCTACAGACAGTTAAAATTTGCAACAGGGCAGCCGTGTGATTTTTTACTAAATTCAGAATACAAATTTCATCACGATAAGGTACAACAGTCCGCTTATTTATTAAATGAAACAGAAACATTAGCTGAAATTCATTATATAGCAGGTAAACGGCTCCTTGCCGGGTTAAATGAAAAAGAAACCGAACTAAAATTAATCAATATAGTTCAATTGCTTAATAAAGGAATTTCTATTGTTAATAATCCTGCTGAAAAGCTTAAACTTGCGGAAATGAACCTGAAAGCAGGTATTAAAGCAAAATTATCAGCAGCTTTTAATCAGGGCCTGGAATTTTTTAAACAGGGCATAAATTTACTGGATGCTCAGGATTGGCAATATAATTATCAGTTATGTTTTGATTTATATAAACAATTTGCTGAATGTGCCTATATTTGTGGTAATTTTGAACTTGCAGAGGATAAATCTGCTTTTTTGATTAATAAAGCCGTTACAAGACTTGAAAAAGCAGAAATTTATCATCTACAGGCTGTTCAATATACAACTATACAAAAATTACAGACTGCAACAGAAGTCGTTAAAAAAGCCCTATTGCTGTTTTCAACCACTTTACCGGAAGATTGCCCTGATAGTATGGTGATGGATGAGTTTCAGCTGACAATTGCCAACCTGGACGGCAGAAAAATTGCTGATCTGGTTAATCTGCCAGAAATTGGCAATGAAGAGATCAGGATGACAGTTAAATTACTTCAGGATATTTTTCTTCCCTGTTATTCACTTGGCCTTAAAAATTTACTGGCTTTTTGTATTTTAAGAGGAGTAAATTTATGCCTGAAATACGGTAATGTATCGGAATCTTCTTATATTTATAATACTTATGCCTTTTTACTTGGTCATATTTTTGGCGATTTAAAAACAGCCCATGAATATGGTAAATTGTCTTTTGAATTAAATGCAAACTTTAATGATCCAAAAAATAAAACGGTAAATATGTTTACCAATGTTACCTTTGTACAATTCTGGAACAAAAGCTCAAAGGATTGTGTAGCCGCCTATCAGAAAGTTATTGAATCCGGCCTTGAAACCGGTGACCTGATTTATACCTCATATGCCTGTGCCAATATTTTACAGTGGGACTACAGTTTGGACCTGAAAACAGCAATTATTGAAGGTGATAAGTATTTAAAAATAATCAGGTCAATAAACTTTCAGGACTCGATTGATGTAGCAAATATTTTTCAGCATTTAAGGTTAAACCTGACTGGCCGGACCAATGGTCAATTTTCCTTAAGCAGTGAGGTTTTTGATGAGCAGCAAATGCTCTGCCGTTTACAAAAAAATAAAAACTATCTGATAATTGCTCTATACCATATTTATAAAATCCAGCCCTGTTATCACTTTGAAAATTATGATCAGGCTCTATATCATGCCCATGAAGCCGAGATTTATCTGGAGGCCCTGGCCGGGCAGGCACATATAGTTGACTTTACTTTATTTTCTTTTTTGACACATAGTGCACTGTTTCCGGTAATGTCCCCTTTAGAAAAGGAAGTTAGCCAAAAAAAATTGGATAAACAATATCATCTGATCAAAATCTGGACTGCTAATCAGCCAGATAACTTTATTCATCTGCAATACCTTATGGAAGCCGAATTTAAAAGGCTTGAAGGTAAAATCTATGAAGCAGATGATTTATACCGTTTGTCAGTAAAATATGCCAGTGCCGGCTCATTTGCACAACATGAAGCAATTGCCAATGAACTTGCGGCAAAATTATGGTTTTCGGTTAATAAAAAAGATTTTGGGACTTTATATTTAAACAGGGCACATTTTATGTATAAATTATGGGGTGCTGATCAAAAGGTATTATTTCTTGAAAAAAATTATCCTGAGCCCGAACAGTTAAAAAATGAAAAAAAAGGTAATTTAGATACAGTTACTACAATTTCTGACAGAATGGGTTCAATTGATATTTCTACAATAATTAAAGCTTCTCTGATACTTTTAAATGAAAAAAATCTTAAATTATTACTTGAAAAACTGATGAAGCTGATGATTGAGAATGCCGGTGCTGAAAAAGGTATTTTAATTCTGCCCCAAAAAAATAATTGGTTTATTGAGGCGGAATATAATATAAATTCCGGTATATGCCAGGTTTTGCAATCAATTCCTGTAGATCAACAAAAAAACAGGCTGCCGGAATCGGTATTTTATTTTACGATTAACAGTGGTGACAGTTTAGTTTTAAACAATATACAGCAAGAGGAAAAATTTACCAATGATCTGTATATTCAAAAATTCCAGCCATTATCAGTTTTATGTATGCCTTTAATTAACCAGGGAAAGGTTGGTGGCATAGTCTATCTGGAAAATAACCAGACTTCAGGGGCATTTACGGAAAGACATTTAAAAATACTGGAATTATTATCTGCCCAGGCTGCTATTTCACTTGAAAATGCAATTTTATATGAAGAACTCGAACAAAGGGTCAAAAACAGGACTGAAGATTTGTTAATTGCCAATGAGTATTTAAAAACCCTTAATTATGAAAAAAATGAATTACTATATTTAGTTACCCATAATCTAAAAAGTCCTCTTGCCGGAGTTGTTGGCTTTGCCAGTTCAATTAACCAAATTGAGGATCTTAGCCGGAAAGAGATTGAAACTTATTCAGGCCAGATACTTAGCGGTGGTAAAAGAATGTTGAAAATGATTGATGATTTACTTGATATAAATGCTATTGAAACAGGAAATTATAAAATAAATTCAGAAAATATTGAAATTGTTTCTTTTATTGAAGATTTAATTTTAAATTTTACTGATCAGTTAAAAGCTAAAAGTTTAAAATTAAAATTTGACGAAATAGCTGAAAAAATTTATATTAATGCTGATGAGAGCTGGCTTGCCCAGATTCTTGAAAACCTGATTTCTAATGCCATAAAATATTCTCCACCGGGAAAAAATATTTTTATCAGTCTTGAAAAAACAGTTGAAAAAGTAAAGATACAAATTATTGATCAGGGGCCGGGCCTTACAGAACAGGATCATCAGAAATTATTTCAAAAATTTGCCCGTTTATCAGCAGTTCCGACCGGAGGTGAAAATTCAACCGGACTTGGCCTTTCAATAGTAAAAAAGATGGTGGAAATTATGGACGGGGCAATATATTGCCAGAGTAAAGCCGGCCAGGGAGCAAATTTTATAATAGAATTCTAATTAACGGTAATAGAAAATCAACGATTGAATAAATATATGTAATTGCTGAGGAAATATTTGTTCATATACCGGTTCAAAATAATTTCTGATATTAAATTTCTGATCATCAAATTTATCACTGTTTTCTAAGAGATAAACCAGATTCAACAGTAAATCCCATTCATTTAACCCAGGGTAATCGGTTATAATTTTTTGATTAAAAATAAAGAAATTAAAAATTGGTTTAACTTTTAATTCCTGACAAATTAATTCTATTTTTTTTAAATTTTCGGAATCAAATTTGTTACCGGAAGCTAAAAGTTGAATTAAATATTCTACCAAATCCTCTTTGTGTCCTGTTTTAAGAAATATAGGATAATACTCTTCAATTAATAATAATATTTCCTGATAGTCATTTTCAACGTATTTTTCTTCAATTATCTGATTAATTATTGCAAAAGCATCACTAATTTTATGTTGTTCAATTAGTATTTTAGCCTCCAGAATACTGGTATAAGAATTATCAGGTAATAGTTCCTGCATTATGGCAATATGTTTAAGGGCCTCAGTAAATAACCCGGATTTAAGGTAGGAATTTACCAGTAAATTATGTATTTTGGCATCAAAGGCACCTGATTCTATAATTTTTTTTAATTCCATTATTGCTTTGTTATTTTCTTCCATTGCCAGATAAAATTGTATTAAGACAATTCTGTTATTCAGATCATCAGGATTCAGATGAATCAGGCTATTAAGTATAGTTTCAGCTCTTTGTACCCTTTTTAACTTTATTGAAAGTGTATAAATTTCTCTTAATATTTTTTCATCAAATGGAAATTCCTTTAAAACCCTTTCTAATTCATCGGCTGCAATTAACAATTTTGCACTTTTAGTC
>JADMIO010812901.1_pt1 | contig 26972 bp, 22 predicted proteins | sample 8958161 | NCBI WGS metagenome assembly JADMIO01 (sample SAMN16585339, study PRJNA669376) | soil metagenome | isolation source: Crop rotation soil | place: USA: Cullars Rotation, Alabama | collected 2011
GCCGCGACTTCAAGTCACGTGAATTCCAAGCTTCGGATCCCACTGTGCTGGAAAGGGGGCGTTATTCCCACTCGATCGTTCCCGGCGGTTTGCTGGTGATGTCGTAGACCACCCGGCTCACGCCGCGGACTTCATTGATGATCCGGTTGCTCGCCCGGGCGAGGATCTCGTGCGGAATGCGCGACCAGTCGGCGGTCATGAAATCGGAGGTGTCGACGCTGCGCAGGGCGATCACGTGCTGGTACGAACGTCCGTCGCCCATCACTCCCACGGCACGCACCGGCAGAATCGCCGCGAACGTCTGGGCGGTGGAGCGGTAAAGACCTTCGGCGATAATCTCTTCGAGGAAAATTTCGTCCGCATCGCGCAGCACCGTGAGCTTTTCCTCCGTGATCTCGCCGACGCAGCGAACCGCGAGCCCCGGGCCGGGGAAGGGATGACGCCAGACAAGATGCTCCGGCAAGCCAAGAAGTTCACCCAGCTTTCGAACCTCGTCCTTGAACAAATCGCGCAGCGGCTCGACAAGTTCAAAACCCAGTTCCGCCGGCAATCCGCCGACGTTGTGGTGCAACTTGATGTTGGCCGTCGCACCGCCAGCGCCGCCGAGGGCATGACCCGATTCGATGACGTCCGGGTAAAGCGTTCCCTGGGCAAGGAACCGCGCATCTTTGATTGTCCTGGCTTCCGCCTTGAATACATCGATAAACGTCTTGCCGATGATCTTGCGTTTCTCCTGCGGATCGGTGACGCCCTTGAGCCCCGTCAAAAACTGCTTCGACGCATCGACAACCCGCAGGTCAATCTTGAAATGATCGCGGAAAGTGGCTTCGACACCCGCCCGCTCATTCTTCCGCAGCAGCCCATTGTCCACGAAAATACACTTCAATTGATCGCCAATCGCCCTGTGCAGCAGCGCGGCGAGCACCGAGGAATCGACGCCGCCGGAAAGCCCGCAGATCACCTGCCCTTTGCCCACCTGCTTGCGTACGCTCTCCACCGCGGAATCCACGAAGTTCCCCATCTTCCACGTGCCATCCGCCGTGCAGATGCGGTACAGGAAGTTCTCAATGATCTGCGTGCCATGCGGCGTGTGCGTCACTTCCGGGTGGAACTGCACGCCAAAGAATGGCTTGCTCACATGACGCATCGCCGCCAGCGGACAAGTCGGCGTGCTCGCAAGGCCAACGAATTCCGGTCCTAGCTCGCGCACCTGGTCGCCATGACTCATCCAAACTGTCGTATCTGCGGGAACTCCAACCAGCAAATCGTCCTTGGTTCCCCTGGCGTCCACATGCAGCTTGGTACGTCCGTATTCGCGAGAAGAAGCGGGCTTCACCTCCCCGCCCAAAACCTGCGTGGCGATCTGCATCCCGTAACAGATGCCCAGGATCGGCACGCCTAGCTCAAAAATTCGCGGATCGCACTTGGGCGCTCCCTCTTCATAAACCGAGGCAGGACCGCCGGAAAGAATCAAACCCACCGGGTTCAGCTTGCGTAACTCAGCGATCGAGATATCGGGACGGACCAGCACCGAATACACCCCCGCTTCGCGCACGCGACGTGCGATGAGCTGCACGTATTGAGCGCCAAAGTCCAGGATCGGGATGGTCTGCTGGTGGGGGGGGGGGACGGATTTGAGGAAATGCTATTATTCATGCGCCGATTGTACAGAAGGTCGCCCGTGTCGTGAAGGGACCCCGGGGGGAGGCCGGAGGCACGAAACAAACGCTTACTTCTTGTTATTTCGCCGCCACTTGCTGATACTAGGGGGACTCCTTTTCATCAAAGTGGCCATGTCAACTGAATCGGGAATAAGAATGATCAAGAGAGCCTCTGTCGTCACGGGATTGATTTTAAGCGCGGCGCTGGCGTGCATGCAGGCTTACGCCGCTGAGCCGGCGACCAGCCAGCCGCTGAAAGCATTCACCAAGCCCAGCCAGGAAATTACGATTTCGTTCAATCATCCGGGACGCATCACCAAGCTGATGGTCAAGGAAGGCGACCTCGTAAAGGCCGGCCAGCAGGTCGCACAGTTGGATGATTCGGAAGAGCAGGCAGCGCTGGCGGTGGCCAAGGCCCAGGCCGAGGACGACACGCGCACCGAGGCGCAACTCGAAGTCGAAGCGCACAAGAAGCAGGTTTACGAGAACAAGAAGAACGCGGGCGGCGGCGCCGGCGAAGTTGCCGAGGCGCTGCTTGATTGGAAGGTCGGGTCGGCCAACGTGAAGTTGAGCCGGTTCGAGCACGACCAGGACGCCCGCAAGGCCAAGCAGAACGAGGCGGCGCTGGAGAAGACGCGTCTCTACACCTCGATCGACGGCCGCGTCGAAGAGATCCTGAAGAAGGCCGGCGAGAACGTCGAAGGCCAGGAAATGAAAGTCATGCGGATCGTCAACATCGATCCGCTCTGGGCCGATGTGGCGGTTCCGCAGGACCTGGCGAGCAGCCTGAAACAGAACGATCCCTGCACGGTCAAATTTGCCAACGGCGAGACCCGCACCGGAAAGATCGTCTTGATCAAGTCGGTGGGTGACGCCGCCAGCGGCACGCTCCCCATTCGAGTCGAAGTCCCCAACAGCGCCAAGACTCCTGCCGGTGGGCAGGTCACTGTTTCGTTCACTCCCGGCAACAAGGTCGCCGCCGGTGAAGGCAACCGTTAACCTCCTAATTCCAGGACACGCATGACGACCCTGAATGTATCCTCCGGCCGTAACCAGGTTCTTGTGGACGAGCAGCAGCTGCAGCGTCTGCAATCCGAGTTTTCACGTCGGGCCCTGGAGCTCGAGCGGCTCAAGTCCGCATTCGAGACCCTTTCCGCTGTGAACGCACCGGCACGTTTTATGGCGGCTGCCATGGCCCTGTGCAACGAGCTCGCAGCGCGTTTCAAGGCGGAGCGCGTTGGCGTGGGATTCCTCAAGGGACGCTACGTGCGCCTGCAGGCGCTCTCCCACACCGAAAAAATCACCCGCCACATGCAGCTGGTGCAGGATATCGAAGCCTCCATGGAAGAGTGCCTCGATCAGGATGTGGAAGTGGTCGTTCCCCCGCCCAAGGACGCCAGCTTTGTCTACCGTGCTTCCCAGCAGCTTTCCCTGCGCCATGGCCCCAGCGCTGTGGCCAATCTCCCTCTGCGCCGCAAGCAGGCGCTTGCCAAAAAGGCTGACCGGGAACTTGAAAGCGACGTGGTCGCGGTCCTGAGCCTGGAGCGCACCGCTGACAAACCGTTCACCGTCGAAGAACTCGAAACACTGCGCCTCGCCGGCGATCTTTTGACGGCCCGCCTCGTGGACCTCTATGAGCAGGATCGCTGGATCGGCAGCAAGATTCTCCGCGACACGCGGAAAGTTCTGAGCTGGGCGGTCGGCACCAAGCACACGTGGGCCAAGGCCGCCGCCATCGCGATCTGCGCCCTGCTCGCCTTCGCCATCTTCTTCAAGAGCACCTACCAGGTGGAATCTCCCTTCGTCCTGGAAGCGACCGAGCGGCAGCTGATTTCCGCTCCCTATGACAGCGACCTGATCTCGGTCAGCGCTACCGCCGGCGATTTTGTTTTCACCGAAGCAACGGCGGAACGATTCGACGCAATCAATAACGCCTCCTCGATCATGCCGCTGATTCCCTTCCGCCGCCCGGTCACGGTGCTGGCCACGCTCAAGACATCCGAGCTTCGTTCCAAGCTGCTCGCCGCGCAAAACGAGGAACAGAATTACATCCAGCAGGCCAAGCTGTACCGCGCTCCCAAGGAAGGCCCGCCGAGCGAGGCGCAGGCCCAGATGGCGGATTTCGAAGCTAAAAAGGCCCGCGCCAACATTGAGCTCTACGAACATCAGATCGCCCAGGCGAAGATCAAGACACCCGTCGACGGCATCGTTCTTTCCGGCGATTTGAAGAGCAAGATCGGCGCGCCCGTCAAGGCCGGCGATGAGCTCTTCCAGGTCGGCCAGCCCGACATCCGCGCTGAACTCTCGGTCCCCGAAGACATGGTGGCGGATGTGAAGGTCGGCCAGTCCGGCACTCTCGCTGCCAGCAGCTTCCCCAGTCAAAAGATTCCCTTCAAGGTCGAACGCGTCTTCCCGGTGGCCAATGTCACTGCCGGGCACAATGTCTTCAAGGTGCGCGTGGTGTTCGAGCCAGGCGCCCAGCGCGCGTGGATGAGACCCGGCATGGAAGGCATTGCCAAGGTCGATATCCAAGACTCGAGTTACCTGTGGATCTATACCCATCGCCTCGTCAACTGGGCGCGGATGAAAATGTGGGAATACACTCCCTTTTAATTTGAGGGCGTTTCCCACAACGGTTGATAAAATGCCGTACCCTCGTTAAAGTCTGCTAGCAGCAAGTCCGAATACACTTTCGCGGACAGGCCGTCCGCGACCCGCCGAACCGCTCGACGGGCCTTCTTAACTGTGTTTTGTCACTCAGGAGTCACTCATGCCGGTCTTCGAAAACTACGCTCCCGTCGTCATCCAGGCCCTTCAAACGAAAGGTCTGACCGGCGACTGCCCGATGTGCAAGAAGAACCAGTGGGTTGTCCACGAAGTGCCCATCAGCGTCCCCGTCTATGAAGGGACCGGCCAGGTCAAGTTCCCCGGCACCAGCATGCCGATGGCCGCGATGATCTGCCGCAACTGCGGCTTCAGCGCGTTCCACTCGCTGGGCGCTCTTGGCCTCATCAACACCCAGGGCAACGCGCAGGCTCCCGCCGGCGAACCCGTCGCCCAGGTGGCCCCGGAATCGACCAATCCCTGAGCGATTCCCCATCGCTGATCCCATTGCCAATACAAACCCGCCGGCGCGGTCACACCGCGTCGGTGGGTTGTTTGCTGAATGGGCCGAGCTTGTGGTCACGGTAGTGAATCAGCCGATCGATTACTTTCTCGGGCAGCAGCTCCCGAAGCTGGTGCGGATCTCCCCCCAGCGTGACGATCTGCTTGATCAGGCTGGATGATGTAAAACCAAATTCTTCGCGCGTCATGATGAACACCGTCTCGACGCCCGCAACCTTGCGGTTCGTCAGCGCCAGCCGGAATTCATAGTCAAGATCGGTGAGGTTCCGCAGCCCGCGGATGATGGTCGCCGCCTTGTGTTTCTTGACGAACTGCACGGTCAGCCCGTCATAAGAATCCACCCGGACGTTCTTGAACTTTTTGGTGAGCGACCGGGCAATCTGCAGCCTTTCTTCAACGCTGAAGAGCTGATCTTTTCCGGGGTTCACGCCGATCGCCACGATCAACTGGTCAAACAACTTGCGGCCACGATCGATCACATCGATATGGCCGAGCGTCAACGGGTCGAACATGCCGGGGAAAACAGCTATCTTCGGGCTCTTCACGGCCACGGTCAGCTCCTGGAAAGCAGGCCTTTCTGGCGGTTGATCAAGAGTGTATGGGTGGCCTGTAGACCCACGCAAGGAATCCTCCTAATAATTTGTTCAGCTGTCGATTGACTTGCCGCGAAATGCGCGTAATGTACCGGCGTCTGGGCCCCGCGAGCAGTATCCGAGGGTGAACCCATGGAGCAGATTTGGCCGACGCGCGGGGCGGGGGCTCCGATAAAAAACCGCCCGCACTAGCAGGAGTGGAACGATGTTGACGCACGAAGCAATGAAACGCTTGCCCATGACCCGGCCCGGGTTCGCTGGGCTGTCCGCCGCGGGGTCGGGGGAGCGCGAGGCGGTGTTGTGCCGGATTTCCGACACCCAGGCAAAGGCGCTGGAACGCATCTTATCGGCCGCCGGCGTCGAATGCCGCCTGGTCCCCGATTCCGACGGCTTGATGGTCCTGGTTGAAGAGACCGACGTGGAGATTGCCGAGCTTCTTCTGGCAAAAAGAAAAAAGGACGTTGAGGAGGAGGAAGAATCGGACGATGAGGAGGAGGAAGAGGAAGAAGACGACGTCGAAGACGATGAGGAAGACGAGGACGAAGACTTCGACGACGACGATGAAGACGAATTCGAAGAAGAGTTCGATGATGACGAACTCGACGACGATGACGACGACATCTTCTACGACGACGATGATGATGAATAAACGGCGATGGTCTTTCCTCGAGACCCGCCAGGGCAGCGAGGACAAGACTCATGAGCAAGAATCAACAGCCCGCATCCACTGACACGAACAACACTCCCGCATCCGGCGAACAGGCCGCTGATGCGGGAGTTTCTCTTTCCCAGGGAGGGGGAGGCGATCCGCTCGCCAGCGCCCCCGGCGCCCCCCCGGCTGCGGAATCGGCCCCGGCTGAAAACCCCACCGATCGCCGCAAGAAATCCTCGGGATTCTCCGGCACCGATCAGCGGAAGAACGTGGTCGATCGCCGCACCGGCCTGAATCGCCGCGTGCTGGACATGGGCTCGCCCACCGGCCTCGAACGCCGCCGTGGACCCGGGCGGCGCCGCAGCGACGACCGCCGTTCCGCCGAGGAAGGCGAGATGTCCGACGAGCAGTTTGAGTTCGTGATGGCGATCGATACCTACAAGCGCTTGAACAACCGACCCTTCCCCACCTGGACGGAAGTGCTCGAAGTCATCAAGCAACTGGGCTACCGCAAGGTGGCGGCCAGCACGATCAAGCTTCCCAACGACAACGGCCGGGCGACCCAGTCGTGACTGCCAAATAGTTAAGTGGTTAAGTCGTTAATGGTTAAGTGGTGAAGTGGACTACTTCACCACTTCACTATTTAACCACTTAACCACCCGCCCTCGGATGTTCGTACGTCGCCACGAACCGCTCCGCATCCGTGCAATCTATGTGCACCGAGAATACTTCCGCGTTCCCCTTCCCCTTCCCCATCATCAGCGAATGCCGCTCCACCAGCGGCCAGATCACTTCCCGGTCCGTCCTGGGTATCCCCAGACCGCCCACGGCTTGCGGATCGTGCCACTCCAGCCGCCCCTCCTCGAATTCCCGTGAAGGGAAGTTCAGCGTCCGCATCACTTCGAAACAGAACATCAACCAGTGCGACTCGGTTCCGGCGTGCGACGCATATCCCCGCTCCGAGACGATTCCCATCAGCCGGATGTCGTCGAGCGTCAGTGTTTCGCCGATTTCTTCCTGGATCTCGCGCAGCGCGCAGGCATAGGGCGATTCGCCGATGTCCTGCTCCAGCTTTCCGCCGATCGGCGAGTAAAGGTCCTTGTTCGGCAGCTTTCTGCGATGCAGCAGCAGCAGCTTCCCGTCATCATTGAAAACGTAAACGAGCACCGCAATCTTGTACGGAATGTTCATCGCCGATCACCCGCACCGATGGCTCCCGGCGGAAGCGCCTTCGCCGCCGGAAGATCGCGCCTGGCATTCTCCGGCACATCATAGGGATTGGACGATTCCTCGGACGGCAGGAGCCCTTCTGCTCCTTCCGCCGTGACCGGGGTCGGGACGCCCTTCGCCGCCGCCTCGGGCTTTTGCTGCAGGAGCTTGTATTCCTGCAGGTGCTGCAGCAGCACCTCGCGGTCCAGCGCCGAAAGTTTCTGTTCCCTGGCCACCACCAGCGCTTTCTGCAGTGCTTCTTCGGCCTGCTCGTAAAACTCTCCAAGGGCGTACGTGTCGGCCATCTGGGTCAGCAGGTTCACATCCTTCTCCCCGGTAAGCTCCACGGCCTTGCGGAAAAGCAGCGCCGCCTCGAGCACGTTGGATTTATCCTTGGTCAAAAGGAGCACCCGCGCCAGGTTCACCGTCCCCTCCAGGTTCTCTTTGTCCAATGTGAGCGCCCCGCGCAGATAACTCTCCGCTTCCTTGAGCTCGTTGATCTGCACGTAGATCGCCCCCAGTTCCAGCCACGGTTCCACCATTTTCGTGTCCGTCACCCGCGCCGTCTCCTCCGCCTTGATCGCCGCCCCAATGCGCCCCTGCTTCCGCAGCACCCGGCCCAGCCAATAATAATATTTCGCCCCGTCCTTGTTGAGCGCGATGGCCTTGCGGAATTTCGCCTCCGCCTCGCTCATGCGATTGGCGTGATAAAGCATCGTCCCCCAGTTGCACCAGGTTTCGGGATTGTCCGCTTGCAGCGCGGTCGCCAGGTCATATTGCGGACCCGCCAGGTCGAATTTGCCCTGCAGCACAAACGCATTGGCCAGGTTGTTGTGCGCCGCCGCATCCGCCGGGCTGATCGCCACGACCTCCTCCAAGAGCGCCTGCGCCCTGGGAAAATCCCCCTTGGCCATGCAAAGATTCGCCAGGTTGGTCCGCAAGTGCACCGCGTCCTTGAGCAATTCGACCTTGGTGCCGGGCTTTGGACTTGGACACCGCGCAATCCCTTCCTTGAGGGTATTCTCGGCTTCGTCTACCTTTCCAAGCAGCATGTACGCGGACCCCAGCGCACTGTAGGCCGCGACGTTGTCCGGCGATTTGGCAATGATCCCTTTATAGTTCTCTACCGCCGCGGTCAGCCCTTCCCGGCCCTGGCTGGCAAATATTTCCGCCGGCGTCGGCTCAGCCTTCGAAGTTGCAGGTGTCAGGACCGGCGGCTTGGATTCCGCGCGCGCGTTCCGCCGTATCCCGACGCTTGGCCTTATTGCAAAATAGCCCGCCGCGCCCAGGACCGCCATCGTCGCTACACCAACGACCATCCGCCGCATGAACACTCCCGGAAAAGAACCCTATTCTACCACGCACCCCCTCCGCGTTGCACTGCCCAGCCTGTCCTGTCTTTTCCACGCAGGGGTCGATACCTTGCCGATTTCGCGATACACTTGTCACAAACGGAGAAGTGAACAATGCCGGTTCGAATCCCCGGGGCCCTTACCAGCCTCATCGTGTGTCTTCTCATACTTGTCTTGTCGGTCTCGCACGCCCGCGCCCAGACGCAGCCCGCGGTCACTGCCGAAAGCCTTACCGATGAACAGGTCGTCGGCACTTTGACCCGCGCCATCGACGTTGTGCTCCAGGATGTCGATGCCCGCCTCACCCCGCTACGGAAACTCTCCTCGGCCCAGCGCGTCGAACCCGAACATCTCGGCGATGCCGGCGACCTCATGCTCGAAACCTACGCATTGCTTTCCGCGAGCGCCGCCGTGAAAGATCCCCGCCTGGGCCTTCATGATGACCGCATGGAAATGCTGATCGACATTGCCATTCGCGCCGATTTTAACGAAACCTACCAGGTCGCCCTGCAGACCCTTGTTCTTGCCCAGTTGCCGCAAACCAACGAAGTGCGAAAGGCCATCAACCACAGCGTCGGCAAATTGATCAAGGGCCGCGGCAAGGCGGGCGGCTATTCTTACCGGCTCGACGGCTCACAAAAGGAGACTTACGACGGATCCAACAGCCAGTACGGTCTCCTCGGCACCTGGGCCGCCGCCGATTGGGGCGTGGATGTTCCCTACGGCTACTGGAAGGAAACCGCAGATTTCTGGCGAAACATCCAGCTTCCCAGCGGCGGTTGGAATTACAGCATCGGGCAGCCGCAGACCAATTCCATGACCGCGGCCGGCACCGCCAGCCTCTTCGTTTGCGAGGAATATCTTTCCCGCTATCCCCGCCTCGATCCCAAGCCCAACCCGGCGCTTGAGCGCGGCCTCGTCGAGATGATCAAGGGCTTCGACCCCAAGACTCCCGACCTCTACTACCTCTACGGAGTCGAACGGGCCGGCCTTGCCAGCGGCGCCCGCTTCTTCGGCAAATACGACTGGTATCGCCAGGTCGCCGCCAACATCGTCAGGGAGGAAAATGGCAACAGCAATTTCCTCGGAGGTTTCGTCGGTGCCAGCCGCACCCGCAGCGCCTGCTATACCATCCTCATTCTTGGCCGCGGACGCGCTCCAATCGTCATGAACAAGCTGCAGTACGACGGCCCTTGGAACGCCCGCCCCCGTGATGCCGCCAACCTGCACGCCCGCCTCGCCCGAATCTACGAACGCCATCTCAACTGGCAGGCCGTCCCCATCAACACCTTCTACCAGGACTGGCTCGACGCGCCGATCCTCCTGATCACCGGCTCGAAGGACCCGCTCTTCACCACCGATCAGGTCGGAAAGCTCCGCGAATATGTCCTCTCCGGCGGGACCATCTTCTCGACGGCCGATGGCGAATCCCAGGATTTCTCCGATGCCATGGCGCGTTACGCCGCGCAGATGGTCCTGCCCGGCCACGGACCCGCCGACGCCGCCTACCGCCAGCTTCCGCCCGATCATCCACTGTTCCAGGTGCTGGGAAAAAATGCCAACCCGCCGAAGCTCTTTGGTATCAGCAACGGCATCCGCGAACTCTGGATCCACTCGCCACAGGACCTGGGCGCCGCCTGGCAGTCCAAGGACTACAACAACAAAGACGCATGGGATATCCCCGCGTCGCTGCTCGTTTACACCGCCGGAAAGGAAGGCCTCCGCAGCAAGCTTCAATCCCTGGTCGTTGCTTCTCCGGCAAAACCGGCCACACGCCACACCGCCATCGCACGCCTCTTGTTCAATGGCAATTGCGACCCCGAGCCCCACGCCTGGCCGCGCCTCGTCCAGTTGATGGCCTCCAAGGCCAACACAGACATCACCCTGCAAACCGTTCCCATCGCCGACCTGCCTAAGCAAAATCCCATGCCCGTTCTCGCCCACCTCGGCGGCGCCGGTAAGTTTTCGCTGGGCGCCGACGAGCAGAAAGCCCTCAAGGATTACATCGCCGCCGGTGGCACGCTCTTCATCGAAGCTATCGGTGGCAACGACGAGTTCAATGCCTCCGCCAACGAGCTCCTCAAGTCGCTCTATCCTGAAGGAAAGCTCAAGGTGATCCCTCCGACTTACTCGCTCTACACCGGTAACTTCTCCCCCGACGCCCTCAAGATCAACGAAGTCGACTACCGCCGCTACTGGACCCTCCAGCACGGCGCGCTCAAAATTCCACGCATCCAATACATGACCCTCGCCGGTCGGGTCGGCATCCTTTATTCCGCCGAAGATCTCACCAGCGGATTGCTCGGCACCAATTCCTGGACCATCTCCGGCTACACTCCCGACTCCGCCTTTGACCTGGCGCGCAACATCGTCCTCTACGCCTGGCGGAATTTCCCCAAGAAACCTGCCGCCATGTCGCCCGCCCATTAACCGTCTGAACGTTGTCCAATCATCGCCGGCGGCGCATACCCGCTCGGCCGCACCAAGTCCCGCCAGTATCGCGTCACCATCTTCGTCCTCGCAAAATTCACCCACCTCGCCTTGCCCGAACGATCAAACGTAATCCCCCACACCGCAGCAAATCCCTCCGGCGATCCCGTGTAGCGCATGTCGCCGATCGTCTCCTCGTGCCCCGGCACCCGCGCCACAAACCCGTCGGCAAAATACGAAAAAGACCACAACGCCTCTGTCCCCCCGTTGGCATCGCTCGTGCCGGCGCGCACCACGCTGCTCCCCTCCTTCACGCGGCCCGTCGAAAACGGCGCCACGCGAATCGCGTCCGCATAGATTCTGCCCTCAAAGACGTATAGCGAACGGTAGTTGAGCGTCGCCCCGATCTGCGGCAACACCCGCGGATTCTGCGCCCCCAGTTGCCCGCGCGCCGCCAGGATTTCCCGCTGCACTTGCACCGCCCTCCCATGCTGCACCCACGCGACGCCCAGGTACAACGTCGAGAGCGCCAGCGCCCATCGCGCCGCACGCATCGACTTCCGCCGCCACGCCCACACAATACCAATCGCCAGGATCCCCGTGTACGTCAGGTCGACCACCGCCACGACATCCAGCGCATAGCGCCGCCACGTGAACGGCCAGAAAACCATCGTACCGTAGGACGTCAGTGCATCCAGTGCCCCGTGCGTGGCGCACGCAAGCACCGCAGTCCCATACATCGCCGCCCAGCACGCGCGCACCCGCGGCATCCGCAGGAATGGCAGCATCGCCAGGGCCGCCAGCACCGGAACCAACACCACCGAATGCATGAAGTGCCGATGCAGCACATGGTCCCGCACCACGTCCCCGGTATGCAGGAACACGTCAAAATCCGGCATCGTCGCCGCCAGCGCGCCCACAAAAAAACTCGCCATCCCCGCCCGCTTCCCCATCAGCCCCAACCCCACCGCCCCGCCCAGCAAAACATGTGTCACGCTATCCATGCGAAGTCCCGTCAGGCCGCTCCGTCACTTTATCGCCGCGGACAGCGACTTGAGCGTCTGCTCCGCCGCCGTCGGCCAGGTAAACAGGCTCGCACGATAAATCCCCCGGTACTTCAATTGCCGGCGATATTCCGCATCTTCCAGCAAGCCCGCGATCGCCTCGCCCATCGCCTGCGCGTCGTCGTGCGGAAAATAAACGGCCGCATCCTCCGCCACCTCGCGCAGCGATCGCATGTCAGAGCATGCCACCGCGATCCCGCAGGCCATCGATTCCAGCACGCTGAGCCCAAACCCCTCAAAGCTCGACGCGCAACACGTGATCGAAGCCGCGCGGTACAAGTCCGCAAGGTCGGAGTTGGTCGGCCCTTTGACAAACCGCATCTTGTCCAGCACCCCCGCTTCGCGCGCCTCCGCGTAGATGTTCGATGTCTGCCAATCATCGCGTCCCGCCAGCACCCACTTCGTCTTGACCCCGCTCGCCCACACCAGCCGCATCGCCGCAAGCATCCGCGAATAATTGCGCCGCGGAATGTCCGCTCCCACCGCCAGGACATATTCACCCGAAATCCCGTTCGCGCGGTGCACCGCCGCGATGTTCGTGATCTCCGTGCTGGGCGCAAAAACTGGATCAATCCCGTTGTACACCACGTCGATCCGCTCAGGCGGCACGCCATAAATCGACGCGATGTCATACTTGGTCTGCGATGACACCGAGATCAACCGATCCGCATACTCCACGCTACGCAGCGTCATCCGCCGCGAATCGCGCCCCGCCGCCGTCCGCCGCACCACCGGGTCGAGCTCAAACGACAAATCATGGATCGTCGGCACCACCGGGCAGGTCGCCGTCCGCGGCACCAGCGGCGTGAACGCATGGTAAACATCCGCCTTGATCCGCCCCAGGGCCCGCGCCAGCGTATTGAAGACCCGCGAGCCGACGTGATAGCGCGACGGCATGTGGTAAGTCGAAATCTCGTGCCGCCTAAAATTTGCCGGAAGCGCCGCCAGCAGCGAATCGTCAAACAACTCCGCCCGCCTCGGCCGCGAATAAATCAGGTGAAACTCGTGCTCCCGCGCCACCCCGCTCGCCCCGTCCGCCCACGCCGACAAGATATTCCGCGCACGCTGTTCGGCGCCGCCTACCTGCCGCATCACCAGCGGTCGAGCATCAATGGCAACTATCATGCACCTATTGAATCCGCATCCGCCCCCCCGCGTCAAACGAAGCGCGCCTAGGCGCGCGTCAGCAGGCACATCCTCACCGGCAGATTCATCGACTTGAGCCGCCGAACCGTCTTTTGTGCCTTCGACTGCGGCGTCCGGTGCATCGCCACCGTCACCACCATGCCGTCCGACGCACCTCCCAGCAATCCCGCGTCCGGCATATCCATTGCCGCAGGCGCGTCCACCAGCACCCAGTCAAAATTTGCACGCATCTGCCGCAACGCCGTCCGCAACATCGTCGACTTCAAGAGCGCCGTCGCCGCCGCGGCGCCCGTCTTCGCGCCCGACGGCAGCACAAACAGCCGATGCCACGGCGTCGCTTTCGTAAAGCTCTCCTCCGGCAGCGTCTGCGGACTGTCCGGCGGCATCGAGAGCAACTCCGCAAGCCCCCGCTCCGATTGCATCTTCAGCAGCGACGTCAGCGACGGCCGCGAAGCATGCTCCTCCTCCATGCACCCGTCAATCAGCAGCACCCGGTTCGCCCGAATCTCCACCAGCGACAGCCCGAGGTTCAGCACCGTGGTCGTCTTTCCCTCTCCCGGCAGCGAAGAAGTTACCACGATGACCTGCGGTTCCCGCTTGGCGTTCATCAGCATCAGCTTGTCGCGGATCCGCCGGTACTGCGCCGCGGTTGCTCCCGATCGATCGTGGTACGCCACCAGCGACGACGGCAAATTCAGCTTCCGCTTCGACGCATAATCCTCAACGATCGTTTCCGTCGCCTGCTGCTGCGCCTTGACCGCCGGCGTTTCTTCCGTTGGCGCCCTTTTCACCGCGTCAGCCACTGGCGTAACGGTCGCAGGTACGGGCGGAGCAACCGCGGGGGCCTTTTCCGGCGGAGCCTTGCGGAGCACCACGTCCGCGAGAGATCCGCCGCGATGGGGCGACGCATTCCCCGCCGCTCCCGCTTCATCCTGCCGCATCCGCTCGCGTTCCTGCTCGGCGCGCCGCAATGCATCTGCAATCGAGCTCATCGCTTACCCTCCGTGGTTCTCAATGTAAAACAAAGTTGCCATGCCGCGCGATTGCAGGCCATCCGGGAAGTGCGGATCCGCCAGGCGCTGATAGCACCAGTAGCCCGCCGCGATCGCCAGCGTCACCCACGCAATCACCAGGAGCGGCCGAAATATCAGGCCCCACAGCATCACACGGACCCGCCGAAGTCCCGTGCATATTTCCGGTATCTCGCCGACCACCGGCAGGCCCAGGGCACTGGCCGCTTCAGCCTCGGTGTGCATCGAACGGTCCGCCCGATGCAGGATCCAAGCGAATATCCACACCAGCACCAGGGCTCCCAGGATCCCGGCGCCATACACGACCGGCAACTGCGGAAACGCGGGCATCAGCGACGCCGTCGACATCGCCATCGGAGAAACGACGATTGCCTTGTCCAGGTCTTCACCGGCCGTTTTGAACTGGCGCGAGAAATCGTCCAGCTGCCCGCGCACCTTGTCCCGGTCCTTCCGGACTGCCGCCAGGTCCTGCGTGAGCTTTTCGAATTCCTGGCGCACCGGCACGACGTCTTCGACCTGCTTTTGCATCAGGTCGCGCTGACCGGCCAGGCCGCGCACTTCTCCATCGAGCGCGTCGCGCTCCGCGTGCAGGCTTTCCAGTTGCAGGTCAATTCGCTGTTCGGCGGCCGCGGAATTCTCGCTTCCCGCGAGCGTGGTCCGCGCATCGACCGGCGCCGGCTTGCCCGCCGCCGCGCGCTCCTTCGCGCCGTCCAGCTTCTTCTGCAGCGCCGCCTGTTGGCTTCGCAGGTCGACCACGTAGGGATGCTGCTCCGTCCGTCGCAGTTTGCCGAGTTGTTCCTCCAGCTGATCGTTGATCAGCTGCAGCTGCGCACGCAGGGCCAGCACTTCCGGATCGCTCTCCACTCCCTTCCCAGGCGTCGCCGATGCGTTGGCCGTCGGCAGCGGCGGTGGGGGGGATGCGCCGCCATTTCGCTTGAAATCCTGCAGCCGCTTGATTTGCTCGGAAACCAGTTTCAAGCGGTCCTGGCGCTCTTCCAGTTTGCTCACGAGTTTGTCGTAGCGGGAGATCGTGCTGGTCGGATCGTCCGGCAAGGCGCCGCGGTGAGAGAGCCGGAAGACCTCGATGTCCTTGGCCAGCGACGTTTCGCGCGCCTCCAGTTGCTCGGAAGATTTTCGGAGGCTGCTGCGATACGACACCGCCGTTTCGCTGGCCCGGTGCCGCAGGGCTGACGAAAATCGGTCGGCGGCTTCCTGGATCCGGACCCACGCCGCATCGCGCCGCGCATCGCCAGCCGTGAAAAGTACCTTGGTAGTCCCGCCCTCTTTCGTCAGGAATCTCGTCGTGACCTTGGACGGCATGCTTTGCGCGATATCGCTCAGTGTCGCCTGTGGGAGCGCCGCAAGTTCCGGCAGGGGGGCAAAGTCAGGTGCCCCGACCTCCACCGTTCCAGAAACCTCGTACCACCGATGCAGGTAAGGAGCCCCCACAAAGGCGATTGTGCAGAGCAGGCAGAAGGCCCCCAGCAGGAGCACCGGATGACGCTGCACAGTCCGCCACATCGGTCGGCGTGGCGATCCCTGCAACGGTTGCGGTTGTGTGGCGTCACTCGATGCCGTTTCATGTGCCGTCAACGTCATGCGATCCTCGCGTTTGGCTCCGCCCCTGCAAGTATTACTCGCCGCCAACTTTCGCGGATGGATCGCCTCTCAGCCGTTAGCACGCTTCGGCATCGCAGCAAAAACGCACACCGCCAAGGTTCATGCATGTTACTTGGCGGTCTGGACAAATTGTCGCAATTAGGCGGAAGCTTCCAGCGGCTGAACGTTCGACGGCGCCGGAACGCTGCGAATGATCTTGATGTGCGCGTATTGCGGACTGGAGAGGTCCACGAGCGGCGCCGAGTTCGGGTTGCCGCCCGGCGTCAGCGGCCGAATCAGCGGACGGTCGATGCGATTGGCCGTCGCCCCGACCACTTGCGCCGTCATGTTGTTCGACAGGAGCACGAACGAGCCGACCGGGAAAAGGCCGATCGCCGCAAGCAGCGCCTTGATCACGCGCGGATCGAGCAGGCCGCGGTGTGCCATGTGCACAAGTTCTTCCATTGCCGCGTACGGAAGCTTCGGCGATTTGTAACGCCGCGGATTGGTCGTCGCCGCAAAGACATCGGCTACCGAAACAATCTTGGCGAAATCGGAAATCGCGGGCCCGGTCGACGCCGCGGGATAACCGTTCCCGTTCAAACGCTCATGGTGCTGATACCCCATCAGCCGGCAGATCGGCGAAAGTCCCGGCAAGCTTTCCATCATGGTCAGGGAATACACGGGATGCTGCTGCACGCGCTTGCGATCGCCTTCGTTCAGCACGCCGGAACTCTGGCGAATGCGCTTAGGCACCACCAGCATTCCAACGTCGAAAAGCAGCGCTCCCAGGATCACTTCCTTCACCATCTCCAGCGAAAGGCTCATGTGCGCCGCGATCGCCATCGAGAGCACGGCCGCGGAAATCGCATGATCCGGCAGGTAGTCTTCCCGCTTCGCCGTCATGAGCGCCAGCTGCGAAAACTGCCGCGGCTCCGAGCGCATCAGGCCCAGCAAATCTTCAGCGATGTCCAGCAGCACCTGGTGGTTCGGCTGCTTGCCGGTTTCGAGCATGCCGTATACCGGCTGCAACCGGCTCGAAAGCCGCCGCCGCAGCAGCTGGATCGCATTGATATTCAGGATTTCCACCACCGCCGGAAACTGGATGCTGGCGATAAACGGATCGCGCGCTTCCGGCGCCCGCAAATATTCCCCCCGCCTGATGATCGATTCCATCCGTCCCACCACCACCCGCGAAAGATCATTGAGCGTCGACCGCACCGCCTCGATGTCCGCCGCCGGCCGCGCGATCAGGAACTCAATTCCCGAATCTTTCATGGCCGCGAGATGATGCTCTTCCACCTGCTCGTTCTGCTGGATAATCACCACGCCGTCAGGCGTCAGCAGGTCGGTTTCCGCGGTCGAACCCAGGACGAGCGACGAGACAGGGGTCGTGGACTGCGGCTGCTCGGAAAACTCCAGCACCGGCCGCGCGCTCTCCGCCTGGAAGACCTGTTTGATCCCCGATCGCACCAGCGCGTCGATGTGCTGCTGCGACAGAGCGACCCCCGCCGAGAGCAACTTGCGCCCCGACGCGTGGAACAACGGCTCGGGATAAATCCCGCCCGGTTTGAGATTTGCGACGTCAAATATCTGCATGCGGTTCCGGAGTCATCACTTTCCTGTCACGGCGCCTTTACGCCTTCCGGTGCCATGAAACAAATCATGTCGCATAACTGCTATCGGTCATCGCACCCTCCACCTTGGCTTAGTAGCTGAATTTTAGGTCGTTCGTCGTAACGGATTTCACCCCTGACCGCCTTTTTTCCACTCGATTGGGGCATTACCGGCCTATTCACTCGCCAGTTCAAACCTTATCGGCTCTTCTGGCATACCGGACAAAAGACGGTCGTGCGCCCGCCTATCACCACGGACTTCATGACTGCCCGACAACGCCCGCAAGGCTTCCCACCCCGCCCGTAAGCCACCAGCTGCCGCGCAAACCGCCCCGGCTGGTCAGAAACATTCCGATAATCCCGCAATGTTGTCCCGCCGCTGCGAATCGACTTCTCCAGCACCCGGTGAATCGCCGCGACCAGTTGCTCCACCTGTGCCGGCGAAATGCGATCGACACGCTGGCGCGGGTTCAGCTTCGCCATCCAGAGCGCCTCGTCAACGTAAATATTCCCCAATCCCGCCACATCTTTCTGCGACAACAGCCGCTGCTTCAGCCGCCCACGTCCGTTTCGCCAATGCGCCAGGTCCCCCGCCGTGATCGCCAGCGCATCCTTCCCCAGTCTCTTCGTTTCGCGCTCCCACGCCTCCTCGAATGTTCCGTAATACCACACGCCGCCAAAACGCCGCGGATCGCGAAAACGCACCTCCGTCGCCGGTTCCCCTTTGAGCCTGATCACGATATGCGTGTGCGGCGCAACCTTGGCATCGCCGACGACGCAATCGACGCGTCCTGACATCCCCAGGTGCACGACAAGCGTCTGCCCATCATCCGCCACGCAGAACAATTTCTTCCCATGCCGCACCGTCCGCGCAAACGTGCGCCCCACCAGCCGCTCCACCGGCGCGCCATCCGGTGTCAAAAAATCCCTGCGATTCACCCGGATCCCCTCCACCACGCGCCCGAGCAGGTGCGGCTCCAGCGTCCGCCGCACCTCTTCCACTTCCGGCAACTCGGGCATATCGTCCCCGTCCCTTAGCGTTCCATGTAAACCGCGCCGCGCTGCCGCGCCGCAATCGGCACCTGCTGCTGCAGGTACTTGTACACCTTCTTCGCCTGCGGAATCTCGTAAAGAATCAGCTCCGGTGTGTTCTGATCATTCGACAGCACCCGGATCGTCCCGATTCCCAGGATCCGCTCCACCAGCCCCTGCTTCAGCTCCAGGTCCGTCACGCGAAACAAGTCCACCGCATTGAGATCCTTCGACAGCACCCCGACTTCCGTCTCAATGCGCATCGGCCGAATGATGCACCGCGAATTCCGCGTCGAAATGTAAAAAAACCACGCGATGAACGCCATGATCACCAGCGTCGCAGGGACACCGATCGCCGCATACATCGGCAGCAAAATTATCAGCCCGGCACTCACCGCCGCCGCAATCACCGCGCAAATGATGAAACGCCAGAAATTGTCCCACTGCGAAACCGTCAAATCGAACACTGGCGGCTCCTCCGCGGGAAGCGTCGCCGGCGCGCTAGCCGTCACCGCTTGTCCGGCGGTGACTGCCGCCGCTCGATCCAAAAATTCGCCGCAATGCTTGCACTTCTTGGCAATCTCCAGGATCACCTCGCCGCAAAACGGGCAGCGCTTCGTCGGCTCGGGCGCAGGATTCGACACGGTGACCTCCCTGTTCTCGGCGCTTGCCGCAGTCGCCACCGCCGGCGCCGATTCCGGCGCTCCGGGAGCAGCAGGGGGCGGCGACACGACCGGACTCAGCGCACGCTTGCAAGCCGGACACGTGACATGCCCGGCCAGTTGCTCGTCATTGATGAGAAAGCGATGTCCGCAAACACAGGTTATCTGGTAGTTCATACGCCGCTATTTTCGTCAATCCCGATGATTTTGAACAGGGCGCGCTTGCTTGCATCCCTCCCCGCCCCACTCCACCGCTCCAATAGCCGCTCCTGTCTCATGGCCGAACCAACGCCACATTGATCCAATCCACACGTCCGAGAACGTCCAGCTTCCCGCCCCCCAACGCGGGCTCAGCCTTCAATTCAAGCCGCTTCCCACCCTTGATCGGAAGCGCCAACTCTTCTTTCAACTCACCCGACTTCAGCCCCTTCGACTCCCAAAGCACCTTTCCATCCAGCACCACCGACACATCCGCCATCCCCTGCGGCGCCGCCGAATCATCCATGCCGACCCGCAGCTTCAGCGTCTCGAAGCTGCCGTCGAGCGTGTACGTCAGATCGCTTCGCGTATGCACGCCGATGCCGCGCTTGTAAACACCACCGCCCACCTTCAAGGGATCCCCCAGCACGTTGTGATTCACCTGCGTCGTCCAGTGCGTCCCCATGAACGTCGTCTGCTCGTCGGTCGTCGGATCCAACTCTGTCAGGTGCACCACCTGTCCGCCGACCACCTCGATCGCCGCCACCGTGTCCGCCCCCGCCTTGCGATCCTTCCCCGCCGGGTCACGAAACTCCACGCTGTTGATCGTCCAGGAAAACGACCGCCCCTTCTCATTGAGCGGCACCGTGAGCACGCTTCCCGAAACAAACGTCAGCCGCACCGACAGCGGCGGAATCGTCCGCGCTGGCGTCACCCCGCCCAATCCAATCTGCAGCACCTTGTTCATCGGCACGTCCGTCGTCGCCGTGTCGCTCGCCGACGGCGAAATCTGCACCTTCTCCGCATTCACATCGACCACCAGCCCCTCCAGCCTGTCGCCCGACTGCAGCCGCACCGAATCCTTGTCCTCCGCCGCAGCGCCGTCCGCATCCTTCGCCGCATTCGCCTGACGAATGCCCGCCACCAGTTTCAGCGGCACCAGGATCTTCCCCGCCTCGGGCATCGTGAACTGCAGCGACTGCCCCGAGATCCCCGCCGGCTCGCCAAACAGCACGTCCCCATTCCGCATCATCAGTTTCCACGACGACCCCGTCGCATCCCCCGCCTTTACTTTCTCCGACGCCAGAGACAACACCTTCCGCGTCTCAACCTTCATCAGCTTGCCCGTCTCCGTCGTCACCGACAGCCCGTCGTGCAAATCCCACGTGTTGACCGTCAATCCCTTCTGCTCGGCAAAATCCGAAGTCACCAGCGTCCACTCCGCCCGCGCTGCGGCTGCCGCAAAAAGCAGCAACGCCACCGTCATCACGCTTCGCAATGTCATCACTGAAACTCCGTCATTTCTGTAGAATCGGCAACAGGCGGTTCGGCACCTGCAGCGCAATGAGCGCCATCGATGTCGCAAACACATCATTGGCGTCGCCCGTCCAGCGCCCGTCGTTCTGCTGCCGTTGAATCAGTTCCTTCCGGATCACCGGCCAGAACGTCTCCCACGATTTCCCCCCCGACATGAACATGGCCTGCGTGGCGTAATAATTCCCATAGTAGTAATGCCCGTCCTGCATGTTGTTCGCCCGCGCCTTCGCCAGGTACTTCACGCCGTTCTCGACTTCTTTGCCTTCGTAGATCCCCGAGTAATACAGGCACGCCAGACCCGCCGCCGATCGCGCATACCCTGAGCCGCGCCCCTGAAGCGTGTACGAGAACCCGCCATCCGGTTCCTGCGACTTCTTCACGTAATCGATCGCATTATCAATCGTCTTCTTCGGCACCTTGATCCCCGCATTCCGCGCCGCCCGCAGCGCCATCACCTGGCAGATCGTCACCGACAAGTCTGCATCGTTCGGCACCGGCTGGTACCGCCACCCGCCCTCCCGGTTCTGCGTCTGTACGATCAGCCGCACCGCCATCTGCAGTTTTTCCTTCACGTCCTGCCGCTGCGTCATCCCGTAAATTTCCGCGAGGAACAGCGTGGCAAAACCATGCCCGTACATCGGCGATCCGCCGCTGGGCGAAGCGATTAGCCCCGACGCCTGGCAGTTTTTCAGCACGATGTCCAGCACCTTTTCGACTTCCTTGCCGTAAGGGCCGTCGTTGGGCATGCTGCCGTCGGCCATGAACGCGAGCCCCGCCAGCGCAATGATCCCCACCTCGTTGCCGTAGCCGTACATGTTCGGCCCGCCGTTTTCGCTCACGTTGGCCGACAGCCACTTCAACCCCTTCTTCACCCGCTCCTGCAGCTCCTTGGTAATTTCATCCTTGATCGGCCCCGTGCCCCCGATCGTCGATCCGCCCGTCGGGACAACCGGCGTCGACGCAGGCCCATCCTCCGCGCGGCTCACACCCGGAATCATCAACGCACCGGCCACCGCAAAAACCGCCGCGGTCAACATATTCATCGTCTTCTTGATCTGTACGCCCGTTCTCAAAACTCACCGCTCTTTCGTAGATTTGCCCAGTTCCGCCAGCGCCTCGTAATAACGCTTGATCATCTCCTGGTACTCCGGCAGATATTTCTCCTTCGCCCCATTCGCCACCAGGTCCCGGTCCTTCAGCGGCAAGTCGCCCCAGTTCAAACGCCCCTCGTGAATGTCTTGCCCGTTCGAGCCGGGCGTCGAAGATCCGCCGCTGGGAAGCTGGCTGTGTTGCGCCGCATCCGTTCCCTGCTGCTGCTGTTGTCCGTTGGTTTTTTCCGTCGAAGTCTCCTGCTTCTGCTCCCCCTGTTTCGGATCGCTCTGCCCCTTCGACGAAGAATTCTGCTGCTGCTTCTTGAGCAGCTCGATCATCGAATCCAGGTCAATCACGATCCGGCTCTGCACCTCCTGCGTCAGAACCCCCGGATCCTTCTCATTCTTCAGCCGATCCTGGCTCTGCCCCATCCGCTCCATGATCTCATCCATCTTCTGCTTGGCGTCCCCCGCCTCCCCGCTCCCCGCCTTCCCTTCCCCCGTCAGCTTATTCAGCAAATCCTGGTCATCCAGCTGCTTGGCCGCATCCGGACTCACCAAATCCGCCATCTTCGGCCGCGTCGGCTTTGGCTCAGCGGTCGGCGGCGGCGCATCCGCCTGCTTCTCCTTCACCGCCCCGGCCGTCTTATCATTCAGCGCATCATCCAGCACGCTCTGCCCAAACCCGGTCGAAGCAGACCCCGCCGCCAGAACAACCGCCGCCATGAATATCCAACGCTTCATCATCATCACACCCCTCATTTTATCGTCCGCTAACACCCATTTCGCCCAATTCGTCAATTCATTAACTCGTTAATTCGTCAATTAAATTCAGTGCATTTCATCAATGATCTTCTTCACGACGCCTTTCAACTCCTCCTGCGTCTTCCCAATCTTCCCAACCTGGTCCTTCAACTCCGACTTCTCCGCATCGGTCCCCGCCGTCTGCAGCGCCTTGTTCGCGTCCACCGTCTCCTTGTTCACGATGTTCTGCATGGCACGCACCAGCTTCAACTGCGCCACCGGCGGCAACAGCGGCTTCTTCCCCCCGCCGCCTCCTCCACCCCCGGAATTGCTCCCCTGCTCAAACTCCGACTTGTCCTTCTCCTCCTTGAGCGCATCGATGATGTCGGTAATTCGGTCGATCGCTGTCTGCTGCGCCGCAGCCAGTTGCCGCCCTGTCTGCGCCTTGCTCAGCTTCTCCTTGCTCGCCGTCATCGCTTGCGTGATCTGCCCGTTCATCCACACGATGACGTCATATTCCTTGAGCTTCTCATCGCTCGACAGCTTCGCGATCAAATCGAGCTGCTCGCCCTGCGATTTCGCCATGGCCGCCAGCCGACGTTCATCGTTCCGGCTGATCTCCTTGTCCTCCGCCGCCTGCTTCGCCTTCTCCACCTGGTCGCTCGTCTCCTTGATCGTCCTCTCCGCCGTGCGGATCGCCTCGTACTTTTTGATGAAGTCCGCAAGCTCATTTTTCTTCAACTGCTCGTCGACCTTCTGCTTGGCCTTCTCCAGCTTGTCGATCGCAGCGGCCAAAAACTCGATCGCTTTCCCCTCCGGCTCGGTCGACTCCGGCTGATGCGCCTTGAGCAGTTGCACCGCCGCCAGCCCCATCTGCTCCGCCGCGTCCCGCACATCCTGCGCCGGCTTCTGGCCGTCCTTCGTGTTCTCCGTCTTCTTCTGCACCACGATCGTGTTCATTTGCAGCGAGCCCTGCTTATCGCCGATCTTCGTCAGCGCCGCTGCCGCACCCTTTTCGCCCGCCGCCACGGTATCCTTGTTGATCGCCTCCTCCGCCGCCTTGAGCTTCTTGAGCTCCGCGATCAGCTCCGCCAGCTGACGCTGCAACTGCTCCAGCGCGCGCTTCTCATTCTTGTTCAACTCGTCGGCCATCTGCTGCAGGCCCGAAGACGCTTGCCCCTGGCTCCCCGACGCGTTGTTCATCTGGTTCTTCTTGATATCCGCCGACGCGGACTTTTGCGATCCCGGGACATCGCTCTCCTTCCCCGCCTGCGCCGCCTTCGCCATGCTCTCGGCCGCCGCCGGATCATTCTGCTGTGCCCGCCGCGACGAGTCCTGCAGATCCTTGATCTCGTCCCGCGTCTTCTGCTCCAGCTCCGACTGCTCCTTCGACAGCTGGTCCAGCTGCTCCTTCTCGTTCTTCGACAGTTCCTCCGGCTTTTTGCCGACGGTCTTAGTCGACAAGTCGTGCGTTTTTTCCGCCAGCTTGTCCTGCTTCTCCTTCAAGTCCCGGATCGCCTGCTGATGCGCCGCCAGATCCCCCGCCGCGCCCAGCTGGTCGATCATGCTGTTCATCTTGGCGATCGCCTCCCCCTGCTGCTTGCTGGCGTTCTTCGCTGAATCCGCCGTCTGCTGCGCCTCCGCCTTCGACTTCTCGTCCTGCTTCTTCTCTTTAGGATCCTGGTTCCCTGCCGATTCGTGCGCCTTGTTCAGCTCGCTCGCCGCCTTGGGCATATTGTTTTGCCCGACGTCCTTCATCCCCTCCGACACATCGCGCGCCAGCTTCCCAAGGTCATTCTCCCCCATCTTGTTGGCCGCCAGATCGTTCTTGATGTCCTCAACTTTTTTCTGGATCGAGTTCGCCGTCGCCGCCTGCTGGTTCTCCTGCTGCGCCAGTTGCGCCAGCTGCTCCTTCTGCTGCGCCGTCGTCACCCCCGCTTCCGCCGCCGATTTCTGAATCGCATCCGTCAGGCTCTTCGTCCGCTCCTGCTCCCCCTTCAAAACCTTTATCCGGTCCTTAATCTCGTTGAGCTGCTCCCGCGCCGCCTTGGCAATCTCCGAGTCACTCTTGATCTGCAACGTCAAAGGCACCGACTTCACCCACGGATGCCGCTTTCCGTCCACGTCATAGTTGTCCTGCACCGCCGCATAGAACGTCAGCCGCGTCCCCGGCTGCAGATTCAACGGCCCGAGCTCCCACTTAAAAGTCGCCGTCCCCGTCGTGTTCCCCGACGCCGCATCCACCTTCAAATCCGCCCATTTCAGCGGCGTCTCAAACAGAATCTCCCCCTCCTTCGCATCAAACTTCTGCACCACCAGCTTCACGCCGTCGAGGCCCAAATCGTCCGTCGCCTGGATCGCCACATCCACTGACGCCGTCGGTGTGCGATCTGTCATCCGCCGCGGCTCCGTGATGATCACCGACGGCAAAACATCCGGCACCACCCCCAGCGACACCGTCCCGCCCGCATGATTCTCAAACCCGTCCACGTCGCGCATCACCACGTGCGCTTCCCACGACGCCGTCGCGGGGAAACTCACCTCCGCCAAATTTTTCTCCACCAGCTTCCGCGCCATCCCCGGCGCAACATCCGTCTCTTTCGACATCGCCAGCAGCTTCACTTCCGGCCGCCCGTCCGCCCCTTTCAAAAATTCCTTCGTCGAGCGAATCCGCAGCGTCACCGTCGCCCCCTCCACCGCCCGCCCCTTCTGCGTCATCAGGTCTGCATGTACCGCCGGCGCCGCCTTGCTCGCATCTCGCACATCCTTCACGTAAGCCGGCGGAGCAATCAACGCCTGAACTTCCGTGATCAGCGGCCGCGCTGCCAACCGCAGCTTCACCGCCTCCTGCTCCGTGTCATCCCCCGCCTCCACCTTCATCGAAAACGACTTCTCCCCCTGCGGCTCCAGCGGCCGCTCGTACACAAATTCCTTTCCCGAACTCGTCGACGGCTGGTAGGTCATCAGCTCCGACCGCGGCGAATCGTTGTCGCCCCACGTCGTCAGCCACACCCGCTGCTCCGCATACCCGCCTTGCACAACCTTCGCGCGCACCACGAGTTTCTCGCCCACCGGGATCACGCTCGGCGCCTTGCCGTCCTCCGTCGCCCACACAAACATCACCTTCGTCGTTCGCGGCCAATCCGCGCCGTTGGGCGTAAACCACCGCGACACCGCGATTCCCCCCAGCACCGGGTTCGCCGCAAACAGGATCGCCGCCACCAATACCACGAACGCCCCAATCCCCAGCGCCTTGTTCGTCCGCCGGAAATCCACCGCCTTTTCAAACTTGATTCCCGCCGTCTTCGCCGCCGCTGAATCCACGTGCCGCGCCGCCAGCGCATTGGTGCGAATCGTCCCCGCGTGAATGAAATGCACCGCCGAAATCAACTCGTCCTGCAAATCCTTGTGCACATTCTCCACCCGGCTCGCCAAAAACTGATCCGTGAGCCGCGTCGACAGCGGATTGATCAGCACCCGCCACGCCACCACCCCCAGCGCCGCCAACCACAACAACAGCAGCACCACCCGCGTCGCCCCCGAAAAATGCAAAAGATAATCCCCCAGCATCAGCACGATCATTCCGCCCACCGCCGCCGCCACCAGCGCCCCCACGCCAAACAGTCCCACCACCGCCCGCACCCGCCCGCGCATCCGCGTGATCCGCTCCACCAACGGGTGCACCCCGGCCGTCCCACCTGCAACCGTTACCTGCGTCATCGCCCTCTCCTCAAAATAGGGAGCTACGTCACAATGATACGTTGCCGCACGGCCCCTTCCATTTCCCTATTTTCGACGTTCCAAACCCCTTTCCGTTCACTTTTTCTCAGCCGCGACTTTCCCCTCGCTCAGCCACTGGCAAACCCCCGACCAATACGCATCAAACACCTCCCCGCCCGTGTTCCGCTTCCACCGCCACGTGTCGCACACCGCGCTGAAAAACGTCCGCCCCTTTCCACAATCTCCCGTGACCAGCAGCGGCACCTCCGCGTTCTTCCCATGCACCGCCAGCACCCGACTCCCCGCCCGCGACTGCACCTCCCTGTACCAGTACATCGGCGGCAATTCCTCCACGCCCTTCGCTTCCCCCTCCTTGCCAAACTCAAACAAACCGCTCTTCTTCCCCTCGTCCGTCAACTTCATCGTAAACGCCTCGTTCCCCGGCTCCGTCGCGGCCCCCGGTTTCTCCACCGGCATCACCGGAAACAGCTCGTCCATCGCCGTATGCTCGTAACTCTCCGGGTTAAACGTCTTCCCCGCAATCCACCCAATCCCGCCTCCCGCTTTTACAAACTCCACCATCCGCCGCTGCTGCTCCGCCGAGAATCCCTTCCCATCCACATCCCCGATCAACAGTACATCGAACTTCCCCAACTCCTCCCCCGTCTCGGGAAACTTTGCAATTCGCCCCGGTATCCCCTCATCCACCGCCTCCCCCTCCGGGGAAAG
>JADMIO010823478.1_pt1 | contig 26968 bp, 25 predicted proteins | sample 8958161 | NCBI WGS metagenome assembly JADMIO01 (sample SAMN16585339, study PRJNA669376) | soil metagenome | isolation source: Crop rotation soil | place: USA: Cullars Rotation, Alabama | collected 2011
CTTTCCCGGCGGAGCGCCTCCTTTCCCGGGCGCGGTCGGGCTCGCGCCGGCTCCAGCGAGACCGAGACCGTCTCCGCCTGCGCCTCCGCCGCCGGGACCGCCCGCGGTGCCCGATCGTCCGCCTCCGCCGCCGCCGCCCGCGACGACGATCATCGCGCCGCTCCGGAGGATCGCGGTGTACCCGCCGCCGCCGCCGGCGCTCTGGAAGAAGCTGCCTGCCGACGACTTGCCGCCCGTGCCGACCGCGATCCTGAGCGTCTCGCCGGGCGTCACCGTGATCGCGCACGTCGCGAAGCCGCCGCCTCCACCGACGGCGCCGGCCGCCACCGCGCCTCCTCCGCCCGCGCCCCAGAGCTTCGCCGTGATCGATCGCACGTTGTCGGGCACGACGAAGTCGAACGCACCCGCCGCGAAGGTCACGCTCCCGTGCACGCGGAGCGCGAGGGGCGCGGTGCCGCTCGCCTCGCCCGCGGTGCCGACGACGGCGAGCGCTGCAGGTCCGTACTGCGGCTTGTCGTTCACCGCGAGCACGAACGTTCCTTCGGTCGCGCCGTTCGGGATCGTGAGCGGCGCGGCCGTCGCGCCGGCGCCGAGGTTGTTGACGACGAAGGTGACCGGCGTCGTCGCGGCGTGATCGAGCGTGACCTTGATCGTCGCGTTCCCCGACGGCTGCAGATCGACGCTCGCAGGCGCGACGACGAACCCGAGCGAGCCCGTCGAGCGCGTGCCCGAATCGCCGCCCGCGTCGCCGTCGCCACCCGACGATCCCGGCGGGACCGCGCCGCCGTCCGCGGTCTCGCTGAGCCCACCGAGGTCGGTGCACGCGACGGCGAGAGCGCCGGCGATCGCGAAGGCGGCGACGAAGCGCGACGACCGCATCGTCTTCGATCCTACCAGTCCTCCCACTTCCAGAGGAGCAGCCCGTGGCCGTCACGCAGCGCGTCGTCGAGCGCTTCGCGGAGCTCCGTCAGGTACGGCCGCGCGCTCTTGATGCGCTCCTCGACCGCCATCGGCGACCCGAACCAATGCGCGGGGTCGTGCGCTCGACGCTCGGCCTCGGCGTGGGCACGAAGCGCCGCCTCCGTGAGCGGAGCGAGGCGCGCGATCGATCGGACGGTGTCCGCGAAGACGGCGTGCGCCGGCCACGAGCTCTTCTCGTAGACGAGGTCGCCCTCCATCAGGAACGCCAGCGGCAGCGTCTTCACTGCGCCGCTCTCCGTCATCGTCCCGTGGAGCGCGCGCCACTCGCCCGCGAGCTGGCGACCGCGCGGCGCGTTCAGGATCTGGTCGAGAAGAGGGATGTCCGTCGCGAGCCGGCGGAGCTCCTCGTCGGGGAGCCCGAGGACGGACATGCTGATCCCCACGCGTTCGATCCTAGCGTAAGCTCGCCGGCCATGAAGACGCGCGCTGCCGTCGCTTACGAGGCGAAGAAACCGCTCGAGGTCGTGGACGTCGAGATCGAGGGACCGAAGCAGGGCGAGGTGCTCGTCGAGCTCCGGGCGACCGGCATCTGTCACACCGACGAGTTCACGCTCTCCGGTGCGGATCCGGAGGGGCTCTTCCCCGTCATCTTCGGACACGAGGGCGCGGGCGTCGTCGTCGAGCTCGGCCCGGGCGTCACGTCGCTCGAGCGCGGCGACCACGTGATCCCGCTCTACACGCCGGAGTGTCGCGCGTGCAAATCGTGCCTCAGCCGGAAGACGAACCTCTGCACTGCGATCCGCGCGACGCAGGGCAAGGGCGTGATGCCCGACGGCTCGAGCCGCTTCTCGCTCGGCGGGAAGAAGATTCACCACTACATGGGCTGCTCGACGTTCTCGCACCACACGGTCCTGCCGGAGATCGCGCTCGCGAAGATCCGGAAGGACGCGCCGTTCGAGAAGGTCTGTTACATCGGCTGCGGCGTGACGACCGGGATCGGTGCGGTGATCAACACCGCGAAGGTCGAGCCGGGCGCGAACGTCGTCGTCTTCGGGCTCGGAGGCATCGGCCTCAACGTCGTGCAGGGTGCGCGGATGGCGGGCGCGGACATGATCGTCGGCGTCGACATCAATCCCGACCGCGAAGCGCTGGCGAAGAAGTTCGGGATGACGCACTTCGTGAACCCGAAGGACGTGAAGGGCGATCTCGTCGCGCACCTCGTCGAGATCACGAAGGGCGGCGCCGACTACTCGTTCGAATGCGTCGGGAGCACGCAGCTGATGCGGCAGGCGCTCGAGTGCTGCCACCGCGGTTGGGGAGTGAGCGTCATCATCGGCGTCGCCGGCTCGGGACAGGAGATCGCGACGCGGCCCTTCCAGCTCGTCACCGGACGCGTCTGGAAGGGCACCGCGTTCGGCGGCGCGCGCGGGCGCACCGACGTCCCGAAGATCGTCGATTGGTACATGGAGAAGAAGATCGACATCGACTCGCTCATCACGCACGTCTTGCCGCTCGATCGCATCAACGAAGGCTTCGATCTGATGCGCGCCGGCAAATCGATCCGCACGGTCGTCACGTTCGACTGAGGACCGTGGCCTCGCGCCACGGGCGCGAGCGCCGCGCGATCCGAGAATCACGTGCAGATTGCAGTGGCGTCCTCCTTGCACGCTCGCGCGGGCGAAAGAGAGGGCCTCATGCCGGAGAAGAAGACGATCGAGCGCGCGAAGAAGGACAAGGCCGAGGGCAAGGCGCCGTCGACGCAGGCCGGCGAGTTCGTGCGCGAGGAGATGCATCACATCCGCGAGGGCAAGCACGGAGCGCGGAGCGCGAAGCAGGCGATCGCGATCGGGCTCTCGAAGGCTCGCCGCGCCGGCGTGAAGATGGGGACGCCGAAGAAGGGCACCGCCTCGAAGGCGACGCGCCGCCGCGCCGCGCGGGACACGAAGAAAGCCGGATCGAAGCGCAAGCCGAGCCGCGCGCGCTCGCGTGCGACCACCAAGGCGCTGAAGCGCGAGCCGCGCTCCGCGGCGTCGCACCGCGCGCTCTCGCGCAACGCGCGCTCCTCGGCGAAGCGCCGCGCCAAGCGTGGGGGCTCGACGAGCCCGCGCGCGACCGCTCGCCGCGCGGCACGTACGCGCGCGAAGAGCGCGAACAGCTAGCCCGAGCGGCTCACGGGAGAGCGGCGCGGTCGACGATGATGTCGTCGTACCGCGCCTTCGCGTTGTCCGTGCCGGTGATGCCGACCCGGAGGCCGTTCATGCCGGTGAAGGTCAACGTCGAGCTCGAGATGAGCGGCGTCACCGGGTGAGCGCCGCTCCCTTCGACGAGCCACACCTCGACCAGCGCGTTGCCGTTGCCCGCGCGAAGGTGGAGCGCGAGGCGCTCGGCGTTGCCGCTGACGACCCCCGGTGCCGATCCGAACGGCGTGCCGTCGTACTCGATCTCGAGGAGGCCGTTCGGCGGGTCTTCGCACTGCACCACGATCGTGTGCGAGCCTTCGAGGCCCACGGTGAGGAGATCGGCGTCGCCGGTAGCGCTGACGCTCTCGACGCGGATCAAAGACGAGATCCAGAGCTCGGTCTCGGTCGCGAACACGACGTTGCCCCATGAGCCCTCCTTCTCGGCGCGGAACGTGTAGCTGCCGGAGAGGGGGCTCAAGGTCGTCACATTGGCCTGTCCCACGACCGAATCGAACCCCTTCGCTCCGACCGCAGTCCCGTCCTCGAAGGTGAGCGTGCGGACGCGCGTCGCTCCGGCGTCGACGGCTGCGTCGAGACCGGCGTCGGACGGAGGTGGTGGTGGAGGTCCCGGAGGCTGGCCCGAGCCGTCGAGCCCGCCGTCCGTGCCGGGAGGCGCGCCCCCCTCGGCCGCACCGGGCGGGGTCACAGCCGGCGGCGTCGATCCCGAGGCCCCCGAGGACGAGCCGTCGTCACCGACGGAGAGGTCCGCCGCTCCCGACACGAGCGCGCAGCCGCCCGCGAGGACGATCAGCGCGACGCCGCCGAGGCGACGGAACCCCATCCTGACAGTGTAGCCCAGCGAGCGCGATCAACGGACCGGCGGGAAGTTCTTGCAGGCCCCGTCGAACGTCTCGAGCGCTTTCTCGAGGCCTTTCGTGAGGTCGCCTTCGCAGATCGAGCTGAAGATGCCGTTCTTCCCGGCGGTCGCAACGAGCTGCTTCAGGCGCTTGGCCTCGGCGGCGTCGCCGAAGCTCGACGTGCACGCCTTGTCGCCCGCGATGACCGCGGTCGCCCAGCGGCCCGGGCCCTTCGCAGCGGCGTCGAGCATCGAGACGTAGTCGCCGATCGGCTTCACGTTCGGCATCGTCTCGCAGACGTCGTTCTGGATCGTGAAGTTGTCGTCCGTGCGCGAGCAGTCGTCCTCGTCCGTGATGATGACGAGCGCGAGGAGCGCGTCGTCGCGGAGGAAGCCCTTGTTCGTGCCGTCGCTCATGCGATCGTTGAACGCGAGCTTCAGCGACTCGAGCGGCATCTCGATGCTCGGTCCGCCCGTGCCCACCTGCGCGAGGCAGGAGAACTCGGTCGCCGCGTTCGAATCGCTCATCGGCACCCAGCGCTGCGTCGGACCGCACGACGATTTCATGCGGAACGCGCCGTTGTCGCCCTTCTCGCTCGCCGGGATCTCTCCGATCGGCGTCGCCATCTTGTAGGTGACGTCGCGGCCCGTCGTCGTGACGGCGACGCGCCAGTCGAGCTGCGCGCCGCTCTTCGTCTTGAACTGGTCGAGCACGCTCACGAACTTCGGGAAGTTCGCCGCGAGGTTCGCTTGCTCTTCCTTCATCGATCCGGAGTCGTCGACGACGAAGACGATGTCCATCTTCTGGCACTCGTCGGCGTGCGGGTTCTCACCCGCCTTGTCGCCGCCGATGCTGCCCGGATCGCCGCCGCCGGCGATGTTGCCGCCGCTGCCGGGATCCTTGCCGTCGTCGAAACCCTCACGTGGCGTCGACGATCCGCACGCAACGAGGAGCGCGACCAGACCGATGCCGACGAAACGTTTACCCATGTCCTCTCCCTCCGACCACCCGGGAGAGGTCTTATCAACAGGGATCGCCCGTTGCCCGTCTCAGCGGACACACGCGACGTTCACGAGACGGCTACAGTGCCCTACACGGACGCGAAGCGCTCTTTGTCCTTCTTGCGCTTCTTCTTGTCCTTCTTCTTCTCTTTTTTGTCCTTCTTGCCGTGGCCGTTGAGCCCGTTCGAGTGACCGTTGGTCGCCTCGAGCTTCACGCCCTTGGCCTTTCCGCCGAGGAGGTCCGCCGCGATCTGCGTCGCGCGCGAGGTGCGCTCCCAGGAGAACTCGGCGCGGCCGAAGTGACCGTACGCCGCGGTCGCCTTGTACTGCGGCGCGAGCAGCCCGAGCTCCTCGATGAGCGCCTTCGGGCGCATGTCGAAGTGCTCCATCACGTACTTGCCGAGCTTCTCGTCCGAGACCTTGCCGGTGCCGAACGTGTTCACGTGAACGCCGACCGGCTGCGCGACGCCGATCGCGTACGCGACCTGGATCTCGCAGCGCTTCGCGAGGCCCGCCGCGACGATGTTCTTCGCGATGTAGCGCGCGTAGTAGCAAGCCGAGCGATCGACCTTCGACGGATCCTTGCCGCTGAAGGCGCCCCCACCGTGACGGCCCATGCCGCCGTACGTGTCGACGATGATCTTGCGGCCGGTGAGACCGCAGTCACCCTGCGGACCGCCGACGACGAAGCGACCCGTCGGGTTGACGTGGATCTTGGTGTGCTTGTCGATCAGCTTCTTCGGCATCACCTTCTCGATGACGAGCTCGACGACCGCCTCCCGGAGCGCCTTGTACTTCACGCTCTCGTCGTGCTGCGTCGAGACGACGATCGCGTCGACGCGGACCGGGACGTCGTTTTCGTACTCGAGCGTGACCTGCGTCTTGCCGTCGGGGCGGAGGAAGTTCACCTTGCCGGCCTTGCGGACGGAGGCGAGCTGGCGCGCGAGCTGATGCGCGTAGTCGATCGGCGCCGGCATCAGGTTCGGCGTCTCGTCGGTCGCGTAACCGAACATGAGACCCTGATCGCCCGCGCCCTGCTCCTGGTGGAGGCCCTGGCCTTCGGTGACGCCCTGCGAGATGTCCGGGCTCTGCTTCTCGACCGCGGTGAGGACGGCGCACGTGTTGCCGTCGAAGCCCATCGCGGAGTCGGTGTACCCGATGTCCTTGACGGTCCGGCGGACGATCTCCGCCATGTCGACCCAGGCGGTCGTCGTGATCTCGCCCGCGACGACGACCATGCCGGTCTTCGCGAGCGACTCGCACGCGACGCGTGCCTTCGGATCCTGGGCGAGGATGGCGTCGAGGATCCCGTCGGAGACCGCGTCGCAGAGCTTGTCCGGGTGGCCTTCGGTGACGGATTCCGACGTGAATTGATAGCGTCCCATGGGCCCGCTCATAGCGCGACAGGGCCCGGACGCAAAGCCTGGAAACGCTATTTGTCGGGCGCAGGCGGGGCGGTCGATATCGGCGGAACCCGCACGGAATGCGGGCGATTCGCGAGCTCGACCTCGGCGCCCGGGATGCCGGCGATCGCGAGCGTGACCGCCGGCTCGAAGACGAGCGGGGCCGCCGGGCCGCCGACCCGGTCGTAGAAGCGCGCCGTCACGCGACCGACGCGCTCGGGTCCGAGGACCTCCCAGACCTTGCGCCAGGTGCGTCCTTCGCGGATGGCCTCGATGAACGCCTCGGCGCTCGGGAAGCTCACCGTGTGACGGAGCACCGTGTGACGGACGATGGAGAGGCCCGCGCCCTCGAACATGTGGAGGAGCGCGTCGCGGCTCGCGTCGATGCGCGGCGGCGATCCGGCGGTCCCCGGCTCGAGCTCTTCGAGAGCGCGCGCGAGGAGCTCGAAGGGATCGCTCGGGTCGGGGGGACCGAAGGTGAGGATGCCGACCTTGCCCGTCGGCGCGAGCGCGGCGGCCCACGTCTTCAGGACGGCCGTCTTGTCCGACTGACCCCAGAGGCCGAACGCGCAGACGATCGCGTTCCATTTTCCCGAACCGACGTCGTTCGCTTCGCCACGCTCGCATTTGACGCACTTGAACTGCGCCTTCGCGATCTGCTCATTGCAGATGCGGACCATGTCGTCGCTCGGATCGATCGCGCGGACGACGCCGCCGTCACCGACCGCGCGCGCGACCGCGAGGACCTCCGCGCCCGGACCCGACGCGGCGACGAGGACGTGCTGGCCTTCGCCGATCGCGAGCTCGCGCACGAGATCGAGGTGGTAGGGCACGAACCGCGGCACCCACTCCTCGAGGTAACGATCGGCGGCGCGATCCCACGGCGTTGCCATCGCCGTGCAGCATAACCTGTTCTCATTCGGCGCGCGCGCAGCGGAAGCCGATGCGCGTCGAGCCGCCGAGGGCGTCCTGCGAGAAGCGGCTCTGCGCGACGAGCGCGAACTCGAGCTCGCCCCAGTCGCCGCCGCGGACGGCGCGCTGGCCGGGATCGCCGTCGGTGCACGTGAAATCGACGAGCGGTCCGCGCGTGCTCCAGCACTTCGTACCGTGCGCGGCGAACGCGTCGCGCGTCCACTCGGCGAGGTTGCCCGCGAGATCGACGATCGTGCCTCCGGCGAACGACGTCTTGTCGAGCGCGGTGGTCCCGACGGCGGCCGAGCCGACGCCGGACGACGGGACGCACGGACGCACTTGCGACGGCAGCGAAGGATCGTCGGCGCGGCCCCATATCGCGTCGCCGCACGCGGGCGGCGCGTCGCCCCACGGATAGAGGAAGCCGCGGCGACCGCCCGTGACGTACTCGTACTCCGCTTCGCTCGGCAGGCGCGCGCCGCGCTTCCGGCAGTACGCCTCGGCGATCTCGAGGCTGTGGCAGTTGACGGGGAACGCGTCGGTCTTCGAAGGCGCCGCGGTGAAGTTGCAGCGCGGGTTGCCGGCGCGGTTCGGGATCGGATCGACGTCGGGATCGGCGAGGTTCGCGGCGCGGAACGAAGCGACGGTCGTCTCGGTGCCGTCGAGGAAGAAAGGAGAGAGCGCGACGAGGCGCTCGCTCTCCGCGTTCGAGAGCGGATCGCCCATCCAGAACGCGCCGCCCGGGACGCAGACCTCGCCCGGCTGTGGATCTCCGGTGCACGCGCGCCGGAGCTCGGCGTGCCACGTGCCGGCGAGGCCCGGCTTCGCGCGGCCGGGATCGGGCGCGATCGGCGCGTCAAGCGTGCCCTTCGGCTCGGCGAGATCGTCGACGCGGAGCACGACCGTCACCTCGGTGATCCCTTCGGCGGCGATGGCGGGGAGCGAGACGACACTCTCGATCGTCGATCGCGGTCGCGGTCCGGCGGCCTCGCGGCTCGATCGATAGAGGCGGACGCGCGCGACGTATCCGGCGACGCCGACGCGCGGGAGGAATCCGAACGACGCGCGGCCTTCGCCGACGACGCGGCGATCGGGCGCGAAATCGCGGGCGCATCCTTCGCACGGCGTCGTCTCTCCGGGCGGGAAGAGCTCGACGCGGAGGCGATCGAAGAGAGGCAGCGGATCGTCGGGCGTGATCGGCTCGCCGGGCGCGAGCGGAAGCGTCGCGTCCGTGTTGACGTAGACGACGAGCTGACCGGTCGGCGGCAGCGTCGAATCCTCGAGGGCGTTGCACGAGACGAGCAGCGTCGCGGCGATCGCGAGGGCGAAGACGCCCTTCACGGCGCCTCCGGATCGTTCTTGTAGACGCAGCGGAAGCCGACGTCGTCCGTCGACGGGATCGCAGGCGCGCCGATGCGGAAGCTCATTCGCAGCATCGGCGACGACCACGTCGCGCCGCGCACGCTGAGCTGACTCGGCGACGCGGACGAACAGCCGGGATCGACGATGCTCGTGTCGCGCCAGCACCCTGCCGTGAACGGAACGTAGTCGTCGCGCGTGTACTCCTGGACGCCGCCCGCGAGACCGACGATGCCGAGCGACGAGACGTCGTTCGCGCCCGGGCCGGAGGCGATCGCGTGCGGGCCGAGGCCGAGATCGCCGCACGCCGCGCCGACGTCCGGCTCGGGCTTTCGTCCGTAGACCGCGCGCTGGCAGCCCGGCGGATCGTCGCCCCACGGATAGCTCACCTTGCTCGGGTAGCCCGCGAGCGTCGCGACGTGCTCCCACTGCGCCTCCGTCGGGAGATCGCCGCCGATCGCGTTGCACGTCGTCAGCGCGCGCTTCCACTCGATGCACGTCATCGCGAAGTCTTCGCGCTCGAGCGGGTTACGCGACCAGGTGCAGGTGCCGGGTTGCTGGAGACCGGTGAGCGGGCCGTCGTTGACGATGACGCCGGTGATCGTCGCTGCTCTTCCGGAGGCGACGAGCGATCGGTAGCGCGCGACCGACATCTCGTTGCGATCGATCCAGAAGCGATGGAGCCCGAAGACGCGCACCGGGATCGAGTCGAGGATGCCGGACTTCTGCGTCACGAACGGCGTGTTCTCCGCGGAGCCGAGGATCGTCGCGCCGCCGGGCACGCAGACGTAGCGCGAGTCGGGCTTCGCGGGAAGACACGGCTCGGCGAGCCACGTGCCCTGCGCGCTCTCCTTCGGCGTCGTGAGATCGCCTTCCTCGAGCGGCGTCTCGGTGACGACCTGCCTCCCCTTCTCGCTCTCGGTGCACGTCTCGGACACGCCGACCACGGGCACGCCCGCGTCGCCGAGCCGCGGCATCGTCCCGATGCATGCACCATGCAACAAGATCCGCGCCCGGCCGCGTTTCTCCGGCTTCAGGCGGACGAGGACGAGGCGATCGACCGTCGCGAGCGGTTGCGGCTCGGTCGGCGGCGTGACGTCCTTGCCGTCCTTCATCAAGCGCGGGTTCCCGTCGCCGCCTCGCGTGTCGAACGGCGCAGTCCAGTCGCGGAAGCGCTCGCCGCGATAATCCGTGGTGCGTCCCTCGGGGTGGATCCGGAGGCGCACCCAGACGAGGCGCTCGCGCGATTCGTCCTCGGTGTAGACGCCGAAGCTCGCCGGCCAATCCGCGGCGGACGGGCGCGCGATGTCGGACGAGTCGAACCAGGTCCCGTCCTCGGCGTAGAGATCGACGCGGAGGCGCGACGCGACGAGCGGCGCGGGGAGATCGGTGTCGACGACGATCAGCGCCGCAGGGAGCGGCGGAGCGCTCGGACGATCGCTGCACGACGACGACGCGAGGAGGGCGACGCCGAACGCGCGTGCGAGGCGGCGCATGACGTCACAGCGCCCTCAGCGAAGCGTGAACTTCTCCGAGCGAGGGACGCCCCTCGCGATCGACGGAGAGCATGCGATCGACGAGCGACGCGACGCGCGGATCGACGGCGGGCACCGTCTGCCCGAGGCGCTTCACCATGCCGAGCGTCGCGTTCTTGAGGAGCTGCGCGTACGACTTGCCGTCGATCGGGCGGAGGCCGGAGACGCATTCGAAGAAGATCGCGCCGATCGCCCAGACGTCCGCGCGGTGATCGATCGCGCGATCGCCGAAGAGCTGCTCCGGCGCCATGTAGTGCGGCGTGCCGAGCACCGCGCCGGTGCGCGTCAGCTTGTCGGCGCCTTCGTCCGATCCACCGAGGAGCTTCGCGAGACCGAAGTCGAGGACGAGCACCACCGGGTCGAGGCCGGCCGGATCCTTCGCGAGGAAGACGTTCGACGGCTTGAGATCGCGGTGGATGACGCCCTTCGCGTGCGCGGCGTACATGCCGGAGACGACGGGCAAGAGGAGCGCGACGGTCTCGGGCACCGCGAGCGTGCCGCGCTTGCCGAGCACGCGATCGAGCGACTCGCCGTCGAGGAGCGGCATGATCAGGACCGGCGCGGCGTCGCCGACGGAGAGCGGAGGCGCGACGACGTCGAGCACTTCGACGAGCGACGGATGACCGACGTACGTCGCGGCGCGCGCCTCGCGCCACGATCGCTTCGCGAGCTCGGGCGTCGACGCCTTCAGCATCTTGAGGGCGACGTGACGCTCGCCCACGAGATCGCGCGCAGCCCAGACGACGCCCATGCCTCCCTCGCCGACGATGCGCTCGAGGAGGTAACGGCTGCCGATCAGATCGCCGACGCGCGGCTCGGAGAGCGTTGGCGGAGGCGGCGCGCTCGAGACGGTCGGCGCGAACGCCGCCGCGGAGGAGCCCATGATCGTCGACTGCTCGCCGGAGTCGTCGGACGCGCGCGCATAGGCCGCGACGAGCTCGCGACACGCAGGACATCCGTCGAGGTGGCCTTCGACCGAGTCGCGCATGCGCATGCCCGATCCGGAGGCGAACATCTCGGCGAGGGACTCGGAATCGATGCAGCTCATGGCGCGGCCGGGCCTGGTGCGGAGTATAGTCGAGCTGATGGCGGCTCCGGCGGGGATAGCGTCGCTCTTCGAGACCGGCGCCCAGGCTTGGCCGGGCGTGCAGGTCGACCCGGGGGCGTACGCGGCGCACGTCGCGCAGATCGGCGCGACCGAGGTCGATCCCCTCGGGGCGGTCGATCTCTACCTCGCGTTCGCGTGCGCGTGCCGGAGCGCGCAAGCGCTCGCCGTCTTCGAAGAGCAGCGCTTCCAAGAGGTCTACCGCGCGCTCGCGCGTCTCCGCCTGACGGACGCGCAAGCCGAGGAGATCGCGCAGCGCGTTCGGACGAAGGTCCTCGTCGGCGACGGGACGAGCCCGCCGCGCATCGTGGCGTACCGCGGGAAGGGCTCCCTCGTCGGGTGGCTCCGCGCGATCGCGGTGCACGAGGCGCTCTCGGTGAAGCGCGCGGAGAAGCGGCGCGGACCGGAGGACGGCGTCTCGGCGATCGAGCGGCTCGCCTCGCCGGAGGAGCCCGAGCTCGCGCGGCTCCGCGAGCGTTACGCGGCGCCGTTCAAGGAAGCGTTCGCCGCCGCGCTCGGGACGCTCGCGACGCGCGATCGAAACGTGCTCCGCCTCGTCTACCTCGAAGGGCTCACCGCGGAGCAGGTCGGGCTCGCGTACGGCGTCCATCGAGTGAGCGTCGCGCGCTGGCTCGGTCAGATCCGCGAGTCGCTCTTCGTGCGTACGCGGCAGATCCTCGGCGAGCGATTGAACCTGGGCGCTTCGGAGTTCGAGAGCGTGACGCGTCTCTGCCTCAGCCAGATGGACGTGAGCCTCGAGCGATTGCTCGTCGAGATGGATTCGCGCCCGCGCTGAGCGAGACTACGGCGCCTTCGCGGTCCAGCCGAGGCCGCCGCCTTCGAGCGGAGGGCGCTCGGGCGCGGGGCGCGTGACGAGGTACGTCGTCGTCGCGGCGCCGACGACCACGACGCCCGCGGCCGTCCAGAACCACCAGCGCGTGAGGATGCTCGGCTTGTCTTCCTTCAAGCTCGCGCGGATGTCCGTCTTCTGTCCGGGCTTCAGCGCGGTGTCGATCTCGTACGGGACGAAGCCGCTCCGCCGCACGACGACGTGGTAGTTCCCCGGCGGTCGCGAGAGCTTCACCGGCGCGACGCCGACGTCGAGCTGGTTCACCGTGACGACCGCGTCGGATTTGTCGGCCGCGATGTCGAGCGTCGCCGGCAGGCGCTCGACGAGGAGCTCGATCGAACGCTTGTCGCCCGGACGCACGGTCTCGGTGTGCACGGCGTCGGTGAATCCTTCGCGCGTGATGACGAAGACGTGCGCGCCCGGATCGAGGACGACGCGGAACTTCCCCGCGGGAGGCGCCTTCCCCGGACCGGACGGCAGCGTGCCCGCGAGGAGCGTCGGCAGCGGCGTCGTCTCGCTCGTGGGCTCGAGCGGTTGACCGTCGACCGCGATCGCGGCGTCCGCGGGCTCGAGCTTCACCTCGAGCGTCCCGACGAGACCGGCGATCTCCGACTGGAAGCGCTTGATGTCGGTGACCGTCGCTTCGGGGAGATCCTGATCGCCGCCCTTCCGCTCGTCGAGCGCCCGCGCGAACGTGCGGCGCGCGCGGACGTACTGCCCGAGCGCGCGCTCGCAGACGGCGAGGTTGTACGTCGTCCACGGATGCGGGCGGAGCTTCGAGGATCGCTCGAACGCCGCGAGCGCGGCGCCCCACTGCGCGTCCTTCGCGAGCGCAGCGCCTTCCTTGTACGCGTCGCGCGCCTTGTCGACGTCGTCCGCCTCCGCGGGGAGCGCGACGAGCGCGCACGCGAGCGCGAGGAAGAACGCGATCGACCTAGCCATCGATCCGAGGATCGCTCAGGGAAGCTCGTTCGGCAACGGAAGAGCCTCTAGAACGGCGCGTTCGGGAGGAGCGGGTTCGAGCCGCCCGCGCCGGGCTTCGGCGCGTCTGCGGGTTTGTCCGCGCCGGTCGTCTTCGCTGCGCCCGCCGCCGGGCGGCCGGCCTTCGTCTTCTTCGTGAGAGGCGCGCTCGCGGCCGGTGCCGTCTCCGACGAAGCCGCGAGGATCGCCGAGGCGGCAGCGGGCGGCGGCGACGCGGGAGGCGGAGGCGCGGCGGACACGGGCTCGCTCGCGATCGCGATCGGCGCGGTCGCCGCGCTCGCCGCCGCGCGCTTCGCCGTGATTCGCCACGTCGTCACGCCGCCGCCGACGAGGAGCACGAGGGCGATGCCGACGGCCGCGAACACCGCGCCCGTGCGGCTCTTCCGCGGCGGGATCGAGGGCGTCGCGTCGCGCGTCGCGGGCGCGGGCGTCTCCGGTCGCCCTGCGTTCGAAGGCCGCGCGCCTCCGGTGACGGGCAACGTCTCGCGCGGGAGCCCGCCTTCGCGCGCGGCGTCGATCATCGCGATGACCGCGGTCGCCGAGGCGGGGCGCTTCTCGCGATCGATCTGGAGGAGGTTGTCGACCAGGCGCAGCACCGGCGGCGGAACGGTCGGCACGCGTAGGGCGAGCGGCGTGATGTTCCCCATCGCGAGCGCCTTCAGGATCTGCCCGAGGTTCGCGCCGTCCGTCGGGGGTACGCCCGCGAGGCACTCGTAGAGGATCGCGCCGACTGCCCAGAGATCCGCGCGGAGATCGATCTCCCCTTCGGCGAACGCCTGCTCCGGCGCCATGTAGTGAGGCGTGCCGATCATCGCGCCCGTCTCGGTGAGGCGGTTCGTCTCCTTCGTCGCCGCGTCCTGACCGCGGAGCTTCGCGACGCCGAAGTCGAGGATCTTCAGCGCGCCGCCTTCGAGGAGGAAGACGTTGTCCGGCTTGAGATCGCGGTGGACGATGCCGACCGTGTGCGCGACCTCGAGCGCCGAGAGGACGTCGCGCGCGTAGCGGACCGCGTCGTCGACCGGGATCGTACGCTCTCGCTCGAGGCGCGTCGCGAGCGACTCGCCGCGCAGGAGATCCATCACGAGGACGGGGGTGCCGCCGTCGATCTCGAGGACGTCGTGGATCGTGACGACGTTCGGGTGCTGCACCGCGCACGCGGCGCGCGCCTCGCGGAGCGCGCGTTTGTGCGAGGACGGATCGTCGTTCTTCGTGTGGATGAATTTGAGGGCGAGCGTCTTGTGCGTGACCTGGTGCGTCGCGGCCCAGACGACGCCCATGCCGCCTTCGCCGAGCAGGCGATCGAGCCGGTAGCGTCCGCCGATGATGTCTCCTGGGCCCACGGGTCCCGGCTGTTCTAGCGCGGCGCGGCCCGCGATCCACCGGTGCCAAGGAATCCAGGGGGTTGCGAGAGGTCTGGGGGCCGCAAGGAGGCCTCTCGCGGCTGCGGCCGACCCGACTCATGCAAACGCGTTTGTTTTCTTGCTAACGACTCCGGCATGAAGCGATCGCTCCTCTCCTCTCTCCTCGTCGCGTCAGCGGTGCTCGTGGGTTGCAGCGGAGACGACGCGCGCGTCCCGAAGCGCCTCGTCGGCGGGACGCCCGGGAGCGGCGGAGAGAGCGGCGAGGTGCCGGGCTCCGCGACCGGATCGACGCCCGCGACCCCCGCACCGGTCGCGCCGCCCGCGCCGCCTCCCGTCGACGGACCGTGGCCCGGCTCGGGCGTGGTGTTCCTCCCCTTCCCCGCCCAGCGCGCGCGATCGAACCCGGCGTGGGGCGCGATGCTCACGGATCTCGCGCAGCACGTCCCGCCGATGTACGGCGCGCAGTACGACGAGCCGGGCGATCCGATCGCGTGGGGCGAGATCGCGACGATCGGGATCGGCGGCTACCTCCGCGGCTACGAGAACCCGTACGCGTCGAGCGGCAAGAACGCGAACGGCTTCTACGTGACGAAGGATCGAATGGCGTTCGTGCTCGAGCCGGGCCTCACGCTGACGAAGGTCCTCTCCTACCTCCCGTCCGGCATCCGCGGTCCGCTCTACGGAAATTACATGGCCGGAGCCGTGGGCGATTGGGACGCGACGCCGAGCTACGTGCTCGACGAGTGGATCACGTTCACGAACGGGAGCGAGGTCGCCGTGGAGCTCGGCGCCGCGGGCAAGTGGACCTCGCCGCGGCCCGACGCGATCCGCGACACGCTCGAGTTCACGATCTACGGCCTCGCCCTCGCCGCCGCTACCGAGGCGAACGATCCGACCTACTACGCCGCCGAGCCGCAGCTCCGCGAGCTCGTCGCCTGGAACGCCGAGCGCGCGCTCGGTCTCTACCGGGCCGGCTCCGCGCTGCCCGTCTTCGCGTCGCCGGACAACGACGCGCTCTACGCCGCGTGGACGACGAGCGAGGACGGCATCCCGCTCCGCAACTTCGCCCGCCGCGCGTTCGGCGCGAAATACGTCACGAAGGTCCTCGGCATCGGCGCGACGCCCGAGTGAAACGGACGGTCATGGACAGGGCGGCTCGGTCGGGAACGCGATCGTCGCCGAGATCACGGCCGCCTCTTCGTCGAGGACGCCCGTCGCCGCGGTGAAACCGAACCAGCCCTCGTAGGTCGACCAGCCGGCGATCGTGTGCGTGAGGACGGTCGCGCCGTCGACGTCGACGCGGATCGTGCCCGCGTTCGCGTCCACCTGCACGGTGTGCGGCTCGCCGTTCGCGAGGTCGCCGAGCGGCGCGAAGGCCAGCGCATCGAGGCACGTCGGTGATGCGACCGAGACGAGCTTCAGTCGCATCCCGTCGCCCGGCTGATCCGGATCGGTGTCGACGACGACCGCATATCCGCCCGGGAGCTGACAGGCACCCCACGTCAGGCCGCCGGCTCCGAGCGTCGGCGGCGCCTTCGAATCGACGAACACGAACGCGAGCCCGTCCGCGGGGCTCTCCCCCGCCGCGTGCTTGATCCGGATCTGATAGGTCGCGTTCATCCGCCCGAACGAGTGGCGAGTTCCCCAGGCGACGCCGCCCTTCTTGTCCTGCGCGAGCGGAGTCAGGATCGCGGTGGTGCCGCTCAGCGTCGCGTCGCCGAGGAACTGCCAGCCGGTCGCGGAGAACGGCTGCGCGACGACGCACGACGTCGGGCCTGCTTCCGCGGCGTCGCTCCCGCCGTCGCTGCGTGTGTCGCCGTCGTCCGCTGAGCCGTCGCCCGTTCCGGCGTCGACGGGAACGGGATCGTCTCCCGAGAACGAGTTGTTGCATGCCGCCGCGATCGCGAGCGCCAAGAGCCCCGTTCGTCGCACCCACGGATCCTAGCAGACACCCCGTGGGCGCTGGACTACGCTGCCCGGTCGCATGACCGAAGCGCTGCGTCGGACCTCTCTCTACGACCGTCACGTCAAGGCAGGCGGCCGGATCGTCCCGTTCGCGGGCTGGGAGATGCCTGTACAATACAAGGGTATCGTCACCGAGCACCAGGCGGTCCGGAACGCGTGCGGGATCTTCGACGTCTCGCACATGGGCGAGCTCTCGATGCGCGGCGAGCACGCCGCGGCGGTCGTCGATTACCTCGTCACGAACGACACGTCGAAGCTCGTCGACGGTCAGGCGATGTACACCTGCGCCTGCAACGAGAAGGGCACGATCCTCGACGACCTCATCGTCTACCGCGCGGCGCAGGACAAGTGGCTCATCGTCTGCAACGCGTCGAACCGCGAGAAGATGGCGGCGCACTTCCGGAAGGCCGCGGAGAACCACTGCGACTTCGAGGACAAGAGCGACGAGACCGCGCTCGTCGCGCTCCAGGGTCCGAAGGCGTTCGAGGTGCTCTCGCGCGCGGGCGCCGACGCGGCGAAGCTCTCCGAGCTCGGGAGCTTCCACTTCCGCGACGCGATCATCGGCAACGTCCGCTGCACCGCGGCGCGCACCGGCTACACCGGCGAGGACGGCGTCGAGATCTTCTGCGCCTGGAACGACGCGCCCGCGCTCTGGGACCAGCTGATGGAGCTCGGCGCATCGCTCGGCATCGAGCCCGCGGGCCTCGGCGCGCGCGACACCCTCCGCCTCGAGGCGCGCCTCTCGCTCTACGGAAACGACATCGACGAGACGACGAACCCGATCGAGGCCGGCCTCGGCTGGGTCGTGAAGACGGACAAGGCGATGTTCGTCGGGAAGGACGCGCTCGTCTCCGTGAAGGCGGCGCCGCTCCCGCGGAAGCTCGTCGGCTTCGAGGTGACGGGGCGCGGCATCGCGCGCCACGGCTATCCGCTGCGCGACATGGACGGCAAGGAGGTCGGGATCTGCACGAGCGGCAGCCCGGGTCCGACCGTCGGCAAGAACATCGGCCTCGGCTACCTTCCCACGGCGATGACCGCGATCGGGACGCAGTTCCTCGTGGACTGCCGAGGGAAGAACGTCGAGGCGGTCGTGGTCAAGACGCCGTTCTACAAGAGGAGCACGAAGTGAACATCCCGGCCGGACTCAAGTACACGAAGGATCACGAATGGGCGAAGGTCGAGGGGACGAAGGTGACCGTCGGCATCACCGCGTTCGCCGTCGAGCAGCTCGGTGACGTCACGCTCGTCACTATCGACGCGAAGGTCGGCGACGAGGTCGCGGCGGGCAAGGGCTTCGGGACGATCGAGAGCGTCAAGACGCTGAGCGATCTCTTCGCGCCCATCGCCGGGAAGATCACCGCGGTGAACAAGGACCTCGACGGCAAGCCGGAGCTCGTCAACGAGGATCCGTACGGCAAGGCGTGGATGGTCGTCATCGAGGCGAGCGATCCGAAGGCCGTCGAAGCGCTCCTCGACGAGAAGGCCTACGCGGAGCACGTGAAAGCCTCGGCTCACTGAGGTCGCGCGAGGCATGACCGCCCTCGAAGTACCGGGCTACGACGTCTGGGGCCTGCTCGGCGAAGGCGGGATGAGCGAGGTGTGGCTCGCGAAGCACCGCACGCTCGCGGTACCGGTCATCATCAAGACGCTCCGCGAAGCGCTGCGGAAGGCGGGCGGCGACGTCGCGGCTGCGCGCATCGTCCACGAGGCGCGGCTCATGGCGCGCGTCTCGAGCCCGCGGATCGTGCGCGCCCTCGACGCCGGCCGCGTCGAGAAGAACGACACGCCCTACCTCGTTCAGGAGTACGTCGACGGCCTCGATCTCGCGGAGCTCGATCGCCGTCGCCGCGCCGCGCTCGGCGTCGGCCTCCCGCTCTGGCTCGTCTGCCACGTGATGGGCGAGGTCTGCACCGGCCTCCGCGCCGCGCACCAGGCCGGCGTCATCCATCGCGACCTCAAACCTTCGAACGTCTTCGGCGAGCCCGAGAACGGGATCCGCCTCGGCGACTTCGGCATCGCAGTCGCGCGCTCCGACGGCGCGCCGTCCGACAGCGCGGGGACGCTGCGCTTCATGGCGCCCGAACAATTCCGCGGCGGCGAGATCGGCCGCTTCACCGACGTCTGGGGCGCGGGCGCGACGGCGTGCGATCTCCGCTACGGCCGCGGCCCGTTCGACAGCGTCGGCGAGATCCTCGATCCCGCCGCCCCTCCCCGCCTCCCGCCGCCGCAGAGCCCCGCCGAGGCCTACTTCCAGCAGCTCGTGCGCGTGATGCTCGCGAAGGACGTCCGCGATCGCGCCGAGGACGTCACCGCGCCGCTCCACCACTTCGCGACCCTCGCGAAGGCGCTCGGCCCGCCGACGCTCGGCGTCAGCCGCCTCGACGCGACGACGATGATGGTCGGCGCCGCGAAGCTCTCCTTCGTCGTCGGCGACATCGCGACGGCCGCAGCCGACGCCATCGTCTCGAGCGGCAACTTCGAGATGAAGATGCGGAGCGGCGTCGGCGACGCCCTCCGCCGCCGCGGCGGAGACGAGATCGAAGAAGAGGCGAAGCGCTACGGAGAACAGCCCCTCGGCACCTGCGTCTGCACGCGCGGAGGAAAGCTCGCCACGAAGCACGTCTTCCACGCCGTGAGCGCATGGAACGAAGTCTCCTGCGTCGGCCGCGCCTTCGCGCGCGCGCTCCTCCTCGCGGACGAGCACGGCTGCACGTCGATCGCTGTCCCCGCCCTCGGCACCGGCGCCGCCCGGGTGGGCATCGAGATGTGCGCGCTCGCGATGTCGACGACGCTCCGCTGGCACGCGCTCCTGGGCGGCATGCGCCTCCGCGAGATCACGGTCTGGTGCGACTCCGAAGCGAAGCGCCGCGCCTTCCAGGCGGTCGCGGAAGAAGCCTTCGGCCTCGCGCAAGCGACAGGAAACCTCCGCGCCGTCGATCTCGGCCTGCCCGCCGACGACACGGAGCCGAGCCCCGAAGCCGCCACGTTCCTCGATCCGAAAATGGCCACGACGGGCCGCCGCTCCCGCCCCTGATTCGCATTCGCGCATCGAGCCCACCGGCAAAGCTCGATCGACGGCGGGTCGACGCGCACGTCACGCCGTCGCCGTCTGACGAGAGTCGACTGCGATCGGTGAGGTTCCACCGGTGGAAGTTGGGCAACGTGATCGCGCGGCGGAAGGGGGACGGACTGTCACGCGTCGCCTCGCGAACGCCGACGAGACGGATCGCTCGCTCGCCGCGATCCGTCATCGTCGGAAACCCGTGTTCGTGGCGCCGTTCGCCGGCGAGGTCGACTACGCAGTGAGCGTCGCGGCGCCGTCCGTGGCGTTTCTCGAGCGCACCGATCGCTGCGCGTTCTCTCGCGCCGTGTCACGTTTCGACGCGTCGCGGCTCCGGCCTCCGGGAACCGCAGGCGCCGGGATTGCCTGACGGGATCAGCGGAAGAGCGCGTTCACCGGGCTCGACGAGCGTTCGCGGGTGTTGTTCGAGGCGCCGCAGTCGTCGTTCTTCGGGTTCGAGTCGAGGAGGATGTCGGGGTCGTACGAGATCACGAGCCGGTAATTCGGAGGAAACTCGCCTTCGGCCGGCGACGACGCGTTCCAGTCGCGATCGAACGTCACCGTCGCGACCTCGTTCGGCGCGAGGTTCTGGAAGGCGCGCTGCGCGACGAGGCGCGGGCGGCCACCGAGGGGGATTTCGTAGAGGAGCGCGAGCTGCTGGTTCGCGCCCGAGACGTACGGCGCGCCGCCGACGTTCTTGACCGTTCCCGTCACGCGGACGCGGCCGGTGAAGCGGGTCGCGCGCGAGACGAGCGCGAAGTCGATGCTCGACGCCGACGGGTCGGGGCACGCGAGCAGGATCGGGGTGCGCGGGAGCGGGATCGCCGTGGTGATCGGCGACACCGGCTTCACCGGGGCGACCGGCAGCGGATCGGCCGAGGCGACCGAGGCCGCCGAGCAGACGAAGAGAGACGCAAGAACCGGAAGAAGGGTTCGTTTCATGGGAGGGTAGACGGAGCGCGCGGCGCGCCGGTATGTCACCCCGACGGCGTCCGCTGAACGGGTGACGGCGGGAACTTTCGTCGACGCGCGCTTTTTCGGGGCTACTCGAGCTCGACGCGATTTCGGCCCGCTCGCTTCGCGCGGTAGAGCGCGGCGTCCGCGCGGGCGACGATGTCGTCCGTCTTGAAGTTGTTGCGATCGTCCGCGGCGGCGACGCCGGCGCTGAAGGTGATGTGGCGCATCTCCTTCCTCTCGCCCATCGGGATCGGCTTCGAGTGGAGCGTCGCGCGGAGGCGGTTCGCGACGATGCGCGCGGCCATGCCCGTCGTCGAGCGGAGGAGGAGCACGAACTCTTCACCGCCGTAGCGGCACGCGAGATCGTCCTCGCGGAGGCACGCGAGCACCACCTCCGCGAGGTGGCAGAGCACGCGGTCGCCGTCCTCGTGGCCGTAGGTGTCGTTCACGAGCTTGAAGTGATCGAGATCGAGCATCACGAGCGAGAAGGGCCGCTTGTGGCGCTTCGCGTGCGCGCTCTCCTCGCGGAGGCGGCGCTCGAAGTAGCGGCGGTTGAAGAGGCCGGTGAGCGCGTCGTGCGCCGCGTTCTCGAGCGCGAAGCGGAGCTTGTTCCGCATCTCGCGCTGCGACCGCGCGCGCTCGCACACCGCGCGGACCTTCGCGCAGAGGAGGATGCCGTTGTGCGGCTTCGCGACGTGATCGACCGCGCCCGACTCGAGGATCTTGAGGAGCTCGGTGTCCGTCGGCGCCTTGTCGAGGACGAGCATCACCGGGATGGGAGCGGTCTCCTCGTCGGCGCGGAGGCGGCGGAGGACCTCCCAGCCGTCGGCCGTGCCGGGCAGGGAGAGTGAGAGGAGGATGCAGTCGAGCGTGTCCGCCTTCTCGCTCGCGAGCTCGAGCGCCTTCTCGCCGTTCTCCGCAGGGAGGGCGCGGATGGCGAGGTTCGTGAGGTGACGCATGACGTCCTTCCTCGCGGTCTCGTCGCCGTCCACGACCAGGACTTCTCCCGGAGCCACCGGCACGATCGAGCCGATGAGCGAAGCCCTGACGCTCATTGGGCCGATGATACTCGACCGGTCACCACAAGGGCAGCCCCGGCCAGGATCAGCGCGCCGCCCACGATCGGGACGGCGCCGAGGGCCTCTCCGAGCACGGCGGCCGCGAGGGTCACCGCGACGAAAGGCTCGAGCAGCGTCAGCACCGAAGCGTGGCTCGCGGCGATGCGACGCAGTCCCCAGACGAAGAACAGGCCCGCCGTGGCGCCGGGTCCGAGGGCGCCGAGGAGGACGACCCCGATCGAGGCGGCCGGCGCCGCACCCCAGTCGGCCCCGGAGACCAACGCGAGGAGGATCGGCGTGGCGAGGAGGCCGTGGAAGAACATCATCTCCGATCCCGAGAACGAAGGGACGAGCCGCTTCCCGACGATGACGTTCGACGCGTAGAACACCGCGCTCGCGGAGCCGAGGAGCGCACCGATCGCGTCGCGCTCGCCGAAAGAGGCGCGCCACGGTTCGAGGAGCAGGACGAGCCCGACGAACGCGACGCCCACCGAAGCGAACGTGCGCGCGCGCGGCTTCTCCTTCAGCGCGAGAGGCGCAGCGAGCGCGACGAAGATCGGCGTCAGGTAGTGAGTGAGCACCGCCACCGCGACGGTCGTCCGCTGGTAGGCCGCGAAGAACGTCAACACGTTCATCGCGTCACTCACGCCGAGCCAGGCGATCAGCGCCCATTCGAAGCGCGTCGCCTTCTTCGCGACCCGATCGCGCAGCATGAGCGGGAAGCTCGCGGCCGTGAGGACGGCCATCATGAGCGCGCTCTGGAGAGCCGGCGGCAGCGGCGCGTGCTTCAGGATCACCGGCCACGTCCCCCACGAGCACGCGGCGACAGCCACGAGGGCGTAGCCGAAGGCCGGCGTTCGCGCTCCTCCCTCGTTCGTCACGCGCGTTCAGCTACCCCAAGTCCGGCGGAGACGCATCTGGGGACTCGACTCCGCAGGTCCGCGGAGTCGGGCGCGCACCACGGGAGCGGAGCGCGCGGTACATTCGCCGACTTCCGCGCGGCATGGCGGCTGCTTCCCTTCCTCGGCGGGAAAGGAGTCACTCATGTACAGACTCGGAGCCATCGCGCTTGGTCTCGCCCTGCTTGCTGGATGCAACATCGCCCCTGACGAGGAGGTCGGGAGCACGTCGTCGGGACTCGAGGACGAGGCGTCGGACGCGACGGGTGCGGGTGCGCCCGCGCAAGCGGCCGACGGGGTGATGCCCGCGAAGCACGTCTGCGAGTGCGCGTGCTACCGCCGCGACAAGCCGAGCGAGTGGCTGCTCTGCACTTCGCAGACACCCGAGTCCGGCGGCTACGAGCTCCCCATCCCTCCGCCGCCGGCCCCGGGCGAGGCTCCGAAGAGCTGCGACGACGTCTACAAGGGGAAGACGTGCCGAGGGAGGAGCGTCTACGACCACACCATCGAGGTCGGGACGCTCAAGGAGTGTCACGAGATCGTCTACTAAACGTTCAGACGAGGTCCTTCAGCTTCGCGAGCGTCGTGAGCGCCTCGAGAGGCGTGAGGCGATCGATGTCGAGGGCGCGGAGCATCTCGAGCGCGGGGCTCGGCGGTGTGGGTGCCGCAGCGTCCGGCTTCGCGCCGTTGAAGAGATCGAGCTGAGGGCGCCGCGCGCGTGAGGGAGACGCGCCGGCGCGCGAACCGTTCGGGAGCTCGGCGCTCTTCTCGAGACCCTCCAGGATCGCCTTCGCTCGCGCGAGCACCGGCTCGGGGAGACCCGCGAGGCGCGCGCAGGCGACGCCGTAGCTCCGCGAGGCCGCGCCCTTCTGCACCTTGTGGAAGAAGACGATCGATCCTTCGTGCTCGCGAGCGCTCACGCTGTGGTTCTCCGCGCGGGAAGAGCTCGCCGCGAGCTCGGTGAGCTCGTGGTAATGCGTCGCGAAGAGCGCGCGGCAGCGGCAGACGTCGTGGAGGTGCTCGGCGACGGCCCACGCGATCGAGAGGCCGTCGTACGTGCTCGTGCCGCGACCGATCTCGTCGAGCACGACGAGCGAGTGACGCGTCGCGCGGCGGAGGATGTTCGCGCTCTCCTTCATCTCCACCATGAAGGTCGACTCGCCGCGCGAGAGGTTGTCGCTCGCGCCGACGCGCGTGAGGACGCGATCGACGACGCCGATCCGCGCGCGCTTCGCCGGCACGAACGCGCCCGTCTGCGCGAGGATCACGGCGATCGCGCACTGGCGCATGAACGTCGACTTCCCGGCCATGTTCGGACCGGTGACGATCCAGAGACGCGAGGAATCGGCCGGCGCGTCTTCGGCGGCGTCGAGGAGCACGTCGTTCGGCACGAAGCGCCCGGCCGCCGCGAGCCGCTCCACGACGGGGTGCCGCGCGTCGATCAGCTCGAGGGCGAGCGACTCGTCGATCGTCGGGCGCACGTGATCGTCGCGATGCGCGATCTCGGCGAACGCGCTCGCGACGTCGAATTCGGCGAGGCGCGCCGCGACGCCGCGGAGGCGCTCGCTGTGCTCCGCGAGCCGCTTCACGAGCTCCGACCAGAGCTCGCCTTCTCGCGCCGCGAGGCGCTCCTCCGCCGTGGAGAGTTTGTCCGCGAGACGATCGAGCTCGTCGCAGGTGAAGCGCTCGCCGTTCGCGATCGTCTGCTTCCGCCGCCAGTCGTTCGGCGCCTTCGTGAGGTGCGATTTCGTCACCTCGATGTACCAGCCGAATACGCGCGTGTAGCGGAGCTTGAGGCTCGGGATCTGCGCCTTCTCGCGGAGGCGCGACTCGAGCTCGACGATCAAGCGCTGCCCGTCGCGCGTCAGCGTGCGCGCCTCGTCGAGCTCGGCGTCGTGGCCGTCGCGGAAGACGCCGCCGTCGCTCGCGCGCGCCGGAGGATCGTCGACGATCGCGACGGCGAGCACGTCGTGGAGATCGGCGCAGCGGTCGACGAACGGCTTCCGCGGCGGGACGTCGAGGGCCGCGCGCGCCTCGCTGCACTTGCCGAGCGCCGAATCGAGCGCGGGGAGCTCCGCGAACGACGCGCGGAGGCTCGCGATCTCGCGCGGCGTCACGCGATCGACCGCGAGCTTCACCGCGAGGCGCTCGAGATCGGCGATCCGCCCGAGGCGATCGCGAACTTCCGCGCGGAGGCCGGGCTGCGTCACGAAGAGCTCGACCGCGTCGTGACGCCGGCGAATCTCGTTCACGTTCGTGCGCGGCGCGAGGAGACGACGCCGCAAGAGGCGCGCGCCGGGCGACGTGCGCGTCGCGTCGATCTGCGCGAGGAGCGCGCCCTTCGTCTCGCCGTCCATCGTGCGCACGAGCTCGAGGTGACGCTGCGCGGACTCGTCGAGCACGAGCGTCTCCCCGAGCCGGTACGGCACGAGCTTCGCGATCGGGAGCTTCTTGCCGGGCTCGCAGATCCGCGCGAGGTCGACGCACCGCGCCGCCGCGACGAGCGCGAGGTCACCTGCGTTCGAGCGGCGGGCCTCGCCTTTGCCGAGCACATCGTCGAGGACGCCGGCGGCCGCGTCGAGGGCCAGCCCCTGCGCCCTCCGCACGGTCGCGCGCGGGAGGGCGCCTCGCACCTCGGCGAACAGCGGTCCTTCCGCGACGAGCACCTCGCGTGGGTCGAGCCGCACGAGCTCCGAGAGCGCCGCCTCGAGCCCCTCGGCCTCGCACGCCGCGAGCTCACCCGTGGAGAAATCGAGCGCCGCGATGCCGACGCGATCGTCCGGCCCCGGCTCGACCGCCGCGAGGAAGAGGTTCTTCTTCGCGTCGAGCCCCGCGTCGTCGTACGCGATCGCGGGCGTCGCCACGCGGACGACCTCGCGCGGCACGATGCCCTTCACCTTCGACGGATCCGCCATCTGCTCGCAGATCGCGACCTTGAAGCCCGCGTCGAGGAGGCGCTGGACGTACGAGCTCGCGGCGTGCGCCGGGACGCCCGCCATCGGGATCGGATCTTCCGCCGCTTTGTTGCGACTCGTCAGCGTGAGGTCGAGCGCTCGCGACGCGACGACGGCGTCCTCGTAGAAGAGCTCGTAGAAGTCGCCGAGACGGAAGAAGAGGAGCGCGTCGGGATGCGCGGCCTTCGCGGCCTGGTACTGCCGCATCACCGGCGTCTCGCTGCCGTTACCCTTCCCGCCTGCCATGCTGCAGGCGATGACATGTCAGAAGTACGGAGCGTGCGCAACACCCACGGTCCCGAGATCGATCAGGACGAGCCCCTGCGACGCCGCGTCGACGACCGCGAGCTGACCCAGCGTGTCGATGAACCTCATCGATTGCGGGCTCACCGCGACCGTGGCCGCGGCGAGGTTGATCGTGAGCGCGGTGAACGAGCCGCGGGTGTGGACCTCGTAGAACGTGTCGCGGAGAGGCAGACCTTCGACGAAGACGGGCTTGCCGTTGTCGACGCCGATCTGCTGCGGGACGCCGTTCGCCACCCAGAAGGACATCATCGGATTGCGCACGGCGAGCGGGCTGTTCCGACCCGGCGCGGTGACGACGGCCGCGGGACCGGCCGGCACGCGCGAGCTGAGGAGCGACTCGCGCGGCTCGCACGACGCGACGCAGCGCCCGGCGTCGCCGCTCGTGAGGTGGCTCAGGAACCCGACGCCGACCGCGCTCGTGCCGGGGATGAAGCCGACGAGCGACCAGACGCCGCCGGTGCGCACGTGGAAGCGGACCTGATGATGGAAGCAACAACGCGCGAGCTTCAGGCGCGCCGCGTTGTAGTCCTTGTTCTTGTAGATGACGTCGCGGACGCCGTTCTCGAGCGGCCCGAAGGCGCCGACGACGAGGCTGTCCTGGTAGGCCTCGACGATCGGGAAGTCGCGCGCGGGCGACTGATCGGAGGCGCCACCGAAGGTAGCGGCGCAGACGTCGTATCGCTTCTGGCCCGGCGGGAGCTCCGGCGCCCAGCATTTCCCGGGATCGTCGGAGAGCGACCAGTAGGGATCGTCGACCGGCAAGAGATCTTCGGTGAGCTGGACGTAGTCGGTGATGTGGCGATCGAGCTGCGCGTCGAGCGGAGGCGCGCCCGTGAGGCGCTGCACGTCGCTCGCGATCGCGGCAGCGCGCGCGCGACCGAGCTCCCAGTCCTCGACCCCCTTCGCGCAGAAGCGACCGTTCGGCTGCGTGAGCCGGAGCGACGCGTAGTCGTCTTCCGTCGACATCGTCGCCGAGAGACCGTCGAAGCCCGGGATGTTCCCCTCCCACGTGAGCACCCAGTCCTGATCGACGTGGACCTCGGGCGACTCGTTCGCGAACTGGACGCCGATCGAGTCGGGGCCGAGCGTCGCCGGACGCGGGAGGTTCGCCGGGAGGAGCCGCGGCGTCTTGTCCGCACTGACGCCGAAGAACGGGAGCGGCGCGCCGTTCGAGAGGAGGCGCGGCACGCCCTCGAGCCGCGGCGCGTGGTTGCCCGTCGGCGAGTTCGACTTCACGAACGCGTCCGCTTTCCAGCACATTGGGATCCTAAGCTTAGAATTCCACGTGGACAAGTTGTCGCGG
>JADMIO010647475.1_pt1 | contig 26967 bp, 9 predicted proteins | sample 8958161 | NCBI WGS metagenome assembly JADMIO01 (sample SAMN16585339, study PRJNA669376) | soil metagenome | isolation source: Crop rotation soil | place: USA: Cullars Rotation, Alabama | collected 2011
CCCCCCCCCCCCCCCCCGGCTTATCAGATTATGACGAAAAGGAAAATTAATAAATTTTTGAACAGGCTATGAGTAATACTGTTTATAAACTAGTATGACCCCCCCAAAAAAAAATCCCTGTATCTGCCCTGTACGGTGCAAGTCCATTTATCCATAAAGGCAGTCAATGATAAAATTTAAATATCTAAGGGGAAAATAAGTGGGTTTTGAACTTACTACAGAAAGAAGAAATGCTCGAACAAGACCGAAGATGAAGAGGCAAAGCATTCTAAAATAAAAGGACCGCCTTCCAACGGAACTACGGATCTTACCAATGTTGAGGGGTAGAAAAATTGTAGAACGAAGAGTTCGAAGTGGTTGATAGAGGGACACAGGAGCAGCGAGATACGAGGGTTTCCCAAAATGGGTAATTTTGAAGGTCAGCAGGCAATTAAAAAGTTTCAAGGTGGGTGCACTGGCGAGAATGTAAGAACTTTTCAAGTACTTTTAAAATGAAGTTAAGACTTCAGATAGGGCTAAAACTTGAAAGTTCATCTTTTGGCAGTGATTGTTTCTTTAAGAGGTGAAACTACAGCACGTTTAAAAGTGCCAGGAAAGATACTTTCGGAGAGTGATATATTTAATAAGTGTGCGATGGGACCAATACGAGCATAGAGACAAGATTTTAGTATATATTTGAGTATAATTTATTTTTCCATACCTCCTATAGTACACTGCCAGTACCGGATGACAGGTTCAATTCACAAATTTCTTCTCAATAAGTGAAATAGATTGTCTAGTATCTGCCTCATTAATGAGCACACTCTAGATCAACGCATCGATCCTATCACAAAAAAGGTTTTGCCATTGCCACTTCTAAAATGATGCTTTAGTTAAGGGAATACGATGTCTTCTGAAGTAGTTTTTCATTGCCTTCATCAGCATCTGTGTTAGTTGGCTTAGGCTATACAAAACACGTGCATTTATAAGATAACGGATGGGCTTACTGAATTAAACCCAAAAGATTTCTTTAGTAGTGGTTTGAGAGGTCACAGATATAAATTGTTTAAACCTAGAGTAAGAACAGATGTTGGCAAGTTCTATTTTTCTTTCAGAGTGGTGAATTTTGTGAAATTCTTTACTTCGTGAGGTCGTAGATGCGGGTACGGTGAATAGTTTTAAGAATAAAATTGATATTATTATTAAGTTTGGTTGGGGATTGAAATAAGCTTTTAGCTTTCTCCCCTATTCCTGCCCCCTATTTGTGATGTGATGATGGAGCTGGAATGGCAACATCGCTGGTGGAGTTCTGGTAAATTTAGGTAAATTTTTGGCTAAATTATTCTTAAATATTCCCAAAAACTGTAGTATAGGAAATATGTGTCAAATGTGTATGTCTATAGTTCAGACATATAGACATGGATGTGAAGACTATTTGATCGACTGTAACCATCACCTGCCTCTTTTTAATTATGTTTGCATAATCCTGTTGAAATATAAGCAATAACAACCGGACTTCGCCTCGTAATCCTGGATAAAAGACAAAACAGACGGTAAACCGTTTCTTATGCTCGATTTGGGAATATATTTGGAAGACACATAAAGACATGAGTCACTAGACTTTGCTCAGTTGCTAAGAGCTAGACTGTCGAATTAGCTCTTGTGTAAACGTTTAGTTATGTAACTACAGAGACTCAATCTGCAACTTTGTCGACTCATGTTGAGCTACAGTTGTGTATGTTCGTCCGCTAACCTATGACTCCAATACGTCCAGTAACTATTCTAAAATACTTCATCAGCGGGGTATAATTATTTTAACTTCATTGAGCCAAGTTTATCGGAAAATATTTAACGATCAATAGCTATTAGTTTTGAATTGCAAAATTACTGACAGAGGAGAAGGGAGGGAGGGCAGGGGAGGGGGAGATGGAATAGCAGAGAAGAGGTAGGGAAAATGTTAAATTGTTCACTTCGCTGCCTTAATGGATGAGCCGGCTTTAGTGACATATAGCCTATAGTTGGAAGGTCCGCGGTATCATTATTGAGCGAAAAAATGAAAGTTAAATGGCTTGCTTTAAAATATCCTAAAAAACAGTTAGCTTACTGTCTGAATTGTAAACAAGCAGACTGAAGGCAGTTTCAGCTAGCATTATAATAGAGAGAGTACGAATTTTAACAAAATATATTTTTGTTTGTTGAATAACTGCAAAAATGAAATTTGATTGCATTGACTTATATATCTTGTGAGTTTAAAATAATTTTTATTAGATTTTTAGAGGTAATAGATTTTTATAAATCTCTAATTAAAATGCGAGATGAAAATCGAGATGCTAAAATTGTGTTTTAAAATAGATTCAATATTTCAAATTATTCATTTTAGAAATCAAATTATTGAAACTAAGTTCTGTATTTGTTCATAATTTAGATCATAGTTTGTCAATATAATCTACTATATCAGTTTTTGTGCAAATTCAAATTCATTATCTGATACACTGGCAGTCCAACTTTTTAACAATTTGAATTAGTTTAAATTAGCTTGATGTATAACATGTGTATACAACACTAAATAGGATCTATTGAATGTATGGCTTACTATTTGAAGTTCTTCGTTATTACTTTTCTATCTGTACATAATTAATTTTGATTATTGTTAGTATCGTCTTTAAAATTAGGGGTCAATTACGAAAAAATGACGAGGTCTTTAGACGGGAAAACCAAAATGAAACAATATGTGAGCCTTACGGGAAGTACATGTAATTTGCGTGGTTCAGCCTTCACAAGAAACAAAAAAAAACAGAGCCCGTCCTCTCTTTAAGTCTCACTTGCTTCTCTTCGTAGGCTGCTTTAATGCGCAGCATGTGTAATCTTTGATGTATCTTTCTATTGCAATTTTATCGTCTCACAATTTGCTACATGTAAGCCCCAAATTGTACAAGTGTAGTACTTCAAAGGAAGGGACCAAGTAGACCCAATATCGTAGGCCCTATCTGATATCTACTTCTACGTGTACTGTAAATTCACAGCAGGTGCATTCCTTGATAGTATCGTTCTGTTGTAATTTTACTGTCTCACAATCAGAAACATTCGTAAAATTCTAATATGATAATAGACCCCTTGTTTTACTATGTTTACCTGCGACTACTAAACAAACTGCGTCGATTTTGTTATTTACCATAGATGGCAAAAGAACAGATGGCTCTGGTCTTTGGGGAACTCAGCTTCTATAGGCAACCAAGGATCAACAGCTGTGTAAATTTATTTCTCGTCATCATTGTGTCCCACCATCGTCACCGATGAAGGATTGAAACAAGACAAGACAATATATATATGGCAGCAAAATAAATTCAAAGTTTTTGTCATACTCAGAAGGGAGCTTTAGACACTGGAGCTTTGATACCCAACTAAGCGATACAGCACACAGGTGACAATTGTCAGTAATCCTTCGGTGAGATCGCCACTCTTCACAGATACGAAAGAGTCGAAAGCCAGACCTGTGCTTAACTTTGCAATCTTCTGAAGCAGTCACCCGCTTCATACTAATTGCTTCCAATTAATCGACCCACGAAGGGACGGAGGGCCTGGTTGACCCGTAGAAATTTATGTAAACTGTATACCCGACCGGTTTGTGGTGACGTGTTGTTGCGATGTCTTTAACGTCATCATTGCAAGAGAAAATGACGCTAAAATCTTTATATTAGGATTATTATCACTTTGAACATAGGTGAAGTATTTATAAATTTATGAACATTTATTTAAATTTATAAAGATATCAACAATTTAGATGTATTTTATTTAGGCCTACTAGCTGGCCTAAGCAATCAAATAAAATGTCATACACTGCAGATCACCTATTACAACGCTTTAACAATCTCCAGTAGCCTACGTGTATAACATTATTCACTATTTTATTACACATAGTATAAAATATAAGTTTCAACATGTTTCAGACATTTCACCAATCGATAAGTATTTAAAGTCCGTTTCATCGTCAGAAGACGACATCACGGATGATGTGAGCATAGTTATGAATTGAAATTTTGTACACAAACTTTTAGTTTGCTAGCGCATTAAAAAATACAGGCAATATGCAGCAAAGCGGTAAAACCATATATGCCAGCTATATATGCGTCTTAATACACTTATGCAAAGACATTTTACATGAATACAATGATCAATTTAGCAAAGAATCGCGCGTAATATCAGTCATGTACTAGTTATGAGATCTTTGGTAGAAGCTTAGTAACTTTATGCTAAAATGTTAAACACATCCAAGTAAAAAGACATCATCCACGATGATATATAGCAATTTAACACTGTGCTTAAATCATTAGGCAGTATTCTTTCTAGCAGGTGAAGTCTGTGTCCCTATTTTGATCATGACAAATTAAGGACATATAAGCTCAGGGTTTTGAGAAGGACTAAAGCGAGGTCCAAAAATAAAGCAGATTATTAAATGGCGGAAGAGCATTATTTAGCACATAATTTGCTATTGCATCAATGTGGCACATGCCATCAAATTTAACCAAAGAGAATAAATATATTGAAATTTATTATCAGTGAGGGAACTGATCCAGAATTGAACTCGCAACCTTCAACTTGTATAGCGAAAAAGTTACATAAAGGCATTGTAATTGTAATTCATTTGAGTGATTTGACTAAAATGAATTGTTATTCAATCATACGTTAAATCTATCATTCATTTCATTCAATCGATCACTAAAAGTTTAGCAAAGCACCGTTCAATGCAAAATGCCACGGTGTCATTAACTATAAAACACACAACCGTTTGGTTACAGAAAAGTATCAAACACCAATTGACTAACGGGATCTAACGCTACAGGTTATTCATTTATTATAATATCAGATAAATATTTCAACTCTTTCATGCCGTTAGTCCGCGGGTTCAAATCTAATAAAATACAATATCAATAATGTGCCAGACATAACAATATAATATTATAGCATATGAATTACTGGGCTCTTAGTCTATACCGTTCAATCGATCAATTAATTCATCGATCGACATGACAATAAATCAATCGAGGATTCAATAAATATTATTGATTTATCGTATGTTATTATTTTGCCATTCGCGTCCAGACCAGAGCGGGTAAATGTACACCGACTGCTGTCTTTAGCAACGGAGAGTTCAACAGCTGACTGAAAGCAATAAATGAATGAACGAATCTAAATGAATTAATGCAACTATTAGATTTCAACAGTCGCCCATGAAACAATCAATCAATCAGTCGATTACTTAGTCTGTCGATCTGTACAGACTATCGATATACAAATCAAAGGATGAAACAATCTTTCAATGAATGAAAAAGTGAGCCAAAGATGAACAACAATATCAGTTCTACCGTTGTCCATGGCAATACCGAGCACTGAAAAAACATGTCACAACACTCCGTGACAGGTGCATGAATGAATGAAATGTATAAATATACGACTGAATCAATCAATCACTATGATTTTAAAGTAACATTTCCAAATAGAAGCTATTTTCACTGCACTACTATTTATACTCAAAATTATTCACCTAGTTGAAATATGCAAGAAACATACAATTATAGAACTTTAAATTTAATTCTTACAAATGTACGCAAACGTTTAATGATACTAATAGTAAACTTTATTTTATACAAATGCGTCTTTCTGAAACCAAAAATAATTATGTGAAGTAAATTCTGTAAAATTCAGTTTTCAAGTAGCACCTAAAGAAATCGCCATATTTTAAAGTTTCGAGCAAATGAAATAAAGATAAAGGTGAATTGAATAATTTTGGATTTTTCAAACGAGTAAACTGAATGGTTAAAATACTGAAATCATGAAGCTGATTTTGATCCAACTTCACACTTCAACATTAAGACTACTAAAGTCAAAGTTATTGAAGAATCTTATCAATCAATCAATCAATCAATCAATCAATCAATCAATCAATCAATCAATCAATGAATCAATCAATCAATCAAGCAAGCAATCAAATAATCAAACTTTTTAAGGGAGAGAGAAGATTTGCTGCGACACTCCAGCGAATAAATTTAATAAATTCAGTGTATGCTTTCAATTTTATGGGTCAAAATTGCCCAATGGATCATAATGAGTAGGTTTCATTTTACAATTTGATAGTGTATGATGATAACTGTAAATTTATACAGAGGCATGGGAAAATCCCCTATCCTTCTCATAATAAGTTACTGAAATAATCTTTATAGATGTGGCCTATAATCAGTAGATGAAGAAGATGAAACTAACATACGACTAATTGGTAAATAAAACATTTGAGACAATTATTTATTACTGTCAAGACTTTCATAACACAAATATTTACACATAAATAACATACAAATTAATATTAACAAATTTTTACTAACCAATTAGTACCAGTTCAATACTATTAAACAGACAATAATTAGGGTTAAAAACTGGGCTCAGCCCACCTGCCCCAAATCATATGAGCCTTTTGGCCCCCTCGTCTTCACATCAAATCTTAAGTTCTAAAAAGTTAACAGAAACTGACCGATTTCGCTAAAAGCATAAACTTTTTTATGCTCTTAGCTAAAATAATTTATTTTACATGCCCCCCCATTTAGAAAATTATCCCTCTTCTAGTAAATTTAAACACTTCCAATAAATTGGGCTTCTCTAATGAATTGAGAGCTCCATAACCTCAGTGAATTAAGGCCACTAATTGGCCGGTCAATTGAGCCTCTCAACCCAATATTTTAGGCTCCCAGGTCTACCATTGGGTTCCTTTGAGTGAAATTGGGTCCATTTTTTACAAACAACTACTTAAATCATTGTACTTACTAACAATACAATACAATACACAACACACACAAAATAGCAGACTATAGCAAGAACTTAAACTAAGAGAAGGCATTAAGAAAATATATCAAAGTCGTTCAAGTATGGGCTAATAATTAATTATCATTACATTCTATTATATCATTTGAAATAGCATGTAGAAATAGAACTTAACTGAGAAAAGCAAATAGCTATTTTCCAATAACGATGCAAAATTTGGACAAAATTGAACGTAAGGCTGGCTTAATGTCAATATGTGGATATAAAATTGGCTCAGAATTATTTGAAGTCCCTTGGTAGAGTAGTAAACATGCCCAGAGGTCGCTGAGTAAATACTAGCTCGATCCGTTGGTAATAATTTTGTGCAACGAAATAGAAATCAAATCTGGCAAAAGAGTTTCCTTTATTGAAATATTACAATACTAAAGTATCTGTACTAGCGATTTATAAATGCTAAGGCCAATAAATCAATCAATCAGGGGATAGGATCTTTTTTGCTATCTGATGATGATATTAGGGAAGTATGACAGAAGAATTACAAAGCAATTGTACTACAATATTGCAGCTATTGCGCGAGACCATGCTAGACTGATATAATGAGCTAAGCAAAATAAAAAGCAAGTCAAAGTCAAATGCTCTTAGGTAGAGACTGAAATTAAGAATTACATCCAATTAGAAACAATTATAGAGCACATGATTGACATAACTCTTGTGAGCAACTTAAAATCAATCAATCAGTTCATCAATCAGTTAGCCAATCGATCAATCAATCAATCAGTCAGTCAGTCAGTCAATCAATCAGTCAGTCAGTCAGTCAGTTAGTCAGTCAATTTGTCAGTCAGTCAGACAGAAAGGCTGCACATCAATTAATCTAAGTTTAACATATGTTTTCTCATTACACAGAACCACCTAAATGTCTACACTGATAACACACAATGATTACATATAATCATAACAGTCCTTTACAAAATAATTCTTTATTACTAAATGCTAGCAACTAGTAGCACAAAAAACACAAAATGAAATATCTGCCTAGAATTAAGTCACATCTGACATAACGCAGTCGAGAAAACTAAATATCGCTCATAAGTAGCTTGCATAAATACAAACTATTACTTTACAGTTTTTGTGCTTTTATTCGCATAAACCCGTAGTATTTTAAACTGATCAACAGAATACATTTGCCTGCAGATATGCTGCATTAACTATAAACAAACCTGAACAGTTCAACAACGTTTGCATATGTCAGTACTTTTTGCAGTACAAAAACTTCTACACACCATGTCATAACATATTAAAATTTGAATTTTTGTTTAATTTAATTTACCGTGCAACAAGCTCTGCATGCAGGCACACGTAGGTACTGCACATTTAAGTACGTTATAGGAAAATTCTAAAACAAACTAATAGCAGCAGCAGTGTAGCAGACTAGTGATATAATCCGCCATAATAATCTGACTCCCTGCCTTCCTTTAATCGACTCACGGCGCCCATGATAGATTCTTCAACGTCGCTAAACACTGGTACCCCATCACGATTAGCAAGATCTGCAAGGTAGGTACGTGCTCTGTTGTAGTCCCCGATAGCATCAGGAGTTAACTAAAACATTAGACAAACACTATCCATTATAAAATCTAGCACATGTAACATAGTTAGTTATATACTAATAGGTTATAAACCTAAAAAAAAATTAGTGTGCTATAATTGTCCATGACAAAACCAGGCATTATAAAGCTAACGTTAATCCAGTCAGCAAAAAAGATCCAAGCACAAGCCAAAATTAGAGTACCAAATTATCAGTAATAGTAATAATAATTATATAAGTTTGGAAGAGATAGTGGCACAACAGTTAAGTGTCGAACTGTGGATCAGTAGGTGCTCGGTTCAAAACCAACGCTCACAAGTCACTGATATCTCTTCTGGAGATAAAACTTACATTAAACTCCATCTTTTGTTTATAACTTTAAGAATATCATATCTGGTTTGTAAATGTTAACGAAAACCTAAAACAAAAGTAAAGCAAAAAGTAGAAGTAATGCATACTTGTTCCCCATCAATGCATATGCCTGGTTTCATGTTCTGAATGCACAGGATTATGTTACATCCCTGTCCAATAAAGTAACCGGCCTAATAACAGACAAAAATACATTAGACACACATTATATGAGTATCTAAAGGATGCATTGTAGGCGTGGTAAAGGCACAGCCTTTGTGATGAGATCAACCGTTGATTGATTGAGTGCTCATTTGAGAGCGTGATAGCAAACTGTGAATAGGAATACCTTGGACCTGCCACTTGGCAGTGCATGAGAGAGGGAAAGAGAAAGATAAAAGTCTTTACCTACCAACATACATCTTGGCACTAATATAAATATTTCAATGTTTGCAAAAAATACATATAGCATCAAAGAACATGGAACATATAAACATACTGCTGCTAAGTTCAAACAATCTCACTTGAGAAAGAAGATAATTTAAAAAAAGTTTAGTTAAATATTTGCATGTTTAATAAGTTCAAGTTTCAAAAAGCACTCTAAATTGGTAATAATGTTAAATTATAACATTGAGCATATACACTGTGTCCCAAAAAAAACCGGACTCACCTACGCTTGCGCATAACTGCCTCAAATTTTGAGCCATCAAAGAATGAAACGTGGCACAGTTATTCACGCATCATTACTTGACCAAAACCCGTTCATACGGCCGGGAACCAGCCTGTGCGGGGAACCAGACTAAGCAATTTCCATGGCAACCCAGAAATACCGACGAGTAAAGTAAACAAAGCGATGGGTTTGACAGAAGAAGATAGATATTTGATTAAAAACTTATACTTTCACAAAGGTTATGGAGCGATTAGACTCATCAAGGAGTTTCCTGGTAAAAATTGGAAAAAAAGTACGTTGAATGATTTTATTAAACATATGAAAGACACTGGATCAATAAAGCGTAAATCTGGTAGCGGCAGGCGGAAAACAACTCGAACAGAGGCCAGCATCGACGCTGTGGGCGAATTGGTGTTAAGTCAAGAGAACGCACCACAAACTCACAGAACAGTTAGACAGATAGCTAGAGAAACTCACATTCCTCGTTCATCAGTTTCTCGCATAATTCACAATGACTTGCACCTGAAGTGTGTCAAGAAACGTCGTGCACAAGAACTTACCGCCGCAAACTGTACAACTCGTTTCAATCTGGCGAAAAAGTTACTCAACAAATTCCCATCCCATCTCGTTCCATTCATTTTCTTCTCTGATGAGAAGATATTTACAGTAGCTCCACCAGTCAATCTCCAGAACGATCGTCTGTACGTACCTCATGGAACCAACAAGCGAGACATTGACGCTGAGCGCCTGCTACGTACCAGGCCTACCTTTAGTAAATCTGTCATGGTTTCTGTAGCGATATCTAAACTGGGGTGTACTGAACTCATATTCGTTGATCCTGGTGTTAAAGTTAACGGCGAATACTACAGAAATGTCCTGCTCTCTCAACAGATGCTCCCGTCAATCCGTCAGCTCGCAGACGATGTGTACATCTTTCAGCAGGACAATGCACCGGCCCATCGTGCAAGGGCCACAGTTGAGTATCTGAATGAAGCCACGCCACAGTTCATTTCACCAGACCTATGGCCACCTAATAGTCCCGACCTAAACCCAGTGGACTATAAAATTTGGGGTGTTCTTCAGGATCGGGTGTATCAGACGCGAGTTCGCGATGTCTTGGAGTTGAAAGAGCGTCTGATAGAGGTATGGTCAAAATTTGGGCAGGAAATCGTCGACGAGGCCATTGATCAGTGGAGAAAGAGACTGAACGCTTGTGTCAGCGTCAAGGGACAACATTTCGAACATTTGTTATAGGCACTCGATGGCATATGGGAGGATAATTGGACAGTAATTGTTGCCTTTAATACAGTTTGTTAAGTTTCAATGCATTAAGTTTAAGGTCACGGTTACTATGGCAACCGACAGTCTTATCTTCGGTATTAACAATAGTTGTTATAAATTTATGTTAGTCTGTCCATTTAGCTATCTTGGTGTATAATTTGACTGCTTTGAGACAATTATTTTAGAAAATATGTCAGCTACAAAAAAGTCCGGTTTTTTTTGGGACACAGTGTAGTAATGACGTTAAATATCACAATCGTGACAAGAAAAGCACAAAGAGGCAGAAAAATTTGAAATAGAAGGGTAGGACAACCTCAATCATACTGGTCATGGCCCTGGTATCTTCAGTTATAACATAGACTAGTAACTGACAGCTGTCCTTTAGGGCTGCTTCTAGCGGTATATAGCGAGTGTTCCACTCAGGTAACTGAGGGTTATAGTAGGATATACCATGCTTCCTGTAAGAAATCAAACCATCAATCAATCATTCGATAAACAAATCAACAAATGAATGAATGAAAGCACTAAATGATGCAATGATTGATTAACATCAATCATTGCATCATTTAGTAATTTAGTATATCAAGAGTTGTGCATCAGTTTTCTTATCAGAGAATAATGTCATTAACAGAACCGACTGGCTGCAGAAACCTGATACTGAAAATTATACTGTCAGTATCATAATATCTGTCTAACATTTGAATGGTGTTATGCCCAAGTGGATCAACCCACAAAAAAGTAAAAAATAATTTTATCCTGTATCAAATAGAAATGACAAAAGACAAGCATGTAACTTATTACTAATATTGTAGAATAAATACATATCTAATAAATTTGCAAAAAATGTTCAGAAAAAAATAATTAAGAAATATCTTCAATTGAAAAATTGTCTTTTGCAAAATTTCGATTGTGGGTTAGTCCACTTTGAATAACACCATCCATATCATACTTAATAACATAACATAACATCAAATAATACAACTTATCATAACACAACATAACAATAACATAACATAACATAACATAACATACATACATAACACATCAACATAACATATCAAACATAACAACTAACATAACATAACAACAGTATCACAGTATCTGTTAACAGTAACAGCCAGTATCACACTATAATGAAATCTGTAAAACCACTAATATCGATTTTTTCTAAACTTTGCCAATTATATATAAATGTGTAATTGGATAATTGATATTGCAACACTAAATATTTAAAATCTGAAACATCTATTATTTTCTAAACTTTGCTGATAATTGGCCTACATACATGAGTATTGGTATAGCTACATCATCCCTCCACCGAGATATTCCACAGCTCCCCCCAAGAAACAAATCTCTTCTCCGCATCTCTGAGTCAGACCTCCTGTAAGGTGGCGGAGCACGGAGATATACTGGATCAATCAATCAATCATTCAATCATTCATTCAATCAATCATTCAATCAATCAATCAATTAATCAAATCAATCAACCAGTCAGTCAGTCAGTCAATCAATCAATCAATCAGTCAGTCAATCAATCATTCAATCAATTAATCATTCTTGTCCTCGATATTCTACTTTCTGCAATAGGCTAAAAACGTTTGTATATCTAGAATTATGACTTCTGCAGACTAGCACATTGTTTGAGCGCTTTTCGTTTTTAGCCATACTTTTGTTTATCTGATTTTCGGAAAACAAACATATCATTGCATATTTTGTTAGAATGCTATGCTCCTGCTATTAAATCAGAAATAAAAAGGACTTTGATGTGCAGAATTTGATAGCATTTGCTGAATTTCTTAAGTAAAAAAACCTTTCTATCTTTCTCATTATAAGTTAGTTACAATGGGACTTAAGTGTTGCACACATTGAATAATTTTTGAGACTACAGTAATAATTTGATTATTTATTTGAAAGAAATCATACCCGGTAATCGAGACAACGCATTCCAGGCTCTCTGAATAAAACCTTTCCTCTACAACAAAAAAAAGGTGGTTCTTCTCATAATAATTAATAAATCTTTATTTCTTTCACGTGTCATGCCCGGTCTGGGCTTTAACGGTCATGGTTCGCCATTTATCTCTTTCTCCAGCGACTCTGATCTTGTCTACTTCGTGGATATTCATTCAATCACTTCTTTGGCTTCCTCTGCAACGCTTTCCTTCAATTTTTTCATTTAAGATTATGTTTTCTATTTTCTTTATTCCTCAAAAGAAGCTCATTTGCCAGTTTTGCACAGTATTTATTAACTTCCTTGTTGTTGCCATCTTATTCAAGATGGTCTCAGGCAAATGATTTTTCCATTCTTAATTAATAAATACTATAATTGAAACAATATACAATATATATAATATTATATAAGGCACCAAAGTACGGGGTAAATGTTTGTTTCATCATCTGACGTTGATACAAGGGACGCGTCAGGCATCATTAGCAACACTAGCTGGATTACATAAACTCAGTATTAATAGCAACAACCCAGAGTTGTAATCAAAATGATTGTTCCATTCTTAGTTTATTTGTGAATAGGTTATACAGATAAAGCTAAGTTTCAAGTCTGTTTCCATATTTTAAGTATATCGTCAGAGAGGGGCCTGACTGTGAACCGAACTCGTGGCCTACTGCTTAACAGGCAAATTTTGCTATCGATTACAATAATTGTATTATAGGTTCAACTGTATTATCGATTTATAATAGCAACATCAAGGTTTATATTAGCAACATCGAGGTTTATATTAGCAACATCGAGGTTTATATTAGCAACATCGAGGTTATATTAGCAATATTAGCAATCAGATTTGTATTAGCAATTTTATTATCAGTTCAACCGGGAAAATAAACATATACCTATGGAAATGATTGTTTGGTGTCAAATGCTGTGTATTTATTTTCTTTTTACTATTTCAGTGTGATTAATTGCTCTTTTGCAATTTAGCATGAACCATCCTACATGTCTGACTTCATTTATTTTATTTTATTATACTATATATGTTTGACAAAGTCTATATCTTTACTGACCCTATATCTGAATTCACTGAGCAAGCAACAGAATTCGTCGAAGCTGAACAACCGTTGTTCTTCTTCTGAATCTATATTGTTTTCAGTTGTATTCGTTATAACAGCAGGTAAGTCTTCGTCTGTCAGAGAACGAAATGCTAAACGTACCTGCACCATACGATATGCAATAGGTTGCAATAAAGCACAGTTGAATATTTATTGCCAATTATAGCACACCGAGGCATTAATCTATACTTTATCTCTATAATTTACAGCACAGTTAGAAATGCCTCTATTCTAAAGACCTTTATTAAAAAACTAGAAAAAATTTAAGGAGACATAAAATTGATTGCTGATAAGTAGATTCTAATTTAAATGCAACATTTAGATTTAGAATCATTCAAATAACCTTAGGACAAATAATGCCTCTCTCTCTCTCTCTCTTCACACTAGAGAGAGAGAAATTGGACATGGCGTTTGCTATTCCCTAGCAATAGCATTGAAAATGGTATCAAACAACGTGAATTTAGGGCCTGTACATCAATCAATGATAATAGGTAAACATTCACAGAATCAGGAAAACACGAAACAATTCTTTAATCTTCCACACTGAATCGCAAACATGCAGTTGTAAATTTCTTATTATTTAATAAAATTCTCAAAAAGCCAGAGATAATGTTGCATCAAGCTACATACATCAGACCAGCTGAGCTTATTTGATCCCTCCGTATCGATTGTCTTGAAAACTTCTAGAGTTTTACTGCGGTAATAAATTAACACAACAGTTAAGGTAAAGGTTGGGTGCCACGTTCATTACTTCTTACAGAACGTGGGCATGGAGATATTCACAATAATAGTTAATATCTTTTTCGTATTTTGTTGTTTATTTAAACAAGGGTCTTGCTAAAGTAACAAATAAACACAATATTACTCTGTACGTTTTCGGTATTCTTGTTATTTATTGAAACAATGGTTCTACTACCAATACATTAAACAATTAAACATAATATTATTTTGCCTGTTATTTTTGTTTTTGAGGATATTAAACAAGGGCCTTGCTAGAACAACGATTAATCACATTATTACTTTATTCTTTTTGTTTCTTTGTCTCTAAGGGTATTACTAAAGTCCCAGACTCCTGTCAGCTCTGATGTAGCTGAGAATTAGTAGACAATAAAAATCAGGTTCTCGATTAAAAATCAAAGTTACCCTGGCTTTAATTGTTATATTGGGGTGAAATAGAAGGATTTACTAGATCTCTTAATTTTGCACAATTTTTTGAAAAGCGAGGAATCCTATCAAATTCACAAAACCAAAATAAGTAACATTAACTTTCAATATTTATAGATCTTTATCGAAGATATTTGGCTAACTTTTCTTGTATATTGGCTGCCATTCTGCAGTACATATAAAGAAGCAGGAATAAGATTACTGAATAAGCAGCAATCATGCAATGTGTTTAACATCTAACTTTTACATTTTTTTACGGAGTTATTTAATTCAATACTTACAAAAGTTCATTGGCAACCCTAACGTGAGGAAATTTGACAGGTTGTGCGCCATCTTCTAGTGTCAGATCTGATACTTTTATGCCCTACACAAAAAATAAATAATTCATTAGCATACACTATCTATTTATTTGTTAGATTTCCATGTTTCTTTATTTAGTAGCACACACGAACAGCTAGCAGTGGTTGAAACACAGCAATTAACGAGCAGAAACTAAGTAGAAATGCCCATATCTTGGACCTACTGCGTGGCAAAAGCACTATTTAACATAGACCTGTTGGATGGCCTAGTTTGTAGCACGCTTGCCTGATAAGCAGAAAGCCACGAGTCCGAGTTGCAGATGAGCCAAGTAGGATCTAGTCTCTGACAGTATCTTTCTGATATGAAAACAGATGTAAAGATGTAAAACTCCACTTCATAGCTTTTATAGACAACCTTTATCCCAAAATATCTGCAATGAAAAATTTGGCACACATACGCAGTGCATTATACAAATACATACGCACACACGCGCGCACACACGCGTACATATACACATACTGACCTGCTTTGCAACTTTCTTGGTGCACTCCAGAGCGACAGATAGCTCAGTAAAAACTGGTATAGACATTCTTTCTACTAGGTCTGTTAGATAAGCGTGACTCCTCTCTAGGTCTTCTAACTCACTGCAACAATCAACCAATCAATCAATCAATCAATCAATAAATCGAGCAAGCAATAAATGAAATAAAATAAATAGAACACTAATTAATTAATTAACCAATGAGCTTACCTTTCCAGCAGTAGTTCATCGTATATAACAACCGGTGGTTTAAACTGACGTATAACCAATATCAGCTGTCTTCCACAACCTAGCAAATAACATACACAATACATAATGCATACAAAACACACAACACACAAGTAATACAGCAATCCCAGTTGTATAGCTTAATCAATCAGAAACATACGCCTATGAAGTATAATATCAAATATCAAAAAACAATTAGTAATAATTAATTGAATGGTGTTATGCAAAAGTGAACCAACCCACAAAATACAAATTCTAATTTTATTCTTCAGTAATATAAAAATTATTAACTAATTTCATGTAAATTATTACCAAAATTGTAGAATATATATGCATTAATAATGAACAATAAAACGACTTAGAAAAATCGCATTTTAATTACCTAAATATCTGCAAATAAAACACCATTTTTAGCACTAATTTTGAGTGTGGGTTGGTCCACTCTCGCATAGGGTCATCCCATTATAAGTCAATACAATACATCAAATAGCGATAGCTAGTTATCAGATATTCAACAATTATATTATCAAACAACTGTTAGTAATTAAATATCAATTATATAACACTATCATTAGAGAGCTTTAATTATCAATTGCATAACAAATATGCCTAAAGAACACCAGTTAGGATTGCATTGTTAGAATGAAGTAAATATTGATAATGGTAACTACCTGCTAAATAAGCTGCCTCTACCATTGATGCTGTTGACCTTGTTACATTGTCCACAACAAAAAGTAGAAGTTCAGCTGTCTGCAACACAACAGAAACAAAGCGTAGGATTGAAGGAACAGATAGTTTATTATAAAGGCATGATTAATCAATATAACCTTTGTTTTCAGAATTCCATGTAAACATGTGCGACTGCTACGTGTACATAATAAGCAGAAGATATTTACCTGCTTAGCCTGATCCTCTATATCCATTAACTCAGGCCTCCAGTTTGGTACTTGCTGAAATCACAAACACGTGTTAAATGTTTAGCGCAAATCAAACTATCATTTAATCAATCAAAATATCAATTGAATAATTAATAAATTATTCAATCAATCAATCATTTCATCAAAAAATTTATTCGATCAAGCAATATGTATTTAATGTCTATATACTCAGTCTGTTGACGAAAACACTGATATGACTTGTAAGAGACAACTCAGAGGTTGCATATGACATATCACTTACGTCACGCCCGCATATTTACAATTGGCAGTGCATATCCCTAGGCATAAACTTTAAAGTTTGATAAAATGCTTACAAACAATACCTAGTGTTACAAAGTACATATTCAGAGTCCCTATATAGCATATAACAATTCTGAAATTTTTTATTTATTCTGTAGAGCGTAATATATATAAGTTTGATTGAAAATCGTCAAAATCCTATGTTAACTATGGGAGGCCCAATTCAATAGTACAGAAAGATGGCGTTTCCAGCCGTTTTACACAAAAATATATAGTAATTCCACAAAAAGGGTGAGGCAAGAATAAGCCTTATAGAATTTCAATATTTTTTGCATGCAGACTAGAGTAAGCACAAATGAGCAAAAAACCAAATAAAATAATCGAATACGAAGATTTCATAAATGAAATTTAGGGAACAAACCGGATTATAAAATGTGATTTCGCTGCTTTTGAGAAATGGTATGGCAATATCACTTCTCCACGTTGTAGGGTTACAAGAGCCTCCAAGAAATACTAAAAACAAGCAGATACATAAACACAATACAATATAATGAGGACATACGAGGGTCGGCTGAAAAGCGCTGCACACTCGTCTATAACTCAAAAATGGAAAGAGGTAATCAAATGATACAAAAAGGTCAAGAAAAAGTAGTTCTTTGGCTATGAGAACGTACTTTTACTTTTCGACATAGTCACCATTTACAGCTACACATTTCTCCCAATGATGAACCAGTTTTCCCATTCCGTCAATGAGAAATTCTTTAAGGTCTCTCTTTAAGTTTGGGAAGAAGTGAAAATCAAAAGGTGCCAAATCTGGTAAGCATGGAAGGTGTGGAATGGCTTCAAATTTCAGCCTCACAAGAGCCGCAAAAACAGGTGGACCAGCACGAGTTACATCCTCAATACTCACTTTACCAAGTTCCGAAACACGAAATTTTATTGCCCACCTATTAACAGTACTTCGATCAATAGTTCCTTCACCATAAACAGCTTGTAGATGATGATGAATATCAGTACGAATAACTCCTTCAGCTGTTAAAAATCCAATCACAGCCCGTTGTTTTAAACGCGTTGACGTAGTACGCTCGGATGACTCCATAGCAACGGTTGCTGATGAAGAACGAGTAAGCAGATTTAAATCACTTTTTTTCTGTTTGTAGTGGGGGATTTAAGTTATAAAATTTTAAACCACGCGCCTTGCTGAGATATTTCGTTCTCGTGGTATAAACGAGTGTGCATTACTTTTCAACTGACCCTCGTAATATCTATTTCCTCACCCGAAGGCAATTTCAGGAACGTCCCAAGCATACACTAGCCTATTCTAGAAATACAAAATACAAACGAAATGCAAACAGATAAGCAAATCCAACATAATACAATATGAGTAATACAATATGAATTGAAAGTATATTAATTAACATGTACATTAAACTACCACAATACGGTTATAGTTCAATTTGTACGATTTCGGTAAGAAACTCTAAAAGTACTGGGGTACTGCAAATTTTAGAGCTAAAATTAACCTTTGTCAATAGCACACAAAGAAAAAATATACACAATAAACAGTTTGAATTTCACTATATATTAAGATACAGGTTTGAAATAAAACTAGTCACGTTTAAAAGTTGAAAAATGAAGAAATATTTTGTTATTATTATTTCTTTACAATTTTATATTTCAAATAAGCCACAATAATATAATATTAACAAACCTTGAAACCTTGCAGCGTGACCTGAAAAAAATTAATAAAAGTTTAATAAGCCAATTGCAGCTGTGTGACCAGGAATTGTACCCGTACTCAAAATGATTGAGCTATTAGTATGATTGACTGAATGGCTAAACCTTGCAGCACTCGTTAAGAATTATGATTGCATCATGATCTATAATTGTGCAAGTTGAATCCTTTACTGGAATGTCGCTGATGACAGTAATACCAATGTTAAACCGGGCAATAGCTTTTAGACCACTACCAGGCCATTGCGCTCACACTTGATTCAGACAATGAGACTAAACAGAAGGCGGAGTTTAAAAAAAATTTCACTGGCTTCTCCACTCAGTCGACGTCATGACAGCTCCATCTATCAATCAATTAGTATATTTATAAAGCGCCTATGCAATATGCCACAGTAGCGCTGAATGAAAAATGGAGAACTAAGTAGCCTAGGGGTCAAATGCCACAGCTGCTTCAGCAATCTAAATCCTCATCCTAATAATACCAATAACAATAATAAGAATTTATCTTGCATATCTTCTTCTAAAAATGATTACAGAGACATTCTGAATTAGATAGAAGGCAGAGTTTACCAGAGAATCTTCGTTGGCTCCGCCTCTCAGTCAGTGCCATGACAGCTCTGTCCCTCATCTGAGACCTAGGTTGAGATCCATGTATACTGCAAACAAGTAAAATTAGAATAGGACGTTAGATCATTCCACATATAGAATATTTTAACGGTAGCAGTATCAAATGCATTAATTAAAACGGCTAGCAGTATAATATATGAAAGCCAGCAGTATCAAATGCATAACTGGTTTATACCTTGGATATATAAGCAAGTAGAGGCTAGCAAATAAAATAATTTAAAGACTAGTAGTTTTAAAACTTTTAATATTTTTAAAAGCCAGCAGTATCACATAAAAGCTAGCAGCATCAAATGTAAGAGCTAGCAGTATCAAATAAAAAAATTACACAAACATTGAAACAGAAAGATTAAGCGTAATGGAATCCCATATAAAGGATAGCAGTATTAAATAGAAATGATATCAGACTTCAACTCTTTCTCATTGATGCACTAAAACCATGAATTAAGGAATATTTGCATAATCCTTAGATGAGGAAAAATAATACTGCTACACTGGATTATTTCTATTATTAAACAAATATAATAAAATAAACTAAGCTTACTTTCGCCGATAATGTTCCTGAAGCTCAGTAACAAGAAGACAGAATTCACCAAAAGTTATGTGATCCGCTGGTGACCTACGTGCTTGTTCACATGCGCAGTGCACCAACTCGTTAACTGTACAAAGAACGTGAACAAGAATATCAATCAATCAAGCAATTATTGCATTTATGGGATCAGCTGGTGACCTGCGAGCTTGTGCACGTGCAAAATGAACAAGGTCAATTAACTGTGCAAAACAAGAATCAATCAAACAGTCAGTCAAATAATCACTCAATTAATCAATCGAACAATCAATTAGTGTATTTCACAAACTGGTGCATGCTCACACACGCAGTGAGTCTATTAACACTGCAACAAACAGCAATCAATCAATCAATGAGTGTATTTCAGGCTGGTGCTTGTTCACTAGCGCAGTGAATCAGCTCATTAACTGCATCAGCTCATTAACTGCACAATGAATACAAACAACAATCAATCAATCAATCAAATCAATAAATTAGTGTATTTCATAGACTGATGCTTATTCACACGCCCAACGAAACAGTTTAAAAATTAAAATTACTACTAATAATTAACTGCATAAAAAATAATATGGTAATCAATCAATCAATAACAGTAAGTATTTATACTGCGCCACTCTAATGGTCTAATTTACAAACTGAGCTACCGAGACATACAATACACTACTAGAGTCTCATTTTTTATTGCAGGGCTACTAATAACATAATTAGAAAAACTGAAAAGTGTTAAAAGAAATCTCTGTTCATCATTCATTCATTTGTTGTCTTCTAAGAAGGCTGACTGCCATGGTTCTCCATCTATACCTATCCTCTGCCATAGTTTTTACTACTCCAAAGTGTTTAAATTGTTCATTTCATAACGCCATTTACCAACGTTAATTTACGTTTGAGCAATACTTAATCAGATCAGCGAATGCTATAAAATTTCATGATTTAAAATAGGAAAAATTAGTGCACAATACCTAGAAACTGATGACATTAATTATTGCTCAACTTTATTACCATACTAGATAATAATTTTTTCATATTTAAACCGAAAATTTGAGATGGTCCTCATAAACTGCACGTGTTTCGTAAGAGCCGACTAATGCACATACCGAGGAAGGCAATGCAAAACCATCTCAGAAATCATAATTTTTTTCTTGAACTATGGCATCATTTAGTTGTGGAAAAGGCAAAGCCTTTGTCGGGTTGGTCGATGTGTGCTCAATAAGAAGCGAGATTGATGACACTGTAAAGAAGCAAGATTGATGACATTGCATGAAATTTTTGCCTTAAGATTTTCAACTTGAAATCTGGCAGAGCACTAGATATATATAATATATTAATATAGGACCTACTTTGAGATAGAGTTGGGAGAAGTCCAATGCTATTCAACAGAGGTCTAAGCTCCTCCTGACGAATAACTTTGCCGTTTTCTGCTTTTGAGGAAAAAAGTTCCCATAAATACCTGTCACAAAATATTGAAATGTTCTAGTATTACATCATCAGGGGCAATCATTGTATGTTTACTATACTAATTAATTTAAATACTTTTCTTCTATATTATTATGTCGCCTTTTTTACCCCGGGTGTAAAGACCCTCGTGGGCTTTAAAACATGATTCAATGAAGAATGTATTGAAGCGGGGGCCACTCGAGATCTTCCAGGTTAACAGAACTGCAAAGGCATACAGCGTTGAATCTTTGCAAAGTGATTGAGAGCTTCAGCCAAAGAAACGAGGTCACACTGATCCCTGGTTTGCTGTCCACATTGTCTGCGGATACCATTTATGAAATCAGCACCATTGGGGTCCATTGGGCCCACTGCCTCCATGGCCACAGGAAAAACCTCATACTGAGGGCCAAATCTTGATATTTTTCTAACTTCCTCGTAGCTGCAATTTCTGCAGCTCCACCAGCAGAGATTGAGGTGAAATTGAGGCACGAGTTGGCCATCGTATCAATGACTGTGACGTCCCACACGGCACATTATTCTGTGCTCCAAGGCACTGATGTCATACCGTCAGGAAGCTTCCTGTCAGACCTGGACAAGCCGACTGGTTCCTTCAATGACGGGACACCAACTCGGGAAAGTGCTTGCCAGATTGCGACATTCAAGTTGAGATGGCAGCTTGTTCTCACCAAGCTGCGTCTGCAAGAGAGGCCGCGAAGAGCTCCACAAGGGCAGATATGCGGTTCGCAAGTTTTCGCCCCTAAGCGAAAAATGTTGCTGTTATGTTGCTTGTTACGTTTCTACATATTGTCGGCCCACAGTATGCATGGTATATCGGTCGGCAGAGCACACTTACCTTACCATTACGCACGTTGTGTTGCATTGTATACAAAAATATTCTATCCGTTTTAAGTATTCCATAAACACACAGCTACCAATCACATTTATAAATCCTTCTTTGGCAATGTATGCTACCCAACTTAACTAATCTTAACATAATACATAGACACTATATAGGCCTGCAGATGTACTTAATCTATGTACTCGGTGTGCATGAATTGGTGGCAGATGTACACTAAATGACAGCATGAACATAAAAATATACCAGTGTAGCAACTAGAAGTTTCAATAGGCCATTAATTAGATGAATTAAATCATTCAATAGGAATGACTGTGCAGTGTGCAGTGCAGTTGAGTAAGCAATGCACTCTGACAACAACAAAACATAGCATGTGGCAATATAGCAGAGCTATGTTGCAATACAATATTAGCAATACATGTATGTACAGGGGTATGTACAGGCGGACATCAAGTTTTGATTGCATTATTCCGACCTTAGTGTACAGACATTTAGCCAGTTATACCAACAATAGGACATTTGATTGGGTGTCAGTATTACAGCTCAATGTATTGCAGTTGAAACTATTTCCTGAATATTTGCTTTTGCTTCTCCTATGCAGTTAAATAGTATGAAATGCCACATAAGAAATACACTGAATTTGCTACATGTAGCAAATACTAGAGCAAGCAAAGAACAATTAAGTCTATCACTGTTTAATTTTAGAAATCTTAGAAATAATTAAACTAATAAAAGTACAATAACTGCACTTTGAAGAAGGCAACATTGCCTTCTTCAAAGTGCAGTTATTGTACTTTTATTAGTTTAATTATTAGTAAAATTTTATTACTTTATTTTATTAGTAAAATTAAGAAAAAATTTTGGTTATTAGATGTTTTCCAAATGGAAAACATCTAATAACCAAATTTTTTTCTTGCTGAAGACAAAATACTAAGAACTATTTTATCAATAATCCGGTGTATATTGCTTGAGCCAGTGGCGCAATGGTTAAATAAAATTTCGTCCAGGTTGTCTATTTGATATGCAAGTTGACCTATCAAATTTATCAAATTTTTTTCTTGCTGAAGACAAAATACTAAGGACTATTTTATCAATAATCCGGTGTATATTGCTTGAGCCAGTGGCGCAATGGTTAAATAAAATTTCGTCCAGGCTGTCTATTTGATATGCAAGTTGACCTAAATAATACATCAATATGTGCCATGCAAATATATGGGCTTAATATCCAAACATGCACAATTTTACTTAAATTGACCCCTAGTTTTAACAGTTTCAAATTTAACTTAATTTGACTCCAAGCTTTAACATTTTAAAGAATTTCAAAAAAGTCTAATTTATCTAAATTAATTTCTAAGTTAAATGATTGCAGAGTGGTGTATGAATAATTATAGAATCAAATTCTATATTAATAAATTATAGTTTTACAATAAAATAATACGCTGGTCAATATAATTCAAAGCTAATATTGACTGTTCATCAAACAGAGTGAATTGTTTTGCTAATAAACTAAATAAATAGGGGCCCCATGTAATTTTGGATAAACACTTATGACAACAGTTTTATTTGACCTACAATGCATAATGACAATTTAACCACATTATTTGATTTTTCAACTTAGAAGCAACTTTTTTCTTGATTGAAAATCTACAGCACTTGACTAATCAATGCCTACAGTTAAAACAGGTAAGCCTATGTTATATGAGCTTCATCCAAAATCGTCAGAAAGTAGTTTAAATTTGCCATTTTAGCAACCATAGGATAATTTTTTACAGCTTCAGTCTCGTAGTAAGTTATATTTAAGCATGATTTAAAGCACACAAGCTCTGCAGCATGATTTAAAGCACATAAGCTCTGTAGCACGATTTAAAGCACATAACTCTGTAGCATGATTTAAAGCATATAAGCTCTGTAGCATGATTTAAAGCACATACGTTCTGCAGCATAATTTAAAGCACATAAGCTCCGTAGCATGATTTAAAGCATTTTGAATTGCACAAGCTGGCTAAATATACACAGTAGGACAACTATATTTGTTTCTCCAAGACTAGTGTTTGCATAATGACAGTGCATAATCTGTACCCAAATTGCTGAAATGATGCTAAGGAAATGGCCCCCAATACAATTTTCAGCTCTAACCCCTCCATTAGCTTTTCTATCTTCCATTAGCCTTTATTATTTGACACTGTGCATAGGCAAAAACAATAAAGAAATGCAAAGAGACAAAAGCTAAACACTTTCATTATTATGCACAGATCAGCCTATGCAACAATGTGCTAACTATGGTAAATACGCAGGGCCAAAGTCCTACACTAAACAATTTAAAAGCTTGAACTATTATTTATTTACTTAGCGTACACTACTGTTCTCGCCATTTGTCTAGAAAGCCAAAATTCACTTCCAAATTCAGCTAGCCTGATCATTCATCAGGGAATATGTACAAAATGTAAACCAACTGCTGCTCTTAGCATTGGAGAATAAAACAGATTGCTGAAGGCTGCAACACGGTGATCATCACAATAGTGTGTTGAACTCATGACCTCTAGTTTCAAAAGCCACTGTGCTATTTAAAGCTATGTGGATTCCTAGGAAGCCAGCACTTGCAAGCCATGTACAGAAATTCTCTCTCCCTCTACAGTACTGCCATATGGCAGGTTCAAGGTACACATTCAGAACATTCCTACTCACAGTGCAATCATGCTCAAAAAATGAGCCCTCCATCGATCAACAAATTGATCCCATCATAAAGTCTGTGCCATTACCACACATCAATTGTAGCCTATAGCTACTGAAAATGTTGCTTCTGTAGTGGTTTCCCGTTGCCTTCCTCAGTATCTGCGATTTGTGTTAGTCAGCTCTTTTGAAAAACACATACAGTTCTTGGTTGGTCTAATCTCAAGTTTACTGGAGCCAAAACAGGACAGAAGCTACAATACAAATATATATAAAATAAAGAGTTTAGCCAACAACAATAAAAATAGCTATTAGAATGCTACCGTCCCTGACATCGCCTTCAGATCAGGAACCAGACGTTAAATCCTCATTGATTGATCGATTGATGATCATCTGTGAAAACATCGAGCACTACGAAGTCAATGCCAATCAAAAATATAATAAATGGTGCAAAGCCAGAACCAAGAAAACCAGTCTACGGACTATAGATAGTGCATCGACTATAACGACAGTATCGACGATTTTCAACATTTATTGGACCTTTTTATATGCATATAGATGAACTCAGACTACAGTGCTGACACTGTCGAAGCTGACGGGAGCAGTCTAACTGTATCTTTAAGCATATTAGGCCTAGATTGCAGATATGAAATCGAAATCAAAACTGTTAAAGTAGGTTAGTCAAAAATTTCACAATAACCAATTGAAACAACAACGCTTTGAAAACAAGCTATATTTGATAATATATTGATAATCATTGAAAGATATACTTACTTAGTTTTTTCTCCAAAGACGGATGGATGTAAAATTTCATTATATTCAGTAGGGGTCTGAGGGGGTATTTCGGCGGGGGCCAACGAGGCTATAGGTTGAATTTTGCCGGACATCAGTAAATCCAAATTGCAGCAGCGGGACATTCACTACAATTTCTGTATAATATTTGTACCAGTAAGATTTTAATCGATATTCGGCCCCCCGTTTCAGGCCTCCCCTTAATTATTACCCCCTAAACTTTGGTCAACTCTTAAAAATTGTAAGACATTTTCACGGTCCATATTTACACTCGACCATCCGTGACCGAGAATCTAAATATAGATATGACATCATTTGTTTTGAGTTATAAATAGATTTGCACTAAATATAGAAATTAGGTCATATCCTAGTCGTGTGATTGGCCGACGCTGTTTATGAATGAAAATCAAACAAAATTGCTACTATCGTTCAACAACAACAACAACACAATTAAAGCGCTACTGTCGTCCATGACGACATCGAGCACTATGAAACCATAGGCAATCCGATGAGCAAAAATAAAATAAATTAAAAGGTCCATGAAACGGTGGGGATCCAAAATCCATAAAACCAGTCTAAGGATGAGGTTCATGACCACATCGAACACAAAGAAACTATAATATCCAATCCGATGTGTAATAAATAATGTAAATTATACGATGTAGGCCTAACTTAAAAATCTAGGAAACCAACGCAAAGTACATAAGTAGCTTTTGCCTCTTTCAGCAATCGATTTTCCGCAATCGACTTATTCTAGCGACGAGCTTTCTAGTTTCACTCCAGCTACTACTGATTAGTTTATTGAAGTAATTGTAGATTCACCAGACAGGCAATGTAATCTGGCTCTTTTGACTGGAGTGTTTCCTCAAACATTCAAGCATGCTATAGTTACTCCGCTACTTAAGAAACCCAATTCAGATAAGGAATCGTAATCTAACTACAGGCCCATATCTAATCTGTCGTACCTCTCTAAACTCATTGAGAGAATTGTCCTTCAGAGGCTGTCGATGCATCTGTCGTCTAATGATCTATTTAATAGACACCAATCCGCCTATACAAAGCATCGTTCTACTGAATATGTTCTTTTTTCTACAGGGTGAGTAAAAAAAAAGATAACACCTGTAAAAAGTTTGAATATCTCAGGC
>JADMIO011475804.1_pt1 | contig 26966 bp, 29 predicted proteins | sample 8958161 | NCBI WGS metagenome assembly JADMIO01 (sample SAMN16585339, study PRJNA669376) | soil metagenome | isolation source: Crop rotation soil | place: USA: Cullars Rotation, Alabama | collected 2011
GGCAGCCGGCCGGGTGATGACCAGCTTGCCGGATCCTGTCCGGCCCGCCGGAGGACGCCAGACGGGGACGGGTAAAGAACATCCCAGAAACGCTTAGCGTCATTGAAGGAAAGTCCGTTAGTCTGCCTGCAGCTCTTTTAGGAGGAATTATGGATATCAACAGCCTGCTCAAGGTCGCCTTGGATCGAAGGGCATCGGATCTGCATCTCAAAGTCGGCAATAACCCGATTATTCGAATCGACGGTCATCTGACGCCGCTTGAGAATCAGGCCCGGGTCTCGCAAGAAGAGGTGATCGAGGTGGCCTTTTCCATCATGAGCACCGCCCAGAAAGAACGGTTCAAGGAAAAGAGCGAGCTGGATCTTGCGTACAGCGCTCCCGGTATGGGGCGGTTCAGGGTAAACATTTTTCAGCAGCGGGGAACCATCGGTCTTGTTTTTCGCGTCGTGCCTACCCGGATTCTAACGATAGAAGAGCTGCATCTGCCCCCGGTGCTGGAAAAACTTGCGATGGAACAGCGCGGTCTCATCCTGGTGACCGGGACCACCGGAAGCGGAAAATCCACGACGCTGGCGGCGCTGATCGACAACATCAATCGAAATCGGGCGGACAATATCATTACAATTGAAGATCCGATCGAATTTTTGCACCGGGACCGAAAAAGCATTGTAAGCCAGCGCGAGATCGGAAACGATACCGAATCGTTTAATGTTGCGCTTAGAAGCGCGCTTCGGCAGGACCCGGATGTCATCCTGGTGGGCGAGATGCGGGATTTCGAAACCATTTCGACCGCGCTGGTGGCGTCGGAGACCGGGCATCTGGTCTTAAGCACGCTCCATACGGTGGACGCGGCCGAGACCATTAACCGGATCATCGCGGTCTTTCCGCCATACCAGCACAAACAGATTCGGCTGCAGCTCGCCGGCGTTATTAAGGGGATTTTGTCCCAGCGGCTCGTACCCCGGTCGGACGGCAACGGACGGGTACCGGCCATGGAGGTCATGATCGCGACTCAAACGGTTCGGGAATGCATCGTGGATCCGGACAAGACCCGAAAGATTGGGGACGTCATTGCGGCGGGCGTCACCCAGTACGGGATGCAGACGTTTGATCAATCTTTGTTCCAGCTTTACAGCAAAAAGCTGGTGACGTTCGAAGAAGCGCTCAGGTGGTGTACGAATCCGGAAGATTTTACCCTGAAGGTGAAGGGGATCCAGTCCACCTCCGACCTCACGTGGGAAAATCAGGATAAAAAGAAACCGGAAGAGAAACTTCAGGTCGAACGGTTCAGCAAATAGGCCTTATACGCCAGTCTGGAAATGGCCCGCGATCAAAAAGATGCATTGAAGTCGGCTTACCGGTCTTTGGCCCGGCGGGGGCACAGCCGGCGCGAGTTGCAAGCAAAGCTGCAGCGGAAAAAATATACGCAACAGGCGGTCCAGGCCGTTTTGGCCGAGCTGGAAGCAAAAAGGTTCTTGGACGACAGACTGTTTGCAATGAATTTCGCTCGGGATCGTTTGGAGAGAAGGCGCCTGGGCTCCGGCCGGGTGGCCCAGGAATTAAAGGCAAAGGGAATTACGGAAGAAGTGATTGACGAGACGCTGGGCGCGCTTTATTCCGAAATAGACGAATCGGCCCTGGCGCAGGAAGCCTTGGGGAAAAGGATCCTCGATGTCATGAAAAAATCGCCGACCGTTTCCGACCGCCGCAGGCTGTCCAATTTTCTCCGCCGAAGAGGGTTTTCGTACGAAGCCATTCGCAAGACTCTGAAGACCGACTATGAAATCGGCTGAACTTCGACAGGGTTTTTTAGACTACTTTGTCAGCCAGGGGCACCAGCTTGTCCCGTCCTCGCCGCTGATACCCGCGCAAGACCCCACGCTGCTTTTCACGAATGCGGGGATGGTCCAGTTCAAAGGGGTCTTCTTGGGCGAGGAAAACCGATCCTACCGGCGGGCGGTCACCTCTCAGAAATGCATGCGGGCGGGCGGAAAACACAACGATCTCGAAAATGTCGGCAGGACGGGACGGCATCACACTTTTTTTGAGATGCTCGGCAATTTTTCTTTCGGGGATTATTTTAAAGCCGGGGCAATCGCTTTCGGCTGGGAGCTTCTCACCAAGCGGTGGTCGCTGCCGAAGGATCGTCTTTGGATTACGATTTATCAGGACGATGACGAAGCCCATGAGCTCTGGAGAAAAATTGGCGTTCCGGCCGACCGGATTAAGCGGCTGGGAGAAAAGGATAATTTTTGGCAGATGGGCGATACCGGCCCGTGCGGTCCTTGCTCCGAGATACTGTACGACCAGGGTCCGGATGTCCAGCCTCCGGGCCATCCATGTCAAGGCGTCGGCTGCGACTGCGACCGCTATCTTGAGATTTGGAACCTCGTCTTCATGGAATATACAAAGGACCAAGAAGGAAAATTGTACCCTTTGCCGAAGCCCAGCATCGACACCGGAATGGGAATGGAGCGGATCAGCGCGGTCTCCCAAGGCGTGACCAACAATTATGACACCGATTTGTTTATTCCGCTTTTTAACGCGTTGAGCGGTATGACGAACCAAGACGCCTCCGGCATAAAACAAAGCATGGCGGGGCGGGTGATTGCCGACCATATCCGTGCCATCACTTTTTTGATCGGTGACGGAGCCCTGCCGTCCAATGAAGGGCGCGGCTATGTGCTTCGAAGAATCATTCGAAGGGCCGCCCGGTACGGAAAAGAAATAGGACTGAACGAACCTTTCCTGTACAAACTGTCCGGCCACGTGGTGGATTTGATGCAGCCGGCATATCCGGAGTTGGAAAAGAGCCGGGTCCTGGTGGCCCAGGTTGCCCGCGGTGAAGAGGAACGTTTTATAGAGACGTTGAATCAGGGAATGGACCGGTGGAAGGAAGTCATAGAGACTGCCCGCAGCCGGAATGAAAAGGTCATTGCAGGACAGGAGGCGTTTCGGCTTTACGATACTTACGGTTTTCCTCTCGACATCGCCTCGGACATGGCGGATGAAGCCGGCCTTTCGGTCGATGAGAAGGGATTCGAGGCCGCAATGGAAGAGCAGCGCGAGCGGGCCCGCCGTTCCTGGGTGGTTAAGGAGGTGGCGCCTTACTACCAGGAGGCTTCGAAACAGCTTGGCCTGACGGAATTTGTAGGATACCAAAACTTATCCGATGAAATCCGGCTTTTGGGGATCCTCAAACAGGGCCGTTTGGTCAAGAAAGCCCATGCAGGCGACCCCGTTGAGCTGGTGTTCGACCGGACGCCTTTTTATGGCGAGTCCGGCGGACAGATCGGGGATCAAGGCCTGCTCGAGCACCCCAGCGCTTTGGCGGAGATTACAAACACGGTTAAACCGATCCCCGGATTGTTCATTCATCAAGCGAGAGTGACCCACGGCGATATCGTAGAAGGTGAAACCTATTTGGCCGTGGTAAACCGGTCGGCCAGGCAGGGGGCATCGCAGAATCATACCGCGACGCATGTTTTGCATGCCGTTCTGCGGGAAGTTCTGGGCGAGCATGTCAAGCAGGCCGGGTCGCTGGTCGGGCCGGACCGGCTGCGGTTTGATTTCAGCCATTTTGCCGCTTTGACGCGGCCGGAGTTAAAGCGGGTGGAAGCGGCGGTCAATGAGCGGCTGCGAAGCGATCATCCGGTTGAAACCCGGGTGATGGGATTTCAAGAAGCGGTTCGCGCGGGGGCGCTTGCTTTTTTCGACGACAAATACGGAGACCGGGTTCGGGTCGTCAAAATCGCCGATTTTAGCAAGGAATTGTGCGGCGGGACACATTGCCGCGAGACGGGAGAAGTAGGGCTGTTCCGGCTGGTTCAGGAAAGCAGCGTCGCCGCCGGGATGCGACGGATTGAAGCGCTGACCGGAGAGCTGGCTTATCTGTCCATTAAAAAGCAGGAAGAAGACCTTCAGGAGCTGGCGATGATGCTCAAAGTCCAGCCGATTGAGGTGGTGGAAAGAACGCGAAAAATGCTGGCGATGCTGCGTGAGAGCGAGAGAGCGATCGACCAGTATAAGAACCGCGCGGTGGCCGCTCATGTTAACGAAATTCTGTCCGAGGTAAAGGAACTCGACGGGGTCAAGGTCTTGATCAAGCGGCAGGACGGTTTTGATCCAAAAGAGCTGCGGACATTTGCGGATTCTATCCGGGAGCGGATGAATTCTTATGTGATTATCCTCGCATCGGTCAAAGATGAAAAAGTCTCGCTGCTCGCGCTCGTGGCAAAAGAACTGACTGATCGTTTTCATGCCGGCGAAATATTGAAGCAGGTCGCGGCGGTTCTGGGAGGGACCGGCGGAGGCCGTCCGGAGATGGCTCAGGGCGGGGCGAAAGATCCACAGCGCCTTGATGAAGCACTAACCAAAGGATGGGATTTTATAAAAAATAAAGGGGACAGGAGGCAATAAAATGGTGGACCTCATGAGGACCATGGCCTATCTCGGGATAGGGGCGGTGGTCAAAACAAAAGAAATTATCAATGAATTGGCCGAGAAGGGAAAACAAAACCAGGGTCCGACCGCCAAGTGGGCGAAGGACTGTCTGGATGGTCTTGAAGGAGTCGGCGATAAGGTTGAAAAAGAGCTGAAACCATGCCTGGATAAATTTTACAAAGCAGCCAATCTCCCGACCCGGTCGGACCTTGAACGGCTGGAGAAAAAAATTCAGGAATTGTCGGCTCGACTAAGTCCAAAGTGATCGGAATTGGAATGAGGATTTTGGCTCTCGACGTAGGCGATCGAAGAATCGGATTGGCGGTCAGCGATGAAATGGGTTGGACCGCGCAGGGCCTTGAAACGCTTACACGCAGAGACTTGGGGAAGGATTTAACCCGCCTGACCGAGCTGATTGAAAATCGGAAAGTTACCGAACTGGTGGTCGGTTTGCCCCGACATCTCGATGGACATATTGGCCCCCAGGCACAGAAGGTTTTAAGTTTTGTCGAGTCTTTAAAGAGTAAAATTTCGGTGCCGGTCCGGATGTGGGATGAACGATTGACGAGCCGGGAGGCCGAGCGCACCCTCATCGATGCCCATGTGCGGCGAAGTAAACGTAAGACAGTAATGGATCAGATGGCGGCCGTCCTCATTCTGCAGAGTTTTCTGGATGCGCGGCAGGCAACGGCTCAACCTCTTGGCGAAATTTGATGCGAAAGGGCAGACCGAAAAAACTCAGTCCTCTGTTAATCCTGACACTGGTGGCCGGAAGCCTTGCCTTTTTCGTCGGTGTTCACTTCTTGACGTTTCTGTACATTCCGTTGAGCAAAGAGGAGGTCAATAAGGTAATCGAGGTGCCGACCGGCGCCACGCTCCGGGATGTCGCGATGATTTTATCAAAGGAGAACTTGATCAGCCAAGTTCCTTACTTCATACTTTTAGGTAAGCTGAGTGTTACCGAACGAAAAATAAAACCGGGTGAATACGCGTTTACGACCCGGATGCCGCCTCTCGAAATCATGGACGCGCTGAGGAAGGGAAGAATACTGACTTATGAGCTGGTTGTACCGGAGGGCTATACGGCGGACCAGATCGCCCATCTCGTCGAGGACCAAAAAATGGCCGACTATGATACGTTTATGGCTTTGGTACACGACCCGGAATTTATTCGTTCCATGGGACTCCGAGCAGACAGCCTCGAAGGTTATCTATTCCCGGATACCTACTACTTTCCGAAAAAGATCGGAGCTGAGGAGGTCATAAAGACCATGGTTGCGAAGTTTCAAAACACCTTTGAATCGCAACTTGAGGAACGGGCCGAAGAATTGAATATGACGAAAAATGAGGTTATTACGCTCGCATCGATCATTGAAAAAGAGACAGCCGTGGAGTCCGAGCGGCCGCTTGTTTCGGCTGTCTTTCACAATAGGTTGAAAAGAAAAATCCCGCTTCAGAGCGATCCGACTGTGATCTATGCGCTTCTGCCGGATTTTCACGGGACGCTTCATAAACGGCACCTTAAGGTTAATTCCCCCTATAATACGTACCGGAACAAAGGCCTCCCTCCAGGCCCGATTGCAAACCCTGGACGGGAATCCCTTTATGCCGCCTTATACCCCGATAGCGTAGATTACCTTTATTTTGTTTCGAAGAATGATGGAACCCATTACTTCTCGTCCAGCCTTCAGGAGCATAATCGGGCGGTGAATAAGTATCAGCGGCACAAATCGACAAAAACAGCGGTACGCGAGAATTCTTAAAATCTAACCCGGAACAGGCGAAGATGCCGAAAACGCCCGAAACAATCCTGAGGGATCTTGGACTGGACTTGCCGGAGGCGCCGAAACCGCTGGGAGCTTATGTGCCCGCGATCCGGACCGGTAATCTTATTTTTCTGAGCGGCATGCTTCCCCTCGTCCAAGGCAAGCTTCAATACCAAGGAAAATTGGGAAAGGACCTTACGATCGAAGAGGGATATGAATCGGCCCGTACGGCCCTCTTAAATGCTCTTTCCGTTATCCGGCAAGAAGCCGGGGACCTAAATCTTGTGACGCGCATTGTCCGAATGGCCGGACATGTGGCTTCGGCTCCGGGATTTACTCAACAGCCTGCCGTCCTCAATGGCGCATCCGATCTGCTGTTAAAAATCTTTGGAGAACGCGGAAAGCACACTCGGCTGGCCTTGGGGGCGGCCGAACTTCCGCTCTCTTCTCCGATCGAATTGGATTTGATCGTTGCCGTCGAGAGCAAGAGTTAGAGATTAATTTGTATGCTGGCCTTCTCGCGAAGCTTTTTTAGATAGATGTCCAGTTTTTCCCTCGCTTTTAAATCTGTTAGTTGTTTTGATATGTGAGAGAGGGCTTCCTCCAAACGTTTATCTTTATATTCGTCCCTGTGAGCATCATAATACTTCTGAATTTCCGCGGGCGGGATAATTACAAAAAAAATAATTCTCTGTTCTACAAAGCGCTGGATTGTCAGGTAGTCTTCGATCTCATGCTTAAGCGCATCCCGGTCCAGACCCCAACGCAGCAGGGCATCTTGAAATTCCAACGAGCTGGCAAACCGTTTCGATAGGCGATCCTGGACTTCAACGAGATCGGCTGTCTTCGGCAAACCGACCTCAAATTTTTCAGCTTCTTCCAGAAGCAGCTTTCTATCGATGAGCTGCTGCAGCACCGCCGGCGAAGGCGGCGGAGGTGTTTCCCAGTTCTTTTTGCCGTCATTTAAAGCTCGAAAGGCCTGGTACCGATTGAGATCACTCAAGGTGATGGGTTGGCGGTTTACAACGGCAAGAATTCGATCCACCAGCATGGCATGCGGAGAATCTGCGAGCATAACAAAATAAAACATCGTAAAGACCGTCCATGCATGTTTCATATTTTTTGTCGTAGTCTAACATCCTCGGAAAGGGGATGCAAGCCTGGCAGGGCAATGCTTTCTTCCTGTCTTTGATTGTAGTAGAATGATTGAATGGATGGTCGCGGACGGAGATGCCGTTATGTCGGATGAGAATAAACTGAATGTTACCTGTTCCTGCTGTGGTTCAGCGCTGCTGGTGGACCGTCTGACGGGACAGGTAATTTGGCACGACGCCAAGGCGAAAAAAACCGAGCAAAAGACAATGAAGGAAATGGTCGATATCCTCGAGGCTCAACGAAGGGAAACCGCCGAGAAATTTGAACGGGAAAGACAAGCGCTTAAAGATCGCGGGCGGATTTTGGAAGAGAAGGTTAAGGAATCCATGAAGAGAGTGGATAAGACGGAGAAGCCGCCACTTCGGCCTGTTGACCTGGATTGATATGCTTAAAGGCCGCTTTTAAAAGCGGCCTTTAAGACAGAGTATTATTTTTTTTCGGACAATTTTCGTTCTACCATCGACCTCCGCCACCGCCGCTTCTTTGCGGCCCTCGCCGGCCGCCACCACCGCCGCCGGGTCTGGAACGGGGCTCTTGAGGACGGGCCTCGTTCACCACAAGCGTGCGTCCTTCAAACTGGGTTCCGTTCAAGCCGGTAATGGCCTTCTGGGCTTCTTCATCGGATCCCATCTCCACGAAACCGAAGCCTTTGGACTGACCGCTGTATTTATCGGAGATGATCTTGGCGGACGAAACCGATCCGTATTTTGAGAAGAGATCGACAAGCTGCTGCTCGTTCACAGAATACGGGAGGCTTCCTACGTAGAGTTTGTTTCCCATGGTTCCTCCTTCTTACGGTTGGCATTGTCTTTGGATGGGGAGAACGAATGAGAGGCAGCTCACTGAGGATCCACCGGGGAAACTCACCGTCTTACGCTTCATTCAAGTTCCGATCCAAGGCAACACAGTTTCGGGTCTTCCTGAGCATCCTTTGCTCTCTTGGATAGACCCCTCTACACCCCCCACGATACTCGTAATATCGGTATTTGTCAATCCACGGGGGTCACAACGTCTGACTAAAGAACGCCTAGAATGTCTTCTTCCCGAACCAAAACCATCTCCTGATCATTGAGGTCTACCTTGGTTGCTGAATATTTCTCGTAAAGTACATAGTCCCCGGCTTTTAAGACTGTCTTTACGAATTTTTTTTCCTTAACTTTTCCTTTTTTATCTTTTTCTTCAACGAGCTTGCCGGTGCCGATCGCCAGCACTTCGCCCTCAGAGGGTTTTTCCTTTGCCGTGTCAGGAATTAGTATTCCGCCAGCGGTCTTTTCCTCAGCCTCTTTGGGACGTATAAGAGCCCAATCATGTAGCGGCTTTATTTTCATTATAATACCTCCTAAATTGCAAAATGGCAGCACGCAAATCTATTTTAGAGAATATGGCGTCCGAAGGCAAGAGAATACATATGGTTATACTGGCGTTTATGCCGTATCGACTGAGGAGTTCGATAACGATTGATAAAAGCCTTGCACGATCCTATTCCAAGACGAGTGGGCTTCTTTTAAGTGGATTTTTGCGGATTCGAGCTCATGCTCCAGTTTCAGTGCAATTTCTTTTCTTTTCGCGTCCATCGAGATTTTGACAGACCGGTATTCCGACTTCAGCTCGTTCCATCGGGATCTTGCCGACAAAAGTCTTTCTTGTGCGGAGTGCAGTTCCTGCTCTACATTGTCGCAAAATTCTTTGGAAGCGCCTGTGAATTTTTGGCGGAGATTCTCGCGTTGAACCTGAAGACGGGCTTTAAATATAGTCTCCTCCGGAGCTCGGCGCAATTTTTTAACAAAACGAATTATTTCAAGTGTTTTAATCATCCATTTTGTAGGATCCCAGTGATACCAACGGATCCCGTTCCGATAATCGTATTGAAACTGATGATGATAATTATGATATCCTTCGCCGTACGTAAGAATAGCGGCCAGCGTGCTGTCGCGAGCGGAGTCTTTGAGCGAGTAGGGACGTTTCCCCATGTAGTGACAGAGGGAATTGATCAAAAATGTTGAGTGGTGCACAATGACGACTCGAACAATTCCTGCCCAAAGAAAACAACCCCATGCATCGCCTAAAATTAATCCCAAAACAAACGGCAGGCCAAAACCAACAGAAATTGCCAGAGGCACATAAAAGCGGTGCTGCCATCGGACGAGCGAATCTTTAAGGAGATCGCGTACGTTCTCGAAAGAATCCCCTTCAACATCCTTATAAAAGATCCAGCCTATGTGGGCGTAGAAAAAGCCTTTGTAAATATTGTATGGATCCGGCGACTGGTCGACATAACGGTGATGGTCGCGGTGATCGGATGTCCATTTTAGTGCGGAGTTCTGGCAAGCGGCCGCGCCGAAAACGAGAAAGAACAACCTTACTAAAAAGTTGGCCTCATACGATTTATGAGCGAAAAGGCGATGATATCCGCCGGTTATGGATAAGCCGGTGGCCATCAGATAAAAAGCGAATACGGCCATAATTGGCCAACTCAGTCCTACAGTCATTAGATGAACCGGGGCTGCGATCAGGGCGGCGAGGGGTGTGAGTGTTAAAAAAGCCACATTGACCCAGTCGGTTTCCAGAGATTTTTTGCTGGCAGGTAAAATAGGAACCTTTTTGGTTCCAATGGACCTGTTAGTCGTTTCTGAAATCGTTGAGGACGGCATTATTTGACTGTGTTCCTCCTTGGTCGGTTTCCTGAACTTTAACTTTGGGGTCAAGGTCTGACCGCAAACGTTACATAGTATACCTAAGATAAGTTAAAAAGCAAGCTCTTTTTATAGGTTATAAGTCGATGACCCGCGTTCCTGCAATAAAATCATGCAGGGCCCTATGGTCTCGATTGAAAAGCACAAACAAGAAGCCGGCGCCAAAAAAAAGGCTCGAAAAGAAGTAAGAAGCAGAACGAAGGATTGCCTGGCCCCAGGACAGCGGGCCATCGGCAGCAGACCGTATCTGAATCCCCAATAACATCTTGGCCGGAGTTTGACCGCCAAAATATGCAAACAGCGTAAAATATACCAAGAAAAGGCTTAACCAGATAATAGCCAACGGAGAGGCTAATCGCAGGATCAGTTCTTCTGAAGGCCGGTCCAGATCGGCCCTGGATAAACCGAGCTGTAAAGCAAAAATTCCAATTAACAGAAATAAAAAATAAAGCATATTCAGTACGATAAGATCCAAGATGAAAGATATCGATCGTCGCCAAAAACCTGCGGGATGCAAAAAATTGCTATTCATGTCATGTCATGCGCCCAGGTCGCCCCATGCATATTGAACTATCCCCAAAGCAACCAGCCCGGCGGTTTCCGCGCGTAGAATTCTAGGACCTAAATAAACTGATCTTAAGCCATGTTCTTTGGCTTGTTGAATTTCGGCCTCGCTGAAACCGCCTTCCGGCCCAATCACGACTGTAATTGAAATCACGTTTTCATTTTGGGACAACTCATTCTTGAGAGAACGCTCTGTCTCTCCTTCCCAGAGAATAAGCCGGACCCGAGAATCCTCTGAACGAATGAAATCGGCGAACAAGGAAACAGGCTGTACTTCGGGGACCCCATCTCGGCCTGATTGCTGCGCCGCCTCTCGCGCAATGCACTGCCATCTTTCTTGCTGACGCCGAGCCTTTAACCCTTCCAGTTTGACTACCGTTCGTTCTGTGATTAATGGAATAATTCGGAGCACCCCGAGTTCAGTGGCTTTCTGGACTACCCAGTCCATCTTTTTCCCTTTTATAATGCCTTGAGCAATCGTAATGGAAAGGCCAGGCGGACTCGCCGGTGCATAACGGTCTTTAATCCGTGCTATGATCGCCCGAGGGGTCACTCGGTCCACCTGAGTGAGGTACCGCTGCCTTTTCTCATCGACAAATACCACCGTCTCCCCCTCTTTAACGCGCAACGCATCTTTTAAGTGTTTGAGCAGGGGGCCGGCAATATGGATGCACTCACCCTCGATCTGAGGGGAGGTAATGAAGTAAGTTGGCATGTAAGGGAGGGGTTACTCGAAAATGTTCTTTACTTTATCGAGAATTCCTTCTTCCGGCTCAAGCTTCTCGCCGTTCTGCCGTCCAAACTCTTCGATTAACTCGCGCTGCTTGCGCGTGAGCTTGTTGGGGATCTGTACGTTAATCTTGACCAATTGATCGCCGACTCCATGGCCCCGGACGTTTGGCATGCCCAAACCCTTTAGCGTTAAGACGCTCCCCCCCTGCGTACCCGGTGGGATCTTAAGGGAAGCCTTGCCTTTTAGCGTGGCGACCTCGATTTTGGTGCCCAGAATCGCCTGGGCAATGGAGACAGTGCTTTCTGACAGAATATGGTCTCCTTCCCGTCTAAACGTCGGGTGGTCCTGAACAGTTACCACCACATAAAGATTTCCGGCATGGCCGCCGTTTGATCCCGGTTCGCCCTCGCCGGACAGCCTTAAACTCGAGTCCGACTCTATACCGGCTGGAATCTTTACATTGAGAGTACGCTCGCGTTGAACCCTTTTTTCACCTCCGCAGCTTGGGCAACGCTCCTGAATGACGCGACCTTCGCCCCTGCAGTGGTGGCAAGTTCTTGCAACAGTAAAAAAACCCTGTTGAAATCGAATTTGTCCTCTGCCGCCGCAGGTAGAACACGGCCGGATTTGGCTTCCCGGTTTTGCGCCGGTCCCTTGGCAATCGGAGCAATTTTCCCAGCGCGGAATTTTGATCTTAACCTCTTTCCCAAAAGCCGCGTCTTCAAAAGAAATAGTTAAATTATATCGTAGGTCATTGCCACGCTCCGCCCGCCGACGGGTCCTGGATGAAGTCGCGTCTCCGAAAAAGTCTTCAAAAATTTCGCCAAATATATCGCCGAAGCCACCCTGGCCGAAATCAAAGCCGCCGGCTCCTTCGCCCCCGCCGGCATGGCCGAAACGGTCATACCTCTGGCGTTTTTCGGGATCGCTCAATACCGCATAGGCTTCATTAATTTCCTTAAACTTTTCTTCGGCCTGTTTGCTTCCGGGATTGCGGTCCGGGTGGTATTTTAAAGCCAGCTTTCTGTAGGCCTTCTTGAGATCTTCTTCCGTCGCGGTCCGGCTGACGCCTAATACTTCATAGTAATCTTTTTGGTTCGTTGCCACCTCGGCGCGTCCTCAGTTTCGTCAGTAACCCCAGCTTCTTTTTTCCTTGTCTGTTTCCTCAAACTCCGCGTCTACCACTTTTTCCTTAGTTTTTTCTTTGTCCTCGCTGGCCGCTTGATTGGCCGCCCCGCCGGAAGAGCCGCCGGCATCCGCCGAGGTTTCCGGTCCCTCTCCGCCAGGTGCACCCTGGCCCGCCGTTTTCTTGTACATTTCCTCAGCCAATTTGTGAGAGGCCTGTGAAAGTTCTTGGACGGCTGCGCGAATTTGGCCCGGATCGCTGCCCTCCATTGCTTTGCGGGTAGCGGCGATTTTGTCTTTGATCGTGTTCCGTTCGGTCTCCGAGATCTTTTCGCCAAAATCGGCGAGAGATTTCTCGACGCTGTAGGCGAGGGTATCCGCTTCGTTTCGCGCTTCCGCTAGCTCCTTTTTCTTTTTGTCTTCCTCGGAATGCGCGGTCGCTTCTTTGACCATTTTCTCGATTTCGTCTTTTGACAAGCCGCTGCTCGCCGTGATCCGGATCGACTGTTCTTTGCCCGTCGCCAGGTCTTTGGCTGAAACATGCACAATACCGTTGGCGTCGATATCAAAGGTCACCTCGACCTGCGGGATACCGCGGGGAGCGGGGGGGATCCCGACTAATTCGAACTGGCCGAGTAATTTATTGTCAGCGGCCATTTCACGCTCTCCCTGAAACACCCTTACTGAAACCGCGGTTTGATTATCAGAGGCGGTAGAAAAAGTCTGACTCTTTCGGGTTGGAATCGTTGTATTCCGTTCGATCAGCTTCGTAAAAACGCCGCCCAATGTCTCGATGCCGAGCGAGAGCGGGGTGACATCCAAAAGGAGTACATCTTTTACCTCGCCTTTGAGAACAGCGCCCTGGATTGCGGCGCCGACGGCCACGACTTCATCCGGGTTGACCCCTTTGTGCGGCTCCTTCCCAAAAAAGTCCTTCACGAGCTGCTGAACTTTCGGCATACGGGTCATGCCGCCCACCAATACCACTTCATTAATTTCTTTGGCGGACACTGCTGCATCCGCCATTGCTTTTCGGCAGGGTTCGCTGGTTCTCTGTATGAGATCGTCAACCAGCTGTTCCAGTTTTGAGCGGGTGAGTTTGATGACGAGGTGTTTGGGACCAGCCGCATCGGCGGTAATAAACGGAAGATTAATTTCCGTTTCAAGAGAAGAGGACAGTTCGATCTTGGCTTTTTCCGCCGCCTCTTTGAGGCGCTGTAATGCCATTTTGTCCTTCCGCAGATCAATGCCTTGATCTTTTTTAAATTCTTCCACCAGCCAGTCCATCACGCGGAGGTCAAAATCATCTCCGCCTAAGTAGGTATCGCCGTTTGTCGCCTTGACTTCAAAAACTCCCTCGCCGATCTCAAGAATAGAAACGTCGAATGTTCCACCGCCCAAATCGTACACGGAGATCCTTTCGTCCTTTTTCTTATCCAGGCCGTAGGCCAATGACGCGGCGGTCGGCTCATTGATAATCCGCAGGACATTCAAACCGGCGATCGCGCCGGCATCCTTCGTCGCCTGGCGTTGACTGTCATCGAAATAAGCGGGAACGGTGATCACGGCTTCCGTCACCGGTTGGCCCAGGTAATCCTCAGCGGTCTGTTTCATTTTTTGAAGAATCATTGCCGAAATTTCAGCCGGACTGTACCGCTTTCCGCGGATCTCCACATGGGCGTCGCCGTTGGGACCCTCGACCACCTTATACGGAAGACGTTTTAGGGCTTCTTGCACTTCTTTGGTTTTAAATTTGCGGCCCATGAGCCTTTTTATTGAAAAAATCGTGTTCTCCGGGTTCGTAATCGCTTGGCGTTTTGCGATTTGTCCCACCAATCGTTCGCCTTTATCCGTAATTGCAACGATCGAGGGGGTAATCCGACTGCCCTCTGCGTTCGGGATTACGACCGGATCGCCACCCGACATAGTGGCCACACAAGAATTGGTCGTTCCAAGATCGATACCGATTACCTTTGACATGGTTTTATTCCTCCTTATAAATCTTTATTCGGGACATTCATTGATGGCCTTCTGGCGATGCTCTGTCCGGCTCCCGTTCACGAAGGCTGGCATTCTCTTTGTTGGTGTTCTTTGCCACGCTGACCAGCGCAGGCCGCAAGACCCGATTGTGGAGAAGATAACCCTTTTGAAACTCATCGACCACGGTATTCTCCTCTTGATTATTCGTCTCCACCTGCAGCATCGCCTGGTGATGAGCCGGATCGAAAGGCTGTCCCACGCTGTCAATTCCGGTCACGCCGAATTTATTCAGCACCAAAAGAAACTCTTTCTGCGTCAATTCCAGACCTTCGATGAGCTTGTCCAAATTTTTCGTTTCTTTTGCATGGGCGATGGCGCGGGCAAGATTATCCAGGACCGGAAGCAATGCAATAAGAAGCCTTTCGTTCGCATACCGGCCTTGTTCCGTTTGTTCTTTGGCGGCACGCTTTTTAAAATTTTCAAACTCCGCATAGGTGCGGAGATATTTTTCGTGGGCTTCTTTTTTCTCTTCCTCGAACTGCGCCAAACGTTTCTGCAGATCTTCGGTGCCGGACGGCATCACCGCGGGGGCGTCTTCTTCCCGCTCGGCGTCAAAGGAGTCGGGTTCAAACCGCATTTCCTGTTCATGGGAATCGGCCATTTATATTTCCTCTTCCAGTTCCTCCAGCGCATGACTCACAAGCTTTGCCGCATGGCTGACAAGCGGAATGACCCTTGAATAATCCATCCGAATAGGACCAATAACTCCTACGCTTCCCAAGGTCTGGTCCCGTCGTTTATAGTTTGCGATCACAAGGCTGCAGTCCGGCACCCCGAGGAACGCATTGTCCGATCCGATTAAAACCTGAATGCCTTCGATCGTAAGACATTGATCCAGCAACTGGACAATGAGCGCCTTCTCCTCAAAAGCCTTGAAAAGCGCCTTCATCTTTTCGATGTCCGAAAACTCCGGAAGATTTAGAATATTGGTCGTTCCGCCGAGATAGAGTTCCCCTTCCCGCGGTGTGTTCATCGCTTTCTGTCCCAACTCAAGTGCTTTCAGGACCAGATCATCATACAAATCTCTTTCTGCCTTCATCAAAGCGAGGATTCTTTTCTTAACTTGAGCAAGCGTCATACCGCTGAATTCATTGTTGAGGTAGGCGGCGATCCGGTTAAGTTCCTTCTGCGCATAGTCTTTGTCGATTTCCAGGAATCGCTCGTGCAAAAAACCGTCCTGCGATACAAAAATTGCAAGAAGGTGGTTCTTTCGGATTCGTATAAATTCCACCTGCTTTAAGACGGTTTGGGAAAATCTGGGGGCCAGCACCATCCCCGCGTAGTGCGACTCTGCCGACAGCATTCTCGAGATGCCTTCAAACAGGTCATTGATATCGTCCCATTTTCCGGGCCGTAACCGTTGATTCCTGTTGGAACCATATTCTTCCTGGCTTAAAATATCCTCTATCAGGCGGTCGACATAAAACCGGAATCCCTTTTCTGTTGGAACCCGGCCCGCCGAGGTATGCGGTTGAAGAAGATAGCCCGTGTCCTCAAGATCGGCCATAATATTCCGGATCGTGGCCGGGCTAAGTTTAAAATCAAGATTCTTCGTCAGAGTCTGGGAGCCGACCGGAAAGGCCGACCGTATGTACTCTAGAACGATTGCCTCGAGAATATTTTGGCTGCGCTCGTTGAGTTTCATGATAATCCGTATTTCCTGGGTTTAGCACTCACTATAAAAGAGTGCTAAATAAGGATAGCAGGGTCGTCTTATTAAAGTCAAGTATTAATAAGAGTTCCGGCTGCCAGTCCGGGCGGCGGTTATCCGGAAGCATTTTCATAAATAATTCGTAGTCCTTCCAGCGTGAGCGAGGGATGCACTTTTTGAATGGTTTTGGATTCGGGCGCGATTAAGGACGCCAGGCCACCCGTTGCCACCACGAAAGGCTTTCCGCCCATTTCTTGCTTCATCCTGGTGACCAATTCATCCACTAAACCGATGTAGCCGATAATAATACCGGCCTGCATGCTGCTGATCGTATCCTGGCAAATCACATTTTTCGGCCGGAGGAGCTCCGCCTTGGGGAGTTTTGCGGCTCGCGCAAAAAGCGCCTCGGCGGAAATCATCAGGCCGGGCGCAATCGCGCCGCCGAGATAATCTCCATTTTTTGAGACGGCGCAAAAGGTTGTTGCCGTGCCGAAATCTACAATTACCAGTGGTCCTCCGTAAAGCGTAAAAGCGGCTGCGGCATTTACGATTCGGTCCGCTCCGACATCTTTCGGTTGTTCATAGCGGATACGAAGCCCCGTTTTTGATTCGTAATTGATAACGGCGGGCCGGCGGCCGAAATATTTCCGGCCCATTTCCTCGAAGACGGGCGTCAACGGAGGGACGACGCTGGATATCGCGATACCGGTTATATTCTTTGGGGCTAACTTTTGCGCAAAAAAAAGGTCCAATAACAGGATTCCGTACTCATCGGTCGTCCGCGAGAGGCTGGTGGCGATTCTCCACTCGCCCTTCAACAGTTTACCCTTAAACACTCCAAGAACAATATTTGTATTTCCGATATCAATTGCAAGCAGCATACGATCCCCGACAGACTCTGTTGGTTCATCGAAGGTGAACAACATCCCCGGCAAGAACAGTGCTTGTAATTCCATCCCGGCCGCGGACGACCAGGCCGCCATTCTCAGCCAATCCGACCGCCTCTCCTTCCAGCATTCGATCCTGGTAAGTGACCCGGATTTTCCGACCGATCGTGTTGGACAATCCTGAATATTTCTCTATGATCGGACCGGGCCCTCGATTTAAAAACAGAGTATACCACCGTTCGAGTTGATTTACCACGGTTTTCAGCATTTCAAGACGGCTCACCGCCCGGCCAAATTCGATCATTAAAGAGCTGGCGGTTTCGGAAATTTCTGAAGGCAGCAGGCCTGCTTCCAAATTGACATTGAGACCGATTCCCAGGATCAAATGCTTGATTTTCAGGCGATCGGCCGTCAAATCCGCCAAAATTCCACCTATTTTTTTCGACCGGATTAGGACATCATTCGGCCATTTAAGCCCGGCGGGCAGGTCCGTTTGCTGCCGGATTGCTTCCGCCAGCGCAACCCCTGCCGTCAAAGTCAGCATTGAAGCCTGGGACGGCGGGATCCGAGGGCGCAAGATGACCGAAAAATATAGGTTCACGAACGGGGGCGAGTACCACGGGCGGCTGAGGCGGCCTCTTCCCTCCGTCTGTGTTTCTGCCAAAACGAGAGTGCCTTCCTCCGCTCCTTGGGCGGCCAGAGCGGCGGCCTCGCTGTTCGTCGAACCGATTGTGTCGTAAGTTATGACATGCCTTCCGAACGTTATCGTATCGAGTTCAGAAGCTATCTCATCCGCTTCCAGCGGATCAACCATGAATAAACTCCAGGCTGAAGTCCAATGCGGGTGCTGAATGCGTCAAGGCGCCGATGGAGATAAAGTCGACGCCGGTGGAGGCGATTTCGCGAACGTTTCCGATATGGATTCCTCCTGACGCTTCTATTAAAGCACGGCCTTTGATTTGAGTTACCGCTTGTTTTAGCTGCGATACCGTCATATTGTCCAACAGAATGATTTCCGCTCCGCCGGAAACTGCTTCCTGAATTTCGCTTAAGTCCGTAACCTCCACTTCCACCTTTAAACGGCCCGCTTTTTTCTTTGCAAGTCTGACAATTTTCCCGAGGTCTCCCGCTAACGCAATGTGGTTGTCCTTAATGAGTATCCGCTCGCTTAAATTCATCCGATGGTTCCTGCCGCCTCCGATTCGGACCGCGTATTTTTCAAGCATGCGGAGGCCGGGCATCGTCTTCCGGGTATCCAGAATTTTGGCCTGGGTGCCTTCGGCCGCTTTTACGAATCGGGCGGTGAGGGTCGCAATTCCTGAAAGGTGCTGCAAAAAATTAAGCGCGACACGTTCGCCCATCAGGATCGACCGGCCGTCTCCGGAAAGGGAGGCAATCGCCGCTCCGGGTTTGACCCGTTCCCCATCCCGTACAGCCGGTCTACACCGCAGCCGAGGATCGACCTGCTTAAAAACAGTCCTGACGACCTGCAGTCCGGCGATGATCCCTTCCTGTTTGGCTTGGATCACGGCCCGGGTGTTGATTTTTTTGGGAAACAGGATTTCGGTCGTGACGTCCCCGCGACCGATGTCCTCTTTAAGAGCCTCACGGACCGCTTTTTTTATCAGAGCCGGATCAATCACGGCGCCCTCTTTATAAAAGCATTTCCTGGTTGCGCTGTATTTCTCCGCTGATTTTTGAAAATTTTTCCTGAAGTTGTTTTCTTTGCAAATCAAGCTTTGCGACGACGTCGGGCGGAGCCTTAGCAACAAAATTTGCGTCGGTAAATTTTTTTTCCAAGGGCTCAAGCTCTTTTTCTATTTTCGCGGCGGTTCTCCTGAGACGATCGATATCCTTTTTTATTCGCTCTTCATCGAGAAGAATATAGATTTCACCCGACGGTGCCAAAACAGTCGCAGCCATCTTGGGCTTTGAGACTCCGACCCGGATTTCTTTAATCGAAATACGGGCCAGCCTGTTGATATAAGGAAGATAAAGATTGAAGAGGTTTTTTGCTTCCTCATTTTTTGTATTCACGACGACGGCCAATTCTTCGGCAGGCGAAATATTCATTTCGCCGCGGAGATTTCTTATCGCAATGACCGATTGAACTATAATCCGCTCAACGCTGCTTTCAATCTCCTCGTTTAGAAAAATGGGAGAAGGCCGGGGGTAAGGCGCTACGGTAATGGTTTCTCCTCCGTGTGGAAAATGATTCCAAAGCTCTTCGGTAATAAAAGGCATAAAAGGATGAAGAAGCCTTAGAATTGTTTCGAATACCGTCTGGACCGTTTGGTAAGTTTCGCTCTTAAGATCCCCGTTTTTTTCCTGAAAATCGACTTTGACAAGCTCCAGGTACCAGTCGCAGAACTCGTGCCAGATAAACTGATAGAGCGTTCCCGCCGCCTCGTCAAACCGAAAGCCCTCAAGCGACGACTGAATTGAACCAATCGTTCGATGGAGGCGGCTACGGATCCAAACATTCACGATTGACGACTGGCCGCATTTCGAAGAAGTTTCGGGATTAAAGCCCTCGGGAACATTCATCAGGGCAAACCTGGCCGCATTCCAGATCTTGTTGGCAAAATTCCGATAACCTTCGATTCGCTCCTCCGAAAGCTTGATGTCCCGGCCGGGCGAGGCCATCGAAGCCAGCGTGAAGCGTAAAGCGTCTGTCCCGTATTTGTCCATGATCTCCAGTGGATCAATGACATTGCCCTTCGATTTGCTCATCTTCTGGCCCTCGGCATCGCGAACCAGGGCGTGGATATAAACGTCTTTGAAAGGCACATCCGCCATAAACTTCAGTCCCATCATGATCATTCGCGCGACCCAGAAGAAAAGAATGTCAAAGCTTGTGACCAGGACAGAAGTAGGATAAAAGGTCGACAGCGCCTGCGTTCTATCCGGCCATCCTAAAGTCGAGAAGGGCCAGAGCGCAGACGAAAACCAGGTGTCCAAGACGTCGGGATCGCGGACCAGTTCTCGGCTGTTGCAATCAGGGCATTCGCCGGGTTCGGTTCGGCTTACAATGGCGACGGCATTTATGCCGATAATGGGCGTGCCGTCGGCCGCGGCGCGCAGTTGCGAATCCGAGTTGCAATTTTTGCAGTACCATGCCGGAATTTGGTGGCCCCACCAGATTTGACGTGAGATGCACCAGTCTTGAATGCTCTCCATCCAGCCGTCGTAGTTGTTCCTCCAGCCGTCGGGAATCAGCCGCACACGCCCGGACCGGACCGCTTCGATCGCGGGCGCGGCGAGAGAGTTGTTCGGATCGTTCATCCGAACGAACCATTGCGGAGAGCGGTAGGGCTCGACCACCGTTTTACATCGATAACATTTTCCGATGGCATGCCGATGGTCTTCGACTTTCAGCAGGTACCCTTGGTCATTCAGCCAGTCCTCTATACGAGCTCTTGCCTTGGGAACGGTAAGCAATACAATTTCGTTTAGAAGCGCCTGATTGACGCCTTCTTCTTCGAGAGAGGGACGGATTTGTCCTTTTTCGTTAAGAATTGAAATCACCCGCAAGCCATGACGCTGCCCGGCTTTCTCATCGTTGAAGTCATGTCCGGGAGTAATTTTTACGGCTCCCGTCCCAAATTCGCGGTCCACCAATATTGGATCCCCCACGATCGGAATCCGCCGGCTGGTGAGGGGCAGAAGAACCTCCCGGCCGATGAGCTTGTTGTACCGGGAATCTTCCGGATGGACCGCTACTGCCGTATCGCCCAGCATCGTTTCCGGACGCGTGGTGGCCACGATCAAAAAAGTTTTGGGATCATCGGCCAAAGGATATCTGATAAAGTACATTTTTCCTTTGACATCCTCATGCTCCACTTCGATGTCCGAGAGCGCCGTCCCGCAGCGTGGACACCAGTTGATTAACCGCTCTCCACGGTAGATCAGACGGTCTTCATACAACCGGACAAAAACCTCGCGGACCGCCGCCGAGAGGCCTTCATCCATCGTGAAACGCTCTCGTTCCCAGTCGCAGGAGGCGCCGAGCCGTTTGAGCTGAGAAATGATGGTCCGCCCGGATGTATCCCGCCATTTCCATACTCGTTTGATGAACTGCTCCCTGCCAATCTCCTCCCGGCTCGTTCCTTCCGCCATGAGCTGCCGTTCAACAACATTCTGGGTTGCAATTCCCGCATGATCCGTGCCGGGCAGCCAGAGCGTGTTGAAACCGGACATCCTCTTCCACCGGACAAGAATGTCCTGCAGGGTGTTGTTTAAAGCATGCCCCACATGAAGCGAGCCGGTGATATTGGGCGGGGGGATAACAATCGAAAAAGGCGGCTTTTCGCTTTTGTCTTTTGCATGAAAAATACCTTTTGCAAGCCAAACGGCATACCAGTGCTCTTCCACCGTTTTCGGTTGGTAAATCTTATCCAAGTCGCGTTTTTGCATGGGCTTTACATCCTAGCATGAACGAGTACCGGCCGCAATCCCGTCGTTTAGCTCGTAGGCCTTCCTAGAAAGACTTGACATTGAGGAGCATTGGGGAGTATGTATACCAACTACACAAGGAGGCACGGATGGCACACGGACGACAAGTCGATCGGGAGTTGAGGCGAAAACATCGAAAGAGAGAAGAGAAGCTTCGGCAAAAACGGAAAACCCAAAAAACCGCCCGGAAGAACGAATCCGCAGCGAAAACCAAGAAATCGGGGTAGACCGGCCGTTAGTTATTTTCAGCTTTTAATTTTTCGATTTCCTTTTGAATAACGATCTCGGCCATATCGGGAATGATTTCCCAGGCCACCTTTTCGACAATTTCTTTGGCAAGTTTGTTCACGACGGTTTGCATAAGCTGTTCAGTAATTTTTTGAACGGCCGATTCGGCCAACCCCGGAACAGTATCCCAGGCCACCTGCTCGACTACCTCCCGCGTTGCTGCCTCGCCGGACGCCCGAACAAGCGGAAGAACTTCCGCCTTGGGAGGGGGCGGAATCACCGGAACTTCCGCGGCCGGGGCCGGTTCCGGTTCTGGTAAAGTCTGCTTGATCGGTTCGCGAAGGTCGCTGGAAATGACAGGGCTTTCAGTTGTTTCCTCTTCCTCCACCAGGATGACGTCGTCATCCGCAGGGCCCCGGCCCGTTTTTTCTCCCATCGAACTGCCAGTTTTTTCAGCTGCGGCTTGGGACTGTGCGAAGGGCTGATCCTGGGGGACGGACCAGCCCAACAGCTCCTCGATCTTCATCATTTCGTCTTTTTCTTTTGATGTCTGCGCGGGTTCCTGTTTGAACATAGCGGCGGTCGGCTCGGCCGAATCATCTGCTCCTTTCGAAAAAGCTTTTATTTTTTCGAGGAGGTCGGTGGACTCAACCGGTTTTTTAATGAAGTCGGTTACGCCGGATTGTTTTAGTTTTTCCCGATCGGCCGGCTCGGCGGAGTTGATCATCACCAAAATGGGCCGTTCGTGGGAATTCGGCCGCTTCTTCAGCTTGTCGCAAAATCGTTGAATGTTAATGCCCGGAAGGTTGTAATCGGCCACGATGAGAAACGGCTGGACCTGGTCAACCGCATCAAGCGCCGAAAGGCCGTCGCTGAAAGAGGTCACTTCAAAACCTTCTTTGCCCAGGCTAAATTCTATCAGCTTTTGGATGGCAAGGCTGCTGTCCACCACCATTAACCGCTTGGACATTTGTGTATCCTTTTAAATAATTTAATAATTTGGTGCATGGAAGAAACTTTTTTGACCGTATCATAGGCCATCTTGTTTGTCAAGATAAGCGGGAGGGCGTAAACCGAAGGCGGGTAAGCCGCCCATGCAACATTCATTTATTTCTGTATGACAGGCTGCGGATATACGCGACAAGATTCCAGCGATCTTTTTCGTTTATCAGGGAACCCCAGGCGGGCATTCCGGTTCCTTTTCCACCGTTGGTAATCTTATCGAATACATCCTTGTCGCTTCGGCTTTTCATTGTCGCGGGATTCTTGAAGTTGGGCAGTTTGGACTTCGGCCCAAGACCTTCCCCGTTTTTGCCGTGGCATCCAACACAGTTTTTTTCAAACACTGCTTTGCCGGCCTCGGCCGTTCCGGCGCCTTCTGCCGCATCGCTTCTTCGGAAAATAAAAACTGTCAGGGCGAATAAGACAGCCACGGCAACCGCCGTCCTGATGCGTTTGGCGTTTCTGCGGTTTTTTATCAAACGAGGCTCTCCAAATCGCACCGGCACGGCGGCCGATACGCGCTTGGTCTAAAAAACACAGCAGCAGTATAATGGGCTCTCGAAGGGCTGTCAAGCTATGTTCGTTGACAGCCCTTCCGGGTTTTGTTAAAGTGCTGCCATCGAAAGGAAGACAATGCGGTTAACCAAGGAAAGAGTTCATCAGATCGCGTATAGTTTGGCCGAGCATCTTTTTGCCAAACAAATGCTTTCAGTCCCTTTTTTAAAAGAGGAAACCGGAGCAAAAATTGAACGCTTGATCACGGAAGAATTAATGATCGAAGACCGCCTGAATGAGGAAGTGCGCGGATTGCTCAAAGGATACGAGTCCCAAATGGAAAAAGGGCAGGTGGATTATCAAAAAATGTTTCTAATGATTAAACGAAAATTGGTGAAAGAGCGGGGGATAATTTTATAGGATGCTGCTCAGCGAAGAGAAAATCAGCCACCTTTCCCATCGAATCCTGGACGGATTGAGCGAAGAGCCGGACCTCCGGTGGCGTGTCGACGAAGCGGAAGTGCTGCGCGAAATTAAAAAAGTGATCGCCTCCGAGCTTAAGTTCGAGGAAGAAATCGACCGCTTCGTACGTCAGCGTCTGGCCTCCTACTCCCGTCCGCTGGCGGAAGGGAGTCCTGAATGGGAGGTTTTATACCGTAAGATATTCGCCGAGGAGATGCGGAAGCGAAAGAAAAATTAAATCGGGTTTCCGGAGGGTTTCCAAAACTCTTCAAACCGGCCGTTTCTCGTAATCCATACGACGAACTGGCTTACATTAAGATCTCCCTTTGAATTGAACTGAATCCGCCCGGTTATTCCGTCGTAGCTCGAGGTATGAATCGCCTGGCTGACCGCAAAACCGTCGGTCGTGCCCGCCTTTTGGATTGCAAGGAGCAAAACCTGTCCGGCATCGTACGCGTAAAAAGAATACGGGCCGGGTTCGCCATACCGTTCGCGGTATTTCTTCAGAACCGCCTGGGCGGATGGTAACTTTGTTGTGTCCGGGCCGAAGGTCAAATAAGTGCCGTCGGCCGCGGTGCCGGCGATTTGGACAAACACGGGATCGATCACGCCGTCTCCGCTCACCATCGGAGCATTCAGGCCGACTTCTTTTGCCTGTTTGACGAGGAGCCCGCCCTCGGGGTAAATACCACCAAAAAAAAGGACGTCCGGTTTTTTGGAGCCGACGGTCGTCAAGACGCCTCTAAAATCTTTGTCTCCCTGAATAATACCATCATAGTACACCACCTCTGCGCGGTTTCCGAGCGCCTTCCTGAACTCGCTCGCCAACCCCTGTCCATAGGTTGTCTTATCATGGAGAATCGCGACCCGTCCCGCCTTAAGGTAGGTGGCGACGAATTCAGCCGCGACGGTGCCTTGCTGGTCGTCTCGCCCGCAAACCCGGAATACATTTGCATATCCGCGGTCGGTCACCTGCGGGTTCGTCGAGGCGGGAGTAATCATTGAAATACTCGATCGGTGGTATACCTCCGAAGCGGGTATCGATGCGCTGGAATTCCAGTGGCCGATCACGCCCACAACCCCGGAGTTAACAAATTTGTTGGCAACCGCCACCGCCTGCTTCGGATCATGCTGGTCGTCCCCGACAAGGAGCTCTATCTTTTTCCCGAGCACTCCCCCCCGGTCGTTCCATTCCGCTACCGCGAGTTCCACGCCGTTTTTTAGGTCGTTGCCTTGTTTGCTTTGGTCGCCGGTCATCGGCCCGGCCACGGCGATGCGGACCGTGTTGGACGGTTGGCTGCACGCTAATCCCGCGATTAAGGGAAGGGCCAAAAATAAAGCAGCCGTCTTCATGTTTTGCACGAGTTTTTCTTCATCAATCCTCCACCGTTCAGCTTTTATCAAGAACGGAAAAGATTGTCAATCCATTTGTTGAACCTCCTGCTCAATTTTGCGTTTTTGCATCCGCCTTGCCAGAGACAGGCGGTCCTGCCGGGGTTGCGAAAACAATTTAAACATGTTACCTTTATTATTCTGAAATCGGCTCTAAGGATTGGCATGCGATTAACTATTCTAGGAAGCGGGACATCCACGGGAGTTCCGACGATCGGCTGCCGTTGCGAGGTTTGCACCTCTTGCGACTCGAAGAATGTCCGCACGCGCGCCTCGGTTTGGATTGAAAATGAGGGACGCCATTTCCTGATCGATACCTCCACCGATCTCCGGCAGCAGGCTTTGAGGAATGAAATTCCGCGTGTCGATGCTGTTCTTTTTACCCATGCCCATGCCGATCATATACTGGGGTTGGACGAACTTCGCGTCTATAATTTCCATCAGAAGGCAGCCATTCCCTGCTACGGAGGGCGGGAGACTCTCGAGAAGATCCGCCGGATGTTTTCCTACATTTTTTCCCGGGATGAGAATGAAAGCTTTAAACCGCAGTTGACCCTGCACGAGGTCGCGGGCGCGTTCAAGATTCCCGGTATAGAGGTTTTGCCGATTCCGGTCGGTCATGGGAATCTGACGATCTTCGGATACCGTTTGGCTAATACGGCGTATGTGACCGATTGTAACTTTATTTCGGATGAGTCCAAAAGCATGCTTAAGAAGCTGGACTTGCTCATTCTCAGCGCAATCCGCTACCAGCCCCATCCTACGCACTTCAGTTTAAATGAAGCGCTGGCGGTCATTCGTGAACTGTCGCCCAAGCGCGCCATTTTAACCCACCTCTCTCACGCCTTCGACTATTCCAAAGTCAATGCGGAACTGCCGAAGACCGTGGAGCTTGCTTATGATGGAATGGAGATACCGCAATGAATGAGAAAGCGTGCGAAGGCGGTGACGATCGGCCGCCATCGTCCGGCCGACGCCCTCCCCGCATTGCAAGCTGCGCGATTTTGGCGTGTCTGGCGTGGCTGGCGCTCGAGGCGACTTCTCCCGCACAGGAGGAACGCTTGAACCGCATCGAGAACGAACTGGCCCAGATCAAAGAGGATGTGACGGCCATTCGTAAGATGCTGACCGACGCGATACAGGGCCAGCAGGGGGAACGCGAGGTGGGCATCGGGGACGGAGCGGTGCGGGGGGATCCAAAAGCCAAGGTGACGATGATCGAGTTTGCCGATTTTCAATGTCCGTATTGCGCGAGATTTTTTGCCGAGACCCTGCCGTTAATCGACAAGGAGTTTATTCAGACGGGAAAGGTCCGCTACGTAATGCGGGAATATCCATTGATAAACCTCCATCCCTACGCCTATAAAGCGGCCGAGGCCGCGGGATGCGCCGGTGAGCAGGGCAAGTACTGGCAGATGCATGACAAGCTTTTTCAAAACCAGAAAAACCTCGAAGTGACCAATCTGAAAGAATACGCCAAAAGCATCGGACTGGACGGCCAGGCTTTTAATCAATGTCTGGACGGCGGAAAGCAGGCTGCAAAAGTCCAAAAGGATGTGCGCGAGGCTCAATCTCTTAAGGTGAACGGCACGCCGGGTTTTTTCCTGGGACTCACGACATCAGGGAATACCATCAAAGGAACCTACATAGAGGGAGCGCAACCGATCGAGTTATATCGCCAGCTTATCAATAGCCTTCTCGTCCAGGCGGACCAACCCAAGAAACAGCCCTAGAAAAAAATGAAGGAAAAGATAAGCGACCGGGTCGTTGGGATCGCCTTAAGCGGCGGAGCGGCAAGGTGCATTGCACAGATTGGTGTGCTCGAGACGCTCGAGAGGGCCGGAATCCGCCCGGACGCCATTGCGGGTACGAGCG
>JADMIO011398647.1_pt1 | contig 26964 bp, 22 predicted proteins | sample 8958161 | NCBI WGS metagenome assembly JADMIO01 (sample SAMN16585339, study PRJNA669376) | soil metagenome | isolation source: Crop rotation soil | place: USA: Cullars Rotation, Alabama | collected 2011
CGCGACAACTTGTCCACGTGGAATTCTAAGCTTAGGATCCCAATGTGCTGGAAAGCAAACCCAGCACCTTCGCGAAGCCTTCCGCCCACGCTTCATCCGTCATCTCGTTGCCGTCGGCGTTAATCCACGTGAGGTCCTTGATCCCGATGCCGCGCAGATCGTGGCCCTTGAAAAAATTCGGCTGGTGAAAAATGGGATGCTGCAAACGGAATTTTATCAGGCGTGCCGTGAAGTCCGTCAGTCGCTGCGCGTCGGCGTCACGCTGCCAGCTCAGCCAGCTGATGTCGTTATCCTGGCAATACGCATTGTTGTTACCGCGCTGCGTCGCGCCGTATTCGTCGCCGCCGCGCAACATCGGGACGCCCTGCGACAACATCAGTGTCGCGAGGAAATTTCGCTGCATGCGTCGCCGCAACGCGAGGACCTCGGCAGGCGCGTCGAGGCCTTCATGGCCGCAATTCCAGGAGTGGTTGTTGTTGTCGCCGTCCTTGTTGTCCTCCCCGTTGGCGGCGTTGTGCTTGTCGTTGAAGGAAACGAGATCGCGCAGCGAAAAGCCGTCATGCGACGTCACGAAGTTGATGCTGGCGGTCGGGGTCTTCCCCGCCCACCCGTACAAATCCGAGCTGCCGCAAAGCCGGTAGGCGAGATCGCCCATCTTTCCCGCATCGCCTTTCCAGTAACTGCGAACCGTGTCGCGGTACTTGCCGTTCCATTCCGCCCAGAGCGCCGGAAAGTTCCCGACTTGGTATCCGCCGTCGCCCACGTCCCACGGCTCCGCGATCAATTTCACCTGTGAGATGATCGGATCCTGGTGGATCACGTCGAAGAACGACGACAGCCGGCTGACCGCGTGGAGTTCGCGCGCCAGGGCAGGAGCAAGATCGAACCGGAAACCGTCGACATGCATCTCCGTCACCCAATAGCGCAGGCTGTCCATCACAAGCTGGAGCACGCGCGGATGCGGCACGTTGAGCGTGTTGCCCGTCCCTGTGAAATCCATGTAGTAACGCGGATTGTCGCCCACCAGCCGGTAATAGCTCGCGTTGTCGACTCCGCGAAAGCTCAGCGTCGGCCCCAGCTGATTTCCCTCTGCCGTGTGATTGTACACCACGTCGAGAATCACCTCGAGCCCCTCGGCATGGAGGGCCTTCACCATCGCCTTGAACTCGTCGACCTGTGAGCCGCGATCGCCCGAACTGCTGTAGGCCGCCTCCGGCGCGAAGAAGCCCATCGTGTTGTATCCCCAATAATCGATCAGCTTCTTGTCGATCAGGTGCTTGGACGTGATATAGTGGTGCACTGGCAGCAACTCGATTGCCGTGACGCCGAGTTTCTTGAAGTAGGCAATCGCCTCGGGCGACGCGAGGCCCGCATACGTGCCACGAAGTTCCTGCGGCACCGCCTCCCAGAGGCGCGAAAACCCTTTGACGTGCACCTCGTAGATCACGGATTCGTCGAGTTGCCGATTGGGGCGCAGGTCAGTTCCCCAGGAAAACATCGAGTCGACCACGACGGACTTCGGTACACGGGCCGCGTTGTCGCGCGCATCGAAGGAAAGATCGGCCGCCTCGTGGCCCATCGTGTAGCCAAACATTTCCTCCGACCAGTCGACGCGGCCGGCAATTGCCTTCGCGTACGGATCGAGCAGCACCTTGTTCGGATTAAACCGGTGACCGCGCGCCGGCTCATACGGACCGTGCACGCGGTAGCCGTACAGTTGCCCCGGCTTCAACCCGGGGACGAAAACGTGCCACACGCTGTTGGTCACCTGTTTCACCGGCACGCGCGCGCTTTCGGTTTCACCGAGCCCTTCGAAGAGACACAGCTCCACGCCCGTGGCATTTTCCGAAAACAGCGCGAAGTTCACCCCATCGCCGGCCCACGTGGCGCCGAGCGGATAAGGATGACCCTTCCACACCTTGAGCGAGCGCGGCGGAGATTTTTGAACGACCGCGGCGGCGCGATTCGCGGTAGGAGGCGGTGGCGGCACGGGGGCTTCGAGGCTTGGCATGGGCCGAGGATACGGCAGGGGAAGAACCTCCGAAAGCGAGTGGGTTGCTACCTTCGCGGCGGCGTTTTTCCGACCCCTCCGTCCGTAGATTTGCCGAATCAGCTCGGTCGTGGCAGCGAGCGACGTGAGCGAGAAAAGCGTCCATCACTCGCCAGCCTTGGAACTGTGGGAGCGGCTTCACGCCGCGAATTGGGATTCGGAACGTGTTTCTTCGCCGCATGAAGTCGTTCTACCACCTGAAGTCCGAGCCTTCCCCCGGGTCACGCGGTTCAATCACAATTATGGCCATTCAGGTAGGGCGGATGCTCCGCATCCGCCGCGGGCAATGGCGGAGCATTGCCCCTACCCCAACCACTGCAGTTCAACGAAAATGCTTTAACTGGTGTGCAGCACGGCGACCGGCAATTCGTCAAATACGTCAGCCAGTGCGAGCCGATTGCCGTCGTATTCCGCGCCGGTCAGCACATCGCGCCAGATCGCCGTCTCACCTGGGATAATCGCGGCGGTGTCTTCCCACACCAGACCGAGTGGAGGACAGCCCAATGACGCCGTCAAACGCGGCACCAGCACGACCACGCGTTCGGCCCCGTGGCGACGTTGAAACAGCACCAGCTTTTCCGCAAAGCGTCCCTCCGCCGCCATCGCCTCGTAGCTTCCCTGTCGAAAGACTTCGCGCCGCTCACGGCGGAAACGCAGCAGCTTTTCGGTGAGCCGGATCTTGATCGCACCGTCCCTCCACGATCGAAGCAGTTCTCGCCACGGCTTCGCCTGCACCCCGGCGGCAAACTCCTGCACCGCATCCCACGCGACGAGGCCGCGATTGTCGGGATCGACCAGGCTGAGATTCCAGCCCTCACTGCCCTGGTAAAAATCGGGAATGCCCGGGGACGTGATTTTCAATACGACTTGCGCGAGCGAATTCACCAGTCCGAGATGCGCGAGCCGCCGCGCCGCCGGCTCGAAGCGAACCAGGAACTCGTGGCCCGTCGCCGGAGTGAGGAGCGCATCCACGAAATGATCGCAGGCTTCGATCCAGCCTTCGTTCGGATGATTCCAGTGCGTGTTGACCTTGGCCTCGTTGACCGCCTTGCGAACGTGATCGCGGATCCGCTGCCGGAACGCTTCATCCGGCACGAACTCGCCCGGCGGCCAGCAGGCGAGCAGCGTTTGGTAAATGCGATACTCCTCGTTCGCCTCCGGCGCCGTGCGCTCGTCGACCGTGCGTTTGTGCGCGCGATTCACCGCCTGCCATTCCGTCACCCAGTCGGCCCATTCCGCCGGAATCTCCGAGAGCACATACAGCCGGGCGCGGGCATCCTCGCCAAATTTCGTGTCGTGCGTCGAGGTCGCCAGCAGTGAATGCGGCATGGTTTCACGCCGCCGCGCGTTGGCCGCGTGGAACTCCGTCACACTGCCGCCAAACGCCGCAGGATCACCGCCGACTTCGTTCAAGGCGACAAACCGGTTATACACATAAAAGGCGGTGTCCTCCACGGACTTTGCCATGACCGCTCCGGTGTACTGCTGAAACGTCAGCACCCAGCGCCAGAGCGCGACGCGAAACTCGAGCGTGGCTGACGGCGGCGGATACCGGCCCACCAGCAGATCGCGCACAAACTCGAACGGCTCCGCATCGCGATTCGGGTTCCGGCGCAAGGCGCGGGCGCACGCGCGATCAATCTCCTGCGCATCCGCCGGCCGGCACTCCGCATTCATACGCCGATAGATCCGATAAACGCCCAGGGCCGCCATGATTTCCCGAATCGCCACCACCAATTCGTGCCGCGTGAGATCACGCCAGTGGCGATCCGAGGCGACGAGATTGGCCAGTTGGTGACCGAGATGCGTGACCGCGTTGGCAAACATCTCCTCCAGCACGTGGCGCTTGTTCGCATACACCACATCGGCAAACGACTCGGACTTGCCGGTGAACGCGACGTAGAGCTCGGTGAACTTCCGTTCGGCCGTTGCGTCGACGAGGACATCCGAAAGCTGCCGGATGAATTCGTATCCCGTGGTGCCATGCGTAGGCCAGCCGGAGTCGAGTTCTTCGCCGTGCTCGAGAATCTTTTCGACCACGACGTAGAACGGGCTGGTGGCAGCAGCGCCCTCCGGCAGCGTCAGCGCCTGCAAACGCTCGAGGTATTCGAGCGGATTGCGCAGCCCATCGATGTGATCGATTCGCAATCCTGTCGCAAATCCGTCGCGCACCAGCCCGCCGATCAAGCGATGCGTTTCCTCGAAAACCTTGGGGTTCTCCATGCGCAGCCCGATCAGCGTGTCGATCGCGAAGAACCGCCGGTAATTCACCTCGTGCGCGCCAGTCTTCCAATGCGCGAGCCGGTAGTGTTGTTCGGCGATGATCTCATCGAGGCGATCCACGCTGCGCGCGTCACCACCGCGGCCGTTGAGTCCACGGAGATAAGTCTCGATCGCCGATATCAGCGCGTCGTCCGCCTTGGCCGCCGCGGCCAGCTGCCGCTTCGCCTCGTCACGCGGAGCGCGTGGAATCGGGCCGTCCCGCCCATGCGGCAGTTCGCGAAAGACCGCCGCGAGTTTGGGGAGAACCGCTCGCACCGATTCCGCGGCGCCCGGCTGATCAGCCACCGCTTGCAGCAGATCGGCATAGGTACCGGGGCTAAGCGGAAATCGCAGGTCCTCGTAATGCAGCGCGAAGGTCCCCGCCGCTGCATCGAAGCGAATGCCGAGCCGACCCGCCTCCAACACGACGCCGTACTGGTTGTCCAAAATCGGCACGAGCACGCGCGCCCGGCCCGACTGGTAATGATCGCGCCAGTCGATATCGAAAAAATCCGCGAAGGGAGAATACGGGCCGCATTCGAGCACGTCCTGCCACCAGCGATTCGATGTCCCCTGAATGCCCATGTGATTCGGCACGAAATCGAGCACGATGCCCATGCCTCGGCCTCGCGCGTCGGCGGCGAAATCCTCGAAGCCCTTGCGCCCGCCCAGTTCCAAGTCGATTCGATGGTAGTCAGCGACGTCGTAGCCATGCGTGCTGCCGGGCGCCGACATCAGGATAGGCGAGAGATAGCAGTGGCTAATACCGAGCTGCTCGAGGTACGGCAAAATCCGGCTCGCGTCAGCGAAAGGAAATTCCTTCCGCAACTGCAGCCGGTAGGTGGACGCCGGGACGCCTTGCGGGTCGGTGAACATTGGCGGGCAACCGATTGTGCCAGCTAACCGGCAGATGTTCCCGCGCCGCCGCGAGCACGGATACTCGCTTGAAGGGTAGCCCGCCTCGGGAGAGGCGGGAAAAGTAGGGCGGGTCTTCGACCCGCCTTTGCGAGCGTGCGTCATCAGGGCGGGTCAGAGACCCGCCCTACCCGACCACACCGTCCCCGCCGCAGCCGTGGTGCTTTCGTCCGGCAGCCAAGAGCGCGTCGTCCGTCAAATCGAGCCGCAGCGGCGTGACGGACACCAAACGCTTTTCCATCGCCCAGCGATCGGTGCCTTCCTCAAATTCCGTGATGGGCACCACCGTGTACCAATAATGCGCGCGGCCCATGGGATCGGTGCCGGGCACGACGCGGCCGTCGTAATGCTGCACCGACTGGCGCGTCCAACAAATGCCGGCCGGTTTGACCGGGACATTCACGTTGACGAGCGGAAGGTCTTTTTCCGCGAGCAGCATCGTAAGACTTCGTTCAACCCACGGTGCAATGGCGCGGAAATCCGGTTCGCTGTCAGTCACCGGCGTGCTGAAAGCGATGCCGCGCAGCCCGAGCAAGGCGGCCTGTTTTGCCGCCGCCAGCGTGCCCGAATGCCACACCGCGCTACCGAGATTCGTGCCGAGATTGATGCCCGACAGCACGACATCGATCTTCTCCCAATTGTGTGCGCCCAGCGCGACGCAGTCCGCCGGAGTTCCGTTGACACGGTAGGCCTCGAAACGTCCCGTGAAACTCGCGACCACGGTGCGGCGATAGGAAAGCGGCCGCGAGGAGGTGATGGCGTGGCTCATCGAGGACTGCTCGACATCGGGTGCGACGACCCGCACTTCGCCAAACTTCGACGCCACCTCCGCCAGCGCCGCGAGCCCCGGGCTGTAAATGCCGTCGTCGTTCGAAATGAGAATGCGCATCCTGTCAGCTCCTCGTCCCGCGCGAACGCGATCGGTTCCCCGCTGTCTCCACTCGGACCCTTCATGGATGTTGTACTGCTCCATAACGCCAAGGCCGGGAACGACAGCTGGTCCCGCGAGGACTTGATCAAGCTGGTGGAACGAGCCGGCTTCAAACCGCGCTACTTCCCCCTGCGTCTCGCGTTGAATGAGCCAAAACTCCTCGATCACGGCGAATTCATCATCGTCGCCGGCGGCGATGGCGCCATTCGGAAGACCGCACTCGCCGCACTCGGACGCAACCGTCCGCTGGCTCCGCTGCCGCTGGGCACCGCGAACAACATCGTCCGCAGTTTCGGTCTTTCCGTGAAGCCGGAAAAAATTGCGGCCGGCTGGCCCACCTCGAAAAAACGCGCGGTCGACATCGGCGAAATCGAAGGGCCGTGGGGCAAACGTCATTTCATCGAAGGCGTCGGCGTGGGCGTCATCAGCCGTTCCATCGCGGTAATCGAAGCCATCGACGACATCGCGATCTACGAACTGAAGAAGCCAAAACATAAACTGCATCGCGATATCTGCGTCGCCGCCGCGCTCGTCCACGAGTTGCATCCGCTGCCGGTGCGACTGGAGTTCGATGGCCGCACGGTGTCGGACGAATTCCTGCTGCTGGAGATCCTCAACATTCGCCGCGCCGGGCCCGGCGTGGAACTCGCCCCGCATGCGAGTCCGTCGGACGGTCGGTTCGATCTGGTCACCGCCACCGCGAGCCAGCGCCCGCGGCTCTGGCGAGCGTTCGAGGCGCGGCTGACCGATGCGGAACGCGTGCACAATTTGACGACGCGGCGGGCGAGGGAGTTCAATTTGCGCATCGAAGCGGCCTGCGAGATGCGGATCGACGATGGCACTGTTTCGGTGGCGGCCGGGACCGAGGTGAAAATCAGCATCAAGCCGGGTGCGCTCGAATTCCTGCTGCCGCGGTGACGGGTGAAGAAAGCAAAGAGACGCGAGGCGTCGGAGACTCGAATTACGGCTTGGCGGCGCCTTCGCCCATGCTCCGACCAGAAAGCGCCGGCTCTACAAAAAAAGTGACGGCTACGCCGCGCGCTTCTGCTTCTTCGCCGTCTTCGCCGGCTTGGCGGTGCGTTTCTTTTTCGCCGGATGTTTCGCCCCGTTTGCGCCTCCGGCATGACCTGCCTGCTGCAGGCTCTTTTGTAACACGGCCACCAAATCGATCACGTTGGTCGCGGCGCGCTGGTGGGGCTTCTCCGTGGGTAACGCCTTTCCGCCCGCCTCGATCTTGGCGTCGATGAGTTTCATCAAGTTCGATTTGTAATCGTCGGTGTAGCGCGCTGGATCCCACCTCTCCGTCATCTGCTCCACCAGCGTCATTGCCATCGTTTCCTCGCGCTTGCCCAGCTTGGTCGCCGGAATCTTCAGACCGCTCGCCGAAACAAGCTCGTCCGCGAAATGCATCAATTCCAGAACGAGTAATGCGTCGTTGGCCTTCACGGCCGCGAGATGCTGCCGCGTCCGAATCACGACCTTCGCGATCCCGGTCTTGTTCGTTTTGGCGAGAACTTCGCGGAGCAGCGCGTAGGCTCCCGCCCCGCCCTTCTGCGGCTCGAGGTAGTACGGCTTGTGAAAGAAGATTGGATTAATCTCGTCGAGGTTCACGAAGTCCACGATGTCGATCGTCTCGGCGGCCTCGAGGTCGACGCGCTTGAAGTCCTGCTCGTTGATGACGACGAACTTTCCCTTTTCATATTCGTAGCCCTTCACGATTTCACCCCACGGCACTTCCTTGCCGTCGACCTCCGCGACCCGCTTGTAATTGATCGGGCTCATATCCTTTTTCCGCAGGAGGCGAAATTTCAGCTCCTCGTACTTGGTCGCGTTGTGCAAGGCCACCGGGATGGTCACGAGACCGAAACTGATGGCACCTTTCCAGATTGCGCGCATGGACCGATTGTCCGCACGGGTGAGAAGCAGTTCCCACCTGCGCTGGCGGTTGAGGCCGGCGCTTCCTGGCCTGGTCAGGATCGAAGGCGTCACCTGCGGGCTGCCGACGAGCGGCAACCCTGCACCGTCACAAGTCCGCCAAACTGTTTCCGTTTAGGCGGCGCAAACCCTGCGATAAAGCTCCTCGTAGCGCGGCACGATCGCCGCCGCCGAAAATCGCTCGCGCGCTCGTTGCTTCGCCGCGCGGCCCATCGCCACGCGCTTCTGCGGATCGCGCAGCAGCGATTCGATCCCGCGGGCCAGCGCATCCGCATCTCCCGCCGGCACGAGCACCCCGGATTCTCCATCGACCACCACCTCCGGAATCCCTCCGACCGAGGTAGTGACGCTCGGGGATTCGAAGCACATCGCCTCGAGCACGCTGAGACAGAAACTTTCGGACTCCGAGGCAAACGCTCCGAGATCCGCCGCCTGCAGGTAGTCTTCCACTTCCACCACGTTCTCGCGCACGATGACACGGTCGGCCAAACCCAGCCGGCGGACGTGCTGCGAGAAGCGGGAAAAATCTCCGCCCGCCAGAATCACCAGCTTGAACGCCTCCCGTGGCCGCACGCGCGCCACGGCGTCGAGCAGGAGATCAATGCGTTTCACCGGTCGGAGATTCGAGAGATGCACGATCATCGCCTCGTCGCGCAGGCCCAGTTCTCGCCGCACTTCTTCGCGGCTGCGGCGTGGCGCCTTTGGTTCGAAAAAATTATGGATGACGTCGATGGGTCGATCCAACCCCAGGAGCCGGTGCGTTTCGTCCCGCAGCCAGCCCGACACGGCCGTCACCGCATCCGACTGCATCAGGGCGTGGCGGATGGCGGGACCGTAGCCTTCATCACGCCCGAGGAGCGTCGTATCCGTTCCGTGGAGCGTCGTGACCACTTTGGGCCGCGCGCCGGCGGGCAACATCGACCGCGCCAGAATCGCGGCGGTCGCATGGGGCACCGCGTAATGCACGTGGAGCACGTCGAGCGCACAATCGCGCGCCACCTCCGCCATTTTCACCGAGAGCGGCAGGGTGTAATCCGGATATTTGAACAGCTCGTAGTCGTTGATGATGACGGGATGAAAATGCAGTCGCGCCGCCTGCAGCGGCATCCGGAAGGGCCGTTCGTACGCGATGAAGTGGACGTCGTGACCGCGCTGCGCCAGCTCTTCACCGAGCGCCGACGCCAGAATGCCGCTGCCGCCCACCGAGGGATAACACGTGATGCCGATCTTCAGTGCGCGTGGCGCGGTCATCGCGAGCATTCCCGCTCAAAATCGCCGCACGGCCCGCTCGATGTGGGCGAGCGAATCAACGACCAGGGCATCGGCGGCAAACAGCGGAATCGCATGCTCGACGCCCGCGCGCAATCCGTTCAGCCGCGCGCGCGTGAGCTGGAGTTCGACGTAGTTGCGCGTCCGCATCTGCGAGGCGTGCGCCTCCATGGCCTGCGTCCAGCGCGCGATCACGGCCGGCGGCGAAACATCAACGAGGACCCGCCCCAAATCTGCCGGCTCCGCCTCGGGTGTCACCGCGTAAAAAAACAGCTGACCGATCGCGTGGGGCTTCAGGCGCCGCAATTCCTTCAGTCCGCCATAACGCGCGAGCCGGCTCGCATCCCGGACCATTTGACCGAGTCGCACGTGATCCGGGTGCTGGTTCTCGACGACACTCGCCGCCAGGACCAGCGCCGGCCGCACGCGCCGGATGATGGCGGCGAGTTTGATGGCGTGCGCGGCACGAACTTCGAAATGCGCGTCGCCGCCCAAATCGATAAACTCGATCGACGCGCCGAGAATTGCGGCGGCGCGTTTCGCCTCGCGCGAGCGTTGCGCCGGCGTGCCGTTGCTGGCGGATTCGCCGCGCGAACCGACCACGAAGTGAACTTTCCGACCGGCCTGCGTTTCCCTCGCCAGCACGGCGCCGCAACCGAATTCGATGTCGTCCGGGTGCGCGCCAAACGCGAGCAAGGGAGCCGCGTCAGGTGTAGGCTTCATCCGATCGTTCGATGGCATCACGATTGACGAAAGTAATCTCAGGCGCGTCTTCCTTCCGCAAGTATGCTTGTTCGCCCGCCCCGGCGATGTAATGTGTGCAACGCACGACGGTCTGCATCCACTTCAGCCGCGTGTCCCGCGTCGGCGAAATTTGCGCCTTCGTGAAATTCGTCGCGGGCAGCGCCACGTAGCTCTCGCCGCCTTCGTGCAGTTTCAACGCCCCGTCCATCCAGCGGGCACGCACGATTTCCCCGGCGTGCGGCACGTCGACAAAATAGTCGTCCACATCGCAAGCGGCCGTCCGCACCGCCGCATCGCTCGAGCGCACGACGCGAATCCCGTCGAGCAGTCCCATGCGCCGATACATCTCGAGGCAGAACTCCGCCGCCGTCGTCGCGGTGGTTTGTTTAAAGGCGTCGACCCATTCCGGCCCGACATATGCGCCGAGTTGCCGCGCGGTGTTCGCCTGCCAGCCGGCGGGAATCCGTTTCAGGAACAGCGGGGACCATTTGCGCTGCACCTTGTTCTCGAACGTAAAATTCAACGTCGCCGCCTCGTCCGTCTTGCGGTGGCGCAGGATCGTCTGCGTCTCCCGGGCGTCATGATCGCTGTCATGGCAGAAGAACACGATTTCTCCGCCTAGTTCCGCCTGCAGGCGGCGGGCGGTTTGGAATTTGGCAAAGAGAAACCGCCGCGGGAAAAACCCGCACGGTTGCTGGCCGAAGCAAATGACGGGAGAACCGCTCATGCTTTCACCGGCGAGCCACGCCCGCCGAGGATGGCCTGCAGCGCCACGCTGAACACGACGCATGCGACGCAGCCGATCAGGTTGTACCAGAGATACGGGAAATCGAGCACCGGGAAGACGCCGCGCAGGAAATAAATCGCCAGGATTACCCCCTGCGCCGCGATCGCCCCCCAAAACACCGCGGTGCCGCCCACATGTTTCACGAAGAACGCCACGACGAACAGTCCGAGCACGATGGGATAGAAGATCGAGCCGATGATGTTACCGGCCTCGATCAGGTTTTCCTCGAAGCTCGCATAGAGCGCGAAAAGGATCGCCACCACACCCCAGAAGCCGGTGAACCATTTGGCGTTGCGGACATTTCGCCCCTCGTCGTGCGCCGCCAGCGGCCGGAAGTGCCGCCACAAATCGATGGTCGTCGTCGTCCCGAGTGCGTTCAACTCACTCGCCTTCGAGCCCAACGCCGCGGCAAACATCGCCGCCACCAGCAGGCCAATCAAGCCGTGCGGCAGCTGCGTCAGGATGAAGGTGATGAAAACGTAATCCGAGTCCTTCGTCTTCACGCGCCGATCCGTCGCGACGAGCACGTCCTTCGCCTCCTGGCGGACGGCGTCGATATTTTTTTGCGCCGCGACCATCGCCATTCGCGTGGTGCGCTCGAGGCCCGCGTCCCCCGCGTCCCGCGCATCCAGCCACGCCCGGACGGCTGCCGCCCGCTGCGCGTGCAAGGCCGCATGCTTGTCTTCGATGGCGCGAAATTTCGTCGCCTCGCCGCCCTGCGCGTGGCGCTGCCACTCCACCTGGTTGAAGAAGACGGGGGATTTCTCGAATTGATAGAACACGAACACCAGTGCGCCGAGCAGCAGGATGAAGAACTGCATCGGGATCTTGAAGAGCGCATTGAACATCAGGCCGAGCCGGCCTTCGCGTAACGCCGCTCCGCCGATGTAACGCTGCACCTGCGACTGGTCGGTGCCGAAATACGACAGCATCAGGAACACGCCGCCAAACAATCCCGTCCATACCGTGTAACGACGATCCGGATTCAGCGAGACATCAACTGCCTCGAGTTTACCCAGCGCGCCCGCGATGTGCAGCGCGCCACTGGGGAGTTTGGAGATTAAAATGAAAAACGCCGCGGCCATGCCGCCAAAGATCACCGCCATCTGCCATTTCTGGGTGAGACTCACCGCCGCGCTGCCACCGGTCACGGTGTACACAATCACGAGCAAACCCGTGCCGATGATTGTGAGGTCCAGCCGCCAGCCGAGGACGGTCGAAAGAATGATGGCGGGCGCGTAAATCGTCACGCCCGCCGCCAGCCCGCGTTGCATCAGAAACACGCTCGCGCCGAGCAGCCGCGTCTTCGCATCGAATCGTTTGCCGAGATATTCGTACGCGGTGTAAACGCCGAGCTTGCGGTAGATGGGCAGGAAGACCGCGCAAATGATGATGAGCGCAATCGGCAGCCCGAAATAGTTTTGGACGAATCCAATCCCGCTTTCATAGCCCTGACCCGGCGTCGAGAGAAACGTGATCGCGCTGGCCTGCGTCGCCATGATCGAGAGCCCAATCGTCCCCCACTTCGTGGTCCGATTGCCCTTCAGATAGGTATCGAGGTGGTCGGTGTGTCGCGTTCGCCACGTTCCATATCCCGCGATGCCGAGCATCGTCCCGAGCAGCACGATCCAGTCGAGCACCGTCATGCGTAGAGGCGGGAGAAAATCGCGAGCGCCACCACGACGACCACGAAGGCACCGAGCACGAACCAATACACGCCGCGCCACGTCCGAAAACCCGGCACGCCCGGCGCATCGTCATCGTCAGGCGATATCATGGTGCAAAACCCGGTGTAGCCGCGAGCGTCAGCGAGCGGTGGTGCGTCCGCTCGCTGGCGCTCGCAGCTACGAAATGTTTTGGGAGCTTTTCTGGCATGGGAGGTGGATCGAACAACGCCCCGGAGTTCGCCCGGGAAGGTCTATTTCCCGAGCGAAACCAAATTCGCGAACAGCCGGTACGCTCCGGGCACGCCCGCCGGCAGCTGGCGGAAAAACGCGAGGCCGGTATAGACGTAGTAACCCTTGCCGTACTTCGCGACGAGCACGCTGCTCTCCGGCTGCTTCTCACCCGGATCGTTGATCTCGAAAAGGGGCGTGTAGCGATCGTCCCATTTGCTCGGGAAATAAGCGCCGCGCTCCTGCACCCAGCCGGCGAAATCCGCCGCCGTAATCTTGTTCGGCGTGTTCAGCGCAGGATGATCCGGCGCGAGGAATTTCACCGGGGCCGTCTCATCCGTCACGCGGTTTTGCGGCGGCGAACCCGCAATCGAAAGCTCGTAGGGCCCGAGCTTCGGCGTGCGCAGGGTGCGATCCGGGCGATTGTATTGCGCAATCACGGTGCCGCCGTTTTCGACGTAGGCAAAGAGTCCCGCCTCATGCGGCGCGAAATCGGTACGCTCGTTGAAGGCCCGCACGCCAATCACGACCGCGTCGAGTCCGCGGAGTTTTTCCGGCGAGAGATCGTTGCCCGTCAGCACCGTGACTTGATAGCCGAGTTGCTGGAGATTTTCCGCCGTGCTGTCTCCGGCGCCGGGCAGATATCCGATATTCAGACCACGGGTATCAAAGGCGAACGCCGCGACTTTCAAGCGCGCCGGCGGTTGCAGCAACTGCAGCGGCAGGTGGGCGTAGTTGAACATCGATCGCCCCGTGCTGTACGTCGCGCCGCGGATCTCGGCGGTCGCAGCCAGCTTCCCCGTTGCCGCCTGCGCGGGCGCCACGACCGTGAAAGTCACCCGCGCCTTGTCGCCCGCCTTGGCGAGTTTGAACGCCTGCGCTTCCGGCGAAATCTTCCAGCCGGCCGGCCCCTTGAGCCGCACGGTACCGTTGCTATCGGCGCGCGCCGCCGTGACCTCGACGATCGTCGTCTTCGTCGCACCCAAGCCGAAGACCTCCACCTCATACGGGAAACCGAGCGCCACCGGGGAGATGACCGCGAGTTTGCGGCGTTGCTGGGCAGCGGGAGCGCCCGGCACGACTTGCACCGGCTCCGCGGGCACCACCAGAGTTTGTCCTTCCACCGTGAATACGAACTCGACCGGAAACGCGGGCGGGTTTTCCGGCAGCCCGATCAATTTGGTTTCGTCGACGCGAAACAGTCCGGCGGATCCTTCTTCCCGCAGCCAATACGGCTGGCTGATCGGCGTGCCCGGCGGGAGCGTCGTGGCCGCCTCGCGCACCAACGGCTGACCCGCGACCAGCGTGCCATCAATCTTTTCTCCGGCGCTGGACAACGGATAACGAATCGTCACGAGCTGCACCGGGATCTTCGCCTTCACCGACACGGTGTGGCGCAGCTTCAGCGATTCGCCGGGCACGACTTCCGCATTGGGGAGAGTGGTCTCGACCGTCAGTCCGAGGCAGGCCTGCAAAATGCGATCGAGCTCCGCGCGCTTGTCGGCCACGACCGGATCGGTGGGCAGCGTCGCGAGTTTCGCCCGAATTCCGAGCAGGGCCGGCACACTGGCTGCCGGATTGTCCGGCTTGAAATCCGCGAGCGCAGCCTGCGTGAGTTTGGCCACCTCTGCTCCGCCCGGAAAACGCGCGAACGTCTGGTCGACCCCGTCCAACAGTTCGCCTTTCGCGGGCTCACCCGCGATCAGCGCGTAAGTCGAAGTCGTCGGGCCGCCCCCGCCAAATCCGCCGCCGCCAGCCGCCCCAAAATTCAGCCCGAATTGCGTCTTGTGCATCGAGCGACTGCGCGACGCGATCGTGCTCAGGTCTTCTCCGGTCGCGGGATCGGTCGCGGGTGATTCGAATCGCACGGCGCCCGCCGGTGCTTCCCCACCACCGTCGCCGCCGCGGCCACGTCCCCCGCGACCGCCGCCGCTGCGGCCGACAATCCGCTTCGGCTGCCAGGGCGTCAGACCGTCGGCAAACTGTTCGGGATAGGCTTTCGGATCGCCAGCCAGCTTGAAGGCCTCGATCGCCAGCACCGCGGACGCGACGTGCTGGCCATGCTGCCCGGGCGTTTGCACCGGACTCATGCCGGCAATCACGACATCGGGCCGGAACACGCGATAAATGCGCACGACATCGCCGAGCACTTTTTCGTGCTCCCACATCCGCAACGCCTCATTCACATCCTTCGAAAACCCGTAGTCGAACGCGCGGGAAAAATATTGCCGCGCACCGTCAGCCCGCCGCGCCGCCAGCAGCTCATGGGTGCGCGCGAGCCCGAGCTTTTCGCCGAATTCGGGGCCGATTTCATTCTGGCCGCCGTCGCCACGGGTGAGCGAAAGATAGCCCGTGCGGAAGCCACGCCCGCGGGCCAGTTGCGCGAGCAGTGAATTGCTTTCATCATCCGGGTGCGCCGCGACGTAGAGCACCGTCGCGACCGTGTTGAAAGTCCGCAGATCCTGCAGAATCTGCGCGCCCGGTGTAGCGTCGGCCGGGGCGCCACAAGCCACCAGCACCGGGAACAACGCGGCCAGCGCCAGCCCGCGCAGCATCGACGGGCGCGACGGGAGCAGCGGCACGAGCCGGGAGGCACTTCCGCTTCCTGCCGCGCTCTCTCGAGCAGGGCGATGCCAGGCGGGAGAGCGGAAGTGCATCGGGATCATTTCTTATTGGTGAACGCGATCGAATAGGTGGTTTCTTCCCACGCCATCTTGATCATACCGGCGCCCGGTCCCGTGCGTTCCACGTACATGGTGAACGGATCCACGTTCCCTTCGGTCTTGCCCTTCTTGAGATCGAGACGGGCCAGCTCGTTCGCCTTTTCCTCCTCCTCCTTGTAAGGAATGCCCCACTGGCCGGTCTTCTTGTTGATGATGAGTTTCGCCGTGCCGTCTTGATTCGGGACCGTGAAGAGCGAGTACGTGCCCGCCGCCAGATCGTAGCCGCCGATCGAGATCGGTTTCTGCACCGTCAGCAGCGTCGCTTCGTTCGCGCCGGTCCGCCACACTTTGCCGTAGGGCACGAGGCCGCCCCAGATTTTGCGGATCTCTCCGCCTTTCGGATTCTTCGCGCCGGGCCGGCTGTAGGCGATTTTGACTTCGTTGCCGTCGATGTTCGCGCTGGCCGTCGCGGGCGGACTGGGACGTTCCTTCTTGGCTTTCTTTTCGGCCGCGAAGGCGGACGATGCGCCGAGAAGCCCGGCGGCAGCAATGAGCGTGATGAACTTGATTCGTTTCATGGCGATGGTTTTGGGGGTTGTTACTACTGACAAAATAACTCGGAGCAGCGCACGCAGCCTGACGAACTTGCCGCTGGTGCGTTGCGCATCAAAGCAGACGCCGGAGAAGCCGATAATGGAGCGGTGGTTTCCCAGCGCCGGAAACGGGTCGAACAAACGTCGAACAGCGCGGCACGTTCACTTCAAGCTGGCGATTAGCGTTTCGTTCAAGCGGACGTACTCGGCCTTGGGCGCACCTTCCGCCGCCGCAATCGATTGCTTCGCGGCGGCCAGGGCGGCGTCTTTCTCTCCGAGCTTGGCGAGAATCTTCGCCTTCCAATACAGCATATAGAATGGCGGCTTGTCGCCCTTGGTGGCCTGCTCGATCCACGTGCGCGCTTTTTTCAGGTCCAGGCCATTTTCGTAGTAGAAGGCCGCGGCACTGAAATACTCGCCTTGTTTGACCTCCGTGCCCGACGCCATCACGGCGTCGATTTGCGCAACGACGTCCTGCACGACCTGGAATTGCAACTTCACCGGCACCCGGGTCTTTTCCCACGTGAGATTCAGCGTGGCCGACTCGGCGCGCACATCATTCACGTCGATCGTGAAAGTCTCGACGAGCTGCGTGAGCGCGACGGGCTTTACTTTCACGCGCAGCGCGTCGTTGGCGGCGTTGTAACTATACGCGCCCCACTCGCCCGTGACCTTGTTGAAAATGACCGTCCACTCCTTTTCGCCGGGAATGGAATACAGGGCGTATTCTCCGGCCGGCAGCGCACTCCCCTCGATTTTCACCGGCGTGCTGAAGGTCACCTTGGTCGCGGTATTGGCCCCCGTGCGCCACACGGAGCCGTAGGGCTCGAGTCCGCCGAAAATCTTCCGGCCCTTCACGCTGGGCCGCGAGTACTCGATGGTAATCTCGCCGAGCGCGACGGATTGCTTCACGGTCGAAGCCGGGCTCAACGCCGGAAATTTGATGCGGGGAGCCTGTTGCGCGAGCAGGCCGGTCGCGAAAACCAGGCCGAGTAATACGTGTCGAAGCGAGCTGGGACGGGAGGGGTGCATGTGGAAGGAATAAACCGTGAACGTCTTCGGTTAGCAAATACAAGTCTAACGAACGGCTTCGGACGGTAAGAGGACGGAGAGGGGGGCGGACGGTCTTATTCGTGTCCCATGGCGCGCATTGCCATTCATCAAACGCGATCCGTTCGGCCGCGGAAGCGAGCATTCAAAGCAACCTCCTGCTGCCATGCTTCACACCCCTACCCCTCCGTGCTTCAGCCGACATGCGCTCAATCCCGCCCGCGCCGAACGTCATCGCATTGCTTTATCGCTGCTCGCCCTTTGCCTTCTCGGAACAACCGGATGTGTCTCGCATCGGCAGCCGCCGACCGCAGAGGTGCGCAGCCACTTTGGACCGATTCGGGTGATCGCGTCTGCCAACACGCCATTCGTGGTGGAAATGGCCGGCACGAAATCCGACCTCGGGAGCGATTGGGTGAGTGTTTCTGGCGGATACGAGCGCGGAGCCTTCAATCCATTTGGCATCGCAACGACTATCGCCGCTATACCGGTTGCCTTCGTTGCCGGCCGAACCTATGGCATCATCGCCGGCGAACACGACGAAATCGCCGAAGCGAGCTCAGCCGCGCTGCGCCGGACGACCGCCGGGTTCCGTTTCGAAAACCTGCTGTCTGCCAAGATCGTTTCCCTGCTCGAGCAGCAGGGCATCGCTGCGACGAACGAGACGACTTCCACGCCCCAAACAAAAACAGTTCCCGCATTGCCCCATCAGACGACACTGAAACTATCGGTCTTCGAGCCAGGTCTCAAAACCGAGGGAGGTGCTCTTCGCTTCACAGCTCACGTGAGCCTTCAGGTCATCGACCCGCGCCGCGGCGAAATCTACTACGATTATCTCGAATACCACGGCACCCGCGGAAAAAGCGCATCGTGGCTGGCCGGCGGACCCGAACATTTCCAGGCGAAAATCGAAGCGGCCGCCACCGACCTAGCGACGGAATTCGTGAATCAAGTCTTCCTGCGCGAAAAATCTGACCCGTCGACGAAGAGTCGTCTCAGCACGCTGGGAATCACCCGGCGGGAACCCTAAACCCACCGCGCCCTCAGGCACGCACCGATTCGATTGGCCCGGTTCACTGCGGTTATCCGTAGGCCGCAATCGATTCACCGCGCAAAAACTCCGGCATGATGCGATGCCCCCGCTGCGTGATCGCGTTTCCTTCCAATACCTCGAGCACCGGCCGCAACAGGCTTTTCGCCATCTGATGGGGGCTGATCACGTAGCGCGCGGGCACCGGCACCATGAACGACAGGAACGGATCGTCGTCACGCGAGATGAGTGAAACATCCCCGGGAATTGCCACGCTGCTCTGCGCCAGCCGGCTCGCCACCGCGAGATAGTAGTAAGGGTGAACGACGAGCCAGGCCGTCGGCATCGGCTGCAGCTTAAGAATGCGACTGACCGAATTCCCCACGCTCGCGACGCTTTCATCGTGGTGCAGGACGAGCGCGGTGGCATCGGCGTGACGCGACTGTCGCACTCCTTCGATAAAACCCGCCTCGCTTTCGAGGTCGCCGGCGCGACGGGATTTCTGCGTCAACATCACCAGCCGCCGATGACCCAGCCCGAGCAAAACGCCAGCCGCGTGCCGGCACGTCGCGCGATGGTCGAGATCGCGAGACGGCAGGTCGAGACCCGCGTAGGTCGAACCCGCCACGATGCACGGCACTGCGTTCTTCTTGAACCAGCGTTGCACATGCTCGCCGGCCAGCATCAACAGCCAGCAACCGTGCGGGTTTCGCGCCACCAGCTTTTGCAGCGCCGACCCCGGGTTCGTCGAAAAATAATGCCGGCCGTGAAACACGCGCAGGCGCACGCCCCGCTCGCTCAGCAGCGCGCGCATGTCGTCGATCCACAGGCTTTGCATCGGCCGCAATCGTTCGAGCGGTTCCGGCGCGAGCAGGGCAACGTCCTGCGCCCGCGGCGTGGGACTGCCTCCGCGAGACTGGGCCACGATTTGATTGCCCGAGCCATGCACCGGCCGAATGCGTCCCTCCTCCTTCATCTGCCCCAGCGCGGCGCGCAGGGTGTTGCGACTGACCTGCAAGAGATCGCACAACGACCGCTCGCTCGGCAGCCACTCGCGCCATTCGCCCTTGTCGATCTGCGCGTTGAGAAACGCGACCGTTTGAGCGACGAGCGATTGGCGTTGCGGTAGACCCTGGGACGGCACTGCGGCGGAGCCTTTTCAATCCCGAAGCAAACTCCAGCCGGAAACGCTGCACTGGTGTTACGCACGCCACCGCACGCTGAGAGTGGGATTCGAATCGGCGCTGAACCCGGTCAGCGCTGTGTGTCCTCGCCGGCCAGTTTTCGGCTGCGTGGATTCCGCCGCGGCAATTCCTGTGCGAACCGCGTCGACGGCGTCGAGCGAGTTGATCGGCAACCGGCGATTTCGCCGTGCGCGATTTTCCAACGTGTTCTCCTGCTCCTCGGCGAACCGAGTGATTCCGCCGACCTATTCGCACCTCAACGCTTGGGTGAAGTCGCCACACCGGCACCCGACGGCACCGCCGGGTCAATGTACCAGATATCCCAAATGTTTCGGCGCTTCGACTCGGGCAAGGCGGCATTCATCGGAGCGAGAATCTGGGCGGTGCGGGCCTCGACGCGGGCCTGAAGACCCGGTTCCCAGCATTGCATGACGTTCATGATCTCCGGTGTCAGCGCCAGCGCCGGCCCAACTTTGGCCCACTTAATCGGGGTTTGAGCGACTGTGCCGTCCTTCAACCGCGGAGTGTGCTGAGCCAGGATTTTCGTGACGCGCTCGATTTCGTCGGCGGCGAGCGGGGAAAGTGGATACATATACCCGGCGGACGCCAGTCGATCGGCGATCTGCCGCAGGTATTGCGTGTGCTCGAATTCATGAATCCCCTCTATTGCGTCACCGAGCATCTCGCGCTCCTTCACGGCCCGCTCCTCGTTGTCCTTCCGCACTAACTCTCGAAATGCCGGGCTGCGCACATCGACCCCCTGATTTTCGGCGGCCGCGCGGAGGTCGAACCGCCGCTGTTCCTCCCACAGCTTGAAATCCTTGAATCGCTCCCATTGCTCCGGGGAAAGCCCGAGGGCCCTCACCATGCCGCCGTAATGCAATGCGAGACTCGCTCGAAAATCGCGCGAGTAGGCCGCCATCTTCACGGGGTCGTTCGCGATGATGGTCTGCGCACTCAAGGTCCGCGATGGCGCCGGCGCGGTGGCGTTCGCTTTGGTCGACGCAATCTCCTCCGCCAGCCGGCGGTTCGTGTCATCCGCATTTTTCAACCGAATTTCCGCCGCGTTGATCTGCTCGCGCCACGCGCGATCGCGGGCCGCAAGCGCACTGTTGACCTGACTCGCTGCTTCGCGCCGCCGAACCGATCGCAGCACGAAGCCCGTGGCGAACGCGATCGCAAGAAGGAGCGCGATGACGAGAAGACCTTTCATCTTTTCTCCGCAGCAGATTTCAACATTGCCGTCATCCGTCCCTGCGCCGCCAGCGATCGCAGGCCTTCCATTTGCCGCGCCGAGAGCACCGATTCCGCCTGGGGCAAGACCCGTGTCCAATCGATGCGGTCGGGCTTGGGATCGCCGCCTCCGGGAAGGGACGCACCATCGATCAATTTCCCCAGCTGCTTCGCCTGCTCCACCGTGAAAGGCTCATCCAAATAGTAGAGATGCGCCTCCAGAAAGTTCACTAACCAGCGGGAATTGCGCGTGCCTTGCAGTTCTCGAAATCGATCCGCGACGGCGTCGCCGAATTCGGCGCGAATCTTTTCCACGAACTCATCGGTCGGGACAATTCCATCGATATAGGGATCGATCGACCATCGCTCCCCCCTTTCGGGCCGCATCTCCGCCCAATCCACGAACAACCCGATGAATTTCTCGCTTTGCGCCCGGCTGAATCCGAATTCGCGGAAAATCGGACCGTAGTCTTCCGTGACATTCCAGCGATGCCGTCGCACCCGCAGATCCTTCAAGATCGGATCGTTTCGCAGCAGAGGCAGCGCTGTATGTCCGAATGTGGTCGTGTCCGCGAGGCGCGCAGCGGCGGCTTGCGCCGCGGCTTTGTCGGCAGCCGACCTCGCGGCGACCACGGCCGCCGCTACCGCGGCCTGGCTCTCGCGCAGTTCGGCTTTCAACTCCTGGTGGCGCTGCTCGGCGGTTTCCGCCCGTGAGAGCAGATCGGCGAGGCGGGCCTGCGCCGCCCCATCCTGGGAGCCCATCGTGGCGTGACTCGCAAGCGCTCGTGACTCCCGCTCGCTGCTGTAGAACCCGGCGGTGATCGCAATCGCGAGCGCCACCACCAGGGCAACCACCACTTTGTTTGCCGTCATAAAGGCTGCGACCATCCCCCAGGTACCGACGCCGGATGACACCGCCGCACCGGCCAGCGCCGCACTCGCGATCGTCGAGGCCAGACCGGCTGGCACGGCCATCGCGCCTTCACTCGCGAACGCCAGCGCCAGCGCCGAGGTCGTCGAAGTCACACCGCGGCGGGCCAGAACCGCCCTGAGCTTTTGCAGGGCACGTTCAACCCGCATCCGCGCAGCGTCCTCGGTGATGGCGAAGCGCCCGCCAATTTGGGCGTAACCGCATTGGTCGAAGAAACGCGCGAGAATCACGTCGCGATCATTTCCACCGAGTTCCCGGAGCGCCTCATCGACAATGGGCATCAGGCGCCCCCAATCAGCGGCGGGTATTTCCGCGGCTGGCGATGGATCGGACATGGCTTGAATCTCCTGTTCGCGAAGACGCCGCCGCCGTTCGGTCCGCTGCACGCTCCGGACGGTGTAGTGCGTTGTCGTATACAGCCAACCCGTAACGCTGGGGTGACCGGCCAGTGACTTCGCTTTTTGCGCGAGCAGGGTGAAGACCTGTTGCGTCGCCTCTTCTGCGCGATGCGCGTCGCCCTGCAACTGGCGCAGCGCCGCCCGATACACCAATGGCACATGCCGCTGCACCAGCATACGGAAGGCCTGCTCGTCTCGTCCCTCGACAAATCGCCCGAGCAAATCCGCGTCAGTCGAAACCTGACTCGTCGCCGGGCTGAATCCGCTGGACTCGAGATCACGCAGCATGGTGGTTCATTCCCTTAATGGCCGCCGATTCCGAAACCGTACGGGAAAACTGCCTCGACGGTGTCATCGTCACGTGGATGGTGCAGTTTTCGACCTGGATGCCGAGGCTCGACCTCGCCGGGCATAGTTGTAAATCCGTTACATCTGCCCGGCGTTTTGGGCGCAACCACCAACACCCGGGCAGCGCGTCGCCCTTGACCGTCTATAACCCCCAAGTAATTTTTCGGGCATGCCCCTCCTACCCCGGCGCTCTTTTTCGCGGCAGCCCATCACGCGGCCTGTGCTACTCGCAGCCTTCCTCGCCCTCTCCTGTTCCCCACTAACGATGGCTCAGGAGGCCGAGCCACCCGGCTTCGCGAAATGGCTAAAACCGATGGACTGGCAACGCGACAGCACTGAACCAGTTTTCAAGATCGGCGACAAAGGGCAGTTCGATGACATGCACATTCTTTCGCCCAGCGTGATTTACGAGCGCGGCGAATATTGGATGTATTATATGGGTTCGACCAACGATGTCATCGCCAAGGGACTGTACACTCCAGCGACCACCCTCACGGACGAGCAGAAGAAGAAAATTCGCGCCAACGAGCACAAGGACCGCATCTACAAAATCGGCCTGGCCCGGAGCAAGGATGGCATTCATTTCACGAAGTACGAAAAGAACCCCGTGCTTTCCTTCGGTGATGATCGCCGCGGTCTCTTGACGCCCAATTTCCTGCGCCATCCCGACGGTGCGGTCCTCCGCGAGAACGGAAAACTCGTGATGTATTTCACGGCGGCCGACATGCCGGGTGACTACAAACACATCGTACATCGCGCCACCAGCGAGGATGGCATCCACTGGTCCGCGCCGTCGGGGCCTTTGCTCGAAAACGCCTACGCGCCTTATTTGATGAGGGAGGGCGAGACTTACAAAATGTGGTTCACGGATGTGGGCCGGCGTCCCTGGGTCGCGCGTTACGCCGAAAGCAAAGACGGATTGAAATGGACCGTGAATGCGAAAGCGGCCATCGAACCCAAGCAGCAGAAATGGGAAGGCGCGGGCGGCGACCTCGTCATCCTGCCGTCCATCGTTTATCCTTCCGTCTTCAAAGCCGACGGCATCTACATCGCGCTCTACGGCACGTTTTGGGAGAGTCAGAACAAAACCGCCATCGGCCTGGCCGTCAGCACCGACGGATTGAATTGGAAAAAATTCGAGGGCAACCCGGTGTTTACCCCCAATCCGAAGAATGACTGGGAGTCCCATTTCACGACGAGCCAGACCATCATGAAGCTTCCCGACGGCAGCTACCGGTTGTGGTATGGCGCGCGCCAGGGTCCGATTCCCGGCTCAAATCCCAAGAATCCCAGTTGGGCCCATATGTATTATGCGGTGGGCACGGCGCATTGGGCGGGACCGAACTGATCGGCTCCAAGGAACGCAAACATCGTCACGCTGCCCGCGACGATCGGATGCGCAGTCCCTTCGCGCCAGTATCACGCCTTCCGGACATATGCCGTCGGTTGGAGATTAAATTGCGCCGAGCCTCCGCGTGGAATGCTCAGGGTCTTCCACGATGCACCGCGCGCCTGCTTCGCGACGTAGACGATTTGTCCGATGTGATAACTGTAATGCGTCAGCTGGCGATTCACCGCCTGTAACACAGACATGGATTCACCGCGGATTCGGATCGCCCGCCCCATGTCCGACTCCGTGAGGGAACCCACGGTGCCAAAGAGAATCGACCATCCCCGCTCCCACTGCTCGAGCAGGCGCGCCTTGCTGTCCCCGGGGAAAATCTCGAATTCCGCATCGCGGTTTCGATCCGGTTTCTCTCCGTCGGCGGTGAGAAAATCCGTCCAGCGCGAAATCAGGTTTCCGGCCAGGTGCTTGACGATCACCGCGACACTGTTGTCGGTCGGCGAAGGCGCCGCGAAGAATTGCTCGTCCGAGCACTGCGCAATTGCGCGATCGGCCAGCGATTTCATCCCCTTGAACTCACGGGTGAGAAGTTCCACGTAGTTTTCCTGGCTCATGAATTCAGCGTTACATCATCCGGCTTGGTTTTGAATTCTTTTGTCCCGCGGAGTGTTCGCGTGGAAACGAGGTTCTTTTCGGAAGTCGCGCGCAATCTCCGCCGCTTTGTTTTGCGATACTCAGCCGTCGTGGTGTATCTCCGCGTTCGGCAGCCATGCGCATCCCCCGTCCCGATTTCATCCTGGCCATCTCCGTGGCTGCGATGCTTGCAGGATGTTCAGCGCCACCGAAAGCAATGTCGGCGCCAGCCAGCTCCAACGCCATTCCTGACGCGGTCGTTTCGGACTCCGCGACGCCGCCGCGAACGAGCGGTGCCGTGGCGACGAAACCCACGCCCGCGCCTGCGAAACTCGCCGCGTATGAAGTACGCGAGTCGGCCTTCAGCGATTTCGGCATGTCGGTGAAGACAAATTTCGAAGTCAAATGGGGCGGTGGCATCGAATGGATGCTCGTGACCGGAGTGGATCCCGGCAGTTCGGCCTCTCGCACGGGAATCACGCTCGGCGACAGAATATTGGCCATCGACGGACGCCAGATCAAGGACATGGACCGCGACACCATGCTTGATCGGCTTTTCCAGAGGAAAAAAGGCGAACGCTCGCGATTGCTGGTGCTGGGCCAGCGCGAGGCACTGCCTCGATTCGTCGTTTTGGTCGCAAATCGTCCCGAGTAACGTCCATCCACTCCGACGGCTGCAGTCGCGAGAGTTGTACTGAAATGGCGCTCGCACCAGTCGCGGATCAAACCCGCGCGACGCTACGACGCGACCGGGCTTCGACTCTGGCCGTCGCCATGCGCCGCCGCCGATCCACCGATCGCAAAAGGCGGAGTGGTTCGTTCCTCCTCCGGCGGCACGATGGGCGACGTCGAACCACCCGGGTCGGCCATGGCGCTGATCGCTTCCGGCGCGTATTTATATACCGCAACCGGCTCGGTGATGTTTTTCAGGGTGATTTGCTCCATGCTGCTCGGCGGCATGGGGAGCTTGCCCTTGACGATAAAGTAAACGATTTCGCTCAGACAGATCCCGCCGTTCGGCGCCTTCGATTCCAGCCGTGCCGCAATGTTCACGCCATCGCCGGCGATACCGCCATCCGGCAACAGGGCCACGTCCGCGATGTGAATACCGAAGCGGTGGCGTAGGCTATCGGCTGTCCGTCCAGTGTTGAAGGCCTTTTGCATGCCGAGCGAAAATCGCACGGCCTGAATCGCGCTCGGGAAAATCATGACCATGCCATCGCCCATCGTATTGATGAGCATGCCGCCCTGCCCCTCGCCCTCGTGCTTCATCCGCTGCAAATCAACCCGGACTTTCTCAATGGTGAGGCTTTCATCGGCCTGCATGAGGGCCGAATAGCTGACGACGTCAGTGAAGACGATCGCCTGCAGCCGGCGACTGTGGTTCGTCGTCGCCTTTTCATGTTCCGAGGAAACCCATGCCTCGCGCTTGACCAAATCTGCTTCCCGCTCGGCGAGTTGATCGTTCAACCGTTTTTGGGTTGTGGTCAGGAACGCCTCTTTTTTCCGGAAATCCTCCTCCTGTTGCTCGAGCCGCTTCCGCAGCGCCAGCAGCTCGTTCTGCTCCATCAGCCGGGAGATTTGCTTTTGGTGGAGCAGCTTTTGGTTTTTCAACAGCAACTCGCCCTCGATCAGGGCGCGGGACCGCGATTCCAGCTCGAGCCGCTTGGCCTCGAACTGTTCCTTTTGCTCGTTCAGTTGGAATTCCAGGTCCGCCAGCTCTTCCTCGCGCTGCTTCAACGCCGTCTCACGCTCCTCCAGCTTGCTGAGCAGGCCCGATCGGCTGGGCAGCGACAGCTGCGGTTGCTTGCCCGGGGGCGGGGGAAAATCCACCATATCCGGCTTTGATAGCGGGGCCGCCAGCCGTTGCAAGAAGGAGCGTAAAAAAGGTGTGAGGGCGGAGTATCCAAAACCCCGCCACGCGCGACCCCGCGCATGCACCACACGCAAGCGCCCATCGGAACGAGTGTTGCAGCGGGAGCTGCCCATCATAGCCGTCCACAACCAGGACTGAGTTTCACAGGACCGGGCGGAAACGGAAGCGGGGACCGCGCACTCCTTGGTGGCGCGGTTTGCTCAACGCCCGGTTAGGAATCGAACTGATACGCGGCGCCAGTACAGCCCGGATCCCGTGGAGAATCTCCGAGGAACCCGCGCATCGCGGTCGCTCTCCTTGCGGCAGCGATCTGCAGCGGCGCACCGCGTCGCGCGTTTTCCCGTATGCGCATGCGCGGAATTTGTCCGAATCATCACTGAGGAAATGCCGGCGCGCGCGCCCGTTGACTTTCATTTCCCGAGTCGCGCTTAATGGTGCATAGCGATGCTGCATGTTTATGCAGCCGCTATATACCCCACTTCCCCCGACGGTCTTCCTCTCTCTTGGCGCCCCTCATTCCAGTCCGTGGTCACCGCTGTCTTTTCCGAATCGGATTGCTCGTACGCTGATGAGTGGCCGTGCGCCGGCTGGGCTGCATCTCGCTTTGCTTCGTCAACCATAACCGCCAACCCACATGAATACTCCTCGCCCCTCGTCACATTACATCACCCCGCTGCGGACTGCCGTCCTGTCGCTGCTCTGTTCAGTCCTGCTGGCACCCGCCACCGCCGTCGCGGCCTATTACAACACGTACACCACCGTGGCGACCCTGGGTAATCCGAATGGCTGTTACGCCACCCAGGGCTTCGATACCGGGTCCTCCTACACCTATTCCGTCTTTCCAGCACAGTGGGATCCGAAGCTTGGAATTCACGTGACTTGAAGTCGCGGC
>JADMIO011281668.1_pt1 | contig 26962 bp, 29 predicted proteins | sample 8958161 | NCBI WGS metagenome assembly JADMIO01 (sample SAMN16585339, study PRJNA669376) | soil metagenome | isolation source: Crop rotation soil | place: USA: Cullars Rotation, Alabama | collected 2011
GCCGCGACTTCAAGTCACGTGAATTCCAAGCTTCGGATCCCACTGTGCTGGAAAGGGTACTTCGTGCTCGCCTCGCGCAGGTAGCGGATCGCGTCCGGTCCCATGCGCGTCGTCGCGCGGGCCAGCGTCAGCGCCGTCTCCAGCACCTCCGCGCGCGGCGCGATGCGGTTCGCGACACCGTAGTGCAGGCACTCCTGCGCGGTCAGGCGGCGGTCCGTCATCGCCAGCTCGCGCGCGATCATCGGCGGCATGAACCACATCAGCCACGAACCGCCGTTCACGTTCACCTTCGCGTGGCCGTCGGCGATGTACGTGTCGTCGGCCATCACGAACATGTCGCAGCAGAGCGCGAGGCTGAGCCCGCCGCCCACGGCCGGGCCGTTCAGGGCCGCGATCATCGGCTTCTTGAACGCGTAGTGGTGCGACATCCGCCCGAACATAGGCGAATCCGGGTCGTCGATCATACGGAGCACCTTCGGCTTGCCGTTCTCGCCGTAGTAATCGAGGTACTCCTTGATGTCGCGGCCGGCGCAGAAGTAGCGCCCCTCGCCCGTAATCACGCCGGCGCGAATGTCCGGGTCGTCGGCGATGTGCTCCCAGCAGGTGATGAGGTCGCGGTGCATGTCGCCGTTGAGCGTGTTCAGGCGCTCCGGGCGGTTGAGCGTCACCACCGCGATGTTGCCGTCCACCACCTCGTAGCGGCAGGCCGTGATCTCCGAGATATCGGGCAGTCCTTCAATCGCCATGTCATCCTCCGGCTCCGTCCACGGAGCGTCCTGAAATCGTTTCGCGCTCGTACTGTACGAAGCCCCCGCCGCCCCGTCATGCCGCAGCCCGCGCGATCCGCCTCACACTGCTACCACGCAGCTACCGGCAGCCGGGAACCAGCGTGGCCCGCTCGTCGTCTTGTCATGGGACACCACGGAGGGTGCCCGAAATGCGACGACTCATCATGGTTGGCCTCGTCCTCGCCGGCTTCCTGCCGGCATCGCTCGCCACGACGACGAGCTCGGCATCGGCCTGCGCGGGGCTCATCGGCTCGAACGGCGCCGTGAACCTCGGTCAGACCACCACCCTCGCCGCCTACCACGACGGCGTCGAGCACTACGTCACCGCCTTCAAGTTCCTCGGCGGCGGCGGCCAGTTCGGCACGCTCATCCCCCTGCCGGGCGTCCCGACCAACGTCGAACGCGGCGGCGCCTGGACGCTTCAGCGCCTCGACCTCGAAACGCGGCCGCCGGTCGCCTTCACCGCTGCGGCGACGGGCGCGCGAGCCGATTCGGCCGGCAAGAACGTCGAGGTCCTGATCGAGACGAAGATCGACGCGCTCGACATCAAGGTGCTGCGCGGCGGCGGCGCCGATGTCGCCGTCTGGGCCCAGGAGCACGGCTTCCGCCTCTCGCCCGACGCGCCCGAGGTGCTCGACTTCTACGGGAACCGCAGCCCGATCTTCCTCGCTGCCGTCTTCGATGGCGAGGCGGCCAAGGCGCGCGGCCAGGCGGTCGGCGACGGGACGCCCGTCCACCTCACCATCCCGACCGAGAACCCCTGGGTGCCGCTGCGCATCCTCGGTCTCGGCAAGAAGGGCGGCGACAACGTCCAGGCCAGCGTCTTCCTCCTCACCGATAAGGAGCCCACGCTCCTCCCCGGCCCGCGGAAGGGTCTGACGCTCGCCCACAGCGACACCGCCACCAAGAGCCTGCTCAACGATCTGCGCTCCGACGCAGGCATGGGCTGGGTGCCGAAGTCGGCCTGGCTGACGCGCCTCGACATCAACACCGACGCCTCGCGCCTGCAGTACGACCTCGCCGTCGACGCCAGCGGCAAGGGGCAGCCCTCGCGCGTCGCCGCCGGCCTCGAAGCTCCCCCCGAGGACGACGGTGGCCTGCCGGGCGGACCGTGGCCCTGGGCCGCGGGCGCGCTCGCCGTGGCCATCGCCGGCGCCTTCGTCACCCGCCGCATGATCGCCGACCCGGTGCGCGAATCATGAACCGCCGGCTGAAAGCGCTCGCGCTTTCGCTGGTCGCCGTCCTCGCCGCTGTGGCCCTTGCGGGCTGCAGCGACGGGGACGGCGGCACTCGCACCGTGCGTATGCACTACACGCACTTCGTGCAGAAGGAGATCACCATCAAGGCAGGGCAATCGGTGATCTTCGACCTGCGCAACGACGACCCGATCGAGCACGAGTGGATGGTCGGCGACGAGGCGATGCACGCCCGCCACCGCACCGGCACCGAGCCCTACCACGACAGCATCCCGACCGAGGTCACGGTCCCCGCGCTGAGCACGAAACGGACCGCGATCGTCTTCGACACCCCCGGCGACTACGCCTACGTCTGCCACCTCCCCGGCCACGAGGAGTACGGCATGAAGGGCGTCCTTCACGTCGTCGCGCCGTAACAGCGCGCTCCTGGAGGAGCTGCGGCCCGCTGTGGCCGTGAGCGTAGCCCTACACCCCCGCCTCGGAGGCCACGGACGCCCGATGGCGCTATCCCGCAGCGAACGAGGCACCGCCGAGATCGCGCCCGGCCGCGACTGCGCTCAGGCACTGGCGGCGAGGAAGCGGCGCCCGATGATCGAATCGGGGAAGTACTTCGCGCGGGTGGTGTCGCGGCGTCTGATCCGCTGCGAAATCTCCATTTCTGCATCCGCCGCGGCCTGAGCACGGACACGCCGTCAGGGACCAGCCGCGTCAGCTCGTCGCGCGCTGTGCTGGTGTCGGTGCCGCAGGCGGCGACCATCCCGCCGACGATCGCGAGCAGCGCACCGCCATTCCAGCGCCTCATGGCGTGGGGATCGGCCGGGCGATGGCGTTCGGTCAGGGCAACGTGCGCGGCGACAATGGGCGACCATGGCAGGTCCCGGCTACGGGAGCGCGGGAGGCCGGCGTCAATCGCCGGGAGGTGCGGCCCCCTGCGGCCGCGGGGCGTAGCCCTGCGCTTTTCGCCCGGAGGCCGGCGGCTCGGTGGCGCGCCTGGCGCCCCCGCAGCGAACGGCGCGCACGCATTCGCGGCTCCGACCCGGATGCCCGGCACCCCGCACCACCGCTGCCCATCGCCCCAGGATGCAGGTGACGCTCTCGCCGGGAACTCCTAAAATGTGTGTCGAAAAAACCCGCGAGGGAAGGGATGGATAGCTGGCGCAGGCGTTACGAAGCATCTGCGGGGGCAGTCACGGGCCACAGCGCGTATGAGGTCCGTGACGAAGGCGAAAGACCGGTCCTGCGGTATTGGGTTCATGGAGACTCGCCGCGCGAGGTGTTTCAACGCTTAGATGAGCTGCAACCGGGTGGCTCCAGTTGCGACGGACCAGACAAGCTAAACGGCCCCGGCCCCGGCCCCGACCATGAGCACAAGTTCTGCGGGGCTCGGACGGTCGACGTCCCGCCCGGTCCAATCATCCAGTGCGACCATCTCTGGGCGCTGGCGGAGGATGTCGACATCGGTCAGCTCGCCGCAGCCTTCGTGATTCGTTTCTGCACAGCCTGCCGCGCGCTCGCCTTCGCGCCGAACCAGACGCGGGCGCCAATGGCGGGAGCCCTGGGATCTACCGGCAGGGATCGCGAGCTCGCGTAGCGAGACCGCCTGGCTCCGAGCCTCACCTCGTACCACTACGCCCGGCGACCACGTGGGTCCGCCGCTACAAGCGCAATCGCGTAGCCAGGACCTGCCATGGTCGCGGGGCGTAGCCCTGCGGTGTCGCGCCCGAAGCCCGGATGGATAGTGGCGCGCCTGGCGCCCCGCGGCAAACGGCCGGCAGGCGTTCGCGGACCCGGAGACGGATGCCGGGCACACGATCCCGGTGCCCCGAGCGCAGTCGCCCCGGACGCGAGCTCGACTCCGCCTCGTTCGCTGCGGGATAGCGCCCCGCGACACCGCAGCTCCGAGGATCACAGCGGAGGGCTATGTACCGCGCCCGCTGGGCGGCGCACGCTCCCGGGTGATCGCGGGGTGCCCGAGCGCAGTCGCCCCCGGACGGGAGCTCGGCTCTGCCTCGCTCGCTGCGGGATAGCGCATCGCGACATCGCAGTTCTGCGGCGAATCGCGCAGGGCTATGCCCGGCGACCACAGTGGGTCGCGGCTACGAGGGCGTCTGCATCATCTCGAAGCCGGCGGCGGCTTCGCGGAGGTCGGCCGGGAAGTCCTCCATGTCCTGGATGCGGCGCACTTCGACGGTCGCGTTCTCATCGCAGGGGCAGCGCGCCGCCCAGGCAGCCGCCTCCTCCAGCGAATCCGCCCGGATGATCCAGAATCCGCCCAGGACCTCTTTCGCCTCGCTGAAGGGGCCGTCGGTGATGACCGGCTTGCCGCCGCCCGGCCAGGTCACGCGCTTGCCAGCGGACGGTGGGTGCAGCCCCTCGCACGCGAGCAGGACGCCCGCGTCCACGAGGCTCTGGTTGTACTTCATCATCTCGCGCACGGCGTCGGCGGCCGGCATCTCCGTCGGGTAGGCGGATTCGTAGCCCTTCGGGATCATCAGCAGCATGAAACGCATGGGTGGTCTCCTCGAGGTGATTATCGCCACCGGTGCCGGAAGCGGCCTCTACCAGAACGTCGAATGGGAGATCCGAGGATCGACAGGCGCCGCGAAAAAGTTTCAGCTGCCCGGAGACATGCCTTCGCGCACCGTCGCGACCGCCTTCTCGATGCGCCGCTGCCGGGTCGCCGGCGCCTTCGCCTCCTCCACCGCGCGGACGTGCTCCTTGCGGTGCGTGAAGGCGAGCTTCGCGAACGCCGCCGCCACGGCGGGGTCGGCGTCGAGCGCGGCCTGCAGGTCCTCGGGGACCGTCACCTCGCGCGGCGCCGTATCGAGCTCGACGTCGACATCGATCTCCTCGCCCGCGACGATGCCGGCCGGGACGCGGTGCTCTGCCGCGACCGGGATCATGTACTGCCCGCCCATCGGCGAGATCGTCGTGCGATAGGTGTAGCGGCCGTTGATCGTGACGTTCACCGCGGGCCGCCGGCCAGCACCGAGCGCCGTCACGACCTCGGGCGGCACGACGATGCCCGTGGCCGTCTTCCCCGCGAGCAACAGCGTCGTTCGGAACTGCATGCTGTTAGTCCTGGGGTAGCGCCGACTGCGCGCGCTGCTCGCTCGTGTAGTAGTAGCGCGTGCGGCTCGAAGGCTCGTCGGCGTCGTTCAGGATGATGCCGAGCAACTTGCTCGAGCGCTTCACCGTCTCCGTCGACTCGACCAGGTCCTGGAAGCGCGTGCTCTTTGCGCGGGCCACCAGCAGCACGCCGTCGACGCGCGGGAACCAGAGCAGCGCATCAGCGAGCCCGCCGATGGGCGGCGCGTCGATGATGATCAGGTCGACCTCGCTCGCCAGGATCTCGAGCATCCGGTCGACGCGGGTCGAGCTCAGGATCTGGGCAGGGTTCGGCACGAACGGCCCGGCCGTCAGCACCGTCAGGCCCGGGTCGTCGACGTGGATGAGGAACGAGCTCACGCGCTCCGGGTCGAGGAAGGCGGAGGTGAAGCCTCCTGTGGAGGGCAGCCGCAGGCGCCCGGCCACCGAGGGTCGGCGCAGGTCGCCGTCGATCAGGAGCACGCGCCGGCCAGCCTCGGCGAGGACGTAGGCGAGATTGGCCGCGACGACGGACTTGCCTTCGCTCGGCGAGCCGCTCGTGACCAGGATCTTGTGCGCATCGGCGGCCGCGAGGGGGAAGGCGAGGCTCGCCTGCACCTGGCGGCAGGCCTCGGCGAACGGCGTCGAAAGCTCGGACTGGAAGAGTAGCGGCGCCCAGGGTCCGTTCCCGGAGCGGCCGCCGCCGGGGTTCTCGGCCCGCGGCAGGACGCCGACCACCGGCTCGCCCAGGTCCAGCAGCTCGGCCCGGCCGCGCACGCGGTCGTCGCGCTGGAACCAGATGACCGAGAACGTGGTTGCGAGGACGAGCCCGGCGAGGGCGCCGAAGGCGATGTTCAGCGGGCGGTTCGGGCGCACCGGGTCGGTCGGCTGCACGGCGCGCTCGGCGAAGATGACGGGGCTGAGCTGGATGCGGTCGTCGGCGCCGTTCACCTGGAGGTCGCGGACGTAGGCCGGGAACGCCTCGGCCACGGCGTTTGCCCAGTCGGCCGCCTTCTGCCGGCTCGTGTTCTCGACGACGACGCGGATGAGCTGCGTGCCCTCGATCGCGTTCGAGCTGACGGACTTCTGCAGCTCTGAGAGCGGAGGCCGCGGCTCATCGATGAGCGACAGGGCGCGGCTCACGCTCTCGACCGAGACGGCGAGGTTCGCGTAGGTCTGGGTGAGGCTCTGGCTGGCCTGGATGTCCTGCAGCGTGACGGCGCCCTGGCCCTGTGACTGCACGACGAGCACGGTGGCGCTCGCCCGGTAGACCGGGTTCTGGAGCTTGATGGCCGCGACACCGCAGGCAATGCCTGCCACGAGGCCGATCAGCAGGATCAGCCACGATCGACGCAACAGTTCGAGCGACTCGGAGATCGTCATCGGCGGGGGCGTTCCGTTCTCAGAGGTAGGACAATTGTGCGATCAACGCGCTCAGATCGCACCCCTTCCACGCAGAATTGCGACGGGGGTAAGGAGCAGTATCACCAGGTCCAGCCGGAGCGACCAGCGGACAACATAGTAGTAATCCATCGCGGCGCGGGCCCGCAGCGGCACGGTGCTGCGGCCGGAGATCTGCCAGAGCCCCGTGAGGCCCGGCCGCACCGTCGTCAGCGCGTGACGGCGGCGGCCACGTGCGAGGTACTCGCCTTCCGAAAGGGGGCGCGGACCCACGAACGACATGTCGCCGCGGAGGACGTTCAGGAGTTGCGGCAGCTCGTCGATGCTCAGGCGGCGCAGCCACATACCCAGCGGCGTTACCCGCGGATCGCGCGACAATTTCCGAGTGCGATGATATCGATCCGCCTCGTCCGGGTGGGCAGCCAGGTAACGAGCGAGGATGCCCGGCGTCGTGTACATGGTGCGCAGCTTGTAGCAGCCGAACTTGCGGCCGCCGCTGCCGATGCGCGAATCGACGTAGAACGGCAGATGCCGGTCGCTCACCACGATGAGAATGGCGGCGACGAGAATGATGACCGCCGCAACGGGTGCCATGAGCAGGGCGACGACCACATCGCCTGTGCGCTTCAGGTCCTGCCCGGGCGACAGGCGGGTACTGGCGTTGTCGGCGGTCGGCAGCGTCGTCTCCGTCTGAACGGCGAGGATCATTCCAGCTGAGCCGCTGCTCCCGGTGCGACGAGGGGGCATGGCGCTCCGTTCCATGGGAAGCGCCGCCGCACCGCGCGGTGGGGGCGCTCAGTGGTTCGGAAGTTACCATCGGCTTTGTGCCTGTGCAACGAACCTTGATACGGATTTTTAACGGAGTTCGCGTCCGAATAGCACTGAATCGTGAATACTCCGCGTTCCTGCGGTAGTCTCCCCTGATGCGAGCGCCTCTTCCCGCGCGTGCCGTGCTGACGCACCACTGGCTCGTTCGTCGTCGCGGTGGAGAACGTGTCCTCGAATCGCTCGCTAACGTGCTTCCGAATGCGCCCGTTTATACGTACATTCACGACGCCGACGGGATGGCGCGATCGTCGCTTTCGGGGGGCGCCGGGTACGCACCTCGGCGCTTCAGCGGCTGCCGGGCGCGACGCGCTTCTACCCCTGGATGCTGCCGCTCATGCCGCTGGTGGCCCGGCTCATGCGCCTGCCCGCCGCCGAGGTGGTGGTCTGTTCCGACGCGGCGATGGCGAAGGCCATCCGCGGGCGCGATGGCAGCGTGCTGGTCTGCTACTGCCACTCCCCGATGCGCTATGCCTGGGAGCGCAACAGCGCCCGCGCCTACGCGGCCGAGCTGCCGCCGCCCGTGCGCCAGCTCTGGCCGCTCATCGCCGCCGGCCTGCGCCTCCTCGACCGGCGCGCCGCGAAGCACGTCGATGTCTGGGTAGCGAACTCGGCCACGGTGGCGCGCCGCGTGGAGCGCGCCTACGGCCGCTCCGCGGTGGTCGTCTTCCCGCCGGTCGACGTGCCCGACACGGCGCCCCACCGCTTCGATGGCGAAGCGCCGTTCTACCTCGTGGTCGGCCACCACGTGCCCTACAAGCGCCTCGACCTCGCAGTCCAGGCCTGCCGCGCGCTGGGCCGCCGGCTGGTGGTGATCGGTGACGGGCCGGCCGTCGAAGGCGCCCGCGCCGCCGCCGGCGCCGAGACGCGCTTCCTCGGCTACCAGCCAGACGAGGTCATCCGCGACCACTACCTGCGCGCCCGCGCGCTGCTCTTTCCTGGCGAAGAGGACTTCGGCATCGTGCCGGTCGAGGCGATGGCGCACGGCTGCCCGGTGATCGCCTATGGCCGCGGTGGCGCGGTCGAGACGGTGCAGGATGGCACGACGGGCGTGCTCTTCGGCGAGCAGACATCGTCTGCGCTGCAGGCGGCCATCCTCCGCGCCGAGGACCTCCCCTTCGACGCCCTCACCCTCTGGGAGCACGCGCGCCAGTTCCGGGCCGAGCGCTTCGAAACCGAGATGGCCGACATCATCCGCGCCGCGGTCGCGGGAGCGAGCACATGAGCGTCCGGCCGTCCTTCCTTGCAGCCCCGCTCCGCCGTCCCGCGACGCGCCGAAGCGAGCTGCCGCTGTTCATCCTGGGAGGGCTGGTCTGTGGCGCCGTCGAGTGCGCCCTGCTGCGCTTCTCGCCGATGCTGGCGCTCGCGGTTACGGGCGCCGTGGCCATGGGGTTGTTTGCTTACCTCTGGCCGATGGGTACCGCCACAACGCTCGGGTTCCTCACCGCGCTCTTCCCTAAAGCCGGGGTCAAAGTCGAAGGATTTCCGTTCCCCGTGTTCCTGTTTGGGCTCGTGCTGGCCGTGCTGCTGCTTGCGGCGCGACGCCCCCACCGTGAGGGCGACCCCGGTGAGAAGCTGTTCCTGCTCTATCTCGGCTTCATTAGCCTTCGTGTCATCGTCTTCCTCACGACCGGTGCGCCAGTGGCGAACGTCTTCGCCTTCGTCGCCTGGTCGACGGTTCCGGCCGGCATCCTCTTCCTGCTCACAAGGAGCGATACCGAGTATCCGCGCTTTGTGAAAGGTATTGAGTTCGGCTTCGTGGGGGCTGTTCTCTATGGGCTTCTGCAGTTCGCCTTCGGCGTCCAGCGCGTCGCCGTGGCGGGCCTGACCTACGCCTACGGCGACGACATCGCCTCCAAGAACAACCACATCTACGTCTCCGGGCTCGAGGACTTCTCGAAGATCCCGTCGACCTACCAGAACGGAAACATCTTCGGCGTCGTCGCCGCGGCGATCTTCGCGCTCTCGTTTGCCCGCATCTCGCGCACGGGCCGGCGTATGGACTATGTCCTCCTCGTGGCGTCGGCGGTGGCCATCGCCCTCTCCGGGTCGCGGACGGCGGTGCTGGCCGCGGGCGTCGCGTTCGTCCTCGTTTACACGGGCCGCGGCACGATCGGCCGGAAGGTCGGAGTGGCGATGCTGATCGCCGTCGTGGTCGCCGTGGTGCTCGTGGTGCAGCCTGGTTTGGTCGAGCGTTACAGCATCGCCAACGTCACCGCTTCCCGCGGTGCCGGGCGCTTCGACTCCTGGGGAACAATCGCGAATGAGCTCTCCGTCGTCGACTACCTGATCGGCACCTGGGGCTACCGGACGGGCGAAGGCTGGCCAGGCGTGGTGATGCAGCTCGGGCTCATCGGCGGGGTGCTGCTCGGATGGCTGGTCTGGAGCCTGACGACTCAACGCACCTTCTTGCGCATCGGCCTCGTCGCTCTCCTGACGGCCATGATTGTCGACTCGTCCTACCAGCTCTTCCCGACGTGGTTCCTCGTCGCCGCCCTGGCCGCATACAACCCCTCCTCCATTGAGCGGGCTGTGCACACTCCCTCGCGAGCAATGCGGCGCGCGGCGCGCCGCCTCCGGATGGCGCCCAGCTAACGCCCGCCCGTGAGCGCCGGCGCGATGGCCAGACAGAAGCGGAGTGCCTGGTCGCGGACGCTGTAGGGCCGTTCCCACGGCTCTGGCTCCGGCCGCACCACGAGCGTCCGCAGGCCGGCCGCGATGCTCGCGACGCTGGTCGGTTCGCAGAAAACGGCATTGCTCGGCGGGATGTCGCCCATGGCGCCGGCGCTGGAGGCGAGCACGGGCACCCCGCCGGCGGCAGCCTCGAACGCGGGCAGGCCGAAACCCTCGTCGAGCGACACTGCGGCGAGGCCGCGAGCGCTGGCCACGGCGCTGACCAGTGCCTCATCTGAGAGATAGCCCTCGAGCCGGATGCCGGCCGCCGCGCTGCGCCGCGCCAGCCATGCGCTGAGCTCCGCGATCTCCTCGTCACTGCCGCCGATGCAGCGCAGCGTCCAGCCCTCGGCCGCCAGCCCTTCGCGGGCGAAAGCGAGGGCGAGACGGCGCAAGTTCTTGTGTGCAGCGAACCGCCCGATCGCGACGATCTCGGTGCGATTCGCGTCGCCGGGCGTGCGCGCCTTACGGATGCGTTCGGCCAGCCCGGGGTCGAGGGCGGGCGGCACGACGTGGAGTTTTGCCGCAGCCACCCCCGCATCCGCTGCGAGCTGCTGACGGGCGGGTTCCGAGACGGTTACGATCGCGTCGGAGGAACGGACCGTGAGGCGGTAGTACCCGCGCAGGAGCCAGCCGCGCGGCCCGCGCCGGGCCAGTCGCAATGGGATGGAATCGTGCAGGAGCGTTACGGCCCGCGAGCGGATGAGGAGGGGCCTCCAGTGGTGCAGGAAGACCAGCAGATCGGCTCGCGGGCAGGCGAGGGTCGATGCCTGGCCGAGCGCCTTCTTCGGATCGAGCGTGGTGTGACGGATCGTCGCACCCGGCCAGGTGTAGGGGCGCAGCGTCTCCTCGTCGCCCCAGAGGAGCCAGTTGCCGGGGGGCTGGAGATCGCGGAGGCCGGCGAGCAGCGTCGCCGTGACGCGGCCTGGGCCGCCGCGCCCCACCCAGCGCGCGTCAACGGCGATGTGCCGCCCCGAGAACGGGGCGAGCGCCCCCACCTCAGCGGTCATTCTGTCGCCCCGTGACGGAGGTAACGTTCGCGCCGGGCGGCACGGCCTCGATGGCGCGGCGCCGTAGCAGGCGCCCGAGGCGGCTGTTCTCCCTGCCGGCGCTGTGGACGCTGACGACGACGAGCGCGTAGCCCGCGACCAGTGCGAGGCCCGTCACTGCGCCGACCGCGCGCCCGAACTCAGCCTCACCATGGAGCAGGGCGAGTGCGAAGGCGAACGCGAGCAGGCCGAGCGGCGTCGCCAGCGCGTAGCCCACGCGGTGTGTCCGCTCGGCGACGGCATACGCCACGGCCGCGGCGGCCACCTGGGCGGCGAGCGTCGCGATAGCCGCGCCCGTGAGCCCGAAGAGCGGAATCAGCGCCAGGTTGGCGATCGTGTTAACGATTGCGCCCGCGGCGAGCGAGAGCGTCAGCCCGCGTAGCGACCCCCCCACGAAGGGGCCGGAGTTCGCGAGGATGCGCAGGCCCACGAAGACGTACGAGAAGGCGAGGAGGCAGACCACCAGCTCGGAGACCGCGTACGCGTCCGGGGCGACGGCGGCGGTCAGTACGGGGGAAAGCACCGAGACCGTCAGCGCGAGGCCGCTCGCGGGCCCCGCGTAGAGCAGCGCGGTACGCGAGCCGATCCGGCGCATGTCCTCCGCCGTGTGGACCGAGGAGAGGTGCGGCAGCCAGGCCTGCTCGAAGGCGCCCACCGACAGCGACACCACCGCCGAGACCGTCACCGCCACCTGGTAGCGCGCCACCGCCTGGCCCGAATCGAGGCCCGCGAGCCAGAAGCGGTCGGCCACGTCGATGACCCACATCGCGGCCGCGCCGGGAATGACCGGCAGGCCGAACGCAAGTAGCTCGCGGGCCAGGCCGCCGTGCCAGCCGCGCGGCCGCAGCGTCCCGCGCATCGCGATCGCCGCCACCGCCGCACCCACGCCCGAGCCGAGCAGCGTCGCCAGGAAGACGCCCATCACGCCGAGGTCGAGCAGCGGCACGAAGACGATCGCGCCCGCCACCGTCGTCGCCGCGATGAGGACGTTCAGGACGAGGTGTGCCATGAGCCGGCGCTGCACGCGGAACCAGACCCGGCAGCTGTTCGCGAGCGCCGTCGGGAAGAGCGCGAGGGCTGCGACCACTACCACGTCGGCGTGTCCTTTGATCCCGACCAGCACCGAGACGGGGACCGCGACTGCGATCATCACCCCGACCACGAGCAGCGTCAGGCCGTACTGGAGGACGGTCGCGGTCGTCATCACACGCAGGCGCTCATCGTCGCTCGTGGCGCGGCCGTACCAGCGGATGGCGGCGTAATCGAGGCCGCCGTTGGCGATGACGCCGATCAGGACGAAGGCCGCGTTCAGCGTCGTGACGCCGCCATAGTCGTCCGTGTCCATCGCGTGCGTGTAGATGGGCACGAGGAGGAAGACGAGGCCGCGCGCGAGCACGAGCGAGAGCGCGTAGGCGAGCGTCGCCCAGGTGAGCTGGCCGCCTGCGCCGCCGGCACGCCGCAGAGAGGAGCGGAGCGTCATGGGGCGCGTCCGGGCCGCCCCCGGAGGATATCGGCCGCTTCGCGCAGGCCGAAAAGCGCCCGGGCACGGCGGCTGTGCTTGCGCAGCTGGAACGATGGAACGAGCTCGCCGCCGAAGCCACGGAAGAAGAACTCGATCGACGGAATCATTGAACCCTCGAAGTCGAAGGTCCCGTTCGGGTCGGGCCGTCGCTTAATCGCGTCCCACAATAGCAGCGTCTGGGCGCCGCTCGAACGGTGCTGCGGGTCGGCACCAGCGGCGAGGTAGTAGGCGGTGTCGTCGTCCCATGCGATGAAGCAGACGGCGTGGATGGTGCCGCCAGCGTCCTCGGCGAAGAGCGTCTCTCCCGCGTCGCGCGAGCGGGCCGCCTCGATGATGCGTGTCATGGTCGTCGCCGGGATGGGGTTCGGGATGCCCTGCCGGCCGAAGGAGAGGTCCTGGGTGGCGAGGAAGTCGGCCACGTTGCCGCCTGCGCGCACGCTGATGCCGCTGGCGACCGCCTTGCTAAGGGCGCCGCGGACGTTCGAGCGCAGGCCGTCGCGCAGCCGTTCGGGGTCCGTGATGCCGGGCAGGACGTAGCTATAGCGCGTGGTGCACTGGTAGCCGCGCCAGTAGAACGGCAGCCAGTTCGTACGTTCCGCGCTGCAGCGGAAGCTGATGACATCGGCCTCGGGCATGTCATCGATCAGGAGCGAAAGCAGGTCGAGCTCATGGCTGATCCGGGTGGTGGTGCGTGTGCCGCGGCCGGGCGCGAGCCAGGGCCCGACATGCTGCGTGAGCGGCGGTGTGGTGAGCATCGAGAGGCGCGCTCGGCGGGTCAGCTGGAGCGGGATCGCCGCGACGACCTCGCCGTTCTTGTGGCCGAGGGCCGCCGTCCAGCCACGGGAACCGCAGGTTGCGTCGAGCCACCACGGCTGCAGGAAGAGCGGCAGGCGCTGCGCGGCTGCCCACTCCCGGTAGGCGCGCCGGCGCTCTCCTGCTGCTCGTGGCGTCATGGGCGCTCCATCACCGCGTGGTACCGGTATTCGTACCGCATCGAGGAGACGAACGTTGCATGCAGCCCGGAGCGCTGCGCGATCGCCCCGAGCTCGTCGCGCGAGTAGCAGTAGCCGAGCCAGGTGTCGGTGCGGGAGGTCAGGTGGCGCGCGGCCTGTGGCAGCATCCGGGCCAGGGCGATGGCGAGGTTGGCCGAGGTAGAGCGGCGCTTCCACGCTCCGGTTGCCCAGAGCTGCTGGAGGGTCGGGTCGATCACGTCGAAGAAGATGATCCGTCCGCCCGGGGCGAGGTTGGCGCCTGCCCCGCGCAGGAAGCGGGCGACCTGGCGCACATCGAGGAACTGGGTGACCGCGACCGTGCTCATGCGGTCGAACGTCTCCCCTGCGAGGGCGCCCCAGACAGCCCCGTCGTCGGCGTGGATAAGCCGCGCGTGGCCGATGCCGGCCGCGGCCAGCCGTTCGCGGGCGGCGGCGAGCATCGATTCCGAGAAATCGACGCCCACCACGCGCTCGTAGTGCGGGGCGTACTGCGCCAGCAGCTCGGCTGCGCCGCAGCCGAAGTCGAGCAGGGAGCTGCCGCCGTCGAGGTGGAAGAGGTGCTCGCGCGCCTCGGCTGCGAGGTCGGTCTCCTGGCTCGAACGGTGCTCGCCATCTGACCGCGCTGACCAGTAGGCGCGGAACTCGTCACTGCGGGTCGACATCGCCGGCCTCCTGGGCTGTTCGTGTGTTCGGCGCGCGATGGCGCTCATGCCCTGGCTCGGGGCGGAGCAGGAGGTTGCGCTGCGTGATCCGGCGCTCGATCGAGTGCATCGCGTTCGAGGCGCGGTGGCGCAGGCGCTCGAGCCCCGGTTCCTGGCCGACCGGCCCGAGTACGCGCATGTCCGTGCCGTACTGGAACTTGTACGGGTCGCGCCCTTCCATGAAATCGAACTCGCGGTCGCCGCGCGCGAAGCGGTGGGCGAGCAGCTCCTGCAGCAGCATCTGCCCCGGGGAGTAGCTTGCCAGCGCGGGGTCGTGGACCACGAGGCGGAAGAGGAAGCGGCCCTCGTGCACGTAGCCGAGGACGCCCGCGGCGATCCTGCCGCCCGCCCGCACGGTGGCCACCGAGAGCACGCCTCGCTGCTGCAGCTGGTCGATGAGGCGGCGCTCGGCGGGCACCTGCAGGCGGTCGATCTCGCCCCATCCCCGGACCTGGGCGGACTTCCACGCGAGGAGCGTGTCGACCACGGCGGGGTCGCTGTCCTCCGGTGCGAACGTCACCTCTCCGACCTCGCGCGCAAGGCTGCGGCGGTAGGCGGCCGTCCGCTTCCAGTGCGGCGGCTTCGCCCGGGTCGCGGTGAAGCCGCGGTAGTCCTCGAACGTGGCGAAGCGCGTCCAGTCGATGAACGGCGCGGGGATGCCCGGCGGCGCGATGGCGTACGTCTCATCGGCTTCGCGCTGCTCAAGGCAGACGAGGGCAAGGGAGGGCACGCGCGGCGCATCCGACGGCACGGTCGCCAGCGGTTGGTAGTAGAGCGAGTGGTGCCAGAGCCGGTCGACGACGCGGTCGTTCACGACCATCACGCGGTACGCCCTGCCCTCGACCTGCACGGTGATGCGGCGGGCGCGCTTGCGCGGGTAGCAGGCCTTCGCGACGGCGCGCATGAAGGTAGCGCTCGAGAAGAAGCCCTCGCCCGCGGCCGCGTCAGACGCCATCGGTCGATCCTTCGCCCGCGAGGGCGCGGGCCACGTCCTCCCAGGACTGGCTGTCACCGGGCAACGTCGAACGGTCGAGCTTGCGGGCACAGGCGAGCGCGTCACGGATGGATATGGCGTCGCCGGGCGTGTAGGTGACCACGTTCGGCCGGCCGCCGCCCAGGAATTTTGGCGCGATGATCGGCAGCCGGCAGGCAGCGTATTGCTGCACCTTCAGGCTTTCGGCGAACACCTCCGCCCCAGGCTCGTAGGCGAGCGTGTGGAGGCCCGCGTCGGCGTGCTGCAGGTAGCGGATGAGCCGGTCGAACGGCACCTCGCCATAGGCGTGGACCCGCCCCGACGACGGCAGACCGTGGATTGGGCCGAAGATGTGGAAGTGCCAGTCCTCCGTCTCGCGGAGGGCCAGTTCGAGGAAGGTGTGGTCGAAGCGGGCGACGCCCGCGAACACCGCCTGCGGGCCCGTCCCCAGGTAGGGCGACGCCTCGTCCCTGACGAGCAGGCGGGCGTCGACGCCGTGCGGGTGGACGGCGACCTTCGTCCCCGCTGGGAAGAGCGCGGCCATGCTCGCGATGGGCACGCTCACGAGGTCGAACGCCGGCGCGGCGCGTTGCTCGGCGGCGATGACGACGGGGTGGTTGCGCAGCAGGCGGATGTCGTCGGACACGCGGTAGACGATGCGCGCGGTGGGGTTCAGGGCGCGGACGCGGTCGAAGAGCACGAGGCCCGGGTTGCTTTCGAAGACGATGAGGTCGGCCGCCTTCAGCTGCTCGGCGAGCGGACCGAGGCGCACGCGCCCGTACTGCCGCCAGAGCGGCGCCGCCATCCGGTTGAGCAGCGCCGAGCGCGCGTTGGCCGGGTGGAAGGGCGTGTAGAGGACGTAGCTGTGGACGTGCCGCCGGACGGTCACGATGCGCCCGGCCTCGGCCCGGACCGGGTAGGCGAAGCGGTGATCGCGGACCAGCCGAGAGAGGTGGCTGAGCGCGACCGTCGCGAACGTCACATCCCAGCCGAGCGCCGCGAAGGCGTCAGCGATGTTGTGGAACCCGGTCCGCCGCCGCGAACCGTAGTAGTGCTGGCTGAGGAGGACCACCCGCCGCAATGGCTACCCCTCGTTGAGACGCTGTTCGCCACCGCCGGCGAGCAGCTCTTCGTAGGTCATCACCCCAATCTTCGGGTCATTGGCGATAAGGTCGAGCATTGCGAGGTAGGCCTCGCCGGGACGCGGGTCGTCGCCGGGCACGGGAATGGCCTCGCGCGAATGCCAGTCGATGGCGGCCACCCCCTCGGCCCGCTTCAGGTCGGCCAGCGCCGCACTGAAGCCATCCAGGAAGTCGTTCACGCTGTGCTGCGCGTCGCGGTAGTCGGCGAGGTCCATCAGGAGCGTTGGCACCTGGATCGCACCGATGGGGCGGTAAGTGGCGGGGTTCCAGGGGCGCGCCGGGAAGGCGAAGCCGAGCCGATAGCCAAAGCCATCGTTGAAGGCGACCGAGCTGTCGTAGCGCAGGCCGGCGGCGGCATGCTGTTCGAGCGTCTCCCAGAAGGGGCGGCGCATGTGCCAGTAGTGATGACGGTTGCCAAGCACCGGGCCGCCCGAGGCCGTTTCGAGCCGCGCGATCTCCTGGCGGAAGCGCGTCGTCGACTGGCGCGCCTCGTAGCTCGCGTGCAGCCCGACCTCCCAGCCGCCGGCGCGGAGCTCGGCGAAGAGGCGGCGGAAGCGCGGGGCGCGCACGTCGTAGCTCTCGTCGAGGTGGGTGCCACCGGTGTCGTAGCGGGTGCGGGCCGAGAAGAAGAAGGTGCTGCGGAAACCGTGGCGCGCTTCGGCGGCCATGATCTCGGGGAAGAGCCAGTTGCGCCGCTCCTTGCGCAGGATGCGTCGCGCCGTCCGCACGCCGGCCGAGGCGGCGAGCAGGCCCGCCCGCTTCGCGTTGCCCCGGCGCATCGCGTGCTGCGCCTGCCAGAGGGCGTGGGTCGGGTCGGCGTGGTCGATGGGCACGTCGGCGTCGTGTGAGAGGACAAGGATGGCCTCCTTGCCGCCGGGCAGGGCCGGCCGCGCGGGCATCAGCCCGCGGCCGACGAGCGCGTCGCGCAGTTCCTGGAAGTAGAGGTTCACCGGCGGCAGCGTGCGCAGCCCGAGCCGCGCCTGCGCCGACTGCGTGGCGCGCAGGCGCTCGTGCCAGTCGAACGCCGCGGCCGGCGCTGCCCCGTTCGCGAGGTCACTCAGCCAGAAGCGGCAGGCGGAGAAGAAGTCGTAGGCAAACGTGGCGCTCGGCTGGTTGGCCCCATCGGCCACCGGAGGCCGCGGGATCGTGGTCTCGGTATAGCGGCTTTCGAAGGGAACGTAGAGGCCACAGGGGCGGGCGGCGCTGGCGCCGTGGTAGATGTCGACCGTCGCCGCCTCGCGCCCGACGCGCACCGCCTGCACCTGGTAGCGCGCCGCGAAAAGCGCGAGCAGGTGGTCTTCGAACGCGTCCGGGACGTCGGAGCTGAACGTCAGCGGGGGGGCGGCAGGTTCTTCAGCCACGAACACCGTTCCCCTTCGGATTCGCCCCGCATACGAGTGACGATTGCTTAGCATAACGATGTCGAGCTGGAACGAACTATCAGTACAAGTGCGGTGCTTCCTGTACACCGATGGCGGAAACGCCGGCGGGTAATGCCGCGCCTCGCGGCCGTATCCGATCTTCAGCTGGCGTTCATGCGCCGTTCGCTCGCATGCGCGTAGAATGCGCCCGGATTGTCCTGGTTGGCCAGATTATCGACCGACCGCGCCCCGGCACGACGCACCGCGCCCCATTGCGAAAGTGAGCAGTGTCATGGCAGTGGTTTCCTTCGTCCGCCACAAGGTAGCCGACTTCGACGCCTGGAAGGCGGTCTATGACGGCGTGAAGGATGTGCAGAAGGCCGGCGGCGTCATGGCCCATGGCGTCTTCCGCGACGAGGAGGACCCGAACCTCGTCATCGTCCTCCACACTTTTGAGGACGCCGAGCATGCGCACGCCTTCTTCCAGAACGCCGAGCTCAGGCAGGCGATGGTGAACGCCGGCGTCGACGTCGCGACCATGCGCCTGAGCTTCGCGAACGAGGTCGCCTTCGGCCGCCTCTGATCCCGCACCGGAGCCCTCACGCCCGCTAGTATCCGCCAGCACACCCACGAGGAGCTGGCGGATGAAGATTGGCGTTGCCTTCCCGATGGACATCTTCGGGAGCGATCACGGGGCGATCCGGGAGTTCGCGCTCACGGCGGAGGCGCTCGGCTTCGATCACATCAACGCGCTCGACCATGTGCTCGGGCCGGTGCACGAAGGCCGCACGCCGCCGCTCGATGGCCCCTACACCGAGCACGACATCTTCCACGAGCCGCTCATGCTGTTCGCCTTCTGGGGCGGGATCACGAGCCGCATTGGCTTCGCCTCGGGCATCGTCATCCTTCCCCAGCGGCAGACGGCGCTGGTGGCCAAGCAGGTGGCCGAGCTCGACATCCTGACCGGCGGCGGGCGCTTTCGCCTGGGCCTCGGAAGCGGCTGGAACTACGTCGAGTACGACTCGCTCGATGTCCCGTACCGCGACCGTGGCCGCCGCATGGATGAGCAGATCACCGTCCTCCGCCGCCTCTGGACGGAGGACGTGGTCGACTTCACCGGCCACTACCATCGCCTGGATCGCGTGAGCCTGCTGCCACACCCGCCCCAGCCGCATTCCGATCTGGTTCGGGGGCTGGAGCGACGTGGCCATGCAGCGCGCGGCCCGCATCGGTGACGGCTTCACCTGCATGCGCGTCTCCCGCCTCACCATCGAGGGGCTGGAGAAGATGCGGGGCTGGGCGGCGGAGTCCGGCCGTGACCCGGCCGAGCTCGGCTTCGAGGCGCCCTCCGGGTATAAGGGCGGGCCGGAACAGTGGCTCGCCGAGCTCGAGCGCTGGCGCAGTGCCGGGGGCACGGACCTCACCCTCGGCCTGAGCAACGTCGGCCTGAAGGGCCCGGCCCAGGTCTTCGACGCCATGCGCCAGTACGCCGAGACGTTGCAGCTCCGCGATGGCATCGCTCAGGTGGTGACAGCCTCGGCGCCGGTGTAGTCGACGCACCACTGCCAAAGGCGCTCGCGCAGGCGCGGCGTGTCCGAGCGGCGCGTGCTGGCGCGGATGTGGATGGGCCGCGGGTGGCGGTCGAGCCAGAAGCGGCCCGACTCTTCCAGCGGCGCTCCGTCATCGGCGGCGAGCCAGCAGAGCGTGTCCGCGCCCTGCGCCGCGTTCCGCAGGAGCGGTCCGATGATGCGCCGGAAAGTCGGGAGCGAATCCTCCAGGCCGGGCGTCTCCACCCAGCCGGGGTGCATCGCCGCGAAGACGATGCCGCTGCCGGCCGTGCGCGTCGCCCACATCTCGTTCAGGGTCACCTGCGCGCGCTTGGCGATCGCGTAGGCGCGGGCGCCGTTCTTCCCTGTCGGCGGCTCGGCGAGTCCCTTCACGGTCAGGCGCTGCAGGTACATGCCGCCCGAGGCCATCGTGATCACGCGCGACGGCTTCGAAGCGGCCAGCCGTTCACGCAGCAGCGACGTGAGCAGGAACGGCCCTGCGATCTGGAGCGCGTACGTCTGGTCGCTGCCGCCGGCCGCGACGATCGGCTTGCGGTTGAGCGTGCCGGCGTTGTGGATGAGCACGTCGAGCCGGCGGCGCAGGCCGAGGATCTCAGAGGCGGCCTGGCGCACATCGGCCATGTCGCTCATGTCCGCGACGACGACGTCGATGCGCGCGTTGCCGCTCTGCTCGATGAGGTCGCGGCGCACGCCCTCGGCCTTCTCGCGGTTGCGGGCGACGAGGATCAGGTCGGCGCCGCAGTCGGCCAGCTGCTGTGCCGCCGCCAGCCCGATGCCCGAGGTCGGACCCGTGATCGCGATGACGCGCCCGCGCAGGTCGTAGTGGTCGAGCTCATTCCAGTGGTAGAGGCGCCGACGCACGGCCGGACCGATGCGCGTGTAGCTCGTGAAGACTGGCAGCTCGATCGCGCGGTCGACGAGGTCGCGCGGGCTCACGGCGCGGCCTTGCCGCTGAGCGCCTGCCGCAGGCCGGCGGCGCCCTTCTTCACCGTGCGCTTGAAGAACAGCCCGATGAACGGGTTCAGGAAGCCGAGCTTGCCCTGCATCTGCAGTGTCGCCTGGTAGCGCACCGAGGCGCCGGTGCCCTCCGGCGTGACCTGGATCGTGTCGACCGTGGACATGTTCGGCGTCGTCGCCTCGATGGCGAAGCGACGCGGCGCGTCGTACTCGGCGAAGTGGTAGCGCAGGACGGTGGAGCCGACGACGCCCTTCACGGTCACGTCGTAGACGGCGTTCGCGCCCTCTCCCGAGACGCGGACCGCCTTCAACGTGCCCGGGTCCCACTTCGGGAAGTTCTCGAGGTTCGCCATGTAGGCGAACGCCTCCTCGGGGCTCATCGCGGTCGGGATGGTCTCAACATAGGCGGCCATAGATACCTCCGACTGATCATGACTGTTAACCGGTGTACGATGGCCCGCGCGCACCTGTTCTTCCTGCGCCGGGTGGTGGCTTGCTCACATCTCCGATTCTGGCGAATCCCGCGGCGCGGCGCGCGATCACAATTCCTCTCTTTCTGGTGCTGTTCGCTCTCGCGCTGGTGACAGCCCCGCCGATGTACATCGTCGGGGCCGTGGTCGACCTTGCGACGCGCCGTACGGCGCTGGTAGCGACCATCGCCTGGATTCACGTCTACATGCTCTGTGAGCTCGCGGCCATCCTTGCCTGGACGGCATTCTGGATCGCGCGCCGAGCGATGTCGCCCGAGCGCTGGCTGGCCATTCACTACGCTTTCGAACGGCGCTGGAGCAAGGTGCAGTTCGACGCCGGCCTGAAGCTCTACGGCATGCGCCTCGAAACCGAGGGCACCGAACTGCTGGCGGAGGGGCCGTACATCCTCCTGCCCCGCCATGTCAGCATCGTCGACAACATGATCCCGTCGGTCTTCGTGGAAGCGGGCGAGCACAAGCGCCTGCGCTGGGTGCTGGCCAGCCGCCTGCTGCGCCAGCCGAGCGTCGACATCTACGGCAACCGCACACCGAACGTCTTCGTCGACCGCAAGTCGCAGCATGCGCTGCGCGAGGTGGCCCGCATCGGCAAGCTCGCGCGCAACCTGGGACCCAATGACGCGGTCGCACTCTTCCCGGAGGGCACGCTCTACAGCCCCGCGAAGAAGCGCAACGCGCTCGAGCGCCTGCGCCGCCGCGGCCGTATCGAGACGGCCGAGCGGAGCGCCGAGTTCCGCCACCTCCTGCCGCCCGACCCGGGCGGCGTGACCATGCTCCTGCGCTCTGCGCCGGGCGTGGACGTGGTCTTCTGCGCGCACAGCGGCCTCGAAGAGGGCCGCCACCGCGGGATGATCGCGAACGGCGGTCTGCGCGGGAAGACGCTGCGCGTCCACTTCTGGCGCATCCCCGCCGCCGAGATCCCGACGAGCTCGCCGGACCGCCGCGCCTGGCTCCTCGAACAGTGGCACCGCATCGACCAGGTCATCGAGAACGACCTCGCCCTGAGCCGCGGCTAGACCCCCGAACACATCGCGTCCCTACCCCCGGGCGTGTGAGGTGGTGGTGGTCGCCGGGGGTGGGATCCCGGCTGACTTACCCGCCCCGCCAGCTCGGAGTGGGGCGGACCATGGCGAGCTGCAGGTCTTGCGTGAAGCGGCCGCGGAAGCCGGCTTCGCAGAGCGCGAGGTAGTAGTCCCACGTCCGCAGGAAGCGGTCGTCGAAGTTGAGCGCGCGGATGGCCGGCTCCTGCGCGTGGAAGCGCTCGCGCCAGAGCGCGAGTGTGCGCGCGTAGTCGAGGCCGATGTCGCGCACGTCTGTGACGACGAAGTCCGTCGGCGCCGCCGCCCGCTCCATCTCCGCCAGCGAAGGGATATCGCCGCCGGGGAAGATGTGCTTCTGGATCCAGCTGACCCCATCCCGCGCAGCCGCGAAGCGCCGCTCCGGCAGCGTGATGACCTGCAGCGCCAGCGCTCCGCCCGGTCGCAGCCGCTCGGCGCAGGCGCGGAAGAAGGTCTCGTAGTATTCCGCGCCGACCGCCTCCAGCATCTCGATCGAGACGATCGCGTCGTACGTCCCCTCCACCGCGCGGTAGTCCACGAGCCGCGGCTCGACGCTCGCCCCCAGGCCCGCCTCCGCCACCCGCGACCGCATCACCTCGTGCTGCGCCTCCGAGATGGTGATCGTCGTGATGTGACAGCCGTAGTTCTGGGCGGCGAAGATCGCAAAGCCGCCCCAGCCGCCGCCGATCTCCAGCACGCGCGATCCCGGCCCGATGCGCGCCAGCTCGGCCATGCGCCGGAATTTCAGCCGCTGCGCCTCGGTCAGCGTCTCCTTGCCCGTCTCGAAGACGGCCGCCGAGTAGGCCATCGTCTCGTCGAGCCAGAGCCCGAAGAAGGCGTTACTGAGGTCGTAGTGGGCGGAGATGTTCTCGCGGCTGCCCTCGACCGTGTTCGCGCGGCGGCGGTGGAGGCGGCGGTCGATCGCCCGCAGGGGCTTCGTCGCGAAGCTGTTGAAGTCGACCTTCGAGCGGTTCCAGGCCACCAGCTCGAGCAGTGAGACGAGGTCCGGGCTCGACCAGAGCCCGTCCTGGTAGGCCTCGCCGGCGCCGATCTCGCCGTGGGCGAGGATGCGCCCGAAGGCGCGCTCGTCGTGGATGTCGAGACGAACGAGCGGGCCGTTGCCCTGGCGGCCGCGGCGGAAGGTCTGGAGGTTCGGCAGGCGGAGCTCGACGGCCCCGCCTTCGAGCCGGCCGAGCGCGGCGAGCATCGCCGTGCGTGCGGCCCGGTTCGTGCCCGCCTGGACGATGTCGGCGGCGCGGCTCATGGGCGCGCCTCCTCGGCCGGGCGGTGGGAGTAGAAGGTGACCTTCTTCCGCCAGAGGGAGAGCGCGTGGCGGTGGATGAGCGCCGTTGTCTTCAGCCCGACGAGCGGCACGCGGGCCAGCGCCTTCGCTACCTCGGCGTTCGTCATCGGGCGGCGTTCGAGGCGCACGCCGGTGTGGAGCATCATCTGGTCGCCTTCGAGCTCGTTGATGCGGATGTCGAGCCGATCGGCCGTCTCGCGGACGGCGAACGTGTAGCGGCCCTCGGGCGCGAGGAACGGCGAGACATAAAAGCGCTTGTCGCAGGAGGAGCGCCAGGTCGGCGCGCCGCCACTCTCGTCCTCGAGGTGGTAGACGTGGCGCTCGCCATGGGTGTTGTGCACCTCGGCCACCATCCGTGTGAGACGTCCTTCACAGTGCACGAAGAAAAACGACACGGGGTTGAAAACGTACCCGAGCACCCGGGGGTACGTGATCATGGTGAGTCGTTCTCCCGGCTGCAGGGATGCCTCCCGCTTGCCGACCCCGAGGAGCGGCTCACCCCCGAAATGGTCGCGGTCGCGGAGCGTGATCACGTTCGCGCGGTTGTAGCCGAGCAGCTTGATGCGGTCGACGACCTCGGGCAGCTCGTCGAGGTCGATGGCCAGGTAGAAGACGTCGTGCTCGAAGGCGTAGTCCACCGGCTCCAGCCGGTGGTGGCGCACCTTGCCGACCAGCAGATGCGACCTCATTGCGCGGCCCGGAGCAGCGCTGCGACGCGCACGCCCGACTGGTAGCCGTCCTCGTGGAAGCCGTAGCCGAGATGGGCGCCGGCGTAGTAGACGCCGCCCCGCCCCTGCACCGCGGCCACGCGCGCCTGCGCTTCGGGCGTGCGGATGGTGAACTCGGGGTGGGTGAAGCGCGTCTCGTCGATCACCTTCGACGGGTCGAGAGCGCCCGGGTTCACGGATACGAGATAGCGCGTGCGGCCGGGGAGCGCCTGCAGGCGGTTCATGTCGTAGGTCATGGTCAGCACAGGCGCGGGGTTCCGGCAATCCTCCGTGGCGACGTTCCAGGCGGCCCGCGCGAAGCGCTGTGGCGGCAGGACGCCCTCGTCCGTGTGGAGGACGGCGCGGTTGGCCGTGTAGGCGAAGCTGCCGAGCGCGGCGCGCTCCTGTGCGTCGGCATCGGCGAGGAGCGTGAGCGCCTCGTCCGCGTGGGTCGCGAGCACGGCGGCGTCGAAGGCGAGCGACTGGCCACCACTCTGGATGGTCACGCCCTCGCCCGCGCGGCGGATGGCGTCGACCGGCGCCGCGGCGCGGAGCGTGCCCCCGCGCAGGCGCGACAGGAGCCGCTCGACGTAGACGCGCGACCCGCCGGTGACCGTGCGCCACTGCAGCCGCTTCCGCCAGCCGATGAGCCCGTGGTTATCGAGGAAGCGCACGAACAGCGCGAACGGCATCTCCGGCACGCGCTCCGGCGGCATCGACCAGATGGCCGCCGCCATCGGCACGAGGTAGTGCGTCGCGACCGCGCGCTCCGCCCCGCGGCGGCGCATGTACTCGCCGAGCGTCAGGGAGGGTGCGCGCTCCATCGCGATCACGCGGCGGGCGTCGCGGTAGAAGCGCGATAGCTCGTCGAGCAGCTTCCAGTGCGCGGGCGAGCGCCAGGTCGCTGGCGAGGCGAACAGTCCCGGCAGCCCGCGTGAGCTGTAAGCCACACCGCAGCGCCGGCAGTGGCAGGCGAACGACATGTCGCCGTCCTGCGTCTCCACGGCGAGGTCGGCGAGGAGCGCGCGGAATCCGGGATAGGTGCGGTCGTTGTAGACGATGAAGCCGGTGTCCACGCCGACCTCGCCTTCCGGCGTGGGCACGGCGATCGTGCGGGCGTGGCCACCGGCCTTGGCCTCGCGCTCGAAGAGCGTGACGTGGTGCGTCTCGCGCAGGAGGTAGGCAGCGGTCAGGCCGCTGATGCCCGCGCCGACGATGGCGACGCGCTTCATGCCCGGGCGGCGACGGTGCTGGCGGGTGCGCTCGCAGCCGGGGGCGCGGCCGGCTCGGGCTCGACGTGCTCCGTCGGGCGCATGCCGAGGTCGATCTGGTCGGCGACCCAGCGGCGCACCATCCCGCGCAGGCGGCTCGGCAGCGAGGCGGCGCGACCGCTCTCCGTCTGGCGGCGGTCGCGGAAGAGGTAGCCGAGCCCGGCCCGTTCGAGCAGCGCCTCGCCCAGGAGCCCGTAGCCGTGCGGCCCGAGGCGGTCGAAGACGGCGCGCACGAGGCGCGGCGGCAGCGGCCCGACCTTCGTCCCGCGCGCCTCGACCACCCGGACGATCAGCTCGCCCGAGCGCTTCGTATCGCCGCAGACCTGGTGCAGGAGCCGCGTGATCTCTTTCGCCCAGCGATCGAAGTCGTTGTCGAGCAGGTCGAGCCAGCGGGGAACGTTCGGTTCGAGGTGGGGCACGAGCGACTTGCCGGGCATCTCGAAGAAGGCGGCCGCCTCGGCGACGTGCTTCAGAAGCCGCGGGTTCGCTTCCACCTGGAGCGCCGTCATGTCGCGATACCAGATGGTGTGGAGCGTCTCGCGCTGCTTGATGCGGTTCGCGAGGTGGGCGGCGGCGGGCACGCTTTCGCGCAGCGAGCGCCCGAGCAGCCCGTGCCAGTTATCGGTCACGTACTCCTGGATCATGCCGTAGGCCGTGAGGTGGACGGGCGTATCGCCGGAACGGTAGTCGAGCATCTTCGCGCGCACGTCGGCGATCTCGCGGTCGAGCTCGCCCTCCGCTATGCCGGCGGACATGAGCATCGCCCGGTAGGGCGCGTGATGCAGGTCCTCGTCCGGCACCCAGAGGTCGCGGATGAAGCGCCCGAGCCAGGGCGAATCGTAGGTGGTCGCCCGCTCCTCGATGGTGACGGCGTAGGTCTCGGTGGCGGACTCGGTCAACATCGCCAGCTTCAGAGCGCCGATGAAGTCATCGGCCGACATCGCGGCCGGTAGCTTGTCGAAGGCCGGCGCGAACGAGCTCGTGCGCGTGAACGCCTCGACCTCGGACGCCTTGATCATGGCGCCGGGGTTACGGATGAGCCCCTCGACCATGGCGTCGAGCCGGCGATGGGCGCCCCGCGGCAGTGTGTAGGTGGTCGTGAGGGCCAGGGTCGTCTCCTCCGCGCGGACGGTGTCGTCGCATGGAAAAGTACGATCCCCTCCGGCAGTCCGATCAACGAAGCCGCCCGTGGGCGGCCTCGTGTTCGCGCTGGACGGAAAGGCCCGCAGACCAGGCGTCGGCAACGAGGCGCTCTCCGCGTTCCGCCCGAGGCGTTAACGCGAAGAGCGCCCAGTCTACCGTGCGCCGGCGCCCTGGTGTGAGTCCCGAGGTAGGTGCGGGCTCAGGCGGCGGCGCTGCTGTCGCTGCCGGGGCGCTCCCGGCGGAGGGGTGTGGGCTTCGTGGCCTCCTCGCGAAACGCGTAGAGGACATCGCGGTCGAGGAAGAAGAAGACGTTCGCGTCGCGGTCGTGGCAGATCGGCAGGCCGGCCATCTTCGCCGAGCGCGCCAGGTCGGCGAGCGATTCGACGAGGACGACGGCGCCCTCCTGTTCGCCCGGCTGTACGAGCCGGGCCTCGATGATCTGGCCGCCGAAGCGCAGGCGGTTCACGGGCGAGCCGCCGTTGCGGCTGGCCGATGACCACCAGAGCGCGCCGCCCGCCCCCGCGAGGGCGAGCATGGCGACGATGATGCCCAGCGCCTGGCCCTTCGAGCCCGGCAGGCTGATGCCCATGATCGCGAGCGAGGAGTCGCCCTTCGTGGTCGGGACGATGGTCGTGCCGCCGCCGGCCTTGAAGTCGCGGGTGAGCTTGTCATCGAGCGTGATGCGTGAGCCGTTCCAGGTCACTTTCCAGCACATTGGGATCCTAAGCTTAGAATTCCACGTGGACAAGTTGTCGCG
>JADMIO010909304.1_pt1 | contig 26957 bp, 22 predicted proteins | sample 8958161 | NCBI WGS metagenome assembly JADMIO01 (sample SAMN16585339, study PRJNA669376) | soil metagenome | isolation source: Crop rotation soil | place: USA: Cullars Rotation, Alabama | collected 2011
GCCGCGACTTCAAGTCACGTGAATTCCAAGCTTCGGATCCCACTGTGCTGGAAAGGCCGCCGGATTTGGGACCGGTGCGAAGCGCGGTGCGTCTCGACCCAGCAGTACGTCATCTGGTTCATCGCTTCAAGTATCAAGGTTGGTGGCGCCTCGCGGAGGTGTTCGCGTTGCGCATGGCTCCAATGCTTCGCGAATTCGGCGAGGCTGATCTGGTGCCGGTGCCGCTCAACCGGCAGCGGCAGGCAACCCGCGGCTACAACCAGGCCGAGCGCCTTGCAACGGCGCTCGGTGCGTTGACCGGGCGGGCGGTCCGCCCGGAGTTGTTGCAGCGAGTACGCGACACTTCCACCCAGACCCGCCTCGCCCCCGAGGCGCGCCGCGCCAACCTGGCGGGCGCCTTCGCGGCGCGGAGCCGTTGCCATCGCCCGGTCATCCTCGTTGACGATGTTTTCACCACCGGGGCCACGTTATGTTCGGCGGCGTCGGAATTGCTGGAAAGCGGGGCAGAGCAGGTAGGGGCGGTGACGTTTGCGCGGGCGGAAATGCCGTTAACAGCGGCTGTGGGCTAGGGGCTAGGGGCTGGGGGCTGGGAGCGGCTACGCCCGCTCAAAGGGTTCGGCTGTGGTACTATCAGCCCCCAGCTCCAGGCTCACAGCCATCATCACACACACCAACACGGGATCGACAATCAGATGTCCATCAAGGTCGGGATCAACGGCTTCGGCCGCATCGGTCGCAACATCGTTCGCGCCGCTAAGGAACAGGGGCGCAAGGACATTGATTTCATCGCGGTCAATGACCTGACCGACACCAAGACCCTCGCGCACCTTCTCAAGTACGACTCGGTGCACGGACGCTTTGATGGCACCATCACGCACGACGCAGACGGACTCGCGATCGATGGAGACCGGATCAAGGTCCTGTCGCACCGCGACCCGTCGAAGCTCCCGTGGGGCGAACTCGGCGTGGACATCGTCGTCGAGTCGACGGGACACTTCACCGATCGCGACATGGCGGCGAAGCATCTCGAGGGCGGCGCGAAGAAGGTGCTGATCTCAGCGCCGGCCAAGGGTGAGGACAAGACGTTCGTCTATGGCGTGAATCACAATGACTACGACCCCGCCAAGCACCACGTGATTTCCAATGCCTCGTGCACGACGAACTGTCTCGTGCCCGTGGTGAAGGTCCTTCTCGATTCGTTCGGATTCGTGAAAGGATTCATGACCACGGTCCACAGCTACACCAACGACCAACAGATTCTCGACCTGCCGCACAAGGACCTGCGTCGCTCGCGCGCCGCCGCGCTGTCGATCATTCCGACATCTACCGGTGCTGCCAAGGCGACGTCGCTGGTGTTGCCGCAGGTGAAGGGAAAGCTCGATGGAATTTCGTTGCGCGTTCCGACGCCGGATGTTTCGATGGTCGAGCTTGTCTGCACCGTCGAGAAGTCGACGACGGCCGACGAAGTGAACGCTGCGTTCCGTGCGGCGGCGGACGGTGCGCTCAAGGGCGTGCTCTTCGTGAATGACGAGCCGCTGGTGTCGGTGGACTATGTCGGCAACCAGGCGTCGAGCACGGTGGACATGCCATACACCACCGTCGTCGACGGAAATCTGGTCCACGTCTCGGCGTGGTACGACAATGAAATGGGATACTCTGCGCGCTGCGTCGACATGATTCGCCACATCGGCAAGCAGCTGTGAGCAAGCGGACACTCGCGCAACTCGATCCGGCGCATCTCGACGGTCAACGCGTCGTGGTGCGCGTCGACCTGAATGTGCCGATGTCGGGCGGCGCGGTGACCGACGACACCCGCATTCGTGCGTCGTTGCCAACGATCAGGTTCCTCCATGATCGCGGTGCTCGCGTCGTGCTGCTTTCGCATCTCGGTCGCCCCAAGAACGGCGTCGATCCGAAGTACTCGCTCAAGCCCGTCGCGCGTGAACTCGAGAAGCATCTCGGCTTTCCTGTGATGTTTCTTGCCGATCCCACTGCGGCCGAAGCGGCCGGCAAGGTCCGCCACATGCCGCGTGGCGGCGTGGCGCTCGCGGAGAACACGCGATTCTATCCGGGTGAAGAACAGAACGACGCCGCGCTCGCGGACCAGTTCGCCGCCCTCGGCGACATGTACGTCAACGATGCATTCGGTTCCGCGCATCGTGCGCACTCGAGCACCGAAGCGATTGCGCATCGGCTCAAGCCCGCAGTCGCCGGTTTCCTGATGGAGAAGGAGCTGCGCTTCCTCGGCGACGCGGTCGACAACCCGGCGCGTCCGTTTGTTGCGATCCTTGGTGGCGCGAAGATCTCGGGAAAGATCGATCTAGTCGAGGCGCTGCTGCCCAAGGTCGATCGCATCCTGATTGGCGGCGCGATGGCGTGCACCTTCTTCAAGGCGATGGGACTCGAGACCGGAAATTCTCTGGTCGAACCGGATCGCATCGAGATGGCCAAGGCGCTGATCGACAAGGCGGGAAGCAAGCTCGTGTTGCCAGGCGGTGCATTGATTGCGCAGAAGCTCGAAGCGGGAGTGGCGACGCGCGAAGTGCCGCGCGACCAGGTTCCCGCAGGATGGTCGGTGTTCGACATCGACAGTGCAACGGTGAAGGCATTCAGCGACATCATTGCCGGCGCGAAGACGGTGATCTGGAACGGTCCGATGGGCGTATTCGAGACGCCGCCGTTCGATCAGGGCACCATGGGCGTGGCGCGTGCACTCGCCGCCGCAACACAAAAAGGTGCCATCACGATTGTTGGCGGCGGAGATTCCGCAGCCGCGGTCACCGCAGGCAAACTCGACGACCAGGTGAGTCACGTGTCCACCGGTGGTGGTGCGTCGCTCGAGTTCCTTGAAGGCAAGCCGCTGCCCGGTGTCGCAGCGCTGGACGAGGGATGATGTCGCGACCGTTGATGTTCGCCGCCAACTGGAAGATGAACGTTGCGCCGGGTGAAGCGCGCACCTTTATCGAACGGTTCCTCGCCGTGGACAAGCCGCGGGCGGGGCGCACCGTGGCGTTCTTCCCGCCCGCTGTCTCGCTCGAAGCAACGGCGACGCTGTTGCGAGGCCGCGAGCACTGCATTGTCGGCGCGCAGAACGTGTCATGGGAACCGAAGGGCGCTTTCACTGGTGAGACATCCGTCGCGCTCGCGCGCGGCGCAGGTGCGGCTGCCGCACTGATCGGACACAGTGAGCGGCGGCACGTGTACGGCGAGACCGATGAGGAAATCAGCAAGAAAGTGCGGGCGGTACTCGATGGCGGTTTGATGGCGATGCTTTGCGTCGGTGAAAAGCTTCTCGAACGCGAACGCGGCGAAACCGAAGCGGTGGTGACGCGGCAGCTGCGGGTGGGTCTCGCAGGCGTCGCGAGCAACGCGGACATCGTGGTCGCATACGAGCCGGTGTGGGCGATCGGTACTGGCCGCAACGCAACGCCGTCCGATGCGGCAGTAGTGCACACCGCGATTCGAGGTGTACTCGCCGACCTCGGCTTCTCGCGCGACACTCGCGTGCTGTACGGTGGCTCGGTGAGCGCGGCCAATGTCGCGGCGCTGCTGGCCGAGCCCGAGATCGATGGCGTGCTTGTGGGTGGTGCCTCGCTCGATCCTGACGGGTGGGCGGGGATCTGCGGGACCGCGTGATGTCACCCTGAGCGAAGCGAAGGATCGGCCCGCGGCCGATCGATCCTTCGCTTCGCTCAGGATGACAACAATTCCGACCCCGATTAGATTGGCCGCATGTTCAATTTCCTGCTCATAATCATGATTCTCGATGGCTTCCTCCTCTCCGCCGTGGTGCTGATGCAGGCCGGGCAGGGCGGCGGCCTCGCGTCACTTGGTGGTGGCACCACGTCGCAGGTCCTCGGCGGCCGTCAGGCCACGAACCTGTTGACCCGGATGACCTGGTGGACCGGCGGCTTCTTCATGGGCCTCGCGCTCATGCTGACGCTCGTGTCCGGCAGCCGCAACCTCGGCGCTTCCGACGTGCAGAAGCGTCTGCGTCAGGGTGCGCAACAGGTCCAGCCGACGGCTCCTGCCGGTGGCAATGCCATCCCCGGCTTGACGCCGGCGCCTCCCGGCGCGACGGCCCCCGGAACGGCAACGCCGGCGAATCCGCCGCCGCCAGCCGGCAAGAAGCCCTGATGAAAGCCAACGCAGGCGGGACAGGTCGTCCCGCCTTCGTCTTGCTGGAGGACGGCGCCTGGTTCGCCGGGCGCCTCGTCGGCACTGCCAAGCGCGGTCTGGGCGAGGTGGTCTTCACCACGTCGATGACGGGGTATCAGGAAACATTCACCGACCCGAGTTACATGGGGCAGATGGTCGTGATGACCGCGCCGATGATCGGCAATTACGGCATCACGCTCACCGACGACGAATCCGCCAAGCCGCAGGTCAGCGGCGTCATCGTCCGCGAACTGTCAAAGCATCATTCCAACTGGCAGGCGACGCGCTCGCTCGGCGACTGGCTCGATGCGGCGGACATTCCGATCCTCACCGAAGTGGACACCCGCCGCCTTACGCGCCACATCCGCGAGCGCGGCGCGATGCGGGGCATCATCGCCGAAGGCACCGAGCCAACCGACGCGATCCGCGCCGAATTGATGGCATCGCCGTCGATGGAAGGGCTCGACCTCGCGACCGTTGCCACGACGTCAAAGGCCTACACTCAGGGCGAGGGACCACTGGTCGTTGCGTTCGATTACGGCATGAAGCGCAACATTGTCCGGCTGCTCGCCGCAAGCGGATTCCGCGTCGAGGTTGTGCCAGCCGAAACCACGGCGGCGGAAGTGCTTGCGAAGCATCCGGCAGGTCTCTTCCTGTCAAACGGGCCAGGGGATCCCGCCGCGGTTGGGTACGCTCGCGAGACGATTCGCACCCTCGCGGAGACCGGCCTGCCCACGTTCGGTATCTGCTTGGGGCATCAGCTCTTGGGGCTCGCTTTCGGGGGCGAAACCACCAAGATGCCGTACGGTCACCGCGGCGGAAATCACCCGGTTCAGGACCTCGATACCGGCAAGGTGCTGATCACGACCCAGAATCACGGCTTCGCCGTCAAAGGCAGCAAGGACGGCGTTCCCGGGGCACCGGAGCTCGAGGTAACCCACCTCAATCTCAACGACGGCACGGTCGCCGGCATCCGCCACAAGACGCTTCCAGTCTTCGCGGTTCAGTACCATCCGGAGGCCGCTCCCGGGCCCCACGACGCCTACCCGCACTTCGCCCAGTTCTCGGCGGCGGTCAGGGCGCGGATGGGCGAAAACGTCGCAACCTCTTGACAGACAACGCTTAAGCATCGTACATATCGGCGTGAAGAGGGGCTCCTGCTCGCCCCAACTAGCCCGTCGCCGAGGGAGCGATGACCAAGGCCGATCTCGTTGAACAGGTGACCGCCGCGATTGCGCGGACATCAGGGCCGATGATCTCGAAAAAGGATTGCGCCCGGGTAGTGGACGCATTTCTTGACGCGGTCAAGCTTGCGATGCACGACCAGCACAACATCGAAGTGCGCGGATTCGGAACGTTCAAGATTCGCCGGCGCAAGACGCGCATGGCGCGCAATCCGCGCACCGGTGATCCTGTTGAAGTTGCCGCGCGTCCGGTGCCGGTGTTCAAGCCCAGCAAGGAGTTACGCGCGTTGGTTGCGCACGAGGAGTACATCCCCGATGAGTCGGAGATGGACGACGACGACGAATGAACCGTCACGTTGTTCGGCTGTTCGCGCGTTACGCCGAACTCTTCGGAACAGAACAGGTCGAGGTGGCGTTGCCTGAGAAGTCGACGGTCGCTGATCTCGTCGCCGCCCTCCGGGTTTTCCCGGGGGGCGCTTCGCTTCCCGCGAATCCGTTCGTTGCGGTCAACATGTCGCAGGCGAGGCCCGACGCAGTGATTTCCACACAGGATGAACTCGCGCTGCTGCCGCCGCTCGCCGGCGGGTGACTTCATGTCATTTCTCAAGTCCCAACCGATTGACATCGCGGCACTTGCCCAATCTGTCCACGCGCCAGATCGTGGCGCGATCGCGACGTTTGCCGGGCTGGTTCGTGACCATCACGCCGGCCGCGCCGTCGCTTCGTTGAGTTACTCGGCGTACGGTTCGATGGCGGAACAGGTTTGTGCCGAGGTCTGCGCAGAAGCCGAAGCGCGCTGGCCGGTGAGGGTCGCGCTCGCACACCGGATCGGGGAGCTCGCCATCGGCGATGCCGCGGTGGGGATCGCCGTTGGCAGCAGTCATCGCGACGCGGCGTTCGAGGCGTGCCGCTGGGTGATCGACGAAGTGAAACGTCGTGCACCGATCTGGAAGCGGGAGCGCTATGCCGACGGCAGCGAAGCGTGGGTCGATCCGACCGCCCCGTCGGGGATCGTGCCGGGCGGATCATGACCAGCGTCGTCGATCAGTTCAATCGCCCGCTCGGTTCGCTGCGCATCTCCGTTACGGATCGATGCAACCTGCGGTGCAGCTACTGCATGCCGGAAGACGAGTACACCTGGTTGCCGCGTGCTTCGCTGCTGACATTCGAAGAGATCACCCGGCTGGTACGCATCTTTGCGTCGCTGGGCGCGGGAAAGATCCGCCTCACAGGTGGTGAGCCGTTATTGCGACGAGACCTCGAACAGCTCGTCGAGATGATCAAGCCCGTCGCGGGGATCGAAGAGATCGCGCTGACCACCAATGCCTTGTTACTCGCCGATGCAGCACCGAAACTGTACGAAGCCGGTCTCGACCGCATCACCGTTTCGCTGGACACGCTGCAGCCGGCGCGGATGACGGCGTTTGCCAAGAGCACGCGCCACGCCGATGTGATCGCGGGAATCGGTGCGGCGATTGCCGAAGGATTTCCGCTCAAGCTCAACACGGTGATCGTGCGAGGGTACAACGAAGATGAAGTGGTCGACATCGCCGAGTTTGCCCGAGGGCGAGGAATCGAACCGCGCTACATCGAGTACATGGATGTCGGCGGTGCGACGCGGTGGACGAGTGACGCGGTGTATTCGCGCGAAGAAATCGTCGCGGCACTCGCATCGCGCTTTGGCGCTGCGACGGCGATCGCGCGCACCGATGATCCGCATGCGCCGGCCCAGCGGTTTCGCTTCGTGGACGGGTTGGTTGCCGGAGTGATCTCCTCGACCACGGCGCCATTCTGTCGCGATTGCGATCGGGCCCGTATCACGGCCGACGGGACACTCTTCCTCTGCCTGTACGCCGATCAGGGTGTGGACCTGCGCGAGCCGTTGCGTGCCGGGGCATCCGATGCCGAAGTTGGGGCCCTGATCCGCCGGGCCTGGCAGGCGCGGCGGGACCGCGGCGCCGAAGCCCGGCTCGCGGTGGGCGACCGGGGGGTCCTGGTTCCCCTGCAGGGACTCAAGGCCGATCCGCGCCGGGAGATGCACGTTCGCGGCGGTTAGGTACTCGTACGGGGTCGAAACCCCGTTGCGACGTTTCACGTTCGATGGGTGTCTATTTGATGGTCCAGCACAAAGCCTTCTTTTCCTCAACGTCGGGGTACGACTCGATGCTGCATTTCCGTTCGATCGCCGTTCGCGGGTTCATCACCGTGGCCGCGTGTGCCGCTCTGGTGACGCCGCTCAGCGCGCAGGCGCAAAACTGTCCGGTCGGCAAGCCGGGATTGCTTCCGCTCAAGTACAGCGGCGGGGCCACGGTGGCGCAGATCACTGCGTGCGATTTGATGACTCGCCTGTACATCTTCGCCGATGACTCGATGATGGGGCGTCAGGTGGGGACCCAGTACCACCTCATGGGCGCGGCCTACATCGAGCGAGAGCTCCGCAAGCTGGGACTGCAGCCTGGCGGCAAGAACGGATCGTACTATCAGGATTTCCCGCTCTGGAAGCGATCGGAGTCGATGAACTCCACGATCACGGTGGCCGGGAAGACCCTGAAGCTCGGTACGGATTTCATGGCCGTTCCTAGCGGGCGCGATCCGAGCAATTCGGGTATTGCCGTTGTGTACGGTGGGATCGTAAGCGATACCCTTACCTCGCTTGACTCGGCAGCCGTTGCCGGAAAACTGCTGCTGATTCGCCCGATCACCACGCCGATGAGCGCGGCTGACCGTCAAGCGATGCTCGCGTCGACTTCGTACAAGAACTATCTGCGCGCGTCCGCTGGTGCTGCAGGGACCATTCAGATCCAGGGCGACTCCATTGCCGGCACACTGGTCAAGGCATGGACGACGCCGGGCTCGCCAAGCATGGATCTTCCGCAGACTGGCCGCTACACCACGATGCTTGTCACGAACGCGGCTGCCGCGACGATCATGGGAGCGCCGATCGCCGACCTGAAGAAGGGAAGCACAAGTGCGCCGATCAACATCAAGATGATTTACGACCAGGTGCCGTCCACGCCCGGCCGCAATGTCGTTGCAATCCTTCCCGGGTCGGATCCCAAGTTGAAGGGGCAGTACATCGCGATCGGTGCGCATAACGATCACGTTGGATTCGGGGCGATGACTACGATGCGCGAGCACGATTCGCTGCGCATCTTCAACATGGTTGGCCGTCCCGCCGGTGCCGAAGGCGGACGTACGACGCCGATTACGCCGGAAGAGTGGACCAAGATCAACGCGGATATTGCTGAGCTTCGCAAGGTCTATCCGCCGCGCCCGGATTCGATCGCGAACGGCGCGGACGACGACGGATCGGGCAGCGTATCGGTCCTCGAGATTGCCGAAGCCTTCGCGAAGGGAACTGCCAAGCCAAAGCGTTCGATCATTTTTGTCTGGCACGCCGGCGAAGAGATGGGGATGTGGGGCTCAGGTTACTTCATGGACAACCCGACTGTCCCGCGTGACTCGATCGTCGCACAGCTCAACATCGACATGGTTGGTCGCGGTGAAGCGACCGACGTAACCGGTCAGGCGAAGGCGCCTGAGGGAAAGAACGTTGGCGAAGTGCTGCACGGGGGACCGAACTACGTCCAGCTCGTCGGCTCACGCCGCCTCTCGACCGAGCTCGGCGATCTCGTCGAGAAGGTCAACAAGGACAAGAAGCACGGCTTCGTGTTCGACTACAACATCGATGCCGACGGGCATCAGCAGAACATCTACTGCCGTTCGGATCATTGGTCGTACGGCAAGTGGGGCGTGCCGGTGGTGTTCTTCACCACGGGCGGTCACGCGGACTACCATCAGGTCACCGATGAGCCGCAGTACATCCAGTACGGTCACATGGCGCGCATCGACAACCTCATCTTCGACATCGCGCTTGCCGCAGCCAACCTCGATCACCGTGTCGTGGTTGATCATCCGAAGCCGAATCCGGCGCCGGCGACGTCCTGCAAGCAGTAAGTACCACGGATTAAGATGGCAACGGGCGACGGCGGAACAGCGCCGTCGCCCGTTGCGTTTCATTTCGGTCACGCTGAAACTTTGCCCTGTTCGCGCGGGTATCTTCAGCGACGCCAGAAGTATTCACTCTTACGGGATTCGTCGGTGACTTCATCGCGATTTGCTCATCAACTGACCGCATCGCTCCTCGCCACGGCAAGCATTGCATCCGCATTGCCGGCGCAACGCACCCAGGCCGCATTGCCGGTTCCGCCGGTGCAACGTTGCGCTGCGATCACCGGCGATGCGATGCCGCTCAAGTACGTCGGCGAGCCCACGGTCGCTGCGATCACGCCATGCGATCTGATGACGCGCCTCTACGCATTCGCCGATGACTCGATGCTCGGCCGTGAGGTCGGCACCCCGGCGCATCTCATGGCCACTGCGTACCTCGAGCGCGAAGTGCGCCGCCTGGGGCTCAAGCCCGCCGGCGACAACGGGACGTTCTTCCAGGCAATTCCGGTTGTCTCCCGCACGTTCGACACCACATCAACCGTGACGATCGCAGGTACGACCTATCGCGCCGGTGTCGATTTCATCGCCAGCTCGAGTGGCCGGCAGCGCCAGCTAGTTGATGCGCCAGCTGTGTTCGCCGGCGCGTTGCTCGACACTAACGCAGTGCTTCCCGCCGAAATGACAAAGGGAAAGGTGCTCGTATTCGTGCCGCCGGGACCGGGCACCGACGAAGCTGCAATCCAGAGCAAGCCGGGCTTTCAGCGCTGGTACGAGATGTACCTGAGCGGTTCCGCGCGCGTGATCGTCGTGGCGCAGCAGTTCCCTCCGGGAATCAACGCGATGTTTTCCACGCGGAGCGAGACGGCATTTCTCAATTCGGACGCTCCGGTCGAGATCGATGCGACCGTGAAATTCGCCGAAGCGGTGCTCGGCTCGTCGCTGCAAGCAGCGAAACCGGGTGCGGCTGGCAAGTCGATCAGCACCAACATCAAGTTCGTCGACCAGCCACGACCGGGTCGCAACGTTGTTGCCATTCTTCCGGGCAGTGACCCGAAGCTCGCCGGCGAGTACATCGCGATCGGCGCGCACAACGATCACATCCCGCTCGCAGACACTGCGGTCGATCACGATTCGCTCAAGGTGTTCAACGCGCACGCAAGGGTGCAGGGCGCCGACGGTGAGCCGAAGACGCTCTCCGACTCCGAATGGAAAGTGGTGCGTTCGTCGATCGACTCCATGCACAAGCTGCACGGCGGCGCTCGCGCCGATTCGATCAATAACGGCGCCGATGATGATGGCAGCGGCTCGGTGTCGGTGCTAGAGATCGCCGAGGCGATGGCCAAGGGTGCGGTCAAGCCAAAGCGCTCAATGCTCTTCATCTGGCACGCGGGCGAAGAGCGCGGTCTCTGGGGATCGGAATACTTCACCGATCATCCCACCGTTCCGCGCGATTCGATTGTCGCCGAGCTCAACATGGACATGGTCGGTCGCGGCCAGCCGAGCGACGTGACCGGCACCACCAAGAGCGGCGAACTGATTCATGGCACGGCGAACTACGTACAGGTGATCGGCGGACGTCGACTCTCCACCGAGCTCGGCGATCTCATTGAATCAATCAACACCACTGGCAAGCTCGGCTTCACGCTCGACTACGCGCTTGATGCCGATGGTCATCCGCAGAACATCTACTGCCGCAGCGATCACGCCGAGTATGCGCGCTATGGCATTCCAATCGCGTTTTTCACCACGGGTGGCCACGCCGACTATCACCAGGTGACCGACGAGCCGCAGTACATCCAGTATGCGCATATGGCGAAGGTCGATGAGCTGGTGATGCAGGTCGCGATGAAGATCGCCGGGCTCGATCACCGGCTTGTAGTGGACAAGCCGAAGCCGAAGGATCCCCACGGCAACTGTCAGCAATAACGCGACGATACGTGTAAGGGCGCACCCCGTGCGCCCTTCACGCCGCCACATCAACCCGCCGCACCCCACCCGCGTACCACGCGCGTGACCCCACGTTTCATTTCCCGACCCCAACCCGGATTCAAGGTGAGAACACGTTCTATCCTCCTCGGCGCGGCGATGACTGTCGTCGCGGCGTCGGCAGCAAGCGCCCAGCAGAAATGCCCAGCAGTGCAAAAGGGCGCGATCATGCCGCTCAAGTACAAGGGCGGTCCGACGGTTGCCGCCATCACGGCGTGCGACCTGATGACCCGGCTTTACATCTACGCCGATGATTCGCTCCGTGGCCGTGAAGCAGGCACCCCCGATGCGATTCGCGCGACCGACTACATCGAGAAGGAAGTCCGCCGTCTCAAGCTCAAGCCGGCTGGCGACAACGGCACCTACTTCATGAACATGCCCGTGTTCGGCACCGTGACCGATACTGCCAGCGCGATGCTGATGGTCGGTTCATCAATGTTTCGCCTCGGCAGCGACTTTGGCATCAATGGTGCCGCAAACGTCGCAGCAACGCCGGTCGTGTTTGGTGGCGTGCAGGGCGACACTGCCAATGCACTGACTGCTGCTCAGGTGCAGGGGAAAATCGTGGTCGTGAAGGCAGCAGCGCAGCCGGCCGGTGGACGCGGCCAGGGCGGCGCGCCGGGTGGCGGTCGCGGCAATGCCGGTCGCGGTGCTGGTGGCGGCGGGAATCCGTACGCCGGCGCAGTCGCGGTGCTTACCGTGGTAGGTGATGCGTTGCCAACTGGCGGCGGATTTGGTGGCCGCGGTGGCATCCAACCACGACTGATCGATTCCGTGGAAATCAACGGCGGATTGGCCTATGCCGCGGCAAATCCGAACGCCAACGCCGGTCGCGGTGGTCGCGGAAATGGCGGCGGTGGTGGCGTCATGAATGCCACTGTGACCAGCAAGGTTGCTGGCGCAATCTTCGGCAAGCCGCTTGATCAGGTCGCCAAGGGTGATGCTGGTGCGGCGACATCGATCTCGGTCAAGCAGAATCAGGTGCCGATGCCGACGCGCAGTGTCGTCGCGATCCTGCCTGGCTCGGATCCAAAGCTCAAGAACGAGTACATCGTTATCGGCGGGCACTCGGATCACGTTGGCGCGCACGGCTCAGGAATGATCGAGCACGATTCGATCAAGGCGTACAACATGATCGCACGCGTCGAAGGTGCAGACAGCCGCGGCGCCGCGCCCCCGACCGCGGAGCAGTGGGTCCGCATCAACGCGATCAAGGACTCGCTCCGCAAGATCTACCCGGCGCGCCCGGATTCTATCAGCAACGGCGCTGATGATGACGGCTCTGGTTCGGTGTCGGTACTCGAAATCGCCGAGGCGTTCGCGAAAGGGAAGGCCAAGCCGAAGCGCTCACTGATCTTCATCTGGCAGACCGGTGAAGAGAAGGGACTGTGGGGTTCGCTCTATTTCACCAATCATCCGACGGTGCCACGCGAGTCGATCGTTGCCGATCTCAATATCGACATGGTCGGTCGCGGCGAAGCTACCGACGTTACGGGCCGCAGCAAGGACGGCAAGGAATTGACGGGTGGCCCGAACTATCTGCAGCTGGTCGGGTCGCGCCGCCTTTCGACTGAGTATGGTGATCTTGCCGAAGCGGTGAACAAGACGGAGAAGGTTCCGTTCGTGTTCGACTACAGCATGGACGCCGACGGGCATCCGCAGAACATCTATTGTCGCAGCGATCACTACGAGTATGCGCGCTACGGCATTCCTGTGATTTTCTTCACCACCGGTGGGCATGCGGATTACCATCAGGTCACCGATGAGCCGCAGTACATCCAGTACCAGCACATGGCGCGCGTCGATCAGTTGATCTTCGACATCGCGCTCAAGGTCGGCAACGCACCCAACAAGCCCACCGTGGACAAGGCCAAGCAGGACTCGCCGTTCGGACGGTGTCAGCAGTGACCGCGTAGCACCATTCGGTAGTATCTTCCGCGCGTTCCGGGATATTCCGGGACGCGCGGTTGTTTTTCCATTCCACGAGAATGTTGACATGCCATTGCACGTCGCCCTGCTCGAACCGAAGTCACCCGATGTCATCGGCGCCATTGCCAAGCGGTGCGCCGCGGTGGATGCATCGCTCCACCTCGTCTCTCCCGCGTTCGCGCACGACGATGCGGCGTTCGTCGCCGCCGGGCCGAGCGACTGGGACAAGCTCGACTGGTGGGTGCACCCGATGTGGCGTGACTTCCGTGACGCGATGAGCCGCGAACGCTGCCTCTACTTCTCGGCCGAATCGGATCGTGATCCGGTGGACGCTCCGTTCAAGCCCAACAGCGTGCTGGTATTCGGATCCGAAGAGCTGGCCCTTCCCGAACGCATTCGCGACAAGTATCCCGATCGCGTGTTCGGTTTGCCGCGCGCTGCCAAGCGCAAGGAGGGCGATCCCGCCACCGCGATCGAGCTGACGCTCAAGTTCGCCGCCCAGCGCAGCGGTGAGGCGCCCAAGCCGAAGAGCCGCCGCCGCCGCTAGGGCTGCATCCCGCGATTTGAGCGCGCCCGAGCGTTCGATTACTTTGGGCGCATCACTCTCAGCAACGCACGGGACGGCCATGTTCGAGAAGATCACGGTGGTGGGAGCGGGAAACGTCGGCGCAACCGCAGCACAACGTGTCGCCGAGAAGAATCTGGCCCGCACGGTCATCATGGTGGACGTCGCCGAGGGAGTGCCGCAAGGCAAGGCACTCGACCAGTGGCAGTCCGGTCCGGTCGAGGGGTATGACACCCGAGTGATCGGCGCCAACGATTACTCGCAGTCTGCCGGATCCGAACTCTTCATCGTTACCGCCGGAATCGCCCGCAAGCCGGGGATGAGCCGCGACGATCTCGTCAAGACCAACGCCGGCATCGTGAAGTCGGTCGGCGAGCAGATCAAGCAGGTCGCACCAAACGCGATCGTGATCGTCGTCTCCAATCCGCTCGACGTGATGTGCTACGTCATGCGCCAGGCGACGGGCTTCCCGCGCGAGCGCGTCATCGGCATGGCCGGCGTGCTCGACACCGCGCGTTATCGCGCCTTCCTCTCGGAAGCGGCCGGTGTCTCGGTCGAAGATATCCAGGCGATGGTGCTCGGCGGCCACGGCGACACGATGGTGCCGCTGATTTCGACCACGACCGTATCGGGCATTCCGATTGGACAGTTCATCGCGAAGGATGTGCTCGACAAGATCGTCGATCGCGCCCGCAACGGCGGCGCTGAAATCGTCGCGCACCTCAAGACGGGTTCGGCGTACTATGCGCCAAGCGCCGCCGCGGTGCAGATGGCTGAGGCGATTGTGCTCGACAAGAAGCGGGTGCTGCCATGCTCGGCGTGGTTGCAGGGCGAGTTTGGTCTCAAGGACGTCTACTGCGGCGTGCCGTGCCTGCTGGGCCGCAAGGGTCTCGAGAAGATCATCGACATTCCCCTGAGCGACGACGAGCGCGCCGCGCTGCACAAGTCGGCCGAGGCAGTCCGCTCGGTCCAAGCGATCGTCTGAGCATTCGATGAACCGCCTCTTCGCGCTGTGGGGAACCACGGTCGGGAAGAAGGTGGCGATGGCCGCGACCGGCATCGTCATGATCCTCTTCCTGATCTCGCACATGATTTCCAATGTGCTGATCTTCAGGAATCCCGAGCATCTCGACAGCTACGCGCGCTGGCTCCGATCGCTCGGCCCGGCGCTCTGGGTGGCGCGTGCCGGGCTGCTCGCCGCAGTGATCATCCATATCATGGCCGCGTACCAGCTCACCATGCTCGCCCGGCGCGCGCGCCCGATAGCGTACAGCAAGCACGAGCACCAGGTGGCGACCTACGCGTCGCGGACGATGCGATGGGGCGGCGTGCTCCTGCTGGTGTTCATCGTCTTCCATATTCTGCATTTCACCACCGGCACGTTTCATCCCGATTTTCGTGATGGCGAAGTCGGCCGCAATGTCGTGACCGGATTTCAGGTGACCTGGGTGGCGGTGTTCTATCTCGTGGCGATGCTCTTTCTCGGTTTGCACTTTGCGCACGGCATCTGGTCGGCGTTCCAGACGCTGGGCATCAATCATCCGTCATACAACCGCTCGCGGCGCGCCATCGCGGTGACGCTGGCGATCGCGGTTGCAGGCGGCCTCGCCACGATTCCCGCCGCGGCGATTCTCGGATGGCTCAAGTGAATCTCGACGCGAAGATTCCCGACGGTCCGCTGGCGGACAAGTGGGATCGTCATCTCGCGGACCTGCGGCTCGTGTCGCCGGCCAACAAGCGAAAGTTCCACGTCATCGTGGTCGGGTCGGGTCTCGCCGGCGCGTCAGCGGCCGCGTCGCTTGCCGAGCTTGGCTATCAGGTGTCGTGCTTCTGCTTCCAGGACTCACCGCGGCGCGCGCACTCCATCGCGGCACAGGGCGGCATCAACGCCGCAAAGAATTACCAGAACGATGGTGATTCGACGTGGCGTCTCTTCTACGACACGATCAAGGGTGGTGATTTCCGCGCCCGCGAGGCGAATGTCTATCGTCTCGCGCAGGTGTCGGCGAACATCATCGACCAGTGCGTGGCGCAGGGCGTGCCGTTCGCGCGCGAATATGGCGGCATGCTCGCCAATCGTTCGTTCGGCGGCGCGCAGGTATCGCGAACGTTTTATGCGCGCGGGCAGACCGGGCAGCAGCTGCTACTGGGGGCCTATCAGGCGCTCGAACGGATGATCGGCAAGGGCGCGGTGAAGATGTATTCGCGCCACGAGATGCTCGAGCTGGTGGTGATCGACGGCAAGGCGCGGGGCATCGTGGCGCGAGATCTCATTTCGGGCGAGATGCAGTCATTCGCGGGCGACGCTGTCGTGCTCGCCACCGGCGGGTACGGCAACGCGTTCTTCCTCTCGACCAATGCCAAGGGCTGCAACGTCACGGCGGCGTATCGCGCGTACAAGAAGGGCGCCGGCTTCGCGAATCCGTGCTTCACGCAGATTCACCCCACATGCATTCCGGTCAGCGGTGACTATCAGTCCAAGCTGACGCTGATGTCGGAATCGCTGCGCAATGATGGCCGCGTCTGGGTGCCAAAGGCGCACGGCGACACGCGGGGACCGCGCGAAATTCCCGAGCAGGAACGCGACTACTATCTCGAGCGGAAGTATCCGTCGTTCGGCAACCTTGCCCCGCGGGACATTGCATCGCGCGCGGCCAAGGAAGCGTGCGATGATGGCCGGGGCGTCGGGCCCGGCGGTCGCGGTGTCTATCTCGACTTCTCGAGCGCGATTGAGCGGCTTGGCGAACAGACCATTCGCGAGCGGTACGGCAACCTCTTCGACATGTATGAGCGGATTACCGGCGAGAATCCGTATCGCGTGCCGATGCGCATCTATCCGGCCGTCCACTACACCATGGGCGGACTCTGGGTCGACTACAACCTGATGAGCAACCTCGCCGGGCTGCATGTCATCGGCGAAGCGAACTTTTCGGATCATGGCGCCAATCGGCTCGGTGCATCGGCACTGATGCAGGGCCTCGCCGACGGATACTTCATCCTGCCGTACACCATTGGCGATTATCTCGCCGGCGCCAAGCTCGCGAAGGTGGACGCATCGCACGCCGCGTTTCGCGAAGCCGAGGCGCGTGCCGCATCGCAGGTGTCCACGCTGCTCTCCATCGACGGCGCGCGTTCGGTCGATTCGTTCCACAAGGAACTCGGCCACGTGATGTGGAACGAGTGCGGCATGGCGCGCAATCGCGAAGGATTGCAGCGCGCGCTGCAGCGGATTCCGGAGATTCGTGCCGAGTTCTGGGAGAATGTGAAGGTGATGGGATCGGCGGAGTCGCTCAACCAGTCACTCGAGAAGGCGGGGCGCGTGGCCGACTTCCTCGAGTTCGGCGAGCTGATGTGCCTCGACGCGCTGCAGCGCGAGGAGTCGTGCGGCGGACACTTCCGCACCGAGTACCAGACCCCGGATGGTGAGGCGTTGCGCAACGATGACGCATTCACGCATGTGGCAGTGTGGGAATACCAGGGGCAGGGAGTCGCGCCGGTGCGTCACCGGGAAGAACTGGACTTCGAGTTCGTGAAACTTGCCACGCGGTCGTACAAATGAAGCTGACACTCAAGGTCTGGCGCCAACCGGGTCCGAACGCGAAGGGTGAACTGCGCACCTACTCGGCCAATGACGTCAGTGAGCACATGTCGTTCCTCGAGATGCTCGACGTGGTCAACGAGGAATTGCAGACCAAGGGTGAAGAGCCGATTGCGTTCGATCACGATTGTCGCGAGGGGATCTGCGGCACCTGCTCGCTGATGATCAACGGCATGCCGCACGGTCCGCGCAAGGCGACCACTACCTGCCAGTTGCACATGCGGTCGTTCAAGGACGGCGATACCATCACGATCGAGCCGTGGCGCGCCAAGGCGTTTCCGGTGTTGCGTGACCTGGTGGTCGATCGTTCGCCGTTCGATCGTATCATCGCTGCGGGCGGGTACATCAGCGCACCAACAGGCTCGGCGCAGGACGCCAACGCGATTCTCGTCTCCAAACCGCACTCCGATCTCGCCATGGACGCCGCGGCGTGCATCGGCTGCGGCGCATGCGTTGCGGCATGCCCCAACGGATCGGCAATGCTCTTCACGTCGGCGAAGGTGGCGCACCTCGGCCTGTTGCCGCAGGGACAACCGGAGCGCGATCGCCGTGTGCTGTCGATGGTGCAGCAGATGGATATCGAGGAGTTCGGCGGCTGCACGTTGTTCGGCGAATGCGAAGCGGCGTGTCCCAAGGAGATTTCGCTCGAGAACATCGCCCGGATGAATCGCGACCTTCTCGGCGCGACCTTTCGTGATCGCGGCCAGGTGGCCGTGGAATCGGGCACCGGGTGATTCGCGCGGCAGCGGTTGCGGCGGTGATCCTGGGCGGTGGCGCAAGCGCGCTCTCCGCCCAGTCTCGTTTTGGTGTCACGCCGATGGCGCAGGGAATTCTTTCCGCCGATCGGTCGGGTGCAATTCCCGGTGGCGGGTCGCTGACCGAAGTGCGGCTGGTGCAGCCGGTGCTGATGGGTGTGGGTCACGCGTTCGGATCGAAGATTGGATTCACTGCCACTATCGATCTCGAAGGCCTCACTATGAAGGACGGCGAGCTCACACCCGGAGCGTGGGGCGAGGGATATGTGGATCGCCGCCATCCGCACACCACGATTCACGAACTCAACGCGACGATCCACGACGTGCTCGGTGCGCGCGATGGGAGTGGGCAACTGAGCTTCACGCTGGGAAAGGGATTTGTCGCGTACGGGACCGACGACCCGATGTCGCGCCCGTTCCTGCGCTTTCCCGTCAATCATCATCTGTCGCAGTTGCTCGAGCGCGCCGTGCTGATCGCGCAGTACGACATCGGTCGCGTGACGATCGAAGGGACGCTGTTCAACGGTGACGAGCCGACCCAGCCGTCGGACATGCCGCTGATCCGCACCGATGAAAATTCCTGGCGCTTTGGCGATTCATACGCGGGAAGATTGCTGCTGCGTCCGGTCAATGGTCTCGAGCTGCAGGGGTCGCTGGCGCACGTGCACTCACCCGAGGCGCGACCGGGTGGTGGTGCCGATGCCGACAAGGTGTCGATCTCGGCGCGCTGGGGCGACATGACTGCGAACGGCGAACGGTACGCGATGGCGGAATACGCGCGCACATCGGAACTCGGCGGGTTCTTCGTGTATCACACATATCTCGCCGAAGGAATGATCGCCCGCGGCCGCGTGCGTGCATCGTATCGATTCGAGAGCACCGAGCGTCCGGAAGAACTGCGCCTGGTCAACGAGTTCCGTACCCAGCGGCCGAGCCCTGACAACAGCATTCTCGGCATCACCCGGTGGTCTTTGCACACGGTGCACCTGGCATACGACATCGTGACGCCCGATCGCAAGGCAATGATCCAGCCGTTTGTCGAGGCGACGCTGGGGCATGTCGGCACCGTCGGACCGGCGGCATTCGACCCGATGAGCACCTACGGGACCGATCGCGTCACGGCGTTGAATTTTGGTGTAGTCTTTGGCTGGGGAATGCGCGGGCACCGGATGGGGAGATATGGTGCGCTCGCGACATCGATGGACGCCATGCCGGGAATGGCGGGGATGAAGATGTAGGCTGGAGCGGAGGAAACATTCCCCCGCCGCCGGGCGTTCCTTCGTGGTACCTTTCGATTGAACGTTCTCGGGTGAGGAGTCCTCCATGAATCTCCGTCACATCGCAGCGGCTGCGCTCGCAGTCTTCGTTGCTGCGTGCTCATCAAACGACACTACCAACAACAACGGCAGCGGCGGCACGCCGGCTGCAGTGAATTCCTTTTCAGGCAATGCCCAGGCATCGATCCCCGGCGCGACTCTCTTTTCGCCGCTGATCGTCAAGGTGACCGACGCCAACGGTGCGCCCGTCGCCGGAGTGCAGGTGACGTGGACCGTCACCGCCGGCGGAGGCACGGTGACGCCTTCAACATCCATAACCGATTCCACCGGGCGAGCGACAACGAGCTTCACTCTCGGCGCTGCGGGCGCACAGAGCGTCCGCGCCAATGTCGCGTCGCTCCCCACGTCGGTCACGTTCACCGCGACTGCCACGTCGAGCACGCCAGTCAGCAACATCACACTCGTAACCAGCGTGCCCATGCCAACGGGTGCGACATTTCATCACGACACCTTCGTGCGTGACGGTCTCGCGTTCGTCTGTGCGTGGAACAAGGGCGTGCTGATCTACGATGTCGGCAATGGAATGAAGGGTGGGTCACCAGCCAACCCGCAACTTGTATCACAGCTGATTACCAGTGCGAATAACCTCGCCGCTGGTCCGTCGGTGCACAACGCGTGGTGGTTCCACAACCCAGTGACCGGACAGAACAAGTATCTGTTCATCGGACAGGAAGGGCCCGGTGCGATCGGGACTGCCTCGAGCGGCGACATTCATATCGTTGATGTCTCCGACCTCAACAATCCGGTCGAAGTCGGCTTCATTCACATCGCCGGTGCCGGCGTCCACAACTTCTGGATGGACGAAGCGAACCAGATCCTCTACGCCGCCTACTACAACGCCGGCGTCGTGAAAATCGACGTGTCCGGCACGCTGACTGGAGACATGTCGAGCCGGATCGTCGCACAGGTTCGGCCGGGCGGCGCGGGCAACACGTACATCTGGGGCGTCATGTTGTCGGGCGGCACGCTCTACGCCACGGATATGTTGAGCGGTTTCTGGGCGCTTGATCCAGCAACCCTCGCAACCCGCGGCGGCGGCAACAACGTGCCGGAGCGCTACGGTTCCGATCAGTGGGTCCACGGAACCGTTGCCTATAGCGGTGGATGGGGGCGGCGGAACGGCATCGCCGGAAACGCGGTCAAGATCTGGAATCTCGGCATTGATGGCGGGCCGCCGACGCTGGTCGATTCCATCGTCATCGCGAACGTCACCACGATCAGCGACGTGGCGGTGACTCCAGACGGCAAGATGCTGGTGGTGACAGCAGAGGGTGGCGGCGGCAACGGGCTCTATGTGTTCAGCCGAGCCAACGCCTTCAAGCCCACGCTGGTGGGAACGTTCCTCGTGGCCCAGGGACTGCACACCGGCGAAGTAGCGGTGATCAACGGCCGCACTTATGTCTTCGCTGCGCGCGACCCGAGCCAGCAGCAAATGGATATCTTCGACATCACCGGCCTGGCACCATAACCATCAGTCGGAGTTTCGTGATGACGCGCCCACGAGCGCGTCATCGCGAGGACTCAATCCCTTTTCCCGGAACTGCCGTGCGTCTCCGCTTGCCCCTGATCGCGTTGTTGTCCTGCGCCACCGCCTCATTGCCGGCGCAAACCCTCACCGGATTTTCTCCTGCCGCCGCTCTGCGCGAAGCGCAACTCGAAAAGCGCCTGCAGGCAATTCCCGATACCATCTCGGCGCAGACATGGACGCGCGCGCTTGCTGCGAAGGCGCACGTCGCCGGATCGCCTGCGCAGAAGGAAACTGCCGACTACGTCTTGCGGCAGATGGCATCATGGGGTCTCGACACGCAACGCGTGGCATTCAAGGTGTACATGCCGTATCCGGACTCGACAATTGTCGAGCGCGTCACGCCGACGCGCATGCGGCTGACGCTCGAAGAGCCGCCGATTCCCGGCGATCCGACGACGATCCTCAAGCCGTGGCCCGCAATGAACGGCAACTCGGGTAAGGGCGATGTCACGGCACCGCTGGTGTACGTCAATCAGGGCCTTCCCGCTGACTACGTCCTGCTCGATTCGCTCGGCGTCTCGGTCCGCGGCAAGATCGCGATCGTGCGTTATGGCGGCTCGTTTCGTGGCATCAAGGCACGCGAGGCCGAGGCGCATGGCGCGATCGGATTGATCATCTACTCCGACCCGAAAGACGATGGCTTCGTTGCGGGGACTGTTTATCCTGACGGTCCGATGCGCAACGCGTACGGCGTCCAGCGCGGATCGATCTTCAACGGTAACGGTGATCCGAGCACACCGGACTGGGCGTCAACCGATGGCGCGCGCCGCGTGCGCGAGGATTCGCTCGCGGTGCCGCACATTCCCGTGGTGCCGATCAGTTACGGCAACGCCGAGCACCTGATGAAGGACATGGGTGGACCCGCCGTGCCGACCGCGTGGCAGGGCGGCATGAAGTTCGAGTACCACGTTGGCGATGCGACGGTGCAGGCGCGTGTCGCCGTGTGGCCCGAGCGCGGGCAACGCGCGTACAAGATGATCTACGACACGTTCGGCCGGATTCGCGGCACTGACTTTCCCGACGAGATGGTGATCATCGGTGGCCATCGCGACGCGTGGGGGCCGGGAGCAGACGACAACGTCTCCGGCGTCGCAAGTGTCATGGCTGCAGCGCGTGCGTGGGCGACGGCAGCGGCCGAGGGGATGCGGCCGCGGCGCACGTTGGTATTCGCGACCTGGGACGCCGAAGAGTGGGGGTTGGTCGGATCGACGGAGTGGGTGCAGTTGATGCGCGATTCGCTCAAGGCGCGCGCGGTAGCGTATTACAACCAGGATGAATCGGCGGCGGGGCGCACGTTTGGCGCTGGCGGTACCGCGTCACTCCACGGCTTCATTCGCGAAGCGACCAAGACCGTCGCGATGCCCGGCGACACGTTTTCGATCTATGCCAACTGGGCCAACGGCGGCCGCATGGCGCAGCAGAATGCCGCACGAGGCAACGGCCGCCGCGGCCGGAATAGCGGCGCGGCGCCCGCCATTCCCGAGCCGCGACTCGGTGATCTCGGCGGCGGATCAGACTTCGCCGGCTTCTACAACTATCTCGGAATTCCATCAATCGAGACCGGATTTGGCGGACGTGCCGGCTGGTATCACTCGGCCTACGATACCTACACCGCGATGGAGCGTTTCGGTGATCCGGGATATCTCGCGCACGCGGCGGAGGGACGTCTCGCCGCCGTCATCGTCGCGCGGCTCGCCAACGCCGACGTGATTCCATACGACTTCGCGGCACTCGGTACGTATCTCGGTACGCTTGCCGCACCGGCGGGGCCCGCCGCGCGCATTCGCGAAGCAAATCTTTCGCGCATCGCCACGGATCTCGCTGCCGTCGCGGGAGCGGCTGCGGACCTCAAGGCTGCGGGCGAGCGATTCAATGCAGTGCGCGATTCGCAACTCGCGACCGGAAAGGCCAACACGCGCACGCTGGCAAAGGCGAATCAGGAATTGCGTCAGGTGGAGCAGCAGCTCGCTCGCCCCGCAGGGTTGCCGGGCCGGCCGTTCATGAAGAACCTGGTGTTCGCTTCGGATCGCGACAACGGCTACGCGAATATCGCGCTGCCGGGAATCTCGGAAGCGCTCCGCGACAACGACATCGAGCGCGCCCGTCGCGAGGTCAAGGAACTGTCCGATCGCATTCGCGCCGCGGCGCAAAAGGTGGATGCGGCGCGCAATGCGCTCGCACCCCGTTAGCCGAGGTCAGTAGACGTCAAACGTCGCGCGGCCTATCTGTCCGTAACCGTCGTCGCACACGACCTGGTAGCTGCCGCCGTGCCAGTACCCGGGAGTGGCGCGACCCCATCCGGCCACTGACACGGTGGCGGTCCAGTCGCGCTGAATGGTGTAGCGCACCGGCACCGTGGCAATCGAGTCACGATCCCACAGGTATTTGCAAGTGAGCGTCGCCGTCACCTGGCGTCCCGGCGCATCGTGGTTCAACGTCACTTCAACATTGATGTAGCGTGCAGTGCGGGACGAGAAGCGCGTTTCAAATTGCCGGCTGTTCATGGGTGTGAATCCTGCCGGAGATTCGAATACCCTGACGTTGGTGACGCGCGCATGCATGCTGCGCAGCGGTTCGGACTGCACTGGCGTGCCCGCGGTCGCCGGCGCCGGCGCGGGCGGCGGACTCGTGACACCAGTGCCATCCACCACATCGAACCAGCCGCGATTGATCAGCGAGTTGGCGTATCGGCAGTCGGCGCGGTAGCGACCACGCTTCCAGGTTCCGCCACCAACACTTCCGTATCCATGCGCACTGTACGATTCGGTCCACGTCGGTTCGATCTGCCCGTTGATCGTCACGGCACCGGATACTTCTCCGCCGGGTCCGAAGATCTCGCACGAAATCGGAACGCTGACGACTCGCCCGGGAGCTTCTGAAGTGAGCTTCACCTCCGGGTAGATGAAACGCGTCGAGCCGGACGGAAACGTGGTGACATACTGTCGCTGCGCGAGGACCGGCATTGGCGAACCACCCTCGAAGAATCGCAACGTGCCGGTAGTCACCTTGAGCGACGCCTGGTTGCCACCACTGCCGGAGCTCTGGTGAATCGTGAACTCCACATTACCGACCGGACGTTCGCGAGTCAGCCAGAACACAAGCAGTGCCACGCCGACCACACCAGCGATCACCAGGTTGCGAATCCGCTTTGCGCGGCCGGGTTGCGGCGCCGGCTTTGGCGGCGATTTGCGTCGCGGCGGAAGATCCGGCGGCATCGGTCGCGGCGGCGGCGTGGGGATGGAGGTGTTGTTCGGTCCCGCGAGCAACATCTTGATCTGCTCGGCAAGCTGCTCGGTATACGCTTCGAGATCCGGTGTCAGCGCATCGAGCCAGTGGCGGGTGCGAAGATGAAACTCCATCGCACCATCCGGCATGACATCCTCGATGCGGAAGGGAACGATGATCGCGCCCTTGCGCACCGCAGCATCCACCTCGTTGATCACGTGCGCAGATCGGTTGGCGCTCGCCGAAAAAACCACCACCATCACGCGGCAACCGTTGATCGCCTCGATGATCGCACCGGCCCAGATGGCGCCCGGCTTGATGTCGCGCGGCGCCATCCAGCAGCGGATGCCCGCCGATTCCAGTCCGTGCAGCACCGCCAGCGCAGCCGGCTGGTCAGTGCTCGAATACGAGATGAAGACATCGTGCGCCACTCGGTCGCGCCCCCGGCAAGGATCGTATATTCTCGCATCGATGCCGCCGACTACGCCACCCCGTCCCCGATGCGCGTTCCGCGTGGCCGCCGTGGGCCACCGCTGGGACCAGCTTGGCCGCGAGCACGCCCATGGCTTGCGCGCGCAGATCCACCGCGTCCTGACCTCGGTGGAGCAGGTCGCGACGCAGGTGTCCGCCGATCCGGGCCTCGGCTTCGCCGCAACGGCGCCAAGGTTGACCCTCTATTCCGGGTTAGCTGAAGGGACGGACCGGATCGCAGCCGAGGCTGCGCGGCAACTCGACAATTGGCGCCTGCACGCGGTGGCGCCGTTCGCGTTGCACTACTACGAACAGGATTGTGGGGACGATCGCTCGCTCACCGAGTTCCGTCATCTCTGGGTAACGGCGGATGCGCGCACTGTACTCGACGGATCCGCCGGTGAGTTTGACGCATACGCGCCGCTCGCCGATGTGCTGGTCGACTTCTGCGACCTGCTTGTGGTGGCGTGGAATGGTCAGCGTGGCCGCGGACCCGGAGGAACCGCCGACTGTGTCGAGCGGGCGCGCCGCGCCGACGTGCCGATCGTTCGCATCGATCCATCGCACACCCGCACCTGCTGGCTCGAGGATCTTTCTGCGCCGGATGATGGGCGTTCGCGTGGGCTCGCCGATCTCGATGCACGCATTCATGCGCTGCTCGTCGGCGCCAACGCGGCGAACGAGCGCGCGCTTGCCGCGGCATACTTTGCCGAGCGCATTCCGACGCGACCGCTTCCAGGAGCCTTCCAGCGAATCGTCGGATTCTTTCAGCCACGCAGCGAAGGGGACCACATCTGGGCTGCGAATCGTGCGGAGAGCGATCCCGGCAAGTCTACGCGCGAAGCGTGGGCCGCACGATGGACGGCAATTCGGCCGCCGTTTTCAGACGAGGTCCTCGAGCGGTTCGCAGAAGCGCATGGCTGGGCGGACCAGCTCGCGACGGTGTACGCGGCGCGGTTTCGGCAGACGTTTACCGCCGTGTTCCTGCTGGCACCAATCGCCGTGGTCGCCGCATACCTCGGCGCAGTGGGCGTCGATCATTCAATCGTCAGAATTTCGATCGTCGGCGCAATCGAAGTTGCCATCCTGGTATACGTCTCGCTGCTGGTGCGCCGCGGGCGTCGCGACCGGCTGCGCGAACGATGGCTCGACTATCGCGCGCTCGCCGAGCGTATTCGCCACCTCGCAGTGTTGTGGCCGATGCTGCGCAGCACGCCGATGGTACGCATGCCGCCGCTGGAATTGCGCCACGATCCGCGGCTCAACTGGGTCGGTTGGCTGTTGCGCAGCGTCGCGCGGGATGCTGGACTCGCCGAGGTGGAATGCACGCCGGCGTACGCTGCAGCGTGTCGCGACCTGTTATGCGAAGCGGAGATCGTGCCGCAGCGCGCCTTTCACCAGCGCACGCTGACGCGCGCGACGCGGGTGCAGCGGGGGTTGTCGCGCCTCGCGGAGCGCTTCTTCCTCGCCGCATTGTTTTTTGCGCTGCTCCATCTCGTGATCGGCGTACTCGCGCCCGAATGGGAAGGCGAGAACACCTGGCATCATGAAGTGGAGATCCTGCTCGCCGGACTGTGCGTCGGACTGCCGGCGTTTGCCGCCAGCATTCACGGTTTTCTTGGCCTGGGCGATTTTGCCGGGGTGGCAGTGCGTTCGGGGGGAATCGGGCCACGGCTTTCGCAGATCGCGGAACGGCTGGCCCAGCTCGATCCGGTCGATGTTGCCGGCGTCGGCAAGCTCGCCGTCGAGGCAACGACGCTGATGGAAACCGAGCTGGCGACGTGGCGCACCGTCGCCGAGACGCGCGAACTCGAGACGCCGTAGCGGCTAGAGCCTCGGCAGTGTCACGCCACGTTGCGCCTGATACTTTCCCTTCTTGTCGGCATAGCTCGTTTCGCAGACGTCGTCATCATCCGCTTCAAAGAAGAGCACCTGGCAGATCCCCTCATTGGCGTAGATCCGCGCCGGTAGCGGCGTCGTGTTGCTGATCTCGAGCGTGACGTGTCCTTCCCATTCCGGTTCGAACGGCGTCACGTTGGTGATGATGCCGCAACGCGCGTAGGTCGACTTGCCGACGCAGATGGTGAGGACGTTGCGCGGAATCCGGAAATACTCGACCGATCGCGCGAGTGCGAACGAATTCGGCGGCACGACGCAGACATCGCCCTTGAACTCGACGAAACTGTTGGCGTCGAAATGCTTGGGGTCGACGATGGCCGAGAGGACGTTGGTGAAGATCTTGAACTCGTCGGCGACGCGCATGTCGTAGC
>JADMIO011529846.1_pt1 | contig 26954 bp, 30 predicted proteins | sample 8958161 | NCBI WGS metagenome assembly JADMIO01 (sample SAMN16585339, study PRJNA669376) | soil metagenome | isolation source: Crop rotation soil | place: USA: Cullars Rotation, Alabama | collected 2011
AAGGTGAGCCAGTGTGATTACATTTGCGGCCTAACTGTGGCCAGTCCAGTTACGCTGGAGTCACTAGTATTTAGGTGACACTATAGAAGCGGCCGCGACAACTTGTCCACGTGGAATTCTAAGCTTAGGATCCCAATGTGCTGGAAAGAGGTGGTGCGCATCTCGCCCCAGGTGTCGTTGCGGTAGTTGACGAGCAGGGTGCGGCCGCCGTCGGACTCGGACTGGACGTCCATGTGGCCGCCGGAGTCGAAGATCTCCCGGTCGATCCAATCCTGCAGATCGCGGTCGGAGCCGTCGTCGGACATGGTCGCGTCGGCGGTCAGGACCGCGAGGAAGGCGTCCTTGTCGTGTGCGTTGACTGCGGCGACGAGGGCGCCGACCACCGGGTCGGACAGTCTGGCGGGGGCGATGGCCACAGGAGCCTCCTGGTCGGGCGTACGTTCGTCCGTGCCCGACCAGGGAACAACGCGGGCGGCTCGGCGTCGTCGACCGTCACCCGTTCGCCCGGCGGACGGCGTGTCAGGGCGGGCCGGGGCCTGTCAGGGCGGCAGGGGCGCGTCAGGGCGGGTCTGGGGCCTGTCAGGGTGCGTCGGAGGCGGTCCCGGCGGCGGGGGCGTCGGGGGCCGTGCGGACGGGGAAGCCGGTGGGGCGGCCCTGCTCCTTCAGCCAGGTGAGCACCTGGTCGAGGGCGTCGACGGTCTGGGCGCGGTTGCCGCCGCCGTCGTGGAAGAGCACGGTCGGGCCGTTGCCGATCTCGCGCTTGACGGCGTTCACGATGGCGGCCGTGCCCGGCTTGTCGAAGTCCTTGGTGTCGACGTTCCAGCCGAGGGGCCGCATACCGTGCGCGGCGGCGATGCGCCGGCTGTCGGGGGTGAACGCGCCGCCGGGGGCCCGGTAGTAGTCGACCTTCGCGCCGCCGCCCGCGGCTTCCTCGATCAGCTTCTTCGCCTCCAGGATCTGCGCTTCCTGGTAGGCGACCGGCTTCTTGTCCATGGCCGTGTCGTGGTTCATGGTGTGGTCGCAGAGCCGGTGTCCGGCCGCGACCACCTTCTTCACCAGGTCGGGGTGGGCCTTGGCCTGCGGTCCGACCATGCAGAAGGTCGCCTTGACGCCGTGCCGCCGAAGGACGTCCAGCACCCTCGGGGTCCAGCGGGGGTCGGGGCCGTCGTCGATGGTGATGTTGACGGCGTTGCCGCCGCTCTCGGACGCATGGGCTATGCCCTCGGGTATCTGCTGGGCCTGCTGTCCGGGCCGACCGTCGTCACCACGGCCGGAGTTGTCGGTGGCGCCCGGCCGGGCCACGTCCTGCTGGGAGGCGGCGGTTCCGCCCGGTCCGACCAGCGCTGCCACACCCCACGCGGTCGCCGCCACGGCGGTGGCCGAGGCGACGACGACGGCACCGGCCCGGAAGCCCTTCTTGTTCGCGCGCGCCAAGAAACCCATGAACTGTCCTCCCCATCCGCTGTGCGAGCGTCCTGTGGATCAGGACGTTCGCCGCAGGGGAGGAGTTCCAGCCAAATAGCCCATAAATTCCCTGTTATGGGACGGTTGGGACCGATGGGACTTTAGTCCTTGCTGGAGTTGCCTACCTGCCCACCCGAACACACCCGAAACGGGCGGCCCTTCGGGCGCCGCGCGTTCCGAACCCCAAATCGGCTCCTGCGCACGGAGGTTCACCCGGCCGCCGCTCGATCAGAATGGTCCCCATGGACGCCCTGGACCCGACGCACGACGGAACCGACTGGCCGGTGGACAAGCTGACCACGCTGCGACTCGGCCGGAAATTGGTGACGGAAGTCCCGGCGTCCCGCCCGGGCCGCCGCGCGTTCGTGGACATCTCCCCCACCCGCGGCCCGTCCGACGCCCGGGCGCGTGACGCGGGATGGGTGCGCGAGGACCGGGACCGCGGCTTCCACGTACGGCACCGTGAGTGCTCACCGCGTGGGGACTGCGCCCCGGCGCCTTCATGTACCCCTGGGAGACCGACGACCCGAGCTAGGGCGTGTCTTTCGGATCAGGCCGCGAGCCCGGCCTGATCCGAAAGACACGCCCCAGGTGCTCCGACTCTCCGGCGCTCCGGTAGGTCCGCGGCGCCCGGACGTGCCGGAAGGCGGCACCGCCGGTCGTCCCGGTGGTGCCGCCCCCCTGGTGGTGCAGGTGCGGGTGCAGGTGCCGACGCCGTTGCCGGCGCGGCGGTGCGTACCCGGTCAGTACGCGAGCGACTCCTGCGCGGCCGGAGCCGCCTTCTCGCCGTCCGCGGTACCGGCCGGGGCGGCCGGGCCTGCGCCGCGGAGCGGGACCTCCTTGACGAACCAGGCCGCCGCGAAGCCCAGTACGGCGATGGCCGCGCCGAGCAGGAACGCCGAGTGCGTACCGGCGGCGACCGCGTGCTGGTAGGCGTCGCGTACCGCTTCGGGCAGCTTGGCCAGGCTCGCGGCGTCCAGCTGGGCGGAGCCCGAGGCCTTGGCGGCCTCCGGGCCCAGGCGCTCGGTCATGGTGTCCGTGACCCGGGAGGTGAAGAGGGAGCCCATCAGGGCCACGCCGAAGGAGCCGCCGAGCGTACGGAAGAGGGTCGCCGAGGAGGAGGCGACGCCCATGTCCTTCATGTCGACGCTGTTCTGCGCGACCAGCATGGTGATCTGCATCAGGAAGCCGAGCCCGGCGCCCAGGACCGCCATGTAGAGGCCGGACACGAGGCGGGTGGTGCCGGTGTCCATCGTCGCGAGCAGGAACATCCCGACGACCATGAGCGCGCCACCGGCGATCGGGAACATCTTGTACTTGCCGCTGCTGGTGGTGACACGGCCCGCGATCAGCGAGACGACCATCATCGAGAGCAGCATGGGCAGGAGCAGCAGACCCGAGTTGGTGGCGGAGGCGCCCTGTACCGACTGCTGGAACAGTGGGAGGTAGAGCACACCGCCGAACATCGCGAAGCCGACGAGGAACCCGATCACCGACATCAGGGTGAAGTTGCGGCTGCGGAAGATGTGCAGCGGCATGACCGGCTCGGCGGCCTTGGTCTCCGCGTAGAGGAACGCGGCGGTCGACAGGACGCCCGCGGCGATGAGGCCGAGGATCTCGACGGAGCCCCACGCGTACTCGTTGCCGCCCCAGGTCGTCACGAGGACGGTGGAGGTGATGGCGATGGTCAGCAGCGCGGCGCCGAGGTAGTCGATCTTGCCCTGCGCCCGCTTCTTGGGCAGGTGCAGAACGGCGGTGACCATGGCCAGCGCGACCGCGCCGAGCGGCAGGTTGATGTAGAAGGACCAGCGCCAGCCCATGTGGTCGGTGATGGTGCCGCCGACCAGCGGGCCGCCGATCATGGCGAGGGCCATCACGCCGGCCATCATGCCCTGGTACTTGCCGCGCTCACGGGGCGGGATCAGGTCACCGATGATCGCCATGACGCCGACCATCAGGCCACCGGCACCGAGGCCCTGGATCGCGCGGAAGCCGATCAGCTGACCCATGTCCTGGGCCATGCCGCTGAGCGCGGAGCCGATGAGGAAGATGACGATCGAGGTGAGGAAGGAGCCCTTCCGCCCGTACATGTCGCCGATCTTGCCCCAGATGGGGGTTGAGGCCGCGGTGGCCAGCGTGTAGGCGGTGACCACCCACGAGAGGTGCTCCAGACCGCCGAGTTCGCCGACGATCGTCGGCATCGCGGTGCCGATGATCATGTTGTCGAGCATCGCCAGCAGCATCGCGATCATGAGCGCCATGAGGACGACCCGTACGCTGCGCGGCTTCACCTCCTCCGAGGTCCCCGCAGGCTTGACTGTGTCCACCATGTCCACTCCCCTGGCCCTACTGGCCCTGCTTCTCGCACTCTGTCCCGCACCGGCACTTACTTGCCGCCCGGCTAGTTCACTACACTGGGGACGGTAGACCCGCAACTAGCCGGGCGTCAAGTAAGTAATTGGGGAGATCCATGTCCAGCAGCAGTCCGCAGCGACGCCGTGGCGACACGCGTCAGCGCATCCAGGACGTCGCACTGGAGCTCTTCGCCGAGCAGGGGTACGAGAAGACGTCGCTGCGCGAGATCGCGGAGCGGCTGGAGGTCACGAAGGCGGCGCTGTACTACCACTTCAAGACCAAGGAAGACATCATCATCAGCATCTTCGAGGACCTGACACGGCCCATCGACGAGCTGATCACATGGGCGGAGGGCCGGCCCCGCACCCTGGAGACCAAGCGTGAGGTGCTGCGCCGCTACAGCGAGGCGATGGCGAGCGGCGCCGTGCTGTACCGCTTCATGCAGGAGAACCAGGCGACGACGCGCGAACTCCCCATCGGCCAGACGGTGAAGAAGCGGCTCTTCACCCTCGTGGAACTGCTCCGCACGGACGAGGGTCCGCTCGAGGACCAGGTGCGCTGTGTCAGCGCGCTCTTCACGCTGCACGCCGGGATGATGTTCCTCCAGCACGTGGAGGGCGATCCGGAGGAGACCCGCCTGGCCGCCCTGAAGGTCGCCACGGACCTCATCACCCAGGCCCACCACGACCCTTCCTGACCCACCGCCTCGCGCGCCCGGCGTCGGGGTGGAGACGGAGGGCGGAGGGCTGCGGACTGCGGACTACGGGCTGCGGACTCAGGTGAGTCGGCGGTCCTCGGCGGCGATCGGCACATCGTTGATGCTCGCCTCGCGACGGCGCATCAGGCCGTCGTCCGCGAACTCCCACTGCTCGTTGCCGTGGCTGCGCCACCACTGGCCGGCGAGGTCGTGCCACTCGTACTCGAAGCGGACGGAGATGCGGTTGCCGGTGACCGCCCACAGCTCCTTGCGGAGCCGGTAGCCGAGCTCGCGCTCCCACTTGTCGGCGAGGAACGCCCGGATCTCGGCGCGGCCGGTGAGGAAGCGGTCGCGGTTCCGCCAGACCGAGTCCTCCGTGTACGCGAGGGCGACGCGCTCGGGATCGCGGCTGTTCCATGCGTCCTCGGCGGCCTGGACCTTGATGCGCGCGGATTCCTCGGTGAAGGGCGGCAGGGGCGGTCGCACGGCGGGGGCGTCGGTCATGACGGTCACCCTCTCGACAGGGAGAACGCTCGTTCTCGCACTGAGGTGGACGATAGAGAACGACCGTTCTCCACGCAAGGTCGATCTGGACTACGCTGCCCGCATGGACGACGAAGAGGCCCGCACCCGACTCCTGGACGCGACGGAGGAGCTGTTCTACCGGCACGGCATCCAGGCCGTCGGCATGGACCGGATCCGTACCGCGTCCGGCGTCCCCCTCAAGCGGCTGTACCGGCTCTTCTCGGCGAAGGAGTCCCTGGTCACGGCCTACCTGGAACGCCGCGACCGGCGCTGGCTGGACTCACTGCGCACCGCGACCTCGACCCCGACGCAGCCACGGGAGCGGGTGCTCGCGGTCTTCGACTGGCTGGCGGACTGGTTCACCGAGCCCGACTTCCGGGGCTGCGCGTTCCTCAACGCGTACGGGGAGCTGGGCGCGGCGGCCCCGGAGATCGTCCGCGTCCACAAGGCGGAACTCCACGCCCTGCTGGTCGACCTGACCTCCGACCCCGCCCTCGCCGACCGACTCCTGATCCTGACCGAGGGGGCGACGACGGTCGCCGCACTCGCTCCCGGCCCGGAGCCGGCCCACCGGGCCCGCGAGATCGCGGAACTCCTTCTGACGAAGTGACGCAGGTCACATCGAATCGGCTCGCCGGGCTGTCACATCCGGGCCGCGATTTCTGTCAGAGCTGTGTAACCGTCGACACGGCAAGGAGATCACGATGGAAGCGCGCCTCAACCTCTTCGGCAACGCGGTCGCGACCAAGTTCGGCCGGTACCTCAACTCCGCGGGCAAGGCCGTCTCGGAGTCGACCCTGCCGCACGCCACGCAGGAACTGGTGAAGCTCAGGGCCAGCCAGATCAACGGCTGCGGCTTCTGCACCGACATGCACTTCAAGGACGCCTCGCACGCCGGGGAGGACGCGATTCGACTCAACCTGGTCGCGGCCTGGCGCGAGGCGAAGGTGTTCACCGACGCCGAGCGGGCGGCCCTGGAGCTGACCGAGCAGGGCACGCGCATCGCCGATGCGGCCGGCGGCGTCACGGACGAGGCATGGGCCGACGCGGCCAAGCACTACGACGAGGACCAGCTGGGGGCACTGGTGTCGCTGATCGCCCTGATCAACGCCTACAACCGCCTGAACGTGATCGTCCAGCAGCCGGCGGGCGACTACCAGCCGGGCCAGTTCGGCTGAGCGGGTGGCCGGGGCCGGCCCCGACAGGGGAGGGGCCGGCTCCCCGCGCACCGTTCTGGGTACGGGTACTCACGACAAGCCCCCGAGCGCTCCCGACCATGGAGGGAGTCCACATACCCCGGGGGTATCGATGTCCGCACGCACGCTCGTCCGCCTGACCTTCGCGAACCCGGCTTCGCTGATCTACCTGGGCCTCGTCGGCGCCGCCGTGGCCTTCGCGACGGCCGTCACGCTGTTCGCCCCGGATCCCGGCTTCGTATGGGTCCTGCCCGCCTTGTGCGCGTTCCCGCTGATGCTGCTCGTAGGACTGGCCCACGGCACGGACCCCGGGGGCGGCGGGCCCGCGGCGTGGCTCCTCATCACCGAGCTCGTCCTGTGCGTACTCGTCCAGTCGCTCGCCCTCGGCACGATCGTGGAAGCCTCCCGCGGCCGCCTCCGCCGCACCCCGCCCTCCACGCCGACCGACTAACCGCCGCCCGCGCTGCGGGGGAAGGTGATCTCGACGCGGCGGTTCTTCTTGCGGCCTTCCTCCGTGCTGTTGTCGGCGATCGGGTAGTCCTCGCTGTAGCCGCGCACGTCGAAGACGACGCTGGGGTTGGTGACGGTCTTGGCCAACTCCGCCTGCACGGCGTCGGCGCGCTGCTTGGACAGTTCCTTGCCGTGCTCGTAGCTGCCTTGGTCGTCGGTGAATCCGAAGACGCGGATGCGGGTGGCCTTCTGCGTGTTGATCTCGTTGGCGATGGCCTGGATCCGGGCGGCGGCCTGCGCGTTGAAGACGGCACTGTTCTCCGGGAACAACACCTCGGACTGCAGCGCCATCATGACGGTCTGATTGGTCTCCTGCCGCCGCTGCTCGCCACCGAGGTCCTCGACGACCTCGGCGATGTCCAGCACCTTGACGGGTGCGAGCGTCCCGCCTTGCGGAATCTTGAGTCCGGGCGAGTTCGAGTCGATCGCCACGGGCGCGGAAGCGGAGGGCTCTGTACCTGGAGGCACAGATGGCTTGACGTCGTCGGCACGGGCGGCGGTCGCTCCAATGAGGTGCGCCCCGGCGATGACAAGCGCAGAGACTATGACAGTTGCGGCTGCTTGCTGTCGTGTGGTCATGGGGTCACCCAGAAATCTTGACAGTGGCCGTGGCGAAGGTCGGGAGGTTGAACTCCACCTCGCTGGTAGAAGCCGGCGGAGCTGGGAACTGAGCGAAGAATGGCACCACTTGACCGGCGTCGACGCTGGACACGCCGGTCGTGCACAAGCACCTGGACTCCGTGTCGCGAAGCACGTAGTAGCGCTTCTTGCCGACCTTGTCGACCAGCGTTGCGCCGGCGACCGATTCCCCAGTGCCCTTGAGCTCAATGCCACGCCAGGCGACAGTGTCCTTGTAGGACTGGCTGCCTGTGTTCTTGATCTGCCCCGATACGGTAAGGAAGCCACCGGGATCCCGCCGAGCCGAGTTGATCAACAGACTCATGCCGGCTTGTCCATTCAGTGTGGCGATCACTTCAGTCGGCTCTGAGCCTTGGCTACCACTCGGCGCCGGGTCCTGAGATCCCGCTCCCTGAGTCTGAGACGTCGAGGACTTCTGCGGATCGTTCGGCTTGTTGCCGTCGCCATCGCCGCCACACCCGGCCAACGTGAGGACCATGACTGCCGCACCCGCAACGGCCAGTCCCCCGCGGACCTTCATCATGCGCCGAATGCTCATCTACGAACGCTTCCTTGTCTCTGATTTGCTGTTAGTCGACGAGTCGCACACTGAACAGCTTTCTGGTCAACGCACTGAGCGAGCCAGGCGCCAGCGGATCGAGTTCGACCTGCTCCCCGCCGCAGCTGAAGCTCACCGTTGACGGAGGTGGCACAGGGGTAGGGGATGGCGACCCGCCCCCCGCTGGAGTGGTGGGTGTAGGGCTCGGAGCGGAAACAGCGCCGAGGTGGCATTTCGGTTCGATCAACGCGATGGCTGTGGCGGTTCCGTGCATGCTTCCTGTCTCAGGAACCACCGACTCACCCACCGTCCTATTGGTCTTGACCGTGACCGTGAATCGGGGCAGAACGGGTTCACATGCTGTTGTCTTCGCGTCATTCTTCGCAGCGAAAGCTTCTGCCGCCGCGCAGGCTTCACCGACCTTGAACAGCCCCCCATCGACGATCCTCTCCCAATCCGCAGGCTTCACGGCGGTGAGGTCGAGACCGAGCAGCACCGTGTCCCTGGCTTCACGCCCGGCAGCCAAGGCGGCGGCATCCGCAGCGCCCTGCGCATCGCTGCGCGTGACCGACGCCTGGCCGATGGCGAAAAGGGCGAGGGCGGCAAAGAGCAAGCCCGCCACCATCACCACGTAAATAGGAAAGGCCTGACCCTGGTCACGCCCACCCTTCCTGCGGAGATCCACTAGCCGGCTTTGATATTTGTAACCGCTTCCTTGATCCGCTTGGTGATCTCCGAGCCGATGCCGGAGCCGACGATCGCTCCAACGATTACCACGACCACCAGGATGATGCCCAGGTATTCGAAGGCGGTTTGGCCGCGGTCGAGGTTCGTGTGGCGCTTGCGGAGCCTCGTTACGGCCGTGTCCGTCCAGCCGCTCACCCTGATCCTTGCCTCCACGGCGGCCTTCAGCAGCGTGTTCTGTGACATGGGGGTTCCCTCCCGGGCCGGTACCGGTGTCGATCTGCGGACGGTACGGCGCGTCACCAGTCGTCACCAAGGGTCCCGGGGCCCAATTACGGACCCACTGCGCACTCTGTCTACCCATGACCGGTCACTCCTGGACGGGCGGTTCCCAGCCAGCGGGCTATCGCCTCACTGCGGGTGGCGCTCTGGAGCTTCGCGAAGATGCGGTTGATGTGGTTCTTCACGGTCTTCTCGCTGATGAAGCAGGCGGCCGCGATCTGCTGGTTGCTCATCCCGGACGCGATCAGATCCATGATCTCCACCTCCCGGGAACTCAGCCCGAAGACAACAGAGTTGTGCATCCGCTCAGAAGACTGTGCCACAACTCGTTGCGGATGCGAAGAGGACCGGAGCTCCGCGAGGAGCGCGCTCGCCGCCGTCGGGGTGAGGTGCGGGCGGCCCAGCGGGGCGTCGCGTACCGCCCGGAGCAGGTCGTCCGTCGTGAACTCGCCGTGCACGAGGTAGCCGCCGGCCCCCAACGACAGGGCCTCGCAGATGATTTCGGCTTCCCTGCTGTACGTCAGCATCAGTACGGGCGCCAGCTGCACCAGGTGCGGCAGCGCCGAGATCCCGTCCACCCCCGGCATCCTGACGTCCAGCAGGATCACGTCCGGGGCGTGCCGGCGGGTCAGGCTCAGTGCCTCGCGTCCGTCCGCCGCCTGGGCCACGACGTCGAGGTCCTCGGCCGTGCGCAGCAGGGCCGCCAGACCTGCCCTGATGACCGGGTTGCCGTCCGCGATGAGCACGCTCAGCCGGGCCACGGCTCAGCCACCCCCGAAGAGCGCGCCGAAGTCGACGTTCGCGCCGTAGACGAAGCCGCAGACCAGCAGGATCAGCGTGCCGGGCAGCATGAACATCGTCACCGCGAACGTCGCCTTCGGGACGGCCCGGGCCGCGCGGCGGCGGGCGTTCTGGGCGTCCGTGCGGCGCATGTCCTCGGCGATCGCGATCAGGGTCTCGACGATCGGCGAGCCGAGCTCCTCGCCCTGCTGGAGGGCCGTCACGAACTGCGCGACCTGTTCGCTGTCGTTGCGCCGGCGCAGCTCGTCGAAGGCCTGGCGGCGGCTGACGCCCATGTTCATCTGCTGCAGCGTGATGCGGATTTCGTCGGCCCAGGGGCCTTCGTACTTGTCCGCCACCCGCTCCAGCGCCTGCCGGAAGCCCAGCCCGGCGCTGACGACGACCGCGATTACGTCCAGGAAGTCCGGCAGGGTGCGTTCGATGTGGTCGCGGCGGACCCGGATCGCCGACCACAGCCCGGCCTCGATCCAGAACAGTCCGAAGGCCACCATGAGGAGTGCGGCGACCAGCTGCCCGTTGATCAGCATCGAGAAGGCGCCCAGGGCGCCCAGGGCCCCGTACACCGCCCGCCGGGCCGCGTAGCGGTCGATCGTCAGGCCGGCCGGGTTGCCCGCCATGTCGATCTGGCGGCGCTTACGGGCCACCCGCGCCGGCCCCATCAGGCGCAGCACCGCCGGGGCCCAGCGGATGCCCATCCGGTCCACCAGGGATCCGACCGCCGTCGTACGGGTTGCTCCGACCTCCAGGGCGAGCGCGAGGTCCGTGGGCAGCTTCACGTCCGCGCGGTAGAGGCGGATGCCGTGGAACGCGCCGAGGACCGACAGGGCCACGGCCAGCGCGAGAAGGAGTCCGATCATCGTCCCGTCCACCCCCTCACACGTCGATCTTCGACAGGCGGCGGATGAGGACGAAGCCCAGGGCGAAGAGGCCGAGGGCGATCAGGACGGCCGTCTGGCCGATGAACGCGCCCGTCATCCGGTCCAGCGCGCCCGGCATCATGAGGTCGACCAGCAGCAGCGAGCCGAGGCCGATGGCGGGGACCAGGTACGCCGTCACCGTCACCTGGGACAGCTGGGTACGGATCTCCCTGCGGGTCTCCTTGCGCTGCTCCAGCGTCACCGTGAGGTTGCGCAGGCTGTCCACGATCGCGCCGCCCGCCCGGGCCGACAGGACGAGGGTGGAGACCAGGACGACCAGCTCGCGGGACGGCAACCGCTCGGTGAGTTCGCCGAGGGAGTCGTCGATCGAGTGGCCGACGGCGAGGCGGTCGGCGACGCGCCCCAGCTCCTCGCCGGCCGGCGCCTCCAGCTCCTCGGCCGCGATGCCGATGGCCGTGCGCAGCGCCAGTCCGGCCTGGGTGGCGTTGGCGAGGATGCGTGCCAGGTCGGGGAGTTGGTTGATGAACCGTTCCGTACGGCGCGCCCGCTGCCAGTTGAGGAAGGCGTTCGCCGCCCAGATGCCGATGGCACCCGCCACCGGGCCGAAGAACGGTGCGAGGAGCGAGGAGGCGATGAGCCACACCCCCGCGATCGAACCCACCATGTAGACGAAGAACTCGCCGGGAGTGAGGTCCAGGCCGGTGGTCGCCAGCTTGATCTCGATGCGGCGGCCCAGCTTCGTCCTGCGCAGTCGCCGGTCCACCCCTGGGAAGCGGCGACGGCGCCCGACGGGTTCCGGGGCACCACTCGCCGACAGGCGCTCGATGAGGGCGGCGCGCTGGGCGCGCCCGGCGACGTACGCCTGGAGGCCGGCGACGACGAGTACGCAGGCGAGCAGCGTGGCGCCGAGGGTGGTGAGGATGAGTGGGTTCACAGGGCGGTCCGGGTGATGCGGGCGGTCAGGGGGTCTTCGGGTGCGACGCCGAAGGCCTGCGGGATGGGCTGGTTGTTCATGTAGAGGCGTTCGGCGATCCGGCGGGGCAGCGGGTAGTACTCGAAGTAGCCGTGGACGCGACCGTCCGGCCCCATCGGCTGGGCCCCGAAGCGGCAGACCGTGGTGATCCGGAAGGGTTCGCGGCCGTGCGATTCGAGGACGGAGATCTCGGTGATGCGGCGCGAGCCGTCGCCGAAGCGGGTCAGCTGGACGATGACGTTGACCGCACTGTTGATCTGGTCCTGCAGCGCCTCGAAGGGGATCTCGACCTCCGACATGGAGGCGAGCGTCTGCAGGCGCATCAGCGCGTCCGAGGAGCTGTTGGCGTGGACGGTGGCCAGGGAACCGTCGTGGCCGGTGGACATCGCCTGGAGCATGTCGAGGGTCTCGCCGCCGCGGACCTCGCCGACGATGATGCGGTCGGGGCGCATGCGCAGGGAGTTGCGTACGAGGTCGCGGATGGTGATCTGGCCCTTGCCCTCCACGTTCGCGGGCCGCGATTCGAGGCGGATGACGTGGGCCTGCTGGAGCTGGAGTTCGGCCGAGTCCTCGATGGTGATGATGCGTTCGCCCTCCGGGATCAGGCCGGAGAGGGCGTTGAGGAGGGTGGTCTTGCCGGTACCGGTGGCCCCGGAGACGATCACGTTCATCTTCGCCCCGACCAGCCCGGACAGCAGGATCAGCATCTGCTCGTCGAGCGAGCCGAGGGCGATCATCTCGTGCAGGGTGAAGGCGCGCGGGAAGCGGCGGATGGTGAGGGTGGCGCCGGTCAGGGAGAGCGGCGGGATGATGACGTTGACGCGCTCGCCGCTGGGCAGGCGTGCGTCGACCATCGGATTGGCCTCGTCCACCCGCCGGTTGACGGTGGAGACGATGCGCTCGATGGTCTGCATCAGCTGTTCGTGCGAGGCGAAGCGGATGGGAAGCTGTTCGACGCGCCCGGCGCGTTCCACGTAGATGTGGTCGGGGCCGTTGACCATGATCTCGGAGATCGAGGCGTCTTCCAGGAGCGGTTCGAGGACACCGAGCCCGAGGGCCTCGTCGACGACGCGACGGATCAGTTGGGCGCGCTCGACGGTGGAGAGGACGGGCCCCTCGCGGCTGATGATGTGGCCGAGTACGCGCTCCAGGCGCGCCCGGCGCTCGGCCGGCGCGAGCGCGGACATCTCGGCGAGGTCGATCTCCTCCAGCAGCTTGGCGCGGTAGGAGGAGACGAGTCGGCCGTCCTCGCGGGAGTTGTGGTGGTCGTCCGGTGTGTTGACCCGGGAACGCAGGCTCATGGTCCGGTCACCTTCGGGTCGTCGTTGGGCATGATGGCCGTCGCCTTGGCGTCGGCGATGTCGAGTCCGGGGATGATCGCGTTGATCGGGATGGTGGCGACCGCGGTGACCGCGTCGGCGTCCTTGCTCACCTTCACCGTCACGCCGAGCCCGTCTCTGACGGCGGCCACGCCGGCTGCCTCCCCGCCGCCGCCCTTACGGGCCTCCACCCGCGCCGCCGTACGCGCGGCCGTGTCCGCCTGCTCGTGGACGTACGCCACCCAGCCGAGCTGGATCCCGCAGAGCGCGACGAACAAGAGGATGGGCACGAAGCCGATGTATTCGAGGGCCACTTGACCCCGGTCGGAGCGGAAACGTCGCCTCATGTCACTTCGCCTCCTTCTCCAACGCCGCGCCGCCGGCGCCGTCGATCTCGCCGAAGTCCAGACCCGGGAAGAGGACCGGAATCCCGAGGGTGACCTTCGCCCGGTAGATGTCCCCGGACGTGCCGCAATCCACGCGAAGACCCCATGTCTCCCCGATGTGCTCCTTCGCAGCCGCGACACAGGCGTCATAGCCCTTCACCGCCCCCGCCCGCGCCGCCTCGTCCGCCGCGTTGCCCGCCAGGGAGAAGGCGTAGCCGATCAGTACGCACTCCCACACCGCCGCCACCAGCAGCAGGATCAGCGGCACCGTGCCCACGAACTCGATCGCCACCTGGCCCCGGTCCCCGCGCCCCGGTCTGCGGGCGGGCATGCGTCAGCCCTCCCGGCCGCGGCGCAGGCGGGCCACCGGGCCCGACGCGCGGACCGCGAGCGAGGCGCCCGGGGCGGTGGCGGCGGTCGGTGTGGGGTCCGGGGTCGACAGCAGGCCCAGCTCACCGGCCAGGGTCCACAGGGCCTGTTTGACCGTCGAGCGGTTGTCGAGGTCCTGGACGCGGCCCGCGTCGACCACGGCCTGGAGTTCCTTGAACGCGGCCGGGACCGGGGTGCGGGTGGCGCGGGTCTTGGTGATCTTCTCGATCAGGGCGGGCTGGATCTCCGTGTGCTTGCTCCAGCGGTTGACGACCATCGCGGTGTCCTCCGCCTTGCGCACCTGGAGCCGTTCCCACATCCGGACCATCCGCTTCGCCGCCCGGACCGCGACCACGTCCGGGGTGGTGACCAGCACCGCCACGTCCGCCATCTCCACGGCGGCCGCGTTGGCCCCGGTGACCTGGGTGCCGCAGTCGACGACGACGAGTTCGTAGCGGCTGCGCAGGGCTCCGACGATGTGCCGGGCGGCCCGGTCGTCGACCTCCTCGCCGCGTTCCCCGTCCGCCGGGGCCAGCAACAGCGCCAGGCCCGAGGCGTCGTCGTAGACGGCGTCCTGGAGGACCCGGGGGGAGATGTCCTGGATCCCGGCGAGGTCCGCGACCGAGCGCCGGAACTGCACGTCGAGGTACGAGCCCACGTCGCCGGCCTGGAGGTCCAGGTCGACCAGTGCGGTACGCCGCCCGGAGGCGGCCGCGGCCAGCGCGAACTGCACGGCCGTGAAGGTGGTGCCCACGCCGCCCTTGGCTCCGGTGACCGTGACGACCCGGCCGCCCGGACCGGTGAAGACGTCGGCGGAGGCGCCGCCGCCGAGGTGGCGGCGTACGCCGACGGACCACTGGGCGGCGGCCTGGACACGGGCGGCGAGTTCCTCGTAGGAGAGCGGGAGGCCGATCAGGCCGCGCGCGCCCGAGTCCATGGCGGCGGAGAAGAGCCCGGGGCCGGCGTCGGAGGAGACCAGGACGACGCCCACGGCCGGGAAGCGCAGGGCGACCTCCCGGATGAGTTCCAGGGCGGGGACCGGGCCGATCCGCTCGTGGACGAGGACGACCTCGGGGAGTTCGTCGATGGAGTCGGCGGCGAGGCGGGCGAGGGTGTCCAGGAGCGTGGTCGCGTCCGGGACGGGGGCGGCCGGCTCGGCGGCCGGCAGCTGGCTGAGCAGCGTCACGATGGCGCGCGCGGCGTCCGGGTCGCCGACCGCGGGGAGGATTCGGGTGGTCATCCGGGCCTCACCTGTCCCCGTCGAGGGTGTACGTGCGGTCGCCCGGGGCGGGCGCCGAATCGGTGCCGGGGGCCACCAGGGCCAGGCGTACGTGCTCCGCGAAGGACTCGGCGTAGGCGACGCGCTGGGTGTCCTTGGTGCTCAGGGCGAAGGTGATCGGAACGGCCTCGGCGGGGCCCTTGCGATCGGTGTCCTTGTCCAGGGCGGTGAGCTTGCCGACGCCCAGGACCCGGGCGTTGGCGACGATGATCACCGACCGCGAGGGGTCGGTGTCCTTGGCGCCCTTGAAGGTGGCGAGGATGTTGACCTTGGCGCCGGAGGTGATCTTCCCGGCCACGCCCGTGGCCGCGTCGATCATGATGGCGATCTCCTGCTCACCGGGCTGCAGCTGCGGCCGGTCGACGAACATGTCCGCCTGGAGCAACGACCCCTTCTTCAGCGTGGTGAGCGCGATCTTGTCCTTGAGCGCGCCGAGGTCGGAAACGGCGGTGTCGGACAGCCACCGCTTGGGGATCCTGACCTCCTCGAACTGCCCGGCCGACAAAGGGCTGTACGGGGCTATGTCGCCCTTGGCCCGGTAGGCGACGACCTCGGCGCCGACCTTGGAATTGACGTCGCCGATCACCACGAGGACCCCGGCGAAGGCCCCCAGTGCGCACAGGACCGACAGGAGCAGCAGGATGACGCCGCGGCGCTGGCGTGAGTTCATGGGCCTTACCTACCTCGCCGTTCTTCATTCATTCGTGCGTTCGAGTGATCAGGGTCTGGAACGGGCGGTGCTCGCGGGCGTGGGCGGCGGCGGTGCGGTGAGCGGCGCAGCGCAGAAGCCGCAGCGGTCGCCGATGAGTTCGAGGCCGCACCAGCGGCACTCCTCCCGGCGGACCGAGGCGACCAGTTGGTAGAGCACGGACAGGTCCGGGATGCCGGCGGCGAACTCCACCAGCTTCGGGGTGCCCCACCAGCCGGGGGACGAGGCCGGCAGCGGGTTCTCCAGGACGCCCTGCACCTGCCAGGCGGGGGCCAGTTCGGCCGTGACCCAGTCGGAGGCGAGCTGGCCGCGGGCGAAGGTGAGGTGCGTGGCGAACTCGGGGCCGGCGGGCAGTACGCCGCCGCGGGGGCCGTGCGCGCCCTGGGAGCCCGTGCTCAGCTTCGCCAGGTGCGGTTTCGGGTGGGCCATGACGGCGAACTGCGCGCTCGGCGACCAGGATCTGGCGTGGGCGCCGAGGCCGACCGGCACCCGGACCCGGTCGAGTTTGGCGACCGAGCCCAGCAGGGCGCCCGCGTAGATGTAGTGGGGCAGCAGCCGGGCCGCGGACGCGATGATTCCGGGGCTGAAGTCGCAGACGCTGAGCTGGCGCAGCTGACGTGCCAGCAGGGCCGTTCCCAGCGGCGGCAGATCGATGCCGAGGAGCGCGATCCGGTCGGTTTCCAGGATGGCGCGTACGGTGTGCAGCCGTTGGACGGTGGAGCGCGGCAGCCACGGCGGTACGAGGGCCACGAGGTGGCCGTGCCGCTCCAGCAGGGCGCCCGTCTCGGCGAGCGCGCCCTCCAGGTCGAGCTGCTCGGGCGGGTGCAGTAAGGCGGCGCCGGGTGTGTGCCGGTCAGGGGCCGGAAGTACCAGATCGGCGCTGGTGACAGCGATGGCGGTCGGCACGCGCATTCCCCCGTTCCCCCACGTACGCCCCCGTACGCCCAGTACGCCGCGGGCACTTCACGTGCCCGGCGCGCGCTCGGCACGGACCTGACGCGGACTCGACGCGGAGTCGTCACGGACTACCCGCGTCCGCGCCCGCACTGCGCGACCGCATCCGATCGACCCGCTCCCCCCTTGCTCCAGCACCATATCCGCGTCACCCCTGGCGGGGCAGGGCCTTGCGGATTCCCGTGCTACCAGCACGAGTCACAGGCGGCGGAAACCCGGACAACAGGGATCGCGTAGCGGGCCGTTTCAAGCCACGTCGCGAAGACTCTTGACACGAGGATTGGTCTGGACCAACTTGGCAGTCAACGCCTCGAGGCGGACCCACCCCACTCGGTCCGCCTCTTTCCACACCCCTTTTCCTCCCCCCACCGGAGCCCACGTGAACCGCATACGCTCCCTCGCCCTCCCCATCGCCGTCACCCTGACCGCGGGCGCCCTGTCCGCGCTCGCCGCCGGTACCGCACAGGCCGCCGACGTGAACGTCGCCCGCAACGGCGGCTTCGAGTCGGGCCTGGCCAACTGGTCCTGCACCGGCGGAACCGGCGCCTCCGTCTCCTCGCCCGTCTACGCCGGATCCGGCGCCCTGAAGGCCACCCCGGCGGGCCAGGACAACGCCCGCTGCAGCCAGACCGTCACGGTCAAGCCGAACTCGACGTACACGCTGAGCACGCAGGTCCAGGGCAGCTACGTCTATCTCGGCGCGACCGGGACCGGCACCCAGGACGTCTCCACCTGGACGCCCGGGTCGGGCGCCGGCTGGCAGAAGCTGTCCACCACCTTCACCACCGGCCCCGGCACCACCCAGGTCACCGTCTACACGCACGGCTGGTACGGCCAGCCGGCGTACGTCGTCGACGAGTTCAGCGTCTTCGGCCCGGACGGCGGGGGCGGCACCGACCCCGGCCCGTCGGTCCCCGGGGCCCCGGCCGGGGCGGCCGTTTCCGGCCAGAGCGCGAACGCCCTCACCCTTTCGTGGAACGCGGTCGGCTCGGCCACCGGCTATTACGTGTATCAGGACGGCGTCCGCGTGAAGACCGTGACCGGCGGCGCCGCCTCCACCCAGATCACCGGGCTCACGGCCGCGACCTCGTACTCCTTCCAGGTGAGCGCCTACAACGCGGCGGGCGAAGGCCCGAAGTCCGCGCCCGTGACCGGCACCACCACCGGTACCGACCCGGGTCCGGGCCCCGGCCCGGCCGTCCCCAAGCACGCCCTGACCGGCTATTGGCAGAACTTCGACAACGGCGCGACCGTCCAGAAGATCTCCGACGTCTCGGCGCAGTACGACATCATCGCCGTCTCCTTCGCCGACGCCACCACCACACCCGGCGCCATCACCTTCAACCTCGACTCGGCCGGCCTCGGCGGCTACACGGTGGACCGGTTCAAGGCCGACATCGCCGCGAAGAAGGCGGCCGGCAAGTCGGTCATCCTCTCGATCGGCGGTGAGAAGGGGACCATCTCGGTCAACGACTCGACCTCCGCGAACAACCTCGCCAACTCCGCGTACGCCCTGATGCAGGAGTACGGGTTCTCGGGCATCGACATCGACCTCGAGAACGGCCTGAACCCCACCTACATGACGCAGGCCCTGCGCTCGCTGTCCTCCAAGGTCGGCTCCTCGCTCGTCATCACCATGGCCCCGCAGACGATCGACATGCAGTCCCCGCAGGGCGGCTACTTCAAGACGGCGCTGAACATCAAGGACATCCTCACCGTCGTCAACATGCAGTACTACAACAGCGGCTCGATGAACGGCTGCGACGGCAAGGTCTACTCCCAGGGCTCGGTGGACTTCCTCACCGCACTGGCCTGCATCCAGCTGGAGGGCGGCCTCGACCCCTCACAGGTCGGCATCGGCGTCCCGGCCTCGCCCAGCGGCGCCGGCAGCGGCTACGTGTCCCCGACCGTCGTGAACAACGCCCTGGACTGCCTGACCAGGGGGACGAGCTGCGGCTCCTTCAAGCCGTCGAAGACCTACCCGGGGCTGCGCGGGGCGATGACCTGGTCGACGAACTGGGACGCCAAGGCGGGTAGTGCTTGGTCGAACTCGGTGGGTCCCAAGGTCCACGGGCTCCCGTAGGCGGTACCTGTGGGGGTGGCCGGAATCGGTTCGGCCGACACAGCGTGTCCTTGACCGGGACATGCCACGAGAGCACGCTGTGCGCGTCCGCACGGCTACCCCCACACTCCCCACCCAGGAGAACGCATGCGGCTCCATACCCGCCGAAGGGCCACCCTCACGGCGGCCCTGCTGGCACTCGCGCTGGGCGCACCCGCCTACGGCATGAGCGCGACGGCCTCCCCTCCGCCCACCCCTTCCACAGCCACCCAGGACGAGGCGATCGTCCAGTACCGGATCCACGGCCCCTCCACCGCCGCCGACCGCACCGCCCTGCTCCGTACGGGCGTCTCGATCGACGAGGTGGACGACCACACGGTCGTGGTCAGCGCCGACACCATGCAGGCCAAGAAGCTCAAGGAGCTCGGCTACCGGCTGACGCCCCTGCCCGGCCCCCCGGACCGCTCGCTGCCCGGCATCGCGGCGAGCCCGATGGACTTCCCCTCGGCGGACTCGAAGTACCACAACTACGCCGAGGCGACGGCGGAGATCAACCAACTCGTCGCGCAGTACCCCGCGATCGCGAGCAAGCAGGTGATCGGGAAGTCGTACCAAGGCCGGGACCTCATCGCCATCAAGATCAGCGACAACGTCGCGACGGACGAGGCCGAGCCCGAGGTGCTCTTCACCGCCCACCAGCACGCGCGCGAGCACCTGACCGTCGAGATGGCCCTGTACCTGCTCAAGGAGTTCACCTCCAAGTACACCAGCGACTCCCGGGTCGCGAGCGCGGTCAACGGCCGCGAGATCTGGATCATCCCGGACCTCAACCCGGACGGCGGCGAGTACGACATCGCCACCGGCTCCTACCGTTCCTGGCGCAAGAACCGGCAGCCGAACGCCGGCTCCTCCTACGTCGGCACGGACGAGAACCGCAACTGGAACTACAAGTTCGGCTGCTGCGGCGGCTCCAGCAGCAGCAAGAGCTCCGAGACTTACCGGGGCGCGGCCGGCGAGTCGGCGCCCGAGGTCAAGGTCGTCGCCGACTTCGTACGCAGCCGGATCGTCGGCGGCAAGCAGCAGATCAAGGCCGGCATCGACTTCCACACCTACAGCGAGCTCGTCCTGTGGCCGTTCGGCTACACCTACAACGACACCGCCCCGGGCCTGACCGCCGACGACCTCGCCGTCTACAAGAAGATCGGCACCAGCATGGCGGCGAGCAACGGCTACACGCCGGAGCAGTCGAGCGACCTGTACATCACGGACGGGACGATCGACGACTGGCTGTGGGGCAACCAGAAAATCTTCTCCTACACCTTCGAGATGTACCCGGAGAGCGGCGGCGGCGGCTTCTACCCGCCGGACGAGGTCATCGACCGCGAGACCGCGCGCAACAAGGACGCGGTGCTGCAGCTGCTGGAGAACGCGGACTGCATGTACCGCTCGATCGGCAAGGAAGCCCAGTACTGCGCGACGCCGTGACCGGCTGAGCGTGTGAAAGGGGCGCCCCACCGCCAGGGGGGCGCCCCACCCGCGCGTCGGGCCTCAGCCCAGGACGGCGAGGGCGTCGATCTCGATGAGCAGCCCGGCCGGCAGGCCCACGTACACGGTGGTACGGGCGGCGGGGGCCTCCTTCAGGCCCTGCTCCTCGAAGTAGGCGTTGTAGATGCCGTTCATCTCGGCGAAGTGCCCGGTGTCGGTGAGGTAGACGCGGATCATCATCACGTCGTCCCAGCCCGCACCGCCGGCCTCCAGGACGGAGCGGACGTTCTCCAGCGTCTGGAGGGTCTGCTCGCGCAGGGTCGGCCCGGCGGGGGTGGGCGGCTGCCCGTCGACGTGCGGGAGGAAGCCGACCTGGCCGGCGACCTGGAGGATGTTCCCCTTCCGCACGCCGTGCGAGAACTTCGCGGGCGGGGTGGTGTGGGTGTCGGGCGTGACGGCGATCTTCTCGCTCACGGGCTCTCCTGGGTTCCTGAGTAGTCCTGGCTGATGGCTTCGGCGGTACGCAGCACCTGCGGCAGCAGTTCGAGCAGCCCCTCGGCGGGGACCACCACGCCGGGCGCGGATATCGACAGCGCCGCGACGACCCGCCGGTCCGGCCCGCGCACGGGCGCCCCGAGGCAGTTGACGGACTCCTCGTGCCCACCGAGATCGGTGGCCCAGCCCTGCGCCCGTACGAGGTCCAGTTCGCGCAGGAAGGCCGCCGCGTCCGGGGTGGAGCGGGCGGTGTAGCGGGGGTACTCGATCCGGTCGGCGAGGGCCCGGAGCTCGGCCTCGGGCAGGTCGGCGAGGAGCAGCTTGGCCACGGCGGCGACCGTGAGGGGCACGGGTCTGCCGATGCGGGAGTACATGCGGACCGGGTAGCGGCTGTCGACCTTGTCGACGTACACGACCTCGTCGTCCTGGTGGAGGGCGAGGTGAACGGTGTGCCCGGTGGCCCGGTTCAGCTCGACGAGGTAGGGGTGTGCGATCTCCCGGACGTCCAGGTTCTCGATGGCCTCGGCGGCGAGGGCGAAGAGCTGCGCGCCGAGGCGGTAGCGGCCGTCGGGGCGGCGGTAGACGAAGCCGCGCTCGTGCAGGGTGCGCAGGAGGCGGAGCGCGGTGCTCTTGTGCACGTCGAGCTCGTCGGCGACCTCCCCGAGCGAGGACGGGCCTCGCGCGAGCAGGGGCAGGATGCCGAGTGCCCTCTCGACCGACTGGCTCATCTCTCGTCCTCTCGTACGGAAGATCCAGCCTCGCCGGCGTTCGAGGCGCGGGGGCTCGGGGGCAGCGCCCCGGCAGCGGCGCCGCACGTTGACCCACCCTCACCCGGATGTTAGACAGCATGCAGCTGCACACGCAACGGTCGTTGCAGCCCACGCAACACAATCGGAAGGCATCCGCATGGCCAGCGACAGCGATCCCGTCAAGGACCTTGCCGACGAGCCCGTCGACCACCGGTTCAAGGGACTTCCCCCGGAGGCCCAGGCGCAGGGCCTCACGGTGGGCCGGCTCGCCGCCGAGCGGCGGGATCTGTACACCGGCGGCTTCACCACCCCTGTCCTGACGCTCGACGCGGACGCACTGGAGCACAATCTCGCCGCGCTCGGCGCCTATGCCGCCCGGCACGACCTGGCCTTCGCCCCGCACGGCAAGACCTGCATGTCCCCGCAGCTCTTCCAGCGCCAGTTGGAATACGGCGCGTGGGGCATCACCGCCGCCGTCCCCCACCAGGCCCGCGTCTACCGCGCCTTCGGCATCGGGCGGATCTTCCTGGCCAACGAGCTCGTCGATCCCGCCGCCCTACGCTGGGTCGCCGACGAGCTCGCCGCCGACCCCGACTTCCACTTCGTCTGCTACGTCGACTCCGTACGCGGGGTCGAGCTCATGGACCGCGCCCTCCAGGGCCGGACGCCGGCCGCCCGCATCGACGTCGTCGTCGAGCTCGGCGCCGGTGAGGGCGCCCGGACCGGGGCCCGTACCGACGAGGACTGCCGCGCCGTCGCCGACGCCGTAGGCGCCACCACCGCCCTGCGTCTCGTCGGGATCGCCGGCTACGAGGCGGAGGTGCCCGATGCCGACCCCGAGTCGGTCCACGCGTACCTGCGCCGGCTCACCGCGCTGGCCGTCGAGTTCGACGAGGCGGGTCGGTTCCCCGCGGATCTCGACGAGATCGTCGTCAGCGCCGGCGGCTCGGCCTGGTTCGACGCGGTCGCCGACGTGTTCGCCGAGCTCCCGGAGCTCTCCCGCCCGGTCCTCAAGCTGCTGCGCTCCGGCGCGTACGTCTCCCACGACCACGGGTGGTACACCCGGCTGACCCCCTTCAACCGGCACCCGGAGGAGGGCGGCCTGCGTCCCGCGTTCCGGCTGTGGACCCAGGTCGTCTCCCGGCCCTCCCCCACCCAGGCCTTCGTCAACGCGGGCAAGCGGGACATCGCCTACGACCTGGGCCTGCCCGAGGCCGAGCTGGTCCGCGACGCCCTCACCGGCGAGGAGCGCCCCGCCGCCGGCGTCCGCGTGGTCAAACTGTCCGACCAGCACGCCTGGTTGGAGACCGACTCGGCCGAGGACGTGCAGGTGGGCGACTGGGTGGCGCTCGGCATGTCCCACCCGTGCACGATCTTCGAGAAGTGGCCGTTGATCCCGGTCGTGGAGGCCGACGGCACCGTCACCGACTACGTGCGCACCTTCTTCTAGGCGCCGGTCGTGGATCTGGTCATCCGGGGGGCCCGCGTCGTCGACGGCACGGGCGGTCCCTCGTACACGGCGGACGTTGGTGTCCACGAGGGCCGGATCGCCGAGATCGGCAGGCTCCCGGGCGGCGGGCGGCGCACCCTCGACGCGCACGGCCTGGCCCTCGCCCCGGGCTTCGTGGACATGCACGCCCACAGCGACCTCGCCCTGCTCCGCGACCCGGACCACAGCGCGAAGGCCGCGCAGGGCGTGACCCTCGAAGTCCTCGGCCAGGACGGCCTGTCGTACGCGCCCGTCGACGACCGCACCCTCGGTGAGGTGCGGGCCGCCATCGCCGGCTGGAACGGCTCCGGCGACGACATCGACTTCGACTGGCGCACGGTCGGCGAGTACCTCGACCGGCTGGACCGGGCGCACGGTGGTCGGGGCGTGGCCGTCAACGCCGCCTACCTGGTCCCCCAGGGCACGGTCCGCGCGTACGCCCTCGGCTGGGCGGACCGGCCCGCGACCGCGGCCGAGCTGGACCGGATGCGCCGGCTCGTCGCCGACGGCCTGGCCCAGGGCGCCGTCGGGCTGTCCTCCGGCCTCACCTACACCCCCGGCATGTACGCCACCGGGTCCGAACTCACCGAGCTGTGCCGGGTCGTGGCCCGTTACGGCGGCTACTACTGTCCGCACCACCGCAGTTACGGCCACGGCGCGCTCGCCGCCTACGCCGAGATGGTCGCCCTCGCCCGGGAGGCCGGCTGCGCCCTGCACCTGGCGCACGCCACCATGAACTTCGGCGAGAACCGGGGCCGGGCCCCCGAGTTGCTCGCCCTGCTCGACGCGGCCCTGGCCGAGGGAGCCGACATCACCCTCGACAGCTACCCGTACACCCCCGGCTGCACCACCCTCGTCGCGCTCCTCCCGAGCTGGGCGAACGAGGGCGGCCCGGAGGCGGTCCTGGCCCGGCTGCGGGACGACGCCCAGGCCGAGCGGATCCGCCACGCGCTGGAGGTCGAGGGCGCCGACGGCTGTCACGGCGTCCCCGTCGACTGGTCGACGATCGAGATCTCGGGCACCGCCGACCCCGCCCACGGCGCGTACGTCGGCAGGCGCCTGGACGGCTGGGAGAGCGCCCGCCGGCTGCTGCTCGGCGACCGGCTCGCGCCGACGATCCTCCAGCACGTGGGGGACGAGGAGAACGTCCGGGCGATCATGCGTCACCGCGTCCACACCGGCGGCTCCGACGGCATCCTCCAGGGCGCGAAGCCGCACCCGCGCGCCTACGGCACCTTCCCCCACTACCTCGGCCACTACGTCCGCGAACTCGGCCTGCTCTCCCTGGAGGAGTGCGTGGCGCATCTGGCCGGCCGGCCCGCGGCGCGGCTGCGGCTGCCCGACCGGGGCCTGGTCCGCGTGGGGTACCGCGCCGACCTCGTGCTGTTCGACCCGGACACGGTCGCGGCCGGGTCGACGTACGAGCGGCCACGCGTGCTGCCGACCGGTGTTCCGCACGTCCTGATCGACGGGCGTTTCGTCATGCGCGACGGGCGCCGGACGGACGTGCTGGCCGGGCGCTCGGTGCGCCGAACCGCCCGCGATCTTCGGTAGATCGGACATCTACGATGGTCGGCATGGTCGCCTTCGCCCTCGCCGCCCTGCTCTTCCTCGCTTTCTGCGCAAGCGTCCGGCAGGACCGGCGCCGGTTCAGCAACGCCGTGCTCCTGGGGCTGACCTTCCTCAGCCTGTTCTCCGCGCTGTTCCTCCAGGTCGGCAAGCTGCCCACCTGGGCGGCCGTCACGGTCGTCGTGATCGCCTTCGCCTCACCGGCGTTCGCCACCCTCGCCCTGGGCGTCTTCCTCGTCCGCAACGGGCGGATCATGATCCGCAAGGAGGGCTTCCGACCGGCCAACCTGCTGTCGATGCTCGCCGGTCTCGCGATCTTCGGGCTGATCGCGCTGCTGGTCCTCGTCGGCGTGGTCGGCTCCCCGCTCCTCGGCGGGATCGCCGGAACACTCACCGTGGTCGCCGGATACATCTCCTTCGTCTTCTTCTGCTTCCTCGGCTACGCCTTCCTCTACGGCCGGATCAAGGTGCGCGGCGACGTCGACCACGTGGTCATGCTGGGCTCGGGCCTGGTCGGTGGCGACCGTGTGCCGCCGCTGCTGGCCTCCCGCCTGCGCAAGGGGCAGCAGATCTACGAGGCCCAGCTGGCCCGGAACGGTCGGCCGCCGATGCTGCTCGTCTCGGGCGGCAAGGGCTCGGACGAGAGGGTCTCCGAGGCCCGGGCGATGGCGGACTGGCTGATCGCCCAGGGCGTGCCCGAGCAGCACGTCGTGCTGGAGGACCGCTCCACCACGACCGAGGAGAACATGCTCTTCAGTCGGGACATCATGACGGCGCACGACCCGGCCTACCGGTGTGTGGTGGTCACCAACAACTTCCACGCCTTCCGGGCGGCGATGCTGGCCCGCAAGACCGGTGTCAACGGGCAGGTGCTCGGTTCCCCCACCGCCAAGTACTACTGGCCGAGCGCCACCATCCGCGAGTTCGTCGCGATCTTCTGGGAGCACCGGATCGTGAACCTGTCGATCTGCGCGCTGCTCACCGTCTTCGGTGCGCTCGGCACGCTGGCCGCGGTCCTCGTCTGACCCGCGCGGTTCGAAGTGCGTTCATGGGGCGGTGGTCGGACCATGGGGCCAGGGGAAAACCGTAGGAGGTACGCGATGGTCAGTGAACCCGACGAGCAGCCCACACGGTCGGACCGGCTCTTCACGGGCGGCGAGCGACCGTACGACCCCGAGGACCTCGTGATGGTGACCGGCCACGACCCGACTCCGGAGCGGATCGAAAAGGCCCGTCAGCTGATGGAGAAGGAGGGCCCGCAGGTCATCGAGCGCTACCTGCCGTAGGTGCCCGGTACGGGCCCACGGCTCCGGCGCGCCACGGATGCTGCCGAAACTCCGCCCCGGGGTCGCCCCCCGGGGCGGGGTCGTCCGGTGTCCGGCGCTCCGGCGCGGGTCGCGGGTCGCGGGTCGCGGGTCGCGGGCGCGCATCCAGAATCGTTAATGCTCGTTAGCCGCAAGGGGGACACGACCCTAAGGACAGGAAAATGCACGCACTCGATGTCGACTGGGACCACCCCACCGACCCGCGACCCGGCCCACGGCTCGACCACGTACGCGCCTACGTGAGCACCGCGGGCGCCGACGGGCACCTCTGGCACGGGGTCCCCACCCTCCTGCTGAGCACGCTCGACCGCGCGAGCGGCCGCGCCGTCCGCACCCCGCTGATCTACGGCGAGGACGAAGGCCGCCACATCGTCCTGGCCTCCGCCTACGGCGCCCCGGACCACCCCCGCTGGTACCGGCACCTCACCGCGCACCCGGAGGTCCGCCTCCAGGTCGGCTCCGCCACCTTCACCGCGTCGGCGCGTACGGCCACGCCCCAGGAGCGGGAGGTGTACTGGGAGATGATGACGGCCCTGTGGCCCCCGTTCGAGGACGACCGTGCCGCGGCCCGACCCCGCGAGATCCCGCTGGTGATCCTGGAGCGCATGGGCTGACCCGAGCCCGATCGGCAGGAGACGGCAGGGCGCCGCTAGTGCGTCGGGGCGGCGACCGCGCTGTACGTGCGTCCGTCCGCGTCGTAGTCGCCCAGCGGGACCATGCCGAATCCGTCGACGTGCACCTTCCAGGACGGCACGTTCCCGGCCTCGATGAAGGCGACCACGGCTTCGGCGCGCTCCGAGGCCGCCGCCACGGCCATGGTGAACAGCGCCCGGGCCACACCACGCCCCCGGTACGCGGCGTCGACCACCACCGGCCCGTAGAGCAGCCACCGCGCCCGGGCCAGCGGACGCCCCTGCCATTGCAGCGCCTGCTGTGCCCGGAGCAGGCCCTCGACCGGCGGCGACGGGTCGGCCAGGGTCGCGGGCTCGGACAGTGCCAGCAGCCCGGCGACGCGGCCCGTGTCGTCCGCGACCAGCAGCTCGCGCGCTCCGGCCATCGCCCGCAGCGCGGGGACCTTTCCAGCACAGTGGGATCCGAAGCTTGGAATTCACGTGACTTGAAGTCGCGGCCGCACTGACCCTATAGTGAGTCGTATTAATTTAAATCATACCAACATGGTCAAATAAAACGAAAGGCTCAGTCGAAAGACTGGGCCTTTCGT
>JADMIO011204673.1_pt1 | contig 26952 bp, 20 predicted proteins | sample 8958161 | NCBI WGS metagenome assembly JADMIO01 (sample SAMN16585339, study PRJNA669376) | soil metagenome | isolation source: Crop rotation soil | place: USA: Cullars Rotation, Alabama | collected 2011
CGCGACAACTTGTCCACGTGGAATTCTAAGCTTAGGATCCCAATGTGCTGGAAAGAAATTGATTTTACGCGATAGAAATCTTCGATCGTAAAAGCGCGTTTCTGAGCGTAAGTCGAAGCAGGAATCAGTAGTAAAAATGTGAAAAGCCAAAGCTGTTTTTTCATTAGTTACCTCTCGACGTTTATTTAGTTTTTCGGACGGTCAACTCGTTTGTGTGATGCTGCGGACGATCTCAAAGGCATCGCGGTCAGGAAACGGCTCCCGCTTCTTTTTCAGATGGTATAAAACCGGTCAGTTCTTCGCTCAATCTCCACAGTGATTTGGCGGCCTCAATATTGTGAGACGCAGCGGACGATTCCTGTTGCCTGCTTCTCGCAAAGTACTTTCCGGTGATCCCTTCGACTTCAGGGGAGCTGGACAGATAAATCGACGTTTTCGCGCCTTTTTCTGGGCTCGACGCGATCAGCTTGATCGCCGCCTGCAAAAACTTTGGTAGCCCGCGAAACAGGTTAGTGCCGACGCCACCGGGATGCAAACAGTTTACCGTGACGCCGGTGCCCTCCAAACGTCTCGCAAGTTCGTAGGTGAACAGCACGTTTGCGAGTTTGGAATTGGCATAAGCGCCAAACGCGCTGTAGTTGTTTGCCGTAGGCCACGAGTTGATTGCCAGTTTCCCATAATGGTGCGCAGCCGATGAGACGTTCACCACTCTGGACGGCGCGCTCTTCTCCAGCAGATCGAGCACCAATCGGGTCAGCAGGAAATAGGCCAGGTGGTTTATTGCGAACGTGCTCTCCAGACCGTCTTGAGTTAGCGAGCGCTGACGCAGGACAACTCCGGCGTTGTTTACGAGTACGTCGAGCCGTTGATATCGGCTTTTGAACTCATCGGCGAACTTGCGGATCGACTTTTGGGAAGCCAGATCACAAAGCATCAGTTCGACACGATCGTTCCCGGATTGTTGTTTGATGTATCGCTGGGCTGACTCACCGCGTTGCTGGTCGCGGCAGAGCATCACGACAGTCGGGCCAAGCTTGGCCAGCCCGAGCGCAGTCTCGAGACCGATGCCAGTGTTCGCGCCGGTAACTAAACAGAGAGAGTGCTTAGTCCTGAGTACTGAGTGCTGAGCGGAGGAGGACGTACTTGGTACACTTGCGGAGTCGGTAGCGTGCGTTTTCTCATTGCTCATTGTCGCGCTGGGCCCTCGATTACGACTCGGAATATGTCTGCTGCTCAGCCCTCGACTCACCCGCTCGCACTCAGCACTTAGCGCCGGCACTCAGAACTCAGCACTAGCCTTTGAGCGCCTGACCGAAATCCTCGATTAGATCGTCAATCGATTCGATTCCTACCGAAAGACGGATCAAGCCGTCGCTGATCCCCAGTTTCATTCGGTCCTCGCGCGACATACCTGAATGCGATGTCGTCGCCGGTCTAGTGATCAGCGACTCAACCCCTCCGAGACTCGGCGCCACGATCGGCAGGGTTGCCTTTTGCATAAATCTCTCAGCCGCATCGACGCCGCCCTTGACCTCAAAACTCAACATACCGCTGAACCCATCGAACAACTCGCGAGCCCGTTGGTGATTCGGATGGCTCTCGAGTCCCGGATAATTGACTCGTTCAACCGACGGATGTGCTTCCAGGAATTGTGCGATCTTCAAAGCGCTTTGATTCTGACAAGCAACTCTCAGGGCTAGCGTCTTCATTCCTCGATGAAGCAAGAACGCAGCGTGAGGATCCATAGATCCGCCCAGATGATTGAGACGATGTCGAATCTTCTCAATCATATCCGCCGCGCCGATACAAGCGCCGCCCACAATATCGGAATGACCGTTCAAATATTTAGTGCAGCTGTGAAGCGAGACATCGAAGCCCCACTCCGCAGGTCTGAAGTTGATCGGGCTGGCGAACGTGTTGTCGATCAGCGAGACCAGCCCGTGTTCCTTCGCAAACTCGGCAGCAGCTTTCAGATCCGAAACTTGCAACGTCGGATTGGACATCGATTCGACATAGATCGCTTTGGTATTCGGCCGCAGCTTTTGCTTCCACGAATCGGGGTCGTTGCCGTCGATAAAGTCGAACTCGAGGCCGAAATTCGCGAAGTCCTTTGTAAGAAAGTCGTGAGTTCCGCCGTACAAGCAAGTCTGCGCGAGGAGATGATCTCCCGCCGACAGCACGGTTAACAGAGTCGTGGTGATAGCGGCCATCCCGCTCGCGGTGACCAGCCCTGCCTCGGCGTTTTCGAGCGCGGCGAGTTTCCGATGAAGCGCAAGATGGTTGGGGCTGTTGTTCGAGCGGATGTAGCGAATGTCGTGATAACTCTCTTCGCCAGAGTACTCGAACATGGCGGTTTGAAAGATCGGCATGCTGACCGCTCCCATCACTCTCGGCTCGGGCTCCCCGGCATGAATTAGCTTTGTTTCGATGCTTTTGAAGGTTTTCATAGATCAGATATTCTCGCCGATGGAGAGATAAGTCGCAAATCGGAGCCCGCGTACTCAGGGGCGACAGCATGTAGCCCAGGGCGAGTCCGCGAGCCCTGGGTACGCGTCGCCCCATTTGGCACACGAGCCCGCGTACTCGCGGGTGACAGCATGTAGCCCAGGGCGAGTCCGCGAGCCCTGGGTACGCATCGCCCCATTGGCACACGAGCCCGCGTACTCGGGGGCGACAGCATGTAGCCCAGGGCGAGTCCGCGAGCCCTGGGTACGCGTCGCCCCATTTGGCACACGAGCCCGCGTACTCGCGGGCGACAGCGTTTAGGCAACTTCGGGATTGGGAATCCGTCACCGGTCTCGCGGCTCGACGTGAATCAAACACTCCAAATGCGATTTTGAATTCGTTAAGCGTGGATTTATTTCGACCATTCGCTGTCGCCCGCGAGTACGCGGGCTCGCGTCGTTGCTGCGTCGCGTTCCCAGGGCTCGCGGACTCGCCCTGGGCTACACGCTGTCGCCCGCGAGTACGCGGGCTGCTCTCCTCGTCCGTGCATACCCAGGGCTCGCGGACTCGCCCTGGGCTACACGCTGTCGCCCGCGAGTACGCGGGCTTGTGCGGCGTGGTTCGCGCTTGTGCGGCGTGGTGCGGGCTTGTGCGGCGTGGTGCGCGCTTGTGCGGTGTGGGTGCGGGCTTGTTAAAGCGGGCTCTAGCTCAGATTCTTTATGTCCACGGGTTCGACCGGATCGGCGAGCTCAAACCCAAATACCTTCGAATAGAAATACAGCTCACCATCAAGCGAACGTTTGATGTTCTCCGCTTTTCTGAATCCATGTTGCTCGCCTTCAAACGGCACGTACGCAACCGGCAAACCTTTCTTTAATGCTGCGTCGTACATCATCTCCGCTTGATTCGGTGGCACGACTTTGTCCTCCAGCCCCTGGAAGAGAATCAGCGGGCAGGACAATCGGTCGGTGAAATGAATCGGCGAACGCTCCACGTACAAAGCCTTTCGGGCCGGATACGAGCCAACCAGGCTGTCGTTGTAACGCGACTCAAACTTATGGCAATCCTGCTCGAGTAATTCGAGATCGCTGATGCCGTAGTAGCTTGCGCCAGCTTTGAACGCCTGGCGAAAAGTAAGCGCGGCGAGTGTCGTGTAACCTCCGGCGCTCCCTCCGCGAATAATCAATCGATTACCGTCGGCCTCGCCTCGATCAACCAAATACCTCGCGCCGTTTACACAATCATCCACATCGACAACGCCCCACTGACCATTCAAGCGACGACGATACTCGGTGCCGTAACCGGTGCTTCCGCCGTAGTTCACATCCAGAACTCCAAACCCGCGACTCGTCCAAAATTGAATGCTCAGTTTGAGAGTAGTCGTTGCTGCCGAAGTCGGACCGCCGTGACTGATCACAATCAACGGAGGCAGATCGCCTGAAGGCGCTTCATAATCGCGATTGGTTGGCGGATAAAAAAACGCATAGGCGTTCAGTCCATGTTCGGTTGGGAATTCGATCTGTCGAGCGCTCGACACGTAACCCTCGTCGACCTCGACGCTGCTCGATCGACGCAACAAGCTGTGTTTATTCGATTCGAGATTTAGTGCAACCACCGAAAGGGCTTCATTCGGCGAGCCCCCGCAAAACACCGCGCGACCATTCGAGGCTCTCAGGCTGGTGATCTCGGTGTAAGGAGTTGAGATCGTCGAAAGCTTGCCGCTGCCAATCTCAAGAGTCGCGAGTCTCCAGTTGCCGCGCTCACAGTACGTACAGATGATTTGATTTTCAGATATGAAGGCGTACGTCGACATTCGAAAGATCCACTGCGGTGTTCCGAACTCGGCGTCCTTGGGGCACAACGGCTTTTCCTCGTCGTCGGTTGCTCGATAGAGATTCCACCAGCCAGTCCGGTCGGACACAAAATAGAGCCGTCCATCTCGAGACCATTCAGGTTGAAAAATGGATTCGTCCTTTTCGCCGGCGATCTTTGTTGCCTTAACAATTCCTCCCGAGTCGTCCAGATCGCCAGTCCACAACTCGGTCCCGTCCCACGGCAGATTTGGATGGTTCCAGGTCAACCACGCCAAGCGCTTGCCGTCGGGGCTCAACCGAGGCGACGAATAGAAGTCATTCCCCGACGCGATGACTTCTCCGCAGGAATCTTTCGAGAGATCAACTTTGACAATCGTGTTGATTGCGTCGCGGCCGCCCTCGCTGTGATCTTCCCTCACGCAGTAGATAAGATTTCGCTGTCGATCGATAACTCCGTCGGCATATCGCATTTTCGCGGTCGCTGTTATCGGGGTCGGCGTCTCGCCGGGTTTCTGTCGGTACAGTCGTTGATCGGTGAAGTTTGAAAAATAAACAGTTCCGTTATCTACGAGATATGCGCCGCCTCCGTATTCGTGAACAGTGGTCCGGGCGTTGAAGCCGGGCGGTGTGACATCGGTTACAGATCCGTCAGCGGCCCGGCGAACGATTACGCTTCGTCCCGCCTCTGAAGGCCTGCTCTCGATCCAGTAGATGTCATCGCCGTCGATCGCAGTCTCGCCGAGCCCGATCGTTCCCGCGACGATCAGATCCGAAGTGATAGGCGACTTCCAGGAGCCATAAGGCGCAGTTCTCTTGTTGGTCATACTCTTCCCCCGCTGAAAAACAAACGTGCACCGAGAAGGCTCAACCCGAGCACCAGCAGAATGCCGAGTGCACCGAGGACCTTGTCGACGCCGGCAATACCAGTCCACTGCAAATAGTGAACTTTGTAAAGAGCGTCGATGCGGTCGGTGTCTTTGCCAATTTGTGACAGCGCGAGGCGATTCCAGTCCAGCTGAACCCGAACGCCGGTGTCGGTCGTCGCTTTGTTCGCGTTGATGCTGACCACTTTGCCGTATCTGCCAGGGTTAGACGAGAACGCATCGAGCAGTAAAGCTTCGAAGTCGTCCGCCGACGGTTCGGTCCTGGGGGTTCGAGTTATTGGATCCAAATTCATCCAACCTTTTGGAGTTTTCGCCAGAAGATGTTCGCCGAGAACAGTCTTGATCAAACGGATCTCGGTCCAGGATGGATCTGGTTGCAGGGCAATGTTGCTTTCGATCGGATAGGTTTTTACTTGCAGGATCTCATACGCGGGGGCGTAGCCAGGTTTCAAAAAGAAGAACGCCCCGGTCAGTGCCCATCCTATTAACGGCAGCAGCATCACAAGCCCGATTACTCGGTGCAGCGAACGAGTTGTAATTTTCATTTCAGTACGCTCAACACTACTTTCGAAGAGTGATAGATGTGTTGAGTCGCCTTTTGAAAATCGGACTCTTTTGCCGTGTAGATGTTTACGAATTTCTGCGGATTGCGATCGACGAGCGGAAACCAACTGCTCTGAATTTGCACCATCATCCGATGGCCCTTGAGAAACGTGTGATTGATATCAGGCATCACGAATTCGATCTTTTCCATCTTGTTTGGAACCATCGGCTCGGGTTTGTCATACCCGTTTCTGAATCTGGCTCGCATCGGTTCGCCTCGAACGAGCATCTGGTATCCCCCCATCTTCATTCCGGTGGGGTTAGGAACGTTGTCGGGGGCGTTGTCGGGATATACGTCTATGAGCTTCACTACAAAGTCCGAGTCCGTGCCGGTGCTAGAAACTACAAGGCTCGAAGTCAGCGGACCGGCGACGGTCAGATCGTTATCGAGCACATCGGTTTGATAGACGAGGACGTCCGGGCGTCTCGACGCAAATCGCTGATCGTCGACCATGTATTCACGAGTCATCCCGGTATTGATGATGTTTATGAACGGCACCGGTTTTGACGGGTCGCTTACATATTCGTCGAACGACTTTGCATCTGCGGGCGTCGAACCAGAGAGCTTGCCTTTCGAATCGAGATAGAAGCTTTGAGACTGAATCCCGGCAGGAGGCCACTGCTGATAGGTCTTCCATTTGTTTGAACCGGTTTCAAACACGTAGGCTTCAGGCATATTCAACTCGCCCTTGTCTTTGAGGTAGTAGTCGAAGAACGGCAATTCGATGTTCTCTCGATAGAATTCGCTAGTCTTGGAGCCGAAGCGCACATCACCCAGTTCATCGCCGTCCCCACGCGACCAGCCTCCGTGAAACCACGGGCCCATTACCAACATGTTGTAGTTGCCGGTGCTCTGTTTTTCGATCGACTTGTACGTGTTGAGCGCACCGAAAAGGTCTTCGGCGTCGAACCAGCCGCCTACAGTCATCACCGCGGGTTTGATGTTCTTCAGATGGGGTCGCGTGTTTCGAGCCTGCCACCACGCATCGTAGTTCGGGTGCTCCATCATTTCGTTCCAGTAAGCGATGTTACCGTGGAAATACTTCTTATCGGCGTTTGGGAGCGGACCCATTTCAAGAAAGAATTTATATCCGTCGGGCGTTCCGTGGTTGAAGCGCGTGGCGTCTCTGACTGACGTTGGTGTTGGTCTCGGCCGGCCGAACCCGGAGAAGAAATTGAACGCGTGAGGAAGAAACAGAGTGCCGTTGTGATGGAAGTCGTCTCCGATAAACCAGTCGGCGATTGGAGCCTGGGGAGAAGCAGCCTTCAGCGCAGGATGAGCGTCGATCGAGCCAACGGCGGCATAAAAACCGGGATAAGAAATCCCCCACATCCCGACTCGTCCGCTGTTGTTTGGAACGTTCTTTACAAGCCAGTCGATCGTGTCATAAGTGTCGCTACTCTCGTCGACGTCCTTGGGGCCCTTGTGATCGTTTTGCGGACGCATGTTCACGTAGGTGCCTTCGGACATCCAGGCTCCGCGTACATCCGCGTAGACGATTATGTAGCCCTCTTTGGCGAACAGCGGCGAAGGTCCGATGGTATCTTTGTAAGCATCGGCGCCGTAGGGTGCGCAGCTGTACGGAGTTCGGCTGAGCATGATCGGATATTTCTGTGATGTGTCTCGCGGTGAGTAGACGGATACGAAGAGCTTCAGCCCGTCGCGCATCGGAATCATGTGTTCGGATTTCGAGTAATGAGCTTTGACGTCGAATGATTGCTGAGCGCGAATCGGGCGCTCGAATGCTACGAGACATAGCAGCAAGGTGTATCCCAATAATCTGAGCGACGTGGATCTGGAAATTCTCATATTTTGTCTCCCGAGTATTAGCGTGCTCCTATGAGCAGCGTGCTGATGTCAGTCCAGCCAGCCAATTCAGCATGGCGAAGAGCGGTTCGATGTTGCTTGTCCTCCAGCCGCACGTTTGCGCCGTGATCCAGAAGGAATTGCACGACGGCAGGGTTTCCTCGCCACACAGCAATTGTTAAGACCGACCAGCCGTGAACATCTTCGATTACATTGACGTCCGCGCCAGACTGGATTAACGCCTTGACGCGTTCAAGATTGCCGACTGCCGCCTCAAGCATAAGCGCGGTCTTTCCATCTTTGAATTTGATGTTCACGTCGTCACCGGCTGCGATCAAGTCTTCGGCCAGAGACGCAAACACTGCGGTTCCCTTCGTGGATTCCTCAAAGAAATCGATCGGATTCGGATAGTCGATCTGTTGGCGAGGCAGGTTGTTGCTGTGAATTGCCTCGGCGGGCATTGATCTGGTTGAGTGCGGTTTTTCGGGCAGCGAAACATTTTCGATTACCGGGAGCCACTTAAACCTCAAATACGCAGCATATTTTCCGTTGGGAAATCGATTCAGATACTCGCGAGCAAGCTGAATGGCAGTACTGTAATCGCCAATGATCTGCGCACGAAACCAATTTTCATACGCTATTGCTTCCAGGTGGACGGTATCGTCTGTGTTTTGAGCATCAAGATTGGAAGGCTTCACACTGGTTGGTTCTGACCGCAATTTGCGCTGCAGATCGCGCAACGCTCGATAGCCAATTCTCTTGACGCCTTGCGACTCGAGTATGCGTCGAATCTCTGGATCCCTTGTGAATAACTCATATTCCGCGGCTCGATCCTGCCAGGAGTTTGTGATGTTCTTGATCTCGTCACCGGGAACGGATGCGTGGATGTACAGCTCGGTGACTCCGGGCTTGAGCGAGCTGACAGACCGCTTCCAGTAGTCGCGGATCGGTTCGTTTGGCTTGCGATCTCCGTGGATCAAATAATCAGGATAGACAGTGCCGTCCGAATCCAGCAGCCCGCGCTGATGTCCACCGCCTTGCGCTGCGAGTAATTCCTGAGATCCCATTCGTATCGGCAGATTGAACTCCTTCGCCAGGCGCCGATAAACCTGAAAGTAAGCTTCATTGTATTGCAGCGTGCCCATGTGCGAATCGATGTGGGTTACGTCTATGCCTGCATCGAGCGCCTTCTTTATTTGTGCCCGAGCTTCGATATAAGCCTGTTCCGGATTCGAGTTCTTATAGACGGCGGCGATGTCCGGCCACAGATAACCTTGCGGATCGACGAGACCGGGCACGTCGCTCTTGTTTGCGACAGGTCCCCATTTCAGCGTCTTCCATTCGCTTGTATGAGCGAGATGAACGCCGAAGTCTGAATTGGGATGAGCCTTTGCGTAAGCGGCAATCTCGGGAAACCATGGACCTGGCACGATGATCGTCGACGAAGTCGCCAGCCCGTTTTCCATCGAATCGATAACCGCAGCGTTGGCGGCGTGGCTGTTGCCTACGTCGTCGACGTTGATGATCAGAATCTTATCGGTGGCTTTGAAGCCCAGTCTCTCCGCCAGTGAAGAGGGAGTGCCGGGCAGCCGCATTCCGGCGATCGCCTGAACAGAAAGCAGCATTGAAAGGACAACCAGTGATGTCTTTTTCATTTCAATTCTCCGATCGATAAGTCTTATGAAGACAAGCAGGCGACTCACCCAGCACCCTTGTTCTTTTTGTCCTCCAGTCGCCAGCCCTCTTTCAGACAACGGGTCAACCTAACCGCGGAAAGTCCGAGCAACCACAAAAGGATCGATGAAAGGAGGATCACGGCCGGAACGTCGATCCACAACGGAGTGTCACCGAAGAATTCGCGAACAAAGATGATTGAGAAGGCGCCGGCAAGCAAAGCGGCCGGCAGAACAGACTCGCGGATGCCCTTCCCAGTTCTCTTTGACTGGAGCCATCTCAGTATGAACTGCAAGATTACTCCAGCGAACATGCCGATCGTAGTCCATCGCGGTATTTGCATCGTTGGCTCAGCGATTGTTTACTGCGTGACTCAATAGGGCATCTGCGGGGGAACCTGACTATGTAACCGGTATGCAGACAATGAGCTGCGATGATTATCGGATGACCTTTCACGTCGATCCTTTTCCAGACCGGCGCCTCGCATAGCCCGCACAATCTCCGAATTGCGCATGAACCAGCGCCAGACGATCCCGTCGCGTAAATTCTCAGAGCTTAGAAGCGTGATGCCCGCATTGATGCCGATTACGTCTTGATCGACCCACCCGGTGCCTGGGTTGAATGCATCCACGAAACCATAGCGACCCCAGATTTTTTTGCCAAGCTCGCCGGACTTGTCGCGCATCGAAACCAAAGCCGGCAGACAAATGTCAGGCGCAAACATAAGCGAACCACCAGCCGCCGACGGCACGACCGTTCCATCGATCGCCGGATCGCGCGGCGGTCCACCCCATGCCACATATCCTTTCACGCTATCTGAGGCAGTGATGCCCCAGATGTTTTCGGAGTAGCCGGGAAACTCCTTTGCCAAGTCCATGCAGAAGGCCCGATGTGCCCGAGTCGCTTTGATCGAGTTCTCAAAGTAATTGATATGCGGTGTGGGCTTCTCTCGCTGACCGCGATAGTCGACCCACGCCTGGGAATACTGATGAATAAACAACGGCGCAGCTCCCGCCAGGTATGTGTAACCTGCATAACTGATCCACTCGCGTCTCCAGGCCCACCAGGATCGATTAGGAATAGGATGCGTCGATGAACCGATACCCAGAAGATACAGAATCGTCTGTTCGCTGTAGCTGTCCCACTGTGGTCCGAGGAATCCGCTTTCAGGTTTCCACCCGTGCGAGAGAAGCGCGGGATGCCCGTTTTGCATCCAGACGAAGTCTATCTCGTCATAAATTTTAGTCGCGAGGCGAACTATCTCTTTGTCGTCTCGGAAGCATTGCCTTGCCGTTAGTACGCCGCCCAACAGTAGAGCTGTGTCAATGGAGGAGACTTCGCTGTTCCACCTTCTCTCACCGGTGGCAGCATCCATCCAGTGATAGAACCAGCCGTGAAAACGTGGAGCCCTTTCAGCTAAAAACCGCAGAGTCGCGAGAGTACGCCCGCGTGCTTCCCGAGGTTTAATCCATCCACGCGCTGCGGCGATACACACCGCCGTCAGTCCAAACCCGGTTGCGGCGATACTCGCCACGCCTCGATGGTTCTCGTCGTGCGGCGAACCGTCTGCTCTGCAACGGTCGAGCACAAGACCGGTTGAAGAATCAGCCTGTTCCCAGAAATAAAGAAAGGCACGGTGCGAAAGATCCTCGAGAAAAACCTTTTCTTTGTTTGAGAGCGAGTATCGCTGAGCCGCGAGTACGGCGTTGGAATTTGAAATGGTTGCGACAACAAGGACGAAGCTGATGACGGCGATAAATGCCGACGAATTCGATCTTATCTTACGAGTGAGATTATCGATACAGGTTGGGTTTGTGGACTCACGCTGACAATTCGACCGCGTCTGTTTTAGGGTTCCAGGCTCCGAGTTCCGTACTCGTGTTTTGAATCGCCTTGCTTGCGGAGACTCGAAACACAGAACCCGAAACCCTAAACCCGAAACCGGAAACCCGGTACTTAGCCGTGTCCTTTTGGCCTCTGTCATTGGCGGCGTTAATGGCAATCGAGAAGAATAATCGGAACAACATTACTTTTCTAGAACGCGGAAGGTCGCTTCGAGCCCCTCGGCTGAATTCGTACCGAGGAATACCTTGAACTCGCCGGGTTCGACAATGAAGCGCATGTTGCGGTCGTAGAAGCCAAGCTGCTCAGATGCAAGCGTGAATTCGACGCGCCGCTTCTCGCCGGGCTTCAAAGTAATCCTCTCAAACCCTTTCAGCTCCTTAACTGGTCTTGTCACGCTCGCGACCATGTCTCTGATGTAAAGTTGGACCACTTCATCGGCGACGCGTTCACCGACGTTCTCAATCTCCGCGGTTACAGCGAGGTGACCATCTGGTCGAATGGTTGATGCGCTCAGACGGAGATTCGTCAGCTTAAATGATGTGTAACTGAGACCGTAACCAAACGGAAAGAGAGGCGTGACCGGAGCATCCAGGTATTTCGATGTGTACTTGTTCGCCGGATCCGGTGGCCTGCCGGTGTTCTTGTGTCCGTAGTAGATAGGTATTTGACCAACCGTGCGGGGAAAAGTTATCGGCAGCTTGCCACCGGGAGCCACGTCGCCAAACAATACGTCGGCTATCGCGTTTCCGGCTTGAACTCCAGCAAACCACGTTTCGAGAATTGCAGACGCGTTATCGACGATCCAATTTATCGTCAACGGACGACCGTTAATCAAAACAATCACCAACGGTTTCCCGGTTGCCACAAGCGCTTGCACAAGCTCGAGCTGCCGCCCAGGCAAATCCAGCGAGGACCTCGAGGCCGCCTCTCCGGTCATATCAGCGGATTCGCCTACTGCTACGATCGCAGCATCAGATTCACGAACCGCTCGGACCGCTTCATCGATCGAAGCTTTTTCATCGGCTCCTGTTGCTGTAACGCCCGATACGCTGCAGCCTCTTGCATATGTGACTCTGGTGGTCCTGGAAACTTTCGAGCGAATGCCCTCGAGCAGTGTCACCGCGTCTTCTTTTCTTCCGTCTCCCGACCACGAGCCGAGCATCTCAGCCTGATCATTCGCAAGCGCGCCGATCACCGCAATTGACCTGACTTCCTTGCTGAGCGGCAGAACTTTAGCTTCGTTTTTCAGAAGCACGATGGATCTAGCGGCGACGAGCCTCGCTGCTTCAATGTTAGCTCGGCTCAAGATAACCGCCTTTTCCCGCTCTTCATCGGCATAGGGTTTGTCGAATAGTCCGAGCCGGAATTTTATTCGCAGTATCCGTCTCACAGCGTTGTCTATGGTCGCCGTAGAAACTTTGCCGTTACCGATGAGTGCAGGAACATGCTTTCCGTAGAACCGGCTGATCATTTCCATATCCAGTCCGGCGTTGAGCGCAAGGCGAGCTGCTTCTGACTCATCGGCAGCGAGCCCGTGATTGATTGTTTCCTTGACCGATTCGTAATCGCTTACCACGAATCCGTCGAACTTCCATTCGTCACGCAGCACTTTTGTAAGGGTGAACGGATTGGCTGAGGCTGGAACCCCGTTGAGATCGTTGAACGCGCTCATAAACGTTCCGACCCCCGCGTCAACCGCAGCCTTGAACGGAGGGAAATAGACCTCTCGCAATCTTATCTCCGAGATATCAGTTGTATTGTAATCGCGACCACCCTCGGCGGCGCCGTAACCTACCCAGTGCTTGGCGCAGGCCAGGACCTTATCGGATGCACTATAGTCGCGGCCCTGGAATCCGCGGACTCGCGCGCGCGCCATCACGGCTCCAAGATAGGGGTCTTCGCCCGCTCCTTCGACGATGCGTCCCCACCGGGGATCGCGAGCGATATCTACCATTGGCGCGAAGGTCCATTTCACCCCGGCGGCCGATGCTTCCGAGGCCGCGACCGAGGCTGCGCGCTCGACAAGCGATGGATCCCAACTGGAAGCTTCGGCAAGCGGGACCGGAAATATAGTGCGGTACCCGTGTATCACATCGAACGCGAAGATTAGCGGAATCTTCAATCGAGATTCCTCGACCGCAATGCGTTGTAGTTCGTTTGTTTTTCGAGCCCCTCGGACATTCAAGGTTGAACCGAGCAGTCCCCGGCGAACCAGTTCGATGTGTTCGGGCCGGTAATTGCCGTTTGCTTCGCCGTCGAGCTGTTGAAGCTGACCGAGCTTTTCCTCGAGGGTCATTCGCGCAATCAACGCATTGATCCTGTTTTCGACGCTTGATTGCTGAGGGGCTGCAATGGCGGGCAGAAAAAGAAACGTAAGCAGCCACAAGGGCGAAAAGAGTTTCGTCTTTCGAACCTTGTGTTTTGACGTGTACGGCTGCGGTCCGCGCCAGAGCGCGACGGCGCAAATGAAAATACTCCACACCCTTGTGGCTTTGATTCTCGATTCCTCCATTCGCTAGAAGCTGAACCGAGCTTGCAACTCTACCACGCGCCCAGCAAGACCGTTGAGCGATCGTCCAAAGTTCGGGTCGCTGACAATAGATCCCGCGTCAAAGAACTGAATGGGCAGAAGATTGAGTTGATTAAAGGCATTGAAGAAGTTTGCACGCAACTCGAGGTTCGAGCCTTCTCCAAGCCCTCGGATGCGGCCGAAGCGGGTCTGTTTGACAAAACTCAAGTCGACCGCCGAATACTTCGGTCCTCTGAATGAATTTCTTCCGATACCCGGAGGTCCGACTGTCGTGGTGTCAAAGAATTTTGCTCCGCCGCCAGGAAAATTGCCCCCCACTCGTGTAAAAGCAATATCCGATGAATCATCAAGCGCTCCGCCGAAGTACGCGGTGGGACGAATGGGGCCAAAGAACTTGCCGCTGGGTTGTCGCAGCGATTGGAAAATCTTCGGCGTAAACGGCAAACCGGAATGCTTTGTCCAGATTCCGTTTATTTGCCATCCACCCAGTAGTCTTCCGATCCAGTCGGTGCGGGTTCGAAAGATAGGCAGATCCCAAGTCCCTGACAGGTTGTACAAGTGACGGACATCGAAGTCGGAGGGTCCTCGCTCGGAACTCAAATCACCGGGGTTGGTCTGATTTGTTACGGCCCCTGGTCCCTCGAACGAGAGCGTGTCGATGCTCTTGCTCCAACGATACGAGCTGACAATTTGCACGCCCTGGGCAAGCGAGCGCGTCACCCGAAACAGCATTGCGTGATAATTTGCGTTCACATCGGGCGTAAGCAGGAAGACCGGATCGAACCGTGGGTTGGTTGGAAGTATCAGAGTCTCATCGACGATTCTAATCAGCTTGTGACTGCTGCTTCCCTGATAGCCAAGCGACGCAATCAGGTGATAAGGAAGCTGATACTCGGTGTCGAGAGAGAAGTTGTAGACATAAGCGTTCGGAAAATGCGGCTCGGTTGCCCAGATCTCAACGGTATTATTGGTCACCCCGCCGCTGACCGGATCGATACCCTGCGCAAGGAACGGATTGATTGGGTAACTGAACGGCGACTGCGTGGCTCCGAGTACGTAGGCGATCTTGCCTCCAACGAATGGTGTTCCGAAATCCGAAGCAGCTGTGCCGCAGCAGGTGTTGAACCTCGCAAAGAAGGGAGGATTACCCCGAGTGTTTCCAAACAGGACCTGGGGTGTCCGGTTGTAGGAGACCCCGAAACCTCCGCGCACGACAAATTTTTGGTCGAGCGCCCCGGGACTCCAGGCAAATCCAAACCGCGGCGCGAAGTTGTTGCGATCGGGCTCGAACAGCTGATCGCTCGTCACGATCTTCGAATTCATAAGATCGCCTGACGAAAATGAAAGGTTGGCGATCCTGTCCTGCGTCTCTCGCAACGGGGTGAAGTATTCATATCGCAAACCGATGTTCAGCGTGAGATTCGACCTGAGTTTCCAGTCATCCTGGATGAAACCGGCATAAATGCTGGTCCGAAAGTAGCGTTGCGCGTCGGCCGGCAGACCGGTGCGCGGGTCGGCATTTATCGACTCAAAAATTGGAGTCCCATTGGCCAGGTTGAACAGTCCGGAGAACGAATAGAGCGGCCGCGCGCCTCCGACCAGCGAATTGTTGTTTTGCTCTTTTCGAATCTGGACTCCGGTTCTCAACGAGTGAACGCCAAAAATCTTGCTAAAGGTGTCCCGGAACTCGAAAGTATTTTCGGCGAACTTGGCCGGCGTTGTCTCGGACCGGTCTGCCCCGAATCTAATGCGATCAGGGATTGGAAGACCTTCGACCTCGATTCTCGGAATGCCAAAGTTCACGTCTTTGTTGCTTGCCACTTGATCAAACGAGAATCGCGTGAAGTTGACGCGCGCTTCGTTGAGCATTGATGAAGAAAGAGTGTGAATCCAGGTTACCGTGGCGGCCGAGCTAAACGGTTTGAGACTCAGATCAGCCATCGGACGGCTCTTTCCGCCAGCGTCGGCGGAAAAATCGTTATGAGTGGTGAAATAGGTGCTGACCGCAAACTGATCTTTCTCTGAGCGATTGAAGTCGATTCGCGTATTGTACTGATTCGGTCGTAGGGCGCCAGGCAAAGAAAGTCTCACGAACTGGATGTCCGGAATGCCGTCAAACCCACCGCCGGTTGGATTGCCCAGGCTTACATATTGTCCGGTCGACCCGGTCAGCGAACCAATGTCCAGTCCTCCCTGCACAACTCGGCAGCGGTTTGGATCGTTGCCAAAGAGTGAACAGTCGGATGGAAGTACGGATTGAATCCGAGGCTCGATTCCCTGTGCACCAAACACCTGTGCGGTAACGCCGCCCGCCCGATTATTAGTCACGAGTTGACGAAATTGCGGAGTCTCAACCCAGGTGTCAACGGTATTGGACGTGGTGTTTCGAAGGCCTTCATATGAGAAGAAGAAGAACAATTTATCCTTTAGAATTGGCCCGCCGAGGCTACCGGCGAATTGACGAAACAGTTGGTTGACTCGCACCGGTGGAGCGTCCTTAGTCGGGTCGCCTGTGACTCCCCCAAACTTGTTGAAGGCATTGAGATCGGGGTCGTTGTACTTAAACAACGCGCTGCCGTGGAATTCATTCGTTCCGTTTTGTGAGACTACCTTTATCTGGGCTCCGGAGTTGCGACCGTCCTCGGCGGAATAGGTATTCGACATTACCTGAATCTCTTTGACCGATTCCTGGTTGGGAGTCACAACAGCGGCGCCGCCGTGCTCGAGACTGTTGACGCTGACCCCGTCGATCTGAAAGTTGTTAGCCGATACTCGCTGGCCGTTTGCCGAGATTGGCACCTGGTTTTCAACCTGAAATATCGAACTGTTCGATCCGCCCGGTCCAGTAGTGTTGGGGAGATTGACTGCCTGTCCGGCTCCGCCACGCGCGCCGTCGCCGAAGACCCCCGGGGCCAACCGGACCAACTCGTAAGGATCGCGACCATTCTGCGGGATTCGAAGAATCTCCCGGTTTGTGATTGCACGATCGATGCTGGCGTTCTCGGTGTGAATCTGCGCGGCTTCCGTAGTTGACGCTGTGATGGTAACCGATTCGCTTACCTGGCCGGCTTCGAGAACGATATTCACGCCTTGTGCCTCTTCAGCATGTAGCGCAACATTCTCGATGGTTTTTTTCTTGAAGCCGGTAAACTCGACGACGACGTTGTAAGAACCGGGTGCAAGGCCATCAATACGATAAAACCCTTCATCGCTGGTAACTGCTCGCTGCGATTTAGCGGTTTCGACGCTGACTGCGGTGACGCTGGCGCCTGAAACAGCAGCGCCTGAGCTGTCTTTGATCGTTCCCTGAATGCTGGCTTTGAATTGAGCTTTTGCCGTGACGACGAACGCCGGCACGGTGACTGCACACACGAGAGCGAACAGCAATCTTGCGAACAGATGCTTCATGATTTATCCCCCGTTGACGGAATCTAACCGATTGGTTTTGGGACATGACTAAAAAGGACGTGAGGAATCCGTGATCAAAAGAGCCTGATATAGCTACATCGATCTACGACTGAATGGGGAGTTCGTTGGGACAATCTCGATGCGTCGTGAGGTATTGTTCTACCGGCGTGGTACGCTGTCAAGGCGACTGAGAGTCGCGGGAGACACTGCTAGCGTCGAAAAGAGCTCATTCTGAGTTAATACAGGAACATTGGTTTGCCAAGCATCCTTCGAACCTTAGGCAAGTACTCTTCGGAATCGTAGAGCTCAGTGACATCGACTCTCTTCAACCCGCTGGTGATCGTGGTTATCGGAACGTGAGTGTAAGTTCCATCACGAAGCGCGCACATACGCCCGCTCACGCCATCCAAAATCAGATCCATCGCCATATGAGCGTAGTTCACTGAGACCATCAGATCGACGGCATCCGGTGTCCCCGATCGCATCAGATAGGCAATCTGCTGATAAATAATGTCTTCACCCGTGAGCCTCTTCAACGCGTCGCCGACTACCAGACCGATTCCTCCGAGCTTACGATGACCGTATGCATCAGCCTCTCCCGACTCGACGATCTCACCGCCCATCGGATGTGCGCCTTCGCTTATCGTAACCATCGCGTAGTTGCTTGGATTGCGCCGTTTGTCCTGCACCACCAACCGCGCGAGCTTCTCAGGATCGAAAGGAACTTCCGAGATCAATGCGCGATCAACGCCAGCAAGGTATGAGCTAATCAAGCTGGTTTCGCCGCTGTTGCGTCCAAACAACTCGACAACTGCGATGCGTTCGTGCGAGCCGGCAGTGGTTCGAAGCGAATGAATGAAGTGCACGCTGCGGCTCACGGCGGTGCTGAACCCAATGCAGTAGTCGGTTCCAAAGACGTCGTTGTCCATCGTTTTTGGAATCGCGATTACTTCGACGCCTTCACGATGAAGCCGTTCGCCGTAGCTGAGAGTATCGTCGCCACCAATCGGCACCAGAATCTGGATTCCCAGGTCCTGAAGGTTCTTGAGCACGTGAGGGGTGAAGTCGCGAGTCTCAGATCCCTGAGCGTCGAATTTATTGTCTCTCAGAAATTTCGGCTGATCGCTGAGCTTCACCCTGGACGGGTTGGTTCTGCTGGTGTGCAGGATTGTTCCGCCGGTTCGATCAATCGTCCTGACGGTTTGCTTGTCGAGTGGAAGAAAATGTTTTGAAAAGCTTTCGGGTTCGTCAGAGTTAAAGCGAAGCAGACCACCCCATCCGCCTCGAATGCCGAGAACTTCGTAGCCCTCGTCGATGGCGCGATACACAAGAGCCTTGATGCAGGGGTTGAGGCCGGGGACATCGCCTCCGCCGGTAAGAATCCCAATTATCTTTGCCATTGTCCGATTTCCTAAGAGGACCGATGAGACCCATAGGATCTATATCACCCGCCCAATGTGATCATTTCAATCTTGTGATGAGCCTTGGCCTGGTAACCATCTGCCGAATGCATTGCCGCCAACCGCTCGTCGGAGTAACGGTCCGTCCGAGCGCTCCAGATCGAAGTGATGACTGATACAAGCGCCGCGTCGTCGGCGCCGTTGCGAATCAACGATTTCAAATCGTGACCGGTCGATGAAAAAAGACAGGTCACAAGTTTGCCGTCGGCGGTCAGGCGAGCTCGGGTACAGCTCGAACAAAACGGCTCGCTCACCGATGCGATGACGCCAATGTCGCCGCCTCCGTCTTCAAATTCGAAATCGACCGACGGCGCGGTCCCGTTGTCACGGCCAACTTCGCGCAGAGGATAACGCTCGGCGATGCGCTCGAGGATCTCTTTCTTGGAGACCATCTTTTCCGAGATCCAACTGTTTGCGTTGCCGACATCCATGTATTCGATGAACCGCATTGAAAAGCCGTGTTCGCGCGAAAAGTCGACCAGCGGAACGATGTCGTCTTCGTTGACGCCGCGTTCGATCACCGCGTTTATTTTTATCGGATGAATTCCGGCTGTTTTAGCTGCGAACAACCCGCTCAGCACACGATCAAGATCGCCGCGTTTTGTTATCTTTTTGAATTTCTCAGGATCGAGCGTATCGATGCTCACGTTGATTCGAGTCAGACCGGCATCAGCAAGATCCTCGATCTGCTCGGCCAGCATCGACGCATTTGTAGTCAAACATAGATCATTGACGCCCACTATGCTCGACAGCATTCCGACCAACCTGTGGAGATCTTTGCGAACGAGCGGTTCGCCGCCAGTGATCCGGATCTTTTCGACGCCGAGCCCAACAAAAAGCGAGGCGAGACGCGAGATCTCCTCGAAGGTGAGAATTTCGTTGCGATCAATCCACGAATACTCTTCCAGAGGCATGCAGTAGGTGCAGCGGAAGTTGCATCGATCGGTGACCGAAATTCTAAGGTCTTTAATTGGCCTGCCGAACGCGTCGCGCAGGGCGCTCGTCGGTGAGCTTTGATCTGACAAACTCGATTACCTCCCCACTTATGAATGAACCTTCTTCGGTGACTTCAAAACACGGCTTCCGTTTTTTGACCTCGCGAGCGAGCAGCACAGGACCAGGCGAATCAGCTGCGGGTTGGCCCGCTCGGCTTACCATAATGAACGCATCGCTCAGATCGAAGAACTGTTGAGACGAGACTTTGAAGTCAGGGTTCGAACTGTCGACTACCTGAAGATAGATCGCCGGCGTCACGAAGCGTCGCAAGCTGTTGCTCTCGACGATCACGAATTCGTCATCGGCAATCTTTGCGGTGAAGGCAGGCAGCGCGTTGGCCAGTTCTCCTTGTTTTGTGCGAACCCACAACGATCTTCGCGCACCGGCGGCGAGGAACCTCGCGGTGTCGGTGCCGCTATCGAGCCGCCGTTCTTCAGTGATCGAGAATTGATGCTCGTCAACAGTGCAGCCGCAGGCTTCGCCGTTTATGGAGCAGACGCCGTGTCCAAATTGAGTAATTTTTGCCGCCGTCCAGTTGAAGTCGGGCAGGGCACGAATGATGCCGGCAACGACCGACGTTTTGCCGATGTTTCGAGTGTGTCCTCCGACCATTACCAGTTTAGGCGCGATGTGCATCGTCTTTTATTCTAGCGCAGCTGGACAAATCCGCGTAGTGTCCAGACCGCCACTGATTGAAAATCTGGGAACTTCCGGAGTTCATTGTAGGCTGGAATGAACAATCCTCAACCTCCCGAGGTTGTGTGAAAACTCATTCCTAAATCCCCCAACCGGGAGGTTGGGGATCGTTCATTCCAGCCTACACGGCGTCTGGGTTTGAGCGACCGGGAATCCCCCAACCTCCGGTTGGGGGATTCGGGGAGCAGCGGCGGCGGTGCCTTTTGTAGGCAAGAATGAACAAATCCCCAACTCCCGGTTGGGGGATTTGGGACCACAAGCGAGTCGCGCCGTCGAGTCGCCTCCGTCGTAAACGTTCCATTTTATCGAATTATGAATTGACTATAAAATTACGATCGTAATATTATCAGTCGGTGCGTTACCCGAAGAAGCAAAAAGCGGAGACCAGAGGCAGGATTCTCGAGGCGGCCGCCAGGCTGTTTCGCGAATCCGGTTACGACGGCGCAGGCGTCGACGCGATCATGGCCGAAGCCGGATTGACTGCCGGAGGTTTCTATTCGCACTTCAGATCAAAGGAAGCTTTGTTTGCCGAAGCGATGACGACCGCGCTTGAGCCGCAACACATGCTCAGCAGCACCCGAGGCCCAAACCGCGATCCGCTGGTCAGCTTGATCAAGTCATATCTGAGCCGAACACATCGAGACATGACAGGCGCAGGTTGCCCGCTACCCGCGGTAACTTCGGACGTCGCCAGGAAGGGTGATTCCACACGCCAGGCCTATGAACGACAGTTTCTAAAATATGTGGACGAAATTGAGACCATGTTGGCGGATCATTCTGGCGAATCGCGCGAAAGAGCGTTGGCGATCATCGCGCAGTGCGTCGGCGGATTGATGTTGTCGCGAGCTGTAAAAGATTCGAAACTGTCTGACCAGATATTGAGAGCTTGCAGATCCGCGGCGATGGAAATCGGCGACGTCGATCAGGAAACGCAGTGAGACGGTTCCCAAACCGGATCCTTCAAAGTAGTGAGCGATCCGGTCAACAGACAATGGTGGTTTTACTCCCCGGAGGTTTGAATGAATCGCACGGAATTGGAAATCAAGCTCAATCAGGATCGAGCCTGGACGCTCGAGACTTGGCAATCGCTGTCGAATGAAGACCTGACGCGTGGCATAACGGCCAGCAGGCACGATCCCAGCGTAACCTGGAGCGCGAAGGACCATCTCGTTCATCTCGCCGGAATCGAAGCGGCTTTCAACGCGATGATCAGAAGATACATCGGTGGTGATACGAACCCGATAGCCATCTTGAAGAATCCTGACGGCAGCGTGCGCTCGCGCGAAGAGATCCTGACCCAGGTGCACGCTATGAACGACTCGTGGGTGCAGAAACACCGTGACAAGAGTTTGAGCGAGATCATTGCGCTCGGTCAGCGCATTCGAAGCGAAACGCTTGCTCTTGTTTCCGAATTGACCGACGAGCAGTTATTGGAGAAGTTGCCCGGAGCTCCCTGGGGTGATGGAACGATCGGAGGCGTCCTCGCAATAAACGGTGAACATGCTCGACAGCATCACGGCTGGGTATCTGGAAGATTGTCGGAAAAGTAGAGACTGGATGATTGATTCCTGAAGGAAGGTTATGAACAGAAACGAAGGCTGGCACCGGACCGCTTGTATACTGTGCAGCTTGAACTGTGGAATCGAGATCCAAACTGGCGGATCCGACGGCAGAAGCATCGAGCGAATCCGCGGCGACAAGACGCATCCTTCCTCGCAAGGCTATACCTGTGAAAAGCCTCAGCGGCTCGACTCCTACCAGAACACCGCGGATCGATTGACCTCTCCGCTTCGACGCAGACTTGACGGCACATTTGAAGCGATTGATTGGGACACCGCGATCGCGGAAATCGCCGATCGGTTTCTCGCGATCAAGTCTCAATACGGCGGCGAGACGATTCTCTACTACGGCGGCGGCGGGCAGGGGAATCATCTCGGCGGCTCATATTCTGACAGCACATTGAAAGCTCTCGGGTCGAAATTTCGCTCGAACGCGCTGGCTCAGGAGAAGACTGGCGAATTCTGGGTGAACGGAAAAATGTTTGGCGCGGGCGTGCACGGGGACTTCGAGCATTGTGAGGTGGCGGTTTTTATCGGCAAGAATCCGTGGCAGTCTCACGGCTTTGCTCGGGCGCGGGCGACGCTCCGGCAAATCGCAAAAGATCCAAAGCGGTCGATCGTGGTAATCGATCCGCGACGCAGCGAGACCGCGCAGATGGCTGACTATCATCTTGCGATAGTTCCAGGAACTGATGCCTGGTGCTTGGCTGCTTTGGTGGCCATTCTTGTTCAGGAGAATCTGGTCGCTCGTGATTGGCTGGCCGAGCACACCAATGGTTTCGAGTTAGTCGAGCAGTCGTTTGCCGGGATTCAAGTCGGTGAGTTCGCGGGAATTTGCGGAGTGCCCGAGAAGCTTTTGAGAGAAACTGCGCGTCGTATAGCGGCAGCCGAAAGCGTATCGATGATGGAAGATCTAGGAATGCAGATGTCCTTGCATTCGACGCTCGGAAGTTATTTGAACCGGCTAATCTGGATTCTCACCGGCAACTTTGGCCGAAAGGGAACCAACTACGCGATGTCCCCACTGATCGGGCTAAATGCATCGAGCAAAGGAAGCATCGTGGACAAAGCTTCTGGTGACAAGACAGAAAAGCGAAGCCCGGTGGCCGGTGCGAAAATCATCACCGGATTGATTCCTTGCAACGTAATCCCCGAGGAGATTCTGACCGACCATCCGAACCGTTATAGAGCGATGCTTATCGAAAGCGGTAACCCGGTCCATTCGCTGGCTGATAGTCAAAAGATGCGAGAGGCGCTGTCTGCGCTGGAGCTGGTTGTAGTTATCGACGTCGCGATGACCGAAACTGCCAAGCTTGCGCACTACGTGTTGCCCGCTCCAACTCAGTACGAGAAGTACGAGGCCACCTACTTCAGCCTGGAGTTTCCCGATAATTATTTCCATCTTCGGCATCCGGTGTTTGAACCGATTGGTGACACGCTGCCCGAACCCGAAATCCACGCGAGGCTCGTCGAGGCTTTGGGAGCGATCTCGGCTGACGATCTGGCTCCTCTGAGTGAAGCCGCTCTCAAAGGTCGAGGCGCGTTTGCCAGAGCGTTTTTCACGGCGATGGAAGGGAACCCAATGATCGCCAGGCTCGCGCCGGTTGTTCTTTATCGAACGCTTGGCCCGACTCTTCCGGATGGCGCTGCGTCCGCCGCAATTCTTTGGGGCGCGTGTCATCTGTTTGTGCGTGGCAACCCAGAAGCGGCTGCCAGAGCCGGTTTCACGGGTGATCCGTTTACGGCCGGTGAAAAATTGTTCGAAGCGGTTCTTGGGAGTCCCTCGGGAGTGGTCTTCTCGAAAGAAGAGTACGACGACAGCTGGAAACGAGTCAGGCATCCGGGTGGAAAGATCAGCCTGGTGATCCCTGAGCTTCTGACCGAGTTGTCCCGGCTTTCAACGGAGCCCCTTCGAAAAGATCCGGAATTTCCGCTAATTCTGTCGGCGGGAGAACGTCGCTCGGAAACAACCAACACGATCATTCGCAACCCAGGCTGGCGAAAGAAAGGTCCAGATGGTGCGTTGCGGATTAGCTCGTTTGATGCCGAGGCGCTTCGTCTGGTCGACGGAGATCGCGCGCAACTTCACACCAAACGTGGTAAGGCCGAGGTGATCGTCGAAGTTTCGGAGATGATGCGCCGCGGACATATTTCCCTGCCAAACGGTTTGGGACTCGACTACGACTCCGGGGACGGTGTTACTGTACGGATTGGAACATCGGTCAACGAGTTGACTTCAGTGGAAGACCGAGATTTTCTTGCGGGGACGCCATGGCACAAACACGTGCCGGCGCGTCTGGAACCTATTCAGTAAGCGCACAACGATTCAAAGCGAGAAACTGATATGAACAAACGGAAGCTGGGAGGCTCAGGGTTTGAGGTTTATCCGTTGGCCTTGGGCGGAAATGTCTTTGGCTGGACGGCCGACGAGAAAACGTCGTTTGAGATTCTAGATGGGTTCGTGGCGGCAGGGTTCAGTCTGATCGATACCGCGGATGTGTATTCTGTTTGGGCTCCCGGTCACACCGGAGGCGAGTCGGAGGCCATAATCGGCAAGTGGTTGAAGCGAAGCGGGCGGCGAAAGGATGTGATCGTAGCTACAAAAGTCGGAATGGAGATGGCGCCCGATAAGAAGGGTCTCTCGCGAGCGCACATAATGCGTTCCGTGGAGGATTCGTTGGCAAGGCTGCAGACGGACTACATCGATTTGTATCAGTCGCACACCGATGACGCCGAGACGCCGATGGAGGAGACGGCCGCTGCGTTTGCGACTCTGGTGGAGCAGGGAAAGGTACGAGCAATTGGCGCTTCAAACTTCAACGCTGAACGGCTGTCAGACGCGCTTGAGCTCAGTGAAAAGGAGGGATTTCCTGCTTATCAAACTCTTCAGCCGCACTACAATCTGTACGAGCGTGCCGACTATGAGACAAAGCTCGAGCCGTTGTGTCTGGAGAAGGGAATTGGTGTGATCAATTACTTTTCGCTGGCAAGCGGTTTCCTGACCGGCAAGTACAGATCCGAAGAGGACCTCTCGAAGAGCCCACGAGGCCGAAGGACGAAGCAATATCTGAACGACCGAGGGTTTCGAATTCTGGCTGCGTTGGATCAAGTCGCCGCCAACCTTGAATCTACTCCAGCGCGGGTTGCGCTGGCCTGGCTGATGGCGCGGTCGAGTATAACGGCGCCGATTGCAAGCGCTACAAATCTCGAACAGCTCAACGATCTGATCGCATCCACCAGACTCGAGTTGGACAGTTCGTCGATCGAACTTCTGAATGCAGCGAGCGAATAAGGCTTGCGAGGAGAAAGATGGGAACTACTGCTGTGTTGTTATTGGCTTTTGCCATAGGTTTGATTGGCGGTTTGCGTTCGTTGGCCGCGCCGGCGGTCGTAAGCTGGGCGGCGCGCTGGAACTGGCTTCAAGTGAAAGAAACCGCGATGTCATTCATGGCCTTGACTGTTACTGCCGTAATTCTGACAGTGGCGGCTGTCGGCGAGCTGGTTGCCGACAAGCTTCCGAATACCCCGAGCCGAACGGCAGCGCTGGGTATTATTTCGCGATTGACATTGGGTGGGCTGTCAGGAGCTACGTTGTGTGTTGCCGGCGGTCAATCGTTGGTGCTCGGCGCGGTGTTGGGAGCGGCCGGCGGTCTTATCGGAGCGTTCGTCGGTTACAACGCGCGAACCGGTCTTGTAAAGGCTCTCAAAGTGCCCGACCTTGGAATTGCTCTGTTGGAAGATGCGGTTGCGATCGGCGGCGCATTTCTAATCGTCTCACGCTTCTAACCGCCGCTGCGTTTCATGTAGGTTCGGTAGGCCGTCTGTCTTATCACATCGGGAATGTTTTTGTTTGCCGAGAGCGCGCGAAGATCGCGAGTCTGGATTCGATTTATGAATGTCAAGCTGATCGCAATCGGGGTGCGCGAGTTTCGCACGAGGTTGTGGATAACCGTGTAAGAACGAGTCCACGATCGATTCTGCCCGATCTGACGAAGCACGTCTTCCGGAACAGTTTTGACCGATGCAATGCTTTCGATCTCGGTTTCGGTGAGACGCGGATTTCTCAGGACCGCGCCGGCGACGATGCGATTCGGGTCGCGAACAAGAATCATCCGAGCCTCGCGAGTTCCTTTGATTGCGAGCATCACCCGATCCTTGATACTCATCAACGCGACACGTTGAAAAACAGGAATGCGATCCGCGGTCATTATCTCTTGATCTTCGTCTGCAAGCTCACCCACGATGCGCTGAATGTCCAGTTGATATTCGGGTTCAGGGGCCGTTGATTCGAAGGGCCCGAACAATTCTTCGTACTCGGTTACCAGGACGTCGTCGACGCCTTCTTCGATAAGACCGAGTTGCATCAAGTCCTCGATGCCGCTGACCGAGACTGTGTCGCGAGCCTCACTTTCGGCGACTTTGGCGGCGTCCGCCTGCGCGCGCTGTTCGTCGGCGATCATTCGTACGCCGAATTGCTTCTCAAAAAACTCCTCTCTGACTTCTCTTGCTCGGCGCTCTGCCTCAGGAGTGCTCGCTATATTGGTGAGGATCGCGTCGATAATTTCGGGCGATCGAATCAGGCTTTGTTGTTTGAGCGAAATTGCTTCGATGATCTTTGGATCGGGGCTTCGGGCGGCAAGTTGCGCGAGAGCGCCATCGGGCGTCGTGGGGTTGAATATCAGCGCTTCGAGCAGTTCGCGGTTCGAGCGCGACCACAGACACAGGAACGCTAGAACGTCGACGTCGGTATTATGATCGGCTGCAAGGTGATTGAAGGATTCCGGATTGAGCGTGCCGAGGGTGGACATAGCGGCGGAGCGGACGTCTTCGCTCTCGTCTCTATTCAAGACCACCAACACCTCGAGGGACTCCTCGTTGGTGAGCGGAAGCATGCCCTTCGCCGCCGCGGATTTGATAGGCGGCGGAGCAGTGCCAGACTTGATTGCGTCTACGATTCTATTGGCGATGGCAATTACTCGATCGGGGCTATGAGTGATTTAGTCAGGGCAACAGTGAGGACGCTTGTCAGTAAAGCAGATTACAACAGCGAGGTTTGTTATTCAATACTGAAGGCTTTTAGGAGGATGGCCCGCGTACTCGCGGGCTCGGCCCGCGTACTCGCGGGCGACAGCGTGTAGCCCAGGGCGAGTCCGCGAGCCCTGGGTATGCACGGACGAGGAGAGCAGCCCGCGTACTCGCGGGCGACAGCGTGTAGCCCAGGGCGAGTCCGC
>JADMIO010703322.1_pt1 | contig 26951 bp, 22 predicted proteins | sample 8958161 | NCBI WGS metagenome assembly JADMIO01 (sample SAMN16585339, study PRJNA669376) | soil metagenome | isolation source: Crop rotation soil | place: USA: Cullars Rotation, Alabama | collected 2011
CACTTTCGCGGCTTTGCCGCCTGCTGGGAAGTGCCCGCCGACGCAGAGACCGCCGAGAACGGCGAATGGGTGAGCGCGCCGGGCAAAGAACTGTTCGCGGCCTTGCGCCAGGAGCTTGGCGACATCGCGGTGATTGCCGAAGACCTGGGCACGATCACGCCCGACGTGCACGCGCTGCGCGACGAGCTGGGGCTGCCGGGGATGCGTGTCCTGCAATTCGCTTTCGGCGGCATCAGCGACAACACGCACTTGCCGCACAACTACGATAAGAACACAGTGGTCTACACCGGCACGCACGATAACGACACGGTAGTCGGTTGGTTCAATTGTCAGGCCGGCGAAGGCTCGACCCTCAATGCCGAGCAGATCGAGCGCGAGCGCGACTATTGCCGCAAGTACCTGCACACGGATGGCGCGGAGATCAACTGGGACTTCATCCGCGCGGCCATGGCGTCGGTCGCCGACATCTGCATCATCCAGTTGCAAGACGTGCTCGGACTCGGCTCCGAAGCGCGCATGAACATCCCCGCCAGCGAGCAGGGCAACTGGGGCTGGCGTTACCGGGAAGGCGCGCTCACTGGTGAGTCGAGCACGCGACTGAAAGAGATGGCGGCGACTTACGGTCGCAACGTAGAGTGATGAGTGAGTGAAGAGGGAAGTCAGGATTCAGGAGTCAGAAGTCAGAAGACCGAAGCCAGAATGAAGAAGGAAATCGGCGGCAGTGGATATGCTTGTCGCGCCTTTGCTTCTCTTCTGACTCCTGAATCCTGACTTCTGACTCCTCTCCGCATCATTTGAAATAAGTCGCGGTCTGAAACTTCTCGGTCAAATAGCGCCGCCGCCATTGCGGGTTGGCGCGATCCAGCAGCAGTGCTTCGGCGGCTCCGAAACCGTAGACCACCTCGCGCTCGTGTTCCGCGAGCGCCGGCCTGGCCACCTCTGACTTGATACCTGCGAGTGTTTTGGCGGCGACTTCGCTGAATGGCGTGTAGTCTTTGAGGGCGCGAAAGGCCGGCGTCGGCTTGTAGCGCGATGCCGCAAGCTCCGCGACGCGGTATTCGACATAGCGCGCCAAGCCTTCCTGCCACAATTGAAAGCTGAAGTATTTGTAATCATCCTCACTAACCGCTTGCTGAAACTGTTTGCGCGCGTCGAGGTAAGCCGCCAGCCGTTCGCCGAACGATCTCTGGTTCTGCTCATCGAGCGCCTCGGCGAGACGCCGGCACATCGCCGCGTAAGCCTCGTTCACCGCTTCAGACTTGTAGGCGAACGGATAGTTCAACATCCACATGCCTGACTGGTCGCCGCGCGCCAGATTCAAGGCTTTGGTGCCGGCTTGATAATCCGCCTGCGAGTATTGCAGTTGATGAAAATGCTCATGCATCAAGGTCACGACCCACGGGGTTGACGTTCTGGCCATCGTGTTTTCGGCCTGACCGATGGCGACCGTGGGCAAGCCCCCGACAAACAGTGTCGCCAGCAGATTGGGCGGGAACGTGCGCTTGCGGTAGTAGACCTTCGTCTTCAGCAGCGAATCGTCGCTGAGCAGTTTGAAATCGTCGGGAGGCTGCGGGTGGCGCAGCAGGAATTCATAATCATTCGCAAGCAACAGCACGGCGAAAGGCGTCTTGTGCCAGCCCGGCCACACCTTGTCGCTCAACTGGTCGCTCAGGCGAAAGGCTTCGGCGAGCCGCACGCGGTCGGCCATTGGGATTTGCGGCGTCTGTGCTTTTACTTCTACGGCGAATAGCGAGAGCACGGCGCACAGGCATACAGTCAGCAGCGAAACAGCGAGCCTCGGTTGACGATTCATGCGAGCGAGTTCGCCGATGCGGAAAACACTTTGCCGCTCACGGCGGCGTGATGCCGCCCGTGTTCATCAACACCACGCGCCAGCCGTCGGGGTCGGCTATCGTCACGCCCGCGGTCTGCCAGTAAGGATTCTCCGGCGCAACCGCCGGGTAACCCATCGCCGCGAGCCGCGCGACGACGCGATCCATTGCCGCGCGATCTGTAATGTAGAACACTAACAGGTTATCGCGCGTCGGCGCGGGGCACGGGCTGCCTTCGTCGTGCGTGGTGAATTCCAGGTGATAGGCCGCGCCCGGCAGCCCCAACATCACGCCCGTGTAGCCGGCGTGGCCGGCGAACGAGCCGATCTCTCTGAGGCCGAGGCCATCGCGGTAAAAGCGTATGACCTCATCGAGCCGGTCGGTCGGTCGCGCCACGCGCACCTGAACGGCGGGCAAGTCAATGGGCCAGGCGTCCTGCATCGGCGGTTCCTTTCTGATGAGATGGTCGTAGAGCAACGCCGCCTTAAACGCCCGAGGCGGCGTTAAGTTCCCGCACGAAGTCAGGCAGCGCCTCGCGCCAGTGGCGCAGCGGCGCGAGGCCGAGTTGTTCAGAGAGCAGGCAGCGCATCGCCGAGTTGTGCGGGCGCGGCGCGGCTTGATTCAAAGCGGCGCGCGACACCGGCTCAATCTCGACATCATGAATACCCGCCAGTTCGAGCGCCAGTCGCGCGAACTCCAGCCACGTCGCCGGGCCGCTGTTGACGCCGTGATAGAGGCCATAGGTCTTCAGCGCGACGATCTCTGCGATGCGCCGCGCCAGGTCGGGCGCGTAGGTCGGGATCGAAGTCTGATCCGCCACGCCCTTGAGTCGCGGCATGCGGCGGGCGTATTCGATGACGCGGCTGCCGAAGTTCTTGCCGCCGACGCCGAACAGCCACGACGTGCGGACAATGTAACATTGCTCACACGCGGCGCGGGCGGCCTGCTCGCCTGCCAGCTTCGACTGCGCATAGACGCTCAAAGGGCGCGGCTCGTCCGCCTGCGTGTAGAAGCCCTCCTTCGTGCCGTCGAAGACGTAATCCGTGCTGACGTGAACGATCTCGGCTCGGCTGTCGCGCGCCGCCTCGGCCAGGTGTCGCGCGCCCTGCTCGTTGACCGCGTAAGCCCAGTCGGGTTCACGTTCGCAGCGGTCAACGTCGGCGGTGGCGACACAATTGATGATGAGGTCGGGCCGCACCTGTTCGACGGCGCGGCGCACGGCGTCGGCGTCGGTGATGTCCAGTTCGGCGTGAGTGAAAGCCTGCGCCCGCCAGCCCGTCGCCGCCAGTTGTTCGAACATATGCTTGCCAAGCAGGCCGCTGCCGCCGGCGATCAGCGCCGTCCGCGATGAAGCGTGAGTTGAATCGGATGAATGGCTTTGTTGCATAATTGTCTGCATTGTAGTTGTAGGGTGGACGAACGGGCAATGCGTCGCCCCTACAGTGACTTTGTTACAGCCATACCATGCGAGGCGCATTGATTGCTGCGACAGGGAGGCTGTGCTATAGTGCGTGGCCTCAAGTCACATCGGATTCAAGTTCAAATATCCATAATGCGCATCACCCTCAGGAGGAGATTGATGAGACGACATGCAACGATTGCCGCGCTGATCATACTGGCGACGGCGACGCTCGGCTTCGCGCAAGGCGCGGAGAGTAAGAACGCCGGCAGTGCTAACACGGCCAAGCCGAAGATGAGCAAGAAGGCGATAGAGCGAACGGTCATCGCCAAAGAGAAAGCCCTCTGGGAAATGGTCAAGCAGGGTGACGCCAAAAGCTTTAAGAGAAACTTCAGCCCCGACTTCGCTGGCGTTTATGAAGATGGCGTCCACACGCTCGACTTCGACGCAGAACAGATCGGCAAGACGAAGCTGAAGTCTTACGCCCTGAGCGACGTGAAGGTGATATTGCCGACCAGCGACACCGCCATACTCACTTACAAGGTGAACAGTCAGGGCGATTTTCAAGGGCAAGACATATCAGGCGACTACTACTGCTCGTCCGTGTGGGTCAATCGCGGCGGCAAATGGCTCGCGGTCATGCACTCGGAAGCCAGGGCCGCCAAGACCCCATAACGAGTAAGGCAAAAGGCAAGAGGCAAAAGGCAAAAGTGACGGACGAAAGCCGCCGTTTGCTTTCAACTTTCATAATATCGGAGCAAAACATTTTTGCCTCTTGCCTCTTGCCTTTTGCCTTACCGCAGGGTTCTTTTGCTTTCCCGCCGTGGGCGGGCTGCGTCTTGCGCGCGGCGAATCAAACGTCATACTGTTAATGACCGGGTTGACCTGGACAGGACGGCATGGCCATGACGGGCAAGATCGTGTTGCATTACAAGATCGCGAATCGTCTCGGTGCGGGCGGCATGGGTGAAGTCTACCGCGCCGAAGATACGCGCCTGGGCCGCCCCGTCGCGCTTAAATTCCTGCCGGCATCATATCAATATGACCCTGACCGCCGCGCACGCTTCTTCAGGGAGGCGCGCGCCGCTTCGGCACTGCGCTCGCCTTACGTCGCCGCCATCTACGACATCGGTGAACACGAAGGCGCGGCCTTCATCGCCATGGAGTTCGTCGAAGGCGAGCTGCTGTCGGCGAAGCTCGAACGCGGGCCGCTGCCGATCATTGATGCGGTAGACATCGCCATGCAGGTCGCCGACGCGCTCGACGAGGCGCACGGACTAGGCATCGTTCACCGCGACATCAAGAGCGCTAATATCATGCTGACCGAGCGCGGGCTGGCCAAGGTGCTCGACTTCGGGCTGGCGAAAGTCAGCGGGCCGCTGCTGCCGCCGGTTGATTCAAGCAGCGGCGAGACGACGACGCAACTCGGCAATGAGACGGTCATCGGCGTGGTCGCCGGCACGGTGGCTTACATGTCGCCTGAGCAGGGTTTGGGCCGCGAACTTGACGCGCGCACGGACATCTTCTCGCTCGGCGTCGTGATGTACGAGGCGCTGACGGGCCGCTTGCCGTTCAGCGGCGCAAGCTCGACAGAGATCATTGACGCCATCGTGCACACGGACCCGCCCGCCATCGCGCGCTTCAATTATTCGGTGCCGCACGAGCTTGAACGCATCGCCCGTAAGGCGCTCGCCAAAGACCCGAACTACCGCTATCAGTCGGCGCGCGAGCTGTACATAGACCTGCGCAACCTGCAACGCGACCTCCAGATCAATAAGCAGACCGGCAACATCAACAGCGGCCCGCCAACCGAACACCACCCGACCGCGATGCTCAGCAAAGGCGCAGCGGCGAGTGTAGCCACCGCTACGAAGCTGGAGAATGCCGTCGCGGTCATGACCTTCACCAACATCACCAAGGAGCCGGCGGACGACTGGATCGGGTCGGGCATCGCCGAGACCGTGACGGCAGATGCCAAGAAGATTCGCGGCCTGACGATCATCGGGCGCGAGCGCATCTTTGAGGCGCTGAAGAACCTCAACTCCGGCCAGCTGTCGCAGTCCGACGAAGCCATCGCCATTGACGTGGGCCGCCACCTCGGCGCGCGCTGGATACTGGCCGGCGGTTATCAGAAGATCGGCGAGATGATCCGCATCACCGCGCGCATCAATGACGTGCGTACCGGCGAGATTATCAAGACCGTGAAGATTGACGGCAAGATTTCCGACATCTTCGACCTGCAAGACAAGATCGTTTACGAGCTGAGCCAGGGCTTGAACCTGAGCCTCAACACTTCGGAGATCAACGCCATCGAGCACGACGAGACGCAGTCGGTCGAGGCTTACGAACAATTCTCGCGCGGCATGATGAACCTGCGCACGGCCAGCCGCGACGCGTTAGACCGCGGCATCTACTTTTTCGAGAAGGCGATTGAGATAGACCCGAACTACGCGAACGCCTGGGCCGGACTGGGCGCGATCTACGATTTGAAGGGGAGCTTCCTGGGTTTGCCGGAGCTGTCGCTCAAGGCGATTGAGTGCGAAGAGAAGGCCATCGCGCTCAACCCGCGCTTGTCGCTGGCGCACCAATTCCTCGGCAGCGCCTATCTGGGCGTGGGCCGCTACGACGACGCCATCGAGAGCATCAAGCGGGCGATGGCGATTGAGCCGAACAACGCCGGCGCGCACGCCGCTCTGGGCCGCGCCTACTGGGTCGGCAAGGGCATGCTCGCCGAAGGCATCGAGGAATTAGAGAAGTCCATCGCCATCAACCCGCAGGCCGGCTACGCCTATTTGCAATTGGTCTACCTGCACACGCTGCGCGGCAGTTACGAGCGCGCCGAAGCCGTCGCGCGCGACGCCGTCGAATTGCAGGAGCGTTACATATCAGGCCGCGAAGGCTTGCAGATTGTCGGCGCGCACACGCGGCTAGGTTATGTTTATTACTGTCAGGCGCGCTATGACGAGGCGCTGCGCGAGTACAATTATGAGTTGCAGTTCCTGCGTTCGAGCGACCATGCGCTGCGCAACCGCGCGCTGATCGAGCTGGATCAGAAGATGGGCGCGGCCTACCTGCGCCAGGGGCTGACGGACGAGGCCGAGCGCCACTTCAAGAGCGGCATCAAGCGTTACGAAGAATTGCAGGCGCGCGGCAGCGCCGACCCCTTCACGAATTACTACATGGCGAACCTCTACGCGCTGAGAGGCGACAGTGATCAAGCACTCAAGCACCTCGGACGCGCCATCGCGGAACTGCATGATGTGAATGTTGCTCGCGCCCGGATTGATCCCGACTTCAACTCTCTGCGTGACGATCTGCGATTTCAAAAACTCATCGAAGGCACAAAAGATTCAGAGTAGACCGGCTGGCGAGTGGAGGAGCAGACACCTATCCTTTGCCGCCTGTGAGGGCATCATCTAGCCCACACCCGACTTCCCCGGCCATTGAGGTGAGACGTTAGGGATTGATTTAAAATTCGTATTGGAGTATTGGTTACGTCACAAAATTATTCGCAACGCGGAGCGTCGTTGAGAGTAGCCATATGTCTACTGCTAACAAATCAACCCGACTGCTTTCTCTGATCCTGATCGCAGCAATGGCGGCATGGATTCTCCTTGCCAGCCGGCAGCAGCAGGCCGCATCGCAGTCGCGGCGGCAAGTAGAGCAGGAGCGCCTCAAGGCCGATATTGACAAAGTTGAGCGCAGTAAAGCCGCAGCGCCGCGGGCAGACTACCTAGCTCCAGAGCCTGAAAATCCGGCTCTGCGCCAGCTCAGGAGAGCTAGAGGCAAGCGATACAGAAATGGCAGACCTCTGGCAGAACTGCGCGAAGACACGACCGACATTTCATCTGTTTCACATGAATAGATATACCGGGATTGCCCGCAGAGCAAAGCGACCTCGTTGTGGTCGGAACCATTACTGATGCCAGAGGCTATGTGACGGAAGATAAGTCCGCCGCCTACTCGGAATTTTCGGTCAACATTGCGGAGGTCATTAAAGGCGCGGCCAAACTCGCAGGCAGCCAGATCACCGCTGAACGCTTCGGTGGAAAGATAGTGATGCCACAGGGCCGCACAATCTTGTACTGGGATGCGAATCGCGGCTTGCCGGAAACCGGACATCGTTACGTGTTGTTTCTGAAATACAGCCCTGAAGGCGAAGACTACCTGATTATAACAGCTTACGATTTGAGAAATGGCCGTGTAGTATCAATTGATCGCCTGCCACAATGCGCCTTCTTCGACAGCAATGAAGAGTCTGCCTTTCTTGATCTGGTGCGCTCAAGCATCAAGTAAGCTGGCTTCAATCCGCTTCAGGAGAAAGCTTATGTATAGCCATCGTGTCTCCATTTTAGGCATCGTCGTGTTATCACTTTCCCTAAGTCTACTAGCTTTGCCGGTTATTCCGCCTGAGGCCGAAGCACAAACTAGTTGTCCTAATATACCTGCCCTGAATCCCTCTTTTCCGCCCAGCATGTGTTGACCATCTGGCGCTCAAGTACGCTATTACTTTACTGTGGACCCGAACACCCCCGACTTGCCATTCCCCGAGGCGGAAAAGAACCTTTACCAGCAGGCATTCACGATTTGGAATCAGTATTCCGGGATCAATCATAATTGCTCAGGCGTCTTCTTTTCTGAGACTGCTGGTCAATATTCATATGAAGTGCGGAAGACGGTTTTTACTCATTGGACAACTGATCCAATTACGAATGGTAGCTTTTCAACGGGGGCTACAACCTATGTCGGAAGCACTTTTCCCCTCGAAGACACTCCTACCATACGAAAGATCATTATGATTCATGAGATCGGTCATAGCTTTGGCATGAATGACTGCAATAATTGCCAGCCTTGCAATGCTTCGGTCATGATCAGGTGCAACCCGGAGCCACTGCTGCAAGCTCCGCAGTATTGCGATGATTTGACGATCAAAACGATTGGCCTATTCTGCTTCTATTCAGACCCCGGCGATGGCGGCGGCGGCAGCCCAGGTTGCCCGGACTTCTTGATCGAAAGTTGCAATGACTCGCTCGGTTGGCTTGACGAGAGTTGCATCTGTCATCACAACACTCCCATCATCATTGACATCTCAGGCGACGGCTTCAATCTCACCGACCTCGCCGGTGGCGTCTCTTTCGACTTCGATCATAACGGCATCGCCGAACATCTCTCCTGGACTGCGCCCGGCGTGGATGACGCCTTCCTGGTGCTCGACCGCGACGGCAGCGGCTCGATTGATAGCGGCCTGGAACTGTTCGGCAACCTGACACCGCAGCCGCCCTCGGCCTCGCCCAACGGCTTCATTGCGCTGGCCGAGTATGACAAGGCCGAGAACGGCGGCAACGGCGATGGCCGCATTGATCGCCGCGATGCCATCTTCTCTTCATTGAGACTGTGGCAGGACTCGAACCACAACGGCATCTCAGAGCCAAATGAGCTGCGCGGCTTGCCGGAGCTAGGCGTCTCGGCGATGGACCTAGATTACCGCGAGTCGCGGCGGCGCGACCGATACGGTAACCAGTTCCGCTACCGCGCCAAAGTCCACGACGCGCACGGGGCGCAGGTGGGCCGCTGGGCATGGGACGTGTTCCTGCTCGGTCACTGAGCTTGCTGAACGACGAATTGGCAAACTGCGAACATCTGCGGCGCTCCTTCAGCGGACGGACAGCTTGGCGGTCGCCTGACCGTTGCGACCCTTGGCCGCGACGATGATCTGGGCCAGATAGTCGCCTCCCACCCAGTCACATCCCTTTGGCTTTACCTGGATTTGATAAGCCCCGGTCCCGACGTTGTTAAATAAACTGATGTTGTTGCTGAACCCGCAGACCTGACCGGGAATCGAGAAGTGATCAATGATCGTGAAGTTCTTCTGCGTCAAATTAGTCACCGCTTCGCCGGTGATCGGGTCAGTGACGACGACCAGAAAGTTGGCCGGCTGATTGTTATGCGGGGCCGCGAAGCCTTGCCCGGCCTGAGCCTGGACAAACAAGGCGCTAGAGGGTGCATTCTTGCTCATTCATAATCTCCTTTTCTATATTCTGGCGGTTGTCGGTAAGATAACAACCGCACTCTTCTATATTCGTTAGACGAAAGAAAGCGGCGCGAATTGCATAAATCTCAATTTGATGAAATTTATTCCTGCTAGGTGAAGGCTCGCGCTTCCTGATGACTGGATCGGCACGTATGATTTGGCCATGACAGAAACAGCGGACGCCGTCATCGTCGGCGGCGGTATCGTCGGATCGTCGGTCGCTTACCACCTGACGAATCTGGGCTGCGCCGACGTGCTCATCATCGAGCGCGAGGCGCAGCAAGGCTTAGGCTCGACGGCCAGAAGCGCCGGCGGCGTGCGCGCGCAGTTCGCCACTGCGGTCAACATTGAGATGTCGCGCTACTCGATTGACTTCTTCTCGCGCTTTGAAGAGTTCACCGGCAGCACGGCGCAATATCGCGCGCACGGTTATCTCTTCATCGCCACGCGCCCAGCGCACCTCGACACCCTCGCCGCCAACCGCCGGTTACAAGCGGCGCACGGGCTGACCAACGTGCAGGCCGTCACACGCGACGATATTGTCGGCATCATTCCGCAGATCAATAGCCGAGACATTCTCGGCGGCAACTTCTGCCCGACGGACGGCTTCGTTGATCCGTACAGCGTGATGGCCGGCTTCACGCAACGCGCCAGGGCGCGCGGCGCGCGTGTGCGGCTCGCTACGGAAGTGACCGGCATAGCAGTCGAGGCCGGCAGAGTCAAAAGCGTGCGCACCTCGCGCGGCGACGTGGCGACGCCTGTGGTCGTCAACGCGGCGGGGACGTGGGCCCGGCAGGTTGCCGCTCTGGCCGGCGTCGAACTGCCGGTCGCGCCGCTGCGGCGCAGGCTGGTTCACACGCAGGCGTTCGACCAAATTCCCATGTACTTGCCGATGGTCGTAGACATGAGCGACGGCTTTCATTTCCGGCGCGAAGGCGCGGGCGTGCTGCTGGCCTGGCACGACGGCAAAGACGAATTCACTTATGACACGACGTTCGACGACGCCTTCATTGAACGGATACTCACGCGGGCGGCGGAGCGCGTGCCGGCCTTTGCCGACGCCGAAGTCAACCCGCGCCGCTGCTGGGCCGGCCTCTACGAAGTGACGCCCGATCATCACGCCATCATCGGGCCTGTGCCTGAAGTCGCGGGCTTCTATCTCGTCAATGGCTTCAGCGGCCACGGCGTGATGCATTCGCCGGCGGCGGGTCTGGTCGCGGCGGAATGGATTCTCGACGGCGAGCCGCACACGGTCGCCGCCCGGCCACTCGCCCTCGAACGCTTCCGAACGGGCCGCCTGCTGCACGAAACCGCCGTGCTGTGAAGGCCGACCGGAGCCGCCCGTCTTAGTAATTCCCACCCCTTTTCCTGGTATTGCCGACACCGGGCGGCCAGCCGGGGAACCCTCTTGACTTCGATTTGTAAAAGGCATAACGTCATTTTCGAGCACTTCCAGCCAGACCTTTAATTTATGAGTAGCGCATGCCCGATCCGCCGGGTTGCGCATGCACAGCGCGACCGAGGCTCTGTCGCGCGACCGGACGTTTTGATTGACCAACCGCTCTGAGTGTCCATGACCTCAGGCACAACGACTCGCCCAGTGAAGGAGGCACTATGCGAAAGATGAAAAAGCTGGCTCTGCTGTTGATGATGATCTTAGCGGTCAGAGTCGAACTGGTTTTCCCGCAAGCATCCGTATCCACTTCAGAGATTCGCGGACAGGTCACCGACCCGCAAGGGAACGTCGTGGCCGGCGCGAGCGTCACCGTCACCGAGATCAATAAAGGCACGACGCGCACCGTCACCAGCGACGAGAACGGTAATTACGTCCTGCTCTCTTTGCAGCCCGGCACGTACGACATGAAAGTCGAGGCCACGGGCTTCGCCGCGCGGACGCTTACGAACATCCATCTGGATGTCGGCCAGGCGGCGAACTTTCCTCTCACGCTCGGCGTCGGCGGCGTGCAAGCCGAAGTCAACGTCGTCGCCGGCTCGCAGGTCGTCGAGGTCGAACGCACGCAACAGTCGTCGGTCATCAACGAAGTGATGATCACCAACCTGCCGATCAACCGGCGCAACTATCTCGACTTTGCGCTGCTGACGCCGGGCGTCACCGACTCCGACACGATCAACGATTCGAGCGATTTTCGCGTCGCGCAGACGCCGCAATCGGGCCTGTCGTTCGGCGGCAACAACGGGCGCGGCAACTCGATCATGGTTGACGGCGCGTCCACCGACACCAACAGCGGCGCGGTGCGCGAAGTCGTCGGTCAGGAAGCCGTGCAGGAGTTTCAAGTCAACCGCAACAGCTACAACGCCGAGTATGGCGGCGCCTTCGGCGGCGTCGTCAACATCGTCTCGAAGACCGGCACGAACAACTGGCACGGCAGCCTCTTCGGTTATTTCCGCAATGATGTCTTCGACGCGCGCAACGCCTTCGACTTCAACCCGGAAGGCATCTCGCCGTTCAACCGCCAGCAGTATGGCGGCTCGCTCGGCGGGCCGCTGCGCCGCGACAAGACGTTCCTGTTCGCCGCCTTCGAAGGCTTGCATCAGCGGCAGACATCGTTCGTCAATCTGCTCAACGACCCGAACATCTTTAACCTGACGCCGGGTCAGACGGCACTATTCAATCTCCTCAGTGGCGTGCCGCCGTTCGCGCCGCTGGCCGCCGGGCTACGCGGAGCCATCTCGACCAAGCCCGCCACGCAGGCGCTGTTTGAAAGCGCCAGCGGCCAGTTCCCCTTCAGCTCGTTCGACGTAGTCGGCTCGGTGCGGCTCGATCACACCTTTAGCCTGAAGAACAGCGGCTACCTGCGCTTCAACGTCGCCGACGCGCACTTTGAAAATCAAGCCGCCGGGGCGCTGACCGCCGTGTCGCGCGGGCGCACGATCAACCCTTTCACGGTCGGGTTGCTGGCCTCGCACACGCACTTCTTCACGCCGACGACGATCAACGAGATGAAGCTGCAATACAGCTACCTGAACAACGACGTGATCTCGAACGATCCCCTCGGCCCGGAACTCAACATAGACGGTTTCGGCAACTTCGGGCGCGACATCTTCCTGCCTTCGTTTGCCATCGAGCGGCGCGCAGAGATCGCCGACAACCTGTCGCTGGTGCGCGGCGCGCACACGCTGCGCGTCGGCGGTCTGTATCAAGGTGTTTTCAACGCCAGCGACTCGCAGACGTTCTTCGGCGGGCGCTTCAACTTTGGCGCGGCGCTGCCGCTGATCGCGCTGACGCCGGCAGCAGTCAGAGCGCCGCTGGTAACATTCCTTACACAGCAAGGCAGGGCCGATTTGATCGCCGTACTAAACACGCCGATCTCAGCCTTGCAGGCGTTCAACGCCAACGCGCCGATTGTCTATCAGCAGGGCTTCGGCGAATCGCACTTCGAAGGCTGGAGCCATCGCACAGCCGTCTACGGTCAGGATACGTGGAAGGTGCGCCCGAACTTCACCTTCAACTTCGGCCTGCGTTATTACGTCGAGAACAACGTCGAGCCGATGCCGACCGACTGGAACAACATACAGCCGCGCCTCGGCTTCGCGTGGGACCCGTGGGGCGATGGCAAGACGGCGGTACGCGGCGGCTACGGCCTGTTCGTCGGCTCGATAGACAATCAGATCGTCAACGTCGTCAACGAGCTGAGCAGTTCGGGCGACCCGTCGAACATCAACATCGTGCTGGCGACGGCGACCTCGAACGCGCTGGGCTTGCCGACCTCGATACAGATTTACCAGACGCTGCTGGCGCAAGGCGTCATCGGCAATCGCACGATTACGGCGGCAGACCTCTTGCAGTTCGGGCTGGTGCCGGGGCCGGGCCGCCCGCTCGAAGTGCGCTTCCGCGTCGGGCCGAATTACGAGAACCCTTACACGCAACAGGCCAGCTTCGCCGTGCAGCGCGACCTCGGCGCGGGCTACGCGGTCGAGGTCAGCTACCTGTTCAGTCGCGGCACGCACTTGACGCGCAACCACGACATCAACGCTTTCAAGCAGTCGGGGCCGATCAGCCCGCTGTCAGGCACGCCGACCTTCATACGCTTTCCGAACCCGGCGCTCGGCCAGACCAGCGACTTCATCAACCCGCTGCTCCTGCAAGACAACAACTACGAGTCAACCGCCAGTTCGTTTTATCACGCCGGCACGATTCAACTGACCAAGCGTTTCTCGCACAGCTACGCGATCAACGCGAACTACACCTACTCAAAGACGATTGACGACGTGACGGATTTCAACAGCGACTTCTCGGCGCAGAACCCGCTCGACCTGCGCTTAGACCGTGCGCTGTCGGCCTTCGACCAGCGGCACCGCTTCGTCTTCAGCGCCGTGTTGATGAGTCCCGTCAGAGGCGACGGTCACATGTCGCGGCTGCTGAGAGACTGGGTGTTGTCGCCGATCTTCATTGCCGGCAGCGGTCGCCCGTTCAACGTGCTGCTAGGCATTGACGCGAATGGCGACGGCGTCTCGACGCGCGACCGTCCCTGCGTGCGCCCGGCGGCTAATCAGCCGTGCATCGCCAATTCCAACGTCGGTCGCAACACCGGGCGCGGCGAGCCTTACTATAACGTTGACATGCGCCTGGGGCGGCGCTTCACGCTGGCCGAAAGCAAGTACGTCGAGTTGACGTTCGAAGCGTTCAATCTGTTCAACCACACCAACTTCATCGGCATCAACAATGTCATTGGCACGACGCCGCTGACCGATGGCCGCCCGCGCGGCATTGAAGGGCTAGCGCCGACGCAGCCGTTTGGCTTCACCGCCGCCGCGCCCGCCCGTCAGTTGCAGTTCGGCGCGCGCTTCAACTTCTAACACGGAGCAAACAGTTGTCATTGGTAAAGCCGGTTCTGTCATGGAGCCGGCTTTACTAATATTTGCCGCGCCGTGCGCCGCTCACTTACAATCACATGTCACATCCCGGTTGTGAGGAGCGTTCATGGCAGAGCAATCATCAGGCTGGCAGATCAACGGCTATCTCGAATCGCGCGCCGGCCATCTCTCGATTGACGGCGCGGACGCCATCGCTTTGGTCGAGCAATACGGCACACCGCTTTACGTCTTCTCCGAAAAGCGCATCGCCGAACACGTCCGCTACCTGCGCGAGTCGGTCGAAGCCGTACACGCGCGGGTCAAGCTCTGCTACGCCTCGAAGGCCAACTCGAACATGGCGGTGCTCGCGGCGGTGCGCCGCGCCGGCGGCGATATCGAAGTGAACTCAGGCGGCGAACTCCACAAAGCGACAGTCATCGGCTTTCGCCCTGACCAGATCGTCTTCAACGGCGTCTCGAAGACCGATGAAGAGATTCGCGCGGCGGTCGAATACGGCATTCTCGCCCTCAACATTGACTCGCTGTTCGAGCTTGAGCAGGTGGCGCGCGTCGCCCGATCAATCGGCAAACGCGCCAACGTCGCCATACGCATTGTGCCGGAGATCATCACGCGCTCGCACATTGGCTTGCAGACCGGACTGCTTGCCTCAAAGTTCGGCCTGTCGCCCGCGCAGATCGAAGAGTCGTTTAGAATAGCTTTAGCAAACCGCGACGCCATCAATCTGGCGGGCGCGCACATCCACGTCGGCTCGCAGACGCCCGACCCGCAGCCGTTCGCCCGCGCCTTCGCGGAAATGTGGTCTTTCTTACTTGACCTCTATCGCAAGACCGGCCACCGCCTGACGCACATCAATATCGGCGGCGGCCTGCCGGTCAACTATCTACAGGACACGCCGATGGCCGGTAACATCGGCGACCGCGAACGGCAGATGCTCTCGGCGACGCTCGACCCGCGCGAGGTGCTGCGCGCCGCCATCAGCGAAGCGGTGACGGACGACGACCGCGCGCTGTTCGAAGACTTGACCATCGTGCTGGAGCCGGGTCGCCGCATCGTCGCCGATGCCGGCCTGCTGCTCACGCGCGTCTGCAACGTCAAGGAGCGGCCCGAAACCGGCGACACCTGGCTGCTCACGGACGCGGGCTATTCGCTGGCGCTTTCGATGGCGATGTACAAGTGGTATTACCACCTGATCTCGGCCTCGCGCGCCGCCGCCGCGCACGACCGGCCATTCAAAGTCGCCGGGCCGCTGTGCGATTCGGGCGACGTTTACTTCGACCTGGAGAAGGGCACGCGCCTGCCGAGCTACCGACTGCTGCCCGCCGCCACCGCTGTCGGCGACGTGCTGGCGCTTCTCAACACCGGCGCGTACGCGCTCGATCAGGCATCGCAGTACAATGGCCGCCCGATCCCGGCTGTAATCCTGATTACCGAAGCGGGCGCGGTCAAACTGGCCCGCCGCCGCCAAACTTACGAAGACCTCTACGCACAGGACGAGTGGTGAGACGAGGCTGGCGTTGCCTGGGAGTCTGAACGAAAACGAATCAGCGCGAATCTCCGGGCGCGCGTTTTGCCGCCAAAAACGGGCGATTAATGAGGGTTTGGCTGCGGGAACGCGGCTTGCACTTTTCAACCTTCTCGACTATGAGTGGACGGAAGTCGGGCAGGCATAGCTAACTTTCTTTTTGAGGAGCGAAGATGATGCGAAGACTCAGTCAGATATTTTTGAGCGGCGCGATGTTGATGACCTTGAGCGTGGTGACGCCGTTTGCGCTGGCGCAGCAAGACACCCAGAAGCCCAAGCCGACCGTTGGCGGCGAGATGAAAGAAGGCACTAAGGAGATGGGCAAGGCCGGCAAGAGCCTCGGCCACAACGTCAAGCATGGGCGCGTCGCGCGTGGCGGCAAGCACTTCGGCAAACACGTCTATCACGGCAGCAAGAACTACGCCAAAGGCACGACCAAGGCGGCGAAGAAGACCGGTAAGGCGGTCAAGAAAGCCGTCACCCCGTAACAACGATAAAGTGACGCGGCAAAGGGGCGACACGGCGACACGGCGAGGGAAGAACGAATACACGCTTGATTGTCTTCTTCACCGTGTCGCCGCGTCGTCTTCTGACCGCAGTCGCGCCGTCACTGCGGGTCGTAGATTGAACCCATGAATAAAACCGCGCCGCTCGTGTTGTCGCGGATCGCGCAGAAAAACGGGCGGTCAACGATCATGTTGAATCGTTGGCGCGGCTTCATGGCCGACGTTGTACGCATCTCGGTCGAAGTGACGGCGGCGGCTTCTGTGCCTTCCTCGTTCACTTCGACAAAAGTCTTGTGCTTGACGCGGCTGATGTAGACGTTCTTCCCGCCTGCCTGAATCATCCCGGAAAAGTTGGCGCGTCCTTCATCGAACGCCACGCCCATTCCTAACGCCTTCAGCGCGTCGTTCAGCGAGGCTTCATACTCGACGCGAAAACGCGGCAGGCTGATGTCGCCATCCGTCGCATGAAACTGCTCCATCCATTGTTGCCAGTTGTCGTCGGTCAAGCTCCTTTCAAAAGCGCCGAGGCTCGACGAAGGGGCCGGCAGGAAGACGTAAAAACTGACGCGCCCGCCGCCATAAGGCAGGCTCACGGCTTGAAAGTCCTTCGTCTCAAGGTATTGATAATTGCCCGACTGCGACATCATTGGCACGCGCTTAGTGCCGCGCGCCAGCGTGAAGTTGTCTTCGCGCGTGCCCGCCTTGTTGAACTCTTTGGCCCACGCGCCTTTGAAGTAGATGGCGTTGATGAGGAAGAGGATCGAGTTGCCATCTATCTGATCAACGATCTTGGTGATCTTGCCATTGGTCTTTTCGCTGACCCATCCGTTGATCGTCGCCGGCGCGCCGGGGTCGTCGAAGTCCAGCGCCGTCACCTGCGCGCCAAAGTAATTTTTATTCCGCTGGATGAAATCGGCTTTGAACTGCAAGCCCTGCCGCGCCCACAGCGAGTTGGCGATTTGTAACTTCACTTTGGCGTCGGGACTGTCGAGCGCCGCGCGAAACTGGCTGTAAGCGCGGTTGAGTTCGTCGAGGCTGAGCGCCTGCGTTTCCAGAGCGCGCGCCATGGCCTGCCGCGTCTCGGCCTCCGCGCCGTTGTAGGCCATCGCCAAACACAGGCTGATGCTCGACGGCGAAATAAAGACGTTCTTTTCGGCGCTCTGCCGGGTCAGCTCTGAATAGAGCTTGAAGCCGAATTTGGCATTGGCCGCCGCGAGGCGCGGGTCGAGACTGCCGCCCGCCGTCGGTTTTTGATTTTCCATAGCCGTCTCGTTGGTGTTCGCCGCGTTGGTGTTGGCGGGCGCGTTGTTGGCGTCCGAATGAATGACGCCGGTGCAGCCGAGCAGCGCGAGTAACAGCGCCGCCATCACGGCTCGCATCAGCCGGCTGATCTGCGATGAGCGCGCGGTCATGGCTTTACTCCTTTCGCTTCTCGGCGGCGAGCCACTCATTGATGTGCCGTTCGAGCAGATCGAGCGGCAGCGGCCCGTCGTCGAGAATCGCGTTATGAAACTTTCTAACGTCGAAGCGCGGCCCGAGTTCCCGGCTGGCCCGCGCGCGCAGTTCCTTGATCTTCAACTCGCCGAGCTTATAAGCCAGCGCCTGACCGGGCCAGACGATGTAACGGTCAATCTCGACCGTGATGTCGTTTTCGGTCTTCGCCGTGTTCGCCTTCATGTAATCAATCGCCTGCTCGCGGCTCCAGCCCATCGCGTGCATGCCCGTGTCCACCACCAGCCGGCAGGCCCGCCACATCTCGTAAGTCAACTGGCCGAACTTCGAATAAGGGTCGGTGTAGAAGCCCATCTCGCTGCCGAGTGATTCAGCATACAAAGCCCAGCCTTCGACGTAAGCTGTGTAACCTCCATTACGCCGAAAGTCCGGCAGGCCATTGAGTTCATACGCGCGGGCGATTTGCAGGTGATGGCCCGGAACGGCTTCGTGTAGCGTCAGGGCTTCCATCTCATAACGCGGGCGCGTCTCCAGCTTGTAGGTGTTGATCATGTACAAGCCGGCGCGCGAGGCGTCCGCCGCGCCCGGCTGGTAATAAGCCGTCGTCTGCGCCGGCCCTTCGTAATCGGGAATGACGCGGATGCCATAAGGGTTGCGCGGCAGCTCGGCGAAGAATTTCGGCAGCTCGCCGTCGGCCCGTTTGGCGATCAGCGCGTAGCCGGCGACCAGGTCTTCGGCCTTCGTGTAATAGAAGCGCGGGTCGCTGCGCAGGAAGGTCAGGAACTCTTGAAACGTGCCCTTGAAGCCGACCTGCTGGATGATGGCTTCCATCTCGCGGTGGATGCGCGCGACCTCTTTGAGGCCGATGTCGTGAATCTCTTTGGCGGTCAATTCGGTCGTCGTGTGGCGGCGGATGGCGTATTGATAATACGCCGCGCCATCGGGCAGGCTCGCCGCGCCGACCTCTTTGCGCGCCGCCGGCAAGTAGTCGTTGCGGACGAAGGCGAGCAGCTTCTTCATCGCCGGCGTGAAGGCATCGTTGACGACTTGCTTTCCCGCCGCCGCCAGCCGTGTACGCTCGGCTGGCGCGACCGTGGCCGGGAAGTTCTTGAACGGCGCGTAGAAGGGGCTGTTGGTCGGGTCGTCGGCGATCTGCCCTTCGATCTGCGATGGCAGCGAGCGCAGCGGCACGGCGGGCTGCACCCATCCCGTCTCCAGACCGCGCCGCATCAGCGCGATAATTTGATCAATCTGGCGCGGGAAGGCCGCCAGCCGCGCCAGATAATCGTCATAATCTTTCACGTTGCGAAACGGCGTGTTCGTCGCCAACTGGCCGAAGCTGATCTGCACGCCGTTCATCTGATCCATGGGCATGTACTCGGTCGGGAAGCGCGCGCCTTCGACGTTCAACTGCTTGTCGCGCAGGAAGAGATCATACGAGATCACGTCCTGACCGCTGAGCCGCGCGCGATCAATCTTCCGTATGCGGTCGAGCATGTCGCGGTCGTGAGCTTTGTAGCGCGCGATGGCTTCCGGCGAATAATCGGTGAGGCGGTCGTTGTAGCGGTTGTCGCCGAGCAGCGTCGCGCCTTCGGGAAACTGCTTGAGGCCCCACTGCCAGTCTTCGTCAAAGAGCGCGTGCAGCTTGCGCGCGTCGTCGTTGGATTGCGCGACCTGCGCCAGAATGGCGGGGGCGCTGAGCAGCAGGAGCGAGATGATGGCTGTATTACGGAACACATTTCCTCCAGAAAGGCGATGTTGCGCGGCTGGGCGGTTCGCGCGATTCGTGCTTCTCAACCAGATTCTATGGCCGGGCGCGGGCGCGAGTCAAAGTGGGATGATGAAAGCAGCCGCGTGCGATCAAGCAATGAGAGGACAGCGCCTCGCCGCTAATCGCCATCGCCGGCCACCAGGCTTTTGGCTTCGGCGATGCGCCGGCGGCGTTTGAGCAGTTGATAGGCGACGAACATGACTAGCGCAATACCGGCCAGAATGAAGCCCGCGCCTTTGATGTACTGCTCAAGCAGGTGCCAGCTCTTGCCGAAGAAGTAGCCGAGCAGCGTCATGACGACGGCCCACGCAATCGCGCCGAGCACGTTGAAGATGAAGAAAGTCCGCCAGCGCATCCCCGACGCGCCGGCAAACAAAGCCGTGAAGACGCGGAAGCCGGTGATGAAGCGCGCCATCAGCACGGTCTTGTCGCCGTGCCGTTCGAAGAACAATTCCATGCCTCGAAAGCGCACCTCCGTCAGCATCACGTAACGGCCATACTTGAGCACGACGCTGCGCCCGACCCGGTGGCCGAGCCAGTAGCCGCAGTTATCGCCCAGCACCGCTCCGGTCGTCGCGATCAGCATCACCATCGGCACAGAGAAGTGGCCAAGACTGGCGCAGAAGCCAGCCGCCAGCAGGATCGTTTCGCCCGGCACCGGCAGGCCGGCGTTCTCCAGCATCACGCCGAAGAAGACGATCCAATAACCGTAGCTCGTGAACAAGTCCAGCAGCGTGTTGAGTACATCCATCTGGTTCATGCGACTTCGATTTGCAAGCTATTCGATTTCCCGTGGCTCCATCAGCAGATGAATGCCATCAAGTATTTGTTGCACGCGCGCCTTTGATAGTGTTCCGACGTACTCATCTAAAAGAGATTTATCAACCGTAAGAAGCTGTGAAACGACCACGACGCTCGGCTTCGGCAGATTAGCTTCGCCATCCTTCAGCAGCACATTACCGGGAGCTTGAGACCGTTTGAGATTTGAGGTAAGCGCACATACGACGGTCGTTTTGATCTTGCTGCGGTTAAAGACATCGTTCTGCACGACAACATGAGGATGGCGGTAGCCGGGGCCAGAGCCTTGTGGGTCGCCAAGGTCAATCCAGAAAATATCGCCCTGTCGAATCACCACTCACCTTCGACGAGTTTGCGGTGGTGCTGACGCATGCGGTTGAGGCGCAAGTCTTCGGCGGTATCAGGCTCATCATCTTGATAAGCGGCGTTGATTTTTTCCAGCAGCTTCTTGTTGCGGTGGCGCTGGATGAAATCTTCCACTGCCATCATAAACAAACGACTCTTTGAGATTTTCATTTCTCGCGCGACCGCCTCAACGTCTTCGAGCAGCGACTTGCGAAGCGAGATGTCTGTCTTGATGTTTCCCATAAACTTATGCCCCTCTGCTTCAACTTCAACTATAAACCAGCGCGGCCTGTAGCTTGAAACTATTTCGGCACGTCGAGCGCCGGGTTGCGCGTGAAGAAGCCGGCGGGCAGCAGCTTGAAGCCGGCGCGGTGACAGGTCATCACCGGCCACTCTTCCGGGCGCGGGATGTGGGTCACGCCGAACGTGTACCAGAGCACCAAATCCTGATTATCAATCGAGCGATTCGCCGCCGTCCACTTCGGCAAGCCTTCGCCGCCGGCGCTCTGGTTGACGTAGTCGCCGGCGGCGTATCGCTCGTCCGGCGCGTAGGGCGTTGCCCAGAGGTGCGCGTTGATGAAGCCGGCCCGCTTCCTCACGGACGACGCCGGCCCGGCATACGGCACGGAGTTTTCTCCCGGCAGCAGGATGTAGCTGACCGGCTCGCCGAGCGAATTCCTGACTGTAGGGTTCGTTACTTTCCACTTGCGGCTCGACGCCATGCTCACCTGGCGCTGCGCTTCGCGCTCGGTGCGCAGAGGAGTCTCGATCATCGTGAACGAATTGTCATAAGCGTTCTGCGGCCCGGCGGGCGTCGCTTGCGTGTTCATCTCGACGAGACTGTTGCTGGTGCCGTCAACGTCCATGTCGAGCCTGAAATTGAAGAAGTGCTGATGGTGGACGGCCTCGATGCCCGGCGCGACTTTGTGGCCGTGGCTTTCGCCTTCGTGAGCCGCGTGATTCCCGGCGTCGTCAATGGCGCGCGCCGCCATAATGCCGGTCAACTGCACTTCCATTTCGAGCATGCCATCCTGATGAAAGATCCAGTTGAAGCCGTATTCATAATTGCCGACGTTGGCGAACCACGTCAGCACCAGATCGCGCGCGCGCCGCGATTCGTTATGGATGAACGGATATGATGAATAGTCTGCGTGCTTCCACAGAACGCCGCCGTCGCGTTCGTAGAGTGCCACGGCGCGTTTGACCTGAATGACGCCGCCGCCGGTTTCGCCGGGGAAGACCGCGTCAAAGGTCACGGCGTTGTCGGGCGTGTCGGTCTGCGGCTCAAGCGCCAGCGCCAGCCGTCCTATGCCGTACTCGCCTTCGTCAAAAGCGTTGCGAAAGAACCAGCCCGCTTGCGGGTCGCCGTATGGCACGACCATCTCGGCGAGCGACGCGCGGTAGAGAATCGGTCGCAGCCGGCCTTCGTCTTCGTAGGCGACGGTGTGCAGCACCAGCCCTTCGCGTGGCGTCGTGCTGAAGCGGAAGCGCCACTTCTGCCAGCGCACTTCGCCGCCCTCGACGGTGAAGCTCGCGCCCTGCGGCTGGACGACCTGCAAAGGCTTCGGAGCCTCGCGCGGCGGGCCGACCGATTCCATGTCGAGGTCGCCGGTCTGCTTCGGCACCGGCACGATGCCCGTGTCAACGAGTTTGTAGACGCGTTTTGTATTCAAATTCACATAAGCGATGACGCCCTCGATGGGGCGCGCGTAAGCGTTGCGCGTGCCTGCGTTATAGTAGGAGATGGCGCGGGCCGTGCGCGCTCCCGCTTCGTCGGCGGTGCCGAAAGAGCCGGTGGCCCACGCGTCCACCTGCACGTTCTTGAAGTCGGTGATGCCGCGCTTGCGCATGGCGGCCTGCCACTGCGGGTCGTTCTCGACGATCCGCTGCACGAGCACGTAGTCTTCAATCAGAAAGGCGGGCTGCACGCCGGCGACTTCTTTCCACGACAGCAGCGTTTTCTTATTCAGATCAACGACCGCCTCGAACGTTTTATTGGCGGCGCGCTCGTAGATGATGGCGAAGGCTTCGCGGCGAAAGGCGCTGCCCGGCTTGAAGGCGAGGACTTCGGCTTTAGGCGGCTCGCGCAGCATGATGGTCGCGTAGCGGCTCGCGTCGGTTGTCTTGCCGCTGGCTTTGAGGACTTCGACGGTGGCCTTGATCTCTTCACGGCTCAGCGAGTCGAGCGGGTGCGTCGGATAGTCCGCCGCCATCGCGCGCACCGGCACGAGCAGGCAGAATGTCAGTAGAATCACCGATAGAAACGGCGAATGTTTGAAGCCCGATGAACGCGGTCGCATAGAAGCCTCGCAAGTTGAGATGGTGTTGAGAGCGCAAAAGGGCAAGCGATGATTATGTTTCGTTATGAGCCTTGTCAAGCCCGGCGGCGATGCGGCGGATGCCTTCTTCGATCAACGGCGCGGCGATGGAGAATGACAGCCGCAGGTAGCCTTCGCCTTCCGAGCCGAAGGCCGAGCCGGGCACGGTGATGACGCCGTGCCGCAACAGCCGCATTGCCGTGTCCATCGAAAGGCCGAACTCCGATACGTTGAGCATGATGTAATAAGCGCCTTCGCCCTGCACGAACGGCAACCGCAAGTCGCGCTCGATGGCGCGGGCCATCACGTCGTTGCGGCGCTTCAATTCGTCGCGCATCGCGGCGGTCGCGCGGCGGCCTTCGTCGGTGAACGCAGCCATCGCGGCGCGCTGCGACACGCCCGACGCGCAGGTCGAAACGTACTGGTGCATCACCGTGACGTGACGGATGACCTCTTCGGGGCCGACGCACCAGCCTAGCCGCCAGCCCGTCATGCTCATGCTCTTCGACAGGCCGGAGATGATGATGGTCTTGTCGTAGAACTCTGAAATCGTCGCGGGCCGCTCGTCAAAATACAGCTCGCGGTAAATCTCGTCGGCGATGACGTAGGCATTCGTTCCTCGCAATCGCTCGGCGATGAAGCGCAGGTCGTCGCGCGCGACGGTGCGGCTCGTCGGGTTCGAGGGCGACAACAGGATGACGATCTTTGTCCTATCTGTCACCGCGCGGTCAAAACTCTCGCGGTCGAAGGTGAAGCCTCGCGCCGCTGGCATATGATAATAAATGGCCCGCGCGCCGGCGAGTTCGGCTATCGGCGGGTAAGCGAGGTAGCAGGGATCGGGCAGCAGCACATCATCGCCCGGCCCGGCCATCGCCATCACCACGGCGAACAGCGCCTCCTCCGTGCCGTTCATAACACAAACCTGATCGGCGCTGAACGGCGCTTTCGAGCCTTCGCTGTGATAGGCGGCTATCGCCTCGCGCAGCGGCATTATGCCGGCGTTCGGCGTGTAGCCGACAAAGCCCTGCTCAATGAACTCGACGGCGGCACGGCGCACGACTTCCGGCGTCGCGAAGTCCGGCTCGCCCAGCCCAAGATTGATCGAACCCGGCGGCGCGCTGTCATAGAGCACGCGGGTCGCGCTCTTGCGGACGTTCTTCAATCGCTCTGCGGGAGTAAACATGATCGAGTGTCGAGTGTCGAGTGTCGAGTGTCGAGTGGAAACGTTTCATCTCCGACCCCAACATCCGACGCCCGGCACCTATCTTAAAAAATCTTCGAGCCGCACGGAGGCGTCAGTCTTTTCGTCGCGGTATTTGACGATGATCGGCGTGTAGATTGATAAACCCATTTCCGGCCCGCGACCTCTGGTGACGGCGCGCGCACCCGGCACGACGACTGCGCCCGCCGGCACCTCAAGCGGCGCGTCCGCCGTCTTTCGATAGAACTGATCGCGCACCAGATCATAGACCACCGTGCCGCCGGTCAGTATCGTCCCCGGCGCGAGCACGGCACGTTCGCGCACAATCGCACCTTCGTAGACGCCGCAGTTGCCGCCCACCAGCACGTCGTCTTCGATGATCACCGGCATCTGGCCGATGGGTTCGAGCACGCCGCCGATTTGCGCCGCCGCCGACAGGTGCACGCGCTTGCCGATCTGCGCGCACGAACCGACCAGCGCGTGCGAGTCAATCATGGTGCCTTCGTCAACGTAAGCGCCGACGTTGACGAACATCGGCGGCATGCAGGTGACACCTCTGGCAATGTAACATCCATCACGCAGCGACGAGCCGCCCGGAACCATGCGCACGCCGCTGTCCGCCGTGACGTGTTTGAGCGGGTAGGTGTGCTTGTCGTAGAAGCGGAATTGATGGTTGATCGAAAAATTTTCTATCCGGCCCATGCGAAAGCCGAGCAGGATGCCTTGCTTGACCCAGAAATTGACGCGCCACTGGTCGCCCTGTCGTTCGGCGGCGCGCACCTCGCCGCTGTTGAGCCGCCGCTTGAATTCGTCGAAGACGGCGAAGTGCTCGTCCGTAAATTCAGCCGGCGGGTCGTCGAAGAGTTGCTGAATGCGTTCAGCCAATTCCATGTCAGTGCTTCTACCTCAAGGTCTTGATAGCGTAACTGCGGATCGCATCGCGGCGAGATTAAATCAGCTTCAACTCGCCGAGCACGGCGCGCAGCCGCTCTCTGGTCGCGGGGGTGACCGGCACGATGGGCAGGCGGTAGACTTCTTTGATCTTGCCCATCATGGCGAGCGCCGCTTTGACCGGGCCGGGACTCGCTTCGATAAAGTTCACTTTCATCAGCGCGAACAACTCGCGATTCAAGCGCCGCGCTTCGTCCCAGTCATTCTCCAGCGCCGCCCGCGTCAGGGCGGTCAGCGGTCGCGGGGCCTCGTTCGACGCGACTGAGATCAGGCCGACGCCGCCGACCGCGATTACCGGCAGCGTCATCGAATCGTCGCCCGAAAAGACTTTGAAGTCGGCGGGCACGCGCGTGATGATCTCGGCGATCTGTGAGATGTCGCCCGACGCTTCCTTGACGCCGACAATGTTTGGTATCTCGGCCAGGCGGACGACCGTGTCAGGCAGGAGGTTGACGTTAGTGCGCGGCGGCACGTTGTACACGATGATGGGCAGCGAAGTCGCTTCGGCGATGGCGCGGTAGTGCTGGTAGAGTCCTTCCTGCGTCGGCTTGTTGTAATAAGGCGTCACCGACAGCAAGCCGCGCACGCCGATGCGTTCGTATTCGCGCGCCAGCTCGATGACGTGCGCCGTGTTGTTGCCGCCGGCCCCGGCGACGACCTGCACGCGGCCCTGCGCCGTCTGCAAAACGATCTCGACGACGCGCCGCATCTCGTCATCGCTCAAGGTGGCGCTCTCGCCGGTCGTGCCGCACGGCACGAGAAAGTCTATGCCTTCGGCGATCTGCCATTCCACCAGAGCGCGCAAGGTCGCTTCATCAATCGTGCGGTCTTCGTTGAACGGCGTGACTAACGCCGTGCCGCAGCCTTTCAAGTTGGCCATCTCTAGCATTGCATTTCCTCGATGATGAACGATGAATGATGAATGATGAATTAAGAGAGAAGTGCATCACTCATCATTGCTCATTCATCATTTCCCTTCAACTGTTCGTCAATGATTTCAGAAAACTCGTAGAACCCACGGCGTCCGTTGATCCACTGGGCGGCGATGACCGCGCCTTCGGCAAAGCCTGCGCGGCTGCGCGCCGTGTGGGTGATCGTCAGGGTATCGGCTTCGGAATCATAGCCGAGCGTGTGCGTGCCGGGGATGAAGCCTGCGCGCAGGCTCGCCGTCGGCACGTCGCGCTTGTATTCGGCCTCGACCTCGCGCTTCAGGAAGATGGCCGTGCCCGATGGCGCGTCTTTCTTGAACTGGTGATGCGCTTCAGTGATGAACGGCTCGTGCGACGCGAAGCGGCTGAACAGGCGGGCGCTATAACGGGCGATCTTGAACATCAGGTTCACGCCGACCGAAAAGTTCGAGCCATAAACCATGCCGATCTGCTTCTCGTCAACGACGCGGCGCGCCTCTTCGATGCGGTCGTACCAGCCGGTCGTGCCGACGACCATCGCCAGCCCGGCAGCGGCGGCCATCTCGACGTTAGCCATCACTGCCGCCGGCTCGGAGAAATCTATGCACACGTCGCAATCCTCAAAGCGCCCGCGCGAGCCGGATACCGGGTCAATCACGCAGGCGACCTCGATGCCGTTGTGGCTGGCCGCTGCTTCGACCATCCGCCCCATCTTGCCATAACCGAGCAACGCAATTTTCATAGTCGCGTGTCACGTGTCGGGGAAGGAATAAGACACCATTCTTATTCCCGGCCCCTGATCAAAAGACGCATTCCGTGTTGACCGCCAGCCGCTGCGCTTCGGCGCGCGACGGTTGATAGATGATCGCTTCCACCGTGTCGTCGCTGCGGCGCAGGCGGTAGGCGATGCCGGCGTCGCTGACGAGGTAATAATAGCCCGTCACCTGCATCTCTTTGCACACCTTGAAGCCGCCGCCGAGCTTCAACTCGGCGCGCGCGATGCGCTCCGACGGCGTGAAGTAGATCGTGAAGAGCTTGCCGAACAGGGCGCGCGGCGCGCGGTACATTTTGGCGAGGCTCG